>MDTE01115303.1_pt1 | contig 31952 bp, 17 predicted proteins | sample 811231 | NCBI WGS metagenome assembly MDTE01 (sample SAMN05326651, study PRJNA326480) | marine metagenome | isolation source: seawater | place: Indian Ocean: Red Sea | collected 2010 | reverse complement strand
ATTACGCGTTCACAGTCGAAAGCGTTCGCTTTGATGTTGGAGTCGAGCTCAGCCCCTCGGAGGCCGAGCAGGTCGATGCGGCGGAACTAAAACTCATCAAAACCCCCTGGGACACGATGAAGAAGAGACGATAGCAACACTGAGGCTACAGCTAAGATTAAAAGCGCACCGTACCCAACCAAACCATCAAGTGAGGATTTAAGGATCATGCAACACATATGTGAATCAAAAACAGCAGAACGGGCACCTTTTTCATCCGCCAGCTCAAGAAGCACCCTGCTTTTGTTCCTGTTCGCCGTTCTTTGGTTTTCCCCTTTAAAGGTAGTCAACGCCCAGACTTCGGTGATCGTCAATGGCACAGGCACGAACGCCAGAGAGGCCAAGAACGACGCCTACCGCAACGCGGTCGAGCAAGCGGTCGGCACCATGATCGAGGCCAACACCCGGATCGAAAATGATGATCTCGTTGAAGATTCGATCCTCACCCACAGCGCAGGATATATTCAAGATTTTAAAATCTTGAAACAGGTCAAACGAGGAGGATTAGTTCGCATCAAAGCGAAAGTAGTCGTCCAGGTGCGTGTTTTAAAGAACAAGCTTCGGGAGATCGGACTGGTGAAGCGAAAAGTGCGCGGTTTGAATCTGGCAGCGAAAATGCAGAGCCGGCAAAATGAAGCGAGCTCGGGAAAAGAGATGTTCATGGAGTACTTGAAGCCCTTTTGGGACGGAAGCCTTGTAGAAACCTCTTTGGGGGATCCAGACGTAAAAATGCAACCCAATGGCAAAGCTTTGGCGACATTTCCTGTGACAATTCGGATGAATCCCGCTGCCACCAGGAATGCCTACCGCCGCATGTATGATTTCATGGCGAAGGTGGCTAAGCGTGTGGAGTTCAGCCGAAGTCCTTTCGACAGTAACTCGAGGGAGCCCTATGTTATTTTCGTGAAAGGAAGACCGAATTCGGTGCGGAAGATACGTTACCCGAATGAAGCCCCAAACCACATTGCCGCAGTATTTGTACCGCCATTAGGAACCGTGCCTTTAGATGTTTTCGGATCTGGGCCAAACATGGCGTCGGGATCGGCATGCGGTAACGCCTGGTATTCTGAAGGTACAATTTCGGAGGTTCGGTGGCAGCGGGGTGGCATTGGCCGAAGGAGTGGAAGGGCCATTAACTATAGAAGAGGGGGACACTCCAGATCTCCCGTTGGAGATCTAAGTTCCGGCCAATGTAATACGTCTAGAATTCGTTGGAATAATTGCGCATTCATATTCGAGTTCGCATTACGTGATCGTGAGGGTGGTGTGTTGCACCAAGCAAAAATGTGCGGAACAGCTTTTCGCCCTGCTATATTCGCAACAAGACCTGACGTTTTTCGAGATTACCGGGAAAAAAGCAGTCGCAAAGTTCCATATATTGCATTTCTTCAAAGCATAACCAGTGGTAACATAAGCTGGGATGCCTATATGGTTGGCGGGTTTCAGAGCGTTTCCCTTGAAGTTGCAGTCGAGCTCAGTCCTTCGGACGCAGAGCAGGTCGATGCGGCGGAACTAAAACTCATCAAAACCCCCTGGGACAAGGTGAAGAAGAGGCGATAGGAAGGTTTCCTTGGCTAGGCGGCCCGAAGCCCACGGCTTACGAAATCGCATTTGGAATTATGGCAGAATCGGTTATCTTCTCGTCGTCGGTGGATGGTTGCCGTCAATTTGTTTCAGCCCTGATCTGGAGAAAACAATGTCCTTCCGAATATTAGTACTCAGTGTTGTCTTCTTGATGACACTTCCCTCCTGCGAAGACCCCGAAGTCACACCAGTAACCTGTGGCGAAGGTACGGAATTAAGTGCAGCAGGGGATGTCTGCATAATAAGCCAAGCCGCATTAACACAGAGCTTTGATGAGGGGGTTGCATCTGTGGACATTACGACCGACAACCAGGCGTCCTACGATGAAGGGTTTGCGGCTGGCGCGGATTCGGTCGATATCACGATGGATAACCAGGGTGTAGCAGAACAGGCTTTTTCTGAAGGTGTTGCCTCTGTCGATATTACGACTGACAACCAGGCTTTCTACGATGAAGGGTTTTCTGCGGGCGTAGCGTCTGTAGACATTACGACCGACAACCAGGTTTCGTACGACGAAGGTTTTGTCGCAGGCGTTGCCTCTGTAGACATTACGACCGACAACCAGACTTCCTATGACCAAGGTTTTGTCGCAGGTGTTGCCTCTGTGGACATTACGACCGACAACCAGGCTTCCTATGACCAAGGTTTTGTCGCAGGTGTTGCCTCTGTGGACATTACGACCGACAACCAGGCTTCCTACGATTCGGGCTTTACTGCAGGTGCTGCTTCGGTGGATATAACCTCTGACAACGACACAATATATAGCCTGGGATTCGAGGCAGGCGCGGCCTCCGTGGATGTAACGTCCGACAATGATGAAGTATATAACCTAGGTTTCAGTGAAGGCGTTGCTTCCGTCGACATAACCTCCGACAACGCTACAATCTTCGATGACGGGTTTACCGAAGGTGCAGCATCGGTAGTCTGTGATCCGGTAAACCTTCAGTGGTTTTTCGAGACAACGGGTATTATGGCTTCCGAGCACATAGATGAAACGTTCCTATTGCAAATGGACAGCCCCGAGGTTGGGTTGGGAACAGTCCTTGTCACGGCGACCTTGCCAGAACCACTTACTGGTTATTCCTCTGTGGGCTTCCTGGACTTCTCATTGAATGGCACACCCATAAATATGAACGAAGCATCAATCACGCATACCAATGTTGACTGGGGGCTGGAATACACTGTGCACCCGAACGGGAACGCGACAATATCATATGATGCGGCGTTCCTTGATGCGACGGCAGGGCCTGCGACTGTTGAGGTCGCCGTGCCAGTTTTACTCACCGCTGGTTTGAATGAACTCAGGGGTGAGGTTTATGGTTTCGTCGAGAACAGCGGCACAGAAGATAAAGAATTGAAGATCAGCTTTTATTGATTCCGGGCGACAGTGCTTAGCTGAACTCGATTACCGACGCGCCCTCGACGAAATTGTCCAGGGACTGATGCCACGTCTGGGCCGGCCATTTGAATTCAGCGCTTCGATCGGAAGGGCGATATACGGCGGTATACAGAGTACCAAAGGCCTTTGCATATTCTCGGGTATGGAGTGGCGGTTTGAGGAAGCGGTCCGTGAACTGTTCGAGGGACTCGTTCGCCATTTCGTGATGTTCCGCGAGAAACGCGTGCCGCTCCAGAGACCGTGTGTTCTCGGCGTACTCGGGCCAATGTACCTCGTCCTGGTGGTTGGTGAAGACAGTCGTTTTACGAACTTCTGTAGGGCGGTCTGGGTTCAGGTATACGACCCGCGATTCGCCCGAGCTATCCACCAACCCCACCGTATAGGACATATGGCACGGTATTCGTTCTAGGGCCTCTACCGCTTGCGGGACGTCTTCACAGAATTCAAGAAGGTACCGCAAAATCAGAGGGATCCCGAAGCCTGTTCCCACCATGCGCCGTCCCCCGAACGCCAGGGCTACGGCGAGGCCATGCTCGTTAATCCCATCGAGGGCTCCCCACAAACAGTCGCTTGAGGCCAGGGTACGTGTTCCATTCCATTGACTGCAGAGAATAAGGGCTTCACAGCTCGCGGGATGAAAGTCGTAGTTTCGGATGAGAGCCGGTTCGCCACGGGTCCAGATCGCCTGGGAGCATCCGGTGAGAAAGGGAGGAGGGCAATAGAGAGCGAGCATTCGTGCGGCGAGATCGGATCCTCCGGCCAGCTCGGAGAGTCGCTCCCACGTCTCCACCAGTTCCGGCATATGCTCTTTAAGGGCTCGCAGGCAGCTCAAATAGCCGGGCCGCTTGCCCTCTCCCTCTTGAAGAAACCAGCGCTCGTAATCGGGCCAGACTCGTGCAAAGTGTGCACGCCATTTCTCTCCGGGTTCGTCTTCTCGTATCGCCTTGAATTGTAGGTTCACAGGAACTTGAACCCCGCGACTTCGGCCACTCGCTCTACAGGCTCTGTCTCCTCGGATTCCAGGGGACGCGCCTTATAGAAGGAGCGGATTCCTTTGATCCACGCCTTGGCTCGATCATTGAGTTGGAAGTCACTTGTCATCAAGCGCCCTGGCGTTACCAGGATCCCCAGGTCGGCACCTTCGTAGAAATAGTCGCCCTCATTGGCGATGCGTAGAAAGAAGGCGTCCGTCTCTTGTCGGGCGGTCCGACGATGGGTTTGCACCCGTACGAACTCCACCGTTCCATCGTCTTGTAGCCGCCAGATCCCCGACTTCGGAGCCTCTGTGATGTATTTTACGCTGTCTTCCGTATGTTTGATGACGAGCTGACTCCATCCATCGATGTTTTCGGGATCGGACCAGCGTTCGTTCAGCTCCTGTACGTCGAGTTCAAAATCAATATTCGACCATTCGAGGAGGTGAAAGAGGAAAAGCGGCGCGTCGGCGTGGGCGAAGGACGCCAGATTTGTCATGGACGACGCTCCCGTGATCCTTGGATTGATCTCACCGAGATAGACCTCGTCGTTGTCCATGTCATAGAGATAGTCACACTCGAAATAGCCTCTGTAGCCACGTTTTCGGAGGGCCTCGCCGAAGCGGAAAGTGGACTCTCTGGCGGATTCTCGAACCTTCTTCGAAAACGCTTCTGGATAGACCTCGTTGCCGCACCAGCCCCCACGGTAGGGGGTCAACTCTTTGAAGCCCACCAGCTCGGTCATCAAGGGGCCGACGATGGTGCCGTGACGTGTTACACAGGCTTCAAGTGCGGCGCCACGACAGTTGATCCGTTTCATGATCTTCACTTCCGGTTCCGCTTCAATCTCTTCGGCGTGTTTGTCGTAATCTTCCTCGGAATTGATGAAGAAGGTTGTATGTCCGGAGTCTCCGAAGGCCGTCTGAATCACCAGGTCGTGTCCGAGATTTGTATCGTCACATACCTTTGTGAGGTTGGCGTAGTTCTCAATCTTGGCCAGAGTGTTGGGGACCGAGTGCACATTGGCTTCGGTTCCGATGCGTGTGGCGGAGACCTTATTATCAATCTCTTCGCGTAACTTGGCGGAGGGGAAGCAGAGCTCGAGTTCGAGCTCCTTACAGATCTTCTCCGTCTCCTCGTCGAAGAACAGGAATACCGCTCGCCCCGGCCCTTTCGACTTCACAAAGTCGACGACTGTCTTATGTTCCAGCAGGTAATTATTGATCTCCTCGATACTCTGGAACACCCGGTCGGGCTTCTCTGGCGGGGAGATCACATTGGGGTGTTGCCCATCGAAGCAGTCGATATAGGAGATGTAATAGAAGTTACGAACCCACTCGTCGATACCGAGAAGGTTGAAGTTGGTCGCGCTCACAAAATAGGTCGGTACGTCATTCTTATAAAAGAACCTTCGGATGTCCGAGATACCATTTAGTTTTTTCATGACGAAGCTCCCTTTGAAGTCTTGGTTGTCGCGACGGAGTAGGACTAGGATTTGAGGATCTCTTCCTTAAATACCCGGAGACCAAACTCAGGATTGTAGCCGTGTATTTCTTTCACATCCAAGGCCCGCAGATAGTCCAGGATCTCCTGGCTGATGATCTGCCCAGGAACAAGCACCGGGAAGCCGGGCGGGTAGGGCGTGACGAAGCTGGCGGACACGACGACACGTTCGGACTCGATGGCTTCCTGTACCGACCCGTCGAGTGGTAGGAAATCGCAGTCAGCGTCGTTTCGGCCCAGGTAATAGGCCTGGCGTAGATTTCCTTCTGGAGTCTTTCCATCTGGGTGGAGGAAGCGCGGGTGGAAGGAACTGAAATCCGGTAGCGGGGGCAACTCCTGGGTAAGGTTGTGTACTCGACTTGCACCGAGTCGACGACCCTGGTCACTCTCCTGTTCGTGTTGCATCTCCAGGTCGCGGGCGATCTGGGTCAATACCTCCAGAAGATAGGCGATGGCACCACGGGTGGCGCCGATATTCAGCATGAACAGCACGGTATTTCGAGAGGTCTTATTGATCTGGATATCGTAGCTGTCCATCAGCTCTTTTCGGAGTGTGTCGCCGTCCATACCCGTCATACCGATGTGTAGGGTCACTCGAGTCGGGTCGAGTACAAACTCATCCGATTGCCAGGCGCGCTCCATATTCGAATAGCCGGTGTCGGGACTGTAGAAGGATTCGAGGCCTGATGGGCGGTGTTTCTCGGGAACCAGATCGCGGGCCTTTAGAACCTGAAAGTACTTTTGAAGGTTTTCATCTTCCTGGATTTGTTCCCGCAAGGTCATCGCGAGAGAAACACTCTGCTCCAGGAGCTCGTACCCTTCGAGCTCGACCTGCCGTCGGCCCAGATCGAGGGATGCCAGGATCTGGTAGTTCGGTGACGTGGAGGTGTGGGTCATATAGGCGTCTTCGAAGGCTTCATGGACCAGCCGGCCAAAATCCTGATCGTGCACATGAATCATGCTTCCCTGCCGGAACGAGGTCAGGGTTTTATGGGTGGATTGGGTGGCATATACCCGAACACGTGGGTTTCCGTATTTCTCGGCTTCGGAGGGATCCTTGAACCGTTCTTCCAGTCTCCGGGCGGCCTCCATGGCGGTTCGTTGCCGATAGATAGGCGATGAGCGAGCGAATCCAAACCAGGCCTCGTCCCAGACGAAGATCATATCGGGCTTGATGGCGAGCACTTCGAGCATGACCATCTCTGGATTATAGACCAGCCCGTCGAAGGTGCAGTTGGTGAGTAGGAGCATCTTGACCTGGTCCAGACGTCCCGCGGCCTTTAGATCGCGAAGGTGCTTCTTGATGGTCTCCAACGTCACTGCACCGTACATGGTGTAGGTCGATAGGGGGTAGGGGTCCATGTAGACAGGTTGGACCCCGGACAAGACCAGCGCGTAGTGGTGTGATTTATGGCAATCCCGAGAGACCAGCGCGATATCGCCGGGAGAGAGAAGGGCCTGGGCTACAATCTTATTGGCAGTTGAGGTTCCGTTGGTGACGAAAAAGCTTCGATTCGCCCCGAAAGCTCGGGCCGTCTTTTCCTGGGCGAGCTTGATCGGCCCTATGGGCTGGAGCAGAGAATCAAGACCCCCGGTTGTGGCCGAGGTCTCGGCGAGGAAGATATTCTCGCCGTAGAAATCCCACATATCGCGTATCCAATGGGACTTCAGGATCGACTTACCCCTGGATATGGGCATGGCATGAAAGACACCCGTGGGGCGATGGCTGTACTTCCGCAACGCATGAAAGAAGGGAGTCTCGTAGCGGTCGTCGATCCCGCGGATAATCGTCAGGTGGAGCTCCAGATAGTCTTCCAGATGGTAGAAGATTCGACGGAACTCTTTGCCTGTATGCCCCCCGAGGTTACGTAAGGAGTCGTCGGTTATAAGAAATAGGTCGAGCTCCGGACGGATCGCTTTTAAGGCTGTTCCGAGAGTCCAACAGGTAGGAGAATCCGATTCGTCAGCGGTATCATTCCATTCCAGGTGTTTCGCGTAGGCCTTGAGTATGGGCAGGCTGGCCTGGGATTGAAGCGGGCAGTCGTAGCGGATTATGACGCTCTGAATGTTGTGGTTCAGATGGATGGCGATCATGGCGTCTTCCATACTGTTGACCACGACGATGTCGTAGACGAACTCGTCCGAGTCGCGCCTCATCTCAAGCATGCTCTTTCGGATTTCCTGGGATTCGAACTCGCCGCCTGCGTCGACCATGAGCACTTCGAAGTAGGGGCGCCACCCACTGGCCTCAGCGTGTTCTACAAGGTCCAGCCCCTCGCTCTCCGGCTTGTCGAAGTCTTCGTGGAAGATCTCACTGACGTCACGTCGCCGGTAGTGTTCGCCGGTCAATAAGCGCAAGATGCGCTCCGTCTGTCGGGCCTGCCCCCGATGATTGCCTTGCTCGTGGAGATCGCGGATCTGTTGTACAGCACGGCATCCAGGGAAAGCGAAGTAGGCCTCGACCTCTTCCAGAATATCCAGGCATTGGGTGATCTTCGTATGGAGCTCTGCCGTATCCTGGCCGGCCTTTTCCTGGCGCTGGCGGTGCGCCGCGTGCTTTTTCAACTCGGTCCATATATCGAGTCGAAATTGAGCGGCGTTATAATAGGGCTGGAAGGGCGGTTGGTTGGAGGCTGTGGTCACTCGCGACCTCTCGTTACGAATCTATCGGCACTCCCGTTTGGAAGCATCTTGCGCGAGCTTGGATTTTACGCCTTTCCTGCCAGGTTTCAAGATGGGCCCGAGTTGGGTCAGATAACGTTCTTCAGACCACTCCGATCCATACACATCAAATTCAATCTTTCGGTCGCGGAAACTCTTCAAAGTCTGGCCGAGTCCCTTGAGGCCTCGTTCCCGACTTTGGCGCACCCGGTCGAGGTCGATCTCAATGGGGAAGATCTCCTCGCTAGTTCCACATTGGTGCAGCACATTTCCGTGGGGACCCACGACGATTGAGCGACCAATACCCCCGTCACCGAGTCCATTTACATCGAAAAAGAAGCATTGCTGTTGCGCGGCTGTAGAGCGGGCGATGGCGAGCTCAATCTCGCGATCGATACTGGGCGTAAGGGTAGGGTGTAAGATCACCTCGGCCCCCATCGCCGCCAGAGTTCTGGAGGTCTCCGGGAACCACATGTCATAGCAGATAGAAACTCCGAAGCGACCAACATCCGGTACGTCGAAGACAAAAAACTCGTTCCCCGCTTCGACGCCCTCTTCGTAGGGGTAGAAGGGGAACATCTTACGATAGCGTCCTACCAGCTCTCCGCTGGGATTGATAACGGACGCCGTGTTGTAGATATGATCTCCATCTTTCTCGAACATGCTTCCGGGCAGGAGCCAGATCTGGTGCTTTCGGGCCAGGGCGCGGAAGCGGTCCTCGATGGGATTTGGGAAGGGCTGGGCCTTCGCCGTCAGAGGACCGAGAGGCGACAACTCGCTGAAAACGACCATCTCTACCCAGGGATAGACGCTCATAAGAACATCGACCTGCTGCTCCAGGGCGGCGACGTTTTCGTAGTTCGCGGAGATCGATTTCTGAACTCCCGCTATCGAGAAGTGTTTGCTCATAGTGTCGAGGTTCTCCCTGCTGCATCCAGGATGGCGGATTCAATAACGTCGAGACCCTTATTCAGGATGGTGTCGTCGATCGTCAAGGGAGAAAGTATCCGGATCACGTTGCTATAGGGGCCGGCGGTCAAGACCAGAACACCCTGTTCGCGGCAGCGGTTAACCACCCAGCGGGTGATCTCGGTCGCCGGTTGGCGTGGATCTTTGTCGTGACATAGCTCAATGGCCATCATCGCTCCCAGTCCGCGAACATCGCCGACGACAGAGCATTTCTCATAAAGAGCCTCGAAGCGCGTTCGGATGGTTGAACCCACGGCGACGGCTTGTTCCTTGAGATTCTCTCGCTCGATGACGTCGATGGTTGCGATCGAGGCTGCACACGCTACTGGGTTACCACCATAGGTACCACCGATGGTCCCCGGCTCGGCGGCATCCATGATATTCGCTTTACCAATAACTGCTGAGATGGGGAGCCCAGAACCGAGAGCCTTCGCCCAGGTTGAGATGTCGGGCACAATCCCTGCGTGCTCGTAGGCACCCCACGTTCCTGTCCGCGCGAAGCCTGATTGCACTTCATCACAGATGAGAACGATGCCGAACTCATCACAGATCTCACGAAGCCCCTGCAAATAGGCCGGAGGAGCGACGGTGAAGCCTCCCTCTCCCTGGACCACCTCGATGATCACAGCGGCGAAGTGGTCGGCGGGCAACGGTCCTCGTACAAATCGATCGCGGAAGCGGTGCAGCTCCCGGTCTACGAAAGCGTCCAGGTCCAGTCCATCGCCGCACCGAAAATGATCGGGGTAGGGTAGTCGATAGATCTCCGATGCGAAGGGACCACAATGCTTTTTATATCCGCTCTTGGCTGTAAGGCTCATACCCATAAGGGTACGCCCGTGGAAGGCACCTTCGTAGCAGAGGATGGCCGACCGCTGGGTGTGTTGACGGGCGATTTTGATCGCGTTTTCAACGGCCTCCGCTCCACTGTTGACCAGCATACACTTGGTCTCTCCACCGTGGGGAAGGATCCGGACGAGTTCCTCACATAGCTTCACATAGGGCTCGTACGAGGCGATATGAATGCAGGTGTGAAGAAGTTTCCCGGCCTGCTCTCGGATGGCGGCCACCACGGTCTCTTCGCAGTGGCCCGTATTTACGACTCCGATGCCTCCGACGAAATCGATCATCTCTCGACCGTCGAGATCTGTGATCAAAGCACCCTTTGCGGTGTCGGCGGAGATCTCACCTGCAAAGATCCCTACTCCGCGGGCAACCACGGATTTTCGTCTTGAAATAAGCTCTTGGGTTTTCGACATCGAAAGATTCTCCTCTTGGCCCCCATCGATCAGGGGCCGTTCTGCGTTCTCAAGGGCGACCGGCTTGAAAGCTGACGTACTTCAACTCGGTCATTTCTTCGACCGCGTACTCTGGGCCTTCTCGGGTGTTTCCTCCGTCGAGGATCCCACCGTAGGGTTGTTGGTCGAGACGTGATGTGGGCACCTCATTGATGAGGACGCCACCAAAATCCAATTTCCGGAGGGCACCGAGGGCCTTGTCGATATCCTGCGTGAAGAGACCAACATGGAGTTTCAGGGTTCCCTCGTTTGCCAACGCGATCGCCTCGTCGAGAGTGCTATAGCTGCGCATCGCGACAACAGGTCCAAAGATCTCGTCAGTCCAGAGTTTACAATCCCGAGGCACGTTATCGACCACGGTGGGCTGGAACACTCCATCCTTGGCGGTACCGCCCTTGATTACGGTCCCACCGGCTTCAACCGCTTCTTCTAACCATTCGGATACCCGAAGGTTCTCCGAGGAGCGGATGAGTGGCCCGACCTCGGTGCTGTCGTTGGTGGGGTCTCCGACTACAATGCGGTCAATGGCCTGGAGCAGTTCCTCTCGGAAGACGGCTTCGACTGATTCATGAACCAGGATGCGTTGTACGGCGATACAGCTCTGGCCGCCGTTGGCGAAGCCTGCGACGCGGACTTTGGCGGCGATGGCCTTCAGATCTGCGTCGGGTTCGATGATCAGGGGGGAGTTGGATCCGAGCTCCAGCGAGACCTTCTTCTTAGGGGCTTGTGCCGCGATCATCCAGCCGACGGTACAGCTCCCGGTAAAGGTGATCAGCCGTGGTATCTCGTGGGCCACCAGAGGGGCTGCCGCTTCGGCCCCGCGGTCTGTTAATACGCTGACCCAATCGGCGGGCATGCCGGCTTCACGGAGCAGGGCGATGAATTTGAGGGCTGTGAGGGGCGTCTGGGGAGCAGGTTTCAGAACAACAGGGCAGCCTGCGGCCAGGGCCGGAGCGATCTTATGGGCCACCAGATTCAGGGGGAAGTTGAAGGGAGTAATCGCTGCGATTACGCCAACCGGAACCCGTAACGCCATGGTGAGTTTACCTTGACCGGCGACGGACGCATCCGAGGCGATCATCTCTCCTTTCAGATGCCGGGCTGTCGCCGCAGCGAACGAGAGCGTGTCGATGCAGCGACCGACCTCTCCTCGCGCCCCGGAGATCGTCTTTCCGGATTCAGCCGTGATGAGCTGGGCAAAATCCTCTTTTTGTTCCGATAACAGAACCGCTGCCCGGTCGAGTATCTGGGCCCGTTGATACTGCCGAAGATCATCGCGTTCCAGAACCTCCAGCGCGGCCTGGCAGGCTGCCTCTACCTCTCTCTCGCCACAGAGGGGAACCTGGCCGACAAGCTCGCCGCTAAATGGGTTCTCGATATCGATGGACTGGTCGGTGGTGACGGCCTTGCCACCTATCCATGCTGGTTGCTGGTTCATAGCCGATCTCTCCTGGAATTCGGACAGGTCCTGGAACCATCGAAGCGCTTGCGGTCACCGTCCTGTTATAGGACGACCCATAGGCTCATAATAGTTCGTACGGCGCGGGGAAAAAGGGTCCTTACACAAGATTCCAGACCATGTCGAGCATGGAAATTAATTGTGAATAGATCCCTGAAAAGCTTCCCCTGAGGCTATGACCTCAAATCAGCTGTTCGGCATAGGTTTGGTCCAGACAACCCGTTGTGGGAACGGAATGTCGATACCAGCCTCGTCGAAGGCAATCTTCAGGCGATGGTTCAGCTCACGGGTGGCGCCCCATTGGGAACCGGGTTCTACCTTGGCCATGGCGCGAACCGTGACACAGGAGTCGCCCATAAGGGTGATCCCCACATAGCTTGGTGCTTCCATGAGCTCGTCCTTCCATTCCTCGGAGGCATACATCTCTTCGCCAACTGTATTGACGATCTCGGCCACTTTCTCCAGATCGCTATCGTATCCCACACCGATTTCACATACGGCGCGGCCCCAATCGCGGGTTTTATTGGCCACCGATGAGATGCTCCCATTCGGTATGATATGGAGAGTTCCGTCGAGCTGGCGGATTCGTGTAGAACGAACATTGACCTGTTCCACGGTTCCGGATTGGCCACAGATCGCGACGACGTCGCCGACCGCATATTGGTTCTCAATGAGGATGAACATACCGTTCACTACGTCGCGAACCAGGTTCTGGGAACCAAAGGAGATCGCCAAACCTAAGATGGCAGCACTGGCGAGAATGGGGCCCGTATTGATACCAACCTGTTCCATAGCCACCAGCCAGGCGACCGCATAAGCGGCTGCTTTCGCGACTCCAGAGAATACATCGGCGATGGTCTCTGTGCGCTGCTCCTCCTGGCTCTTTTCGTCGTCGTTATCATCCCGTGTGGCCTTGAGAATAGTCTCGGTCGTTGCGTGGATAACCCGCAGGGCCAATCGGAGAGCCAGCCAGATCAGGAAGAGAGTCAGGGCAACTTTCCAACCCTTATATTTCAGCCAACCAAACATGGTCTTCCAGGTGGCGTCCATCCATCCTGAAAAGCTGTTGAGCTCGCCCTGTTTCGTTTCGAGCTCTGTAATCTTTACTTTTCTATAGTTGACGCGGCGATCCGTTAGATTCAGCTCGATATCAAGGCTTCGGATACGAGTTTCACCGGATTGATGCTCCGCCGATATCTTTGCCGATTTTCCGGCCGAGGCGTTGGCGATACCGGACCATAGGTTGCCCCAGTCTACATCGTTGCTCTGGGTCTGGCTTCGTGCAATGGCGTATTCTTCTTCGGCCAGCTCCACGTCGGTCAAGAGGGCTTCGAGAAGTTGTTTTGCCGAATTCTGCTGGTCCTTAATCAAGGCTTTGTCGGTTTCCGCGACGCGCAGTAGCTCTTTATTATTGGTGATCTGTTGACGGACCTGGGCCAACTTCTGTCGCCGCGCTGCGAAGGGTGAAAGGTCGACGGTGCTTTTTGTTGCCACGGTCTTCTTGGCGGCGGGGGCCTGTAGGGCGGCCTCGAGGCGTTCTGCGACCGCATCGCGCTCGGTTTCGATCGCTTTCAGATATTTATCCTGATTTTTCGTCTTGCGGTCGGCCAGAGAAGCCCAACGACGCAAAGATTGCGCACGCGCTTTGTAGGTGGCGCTCAACTCTGGCTGGGCCTTCGCGTAGGCCTTGGCCTTTTTTGTATAACCCGCACCCAGACGCCCTGCTGTGCTTTTCTGCTTGGTCCAGTACTCATGCCATTCCCGGTTGGAGAAGCTCTTATTGCTGAGTGCTTTGAGTCGTCCCTTAAGCACATCGGAGAGCTGGTCACCGGCAGAGCCAAGATCTCCCATCTGGGCCAGGCTCACCAGGATAGGCTTCTGATTCCAGGCGTCGATCCAGGCATCTTGTGCGTCCTGTAGGGCTTTCTGGGCCGCCTCGTCGAAATCGACCTTTACGGGTTTCGGCGCAGGTGCGGGGGGCGGTGGTGCAATCCCCACCGCCGGGGCGAGTTTTTCGGCCGGTGCGGGTACAGCTTCTTCACCGTTTTGTTCTTCTTTGTCCGGACTTGCGGTTGATGCGGGTGCACCATCTTCGCCTGGCCCTACGTCTGCCGTCGCTGATCCAGCGAAAAGAAGAGCAAGGAATATAAGAATGATCTGTAGGGTATTTCGATTCATGGGAGCCACTCCAAATGCTTCGTTATACGAAGGCGATATACGTTTACCGTATGCCGCGTGGGTAACATTGGAACCATGGGCCCGTCAACGTCTGGCTGGGCCCATCGCTATATAGAGAACCATTGACAGGGCGTAGAACCGCCGTTATCTTCCGCTCCCCTTGCGCACGTAGCTCAGCTGGATAGAGTGTCGGCCTCCGGAGCCGAAGGCCACAGGTTCGAATCCTGTCGTGCGCACCCTGACATTGCGGATTGTGTATCTACGAGGCGCAGGTTCCGCTGATGCACGAACCGCTAATACATTCCTCGTTACCACCGCAGTCCTCTCCGCCGTTCTTCTTCAGGAGGCAATTGGGGGCCTGGCAATAGTACTCGCCCAGGCATTGGTCGGAGTCGACACATGGTGTCAGGCATCCCGATCCTATACTGCAGACATGTCCGAGACAGTCCGCGATATTCGTCGCGGCGCAGTTGAGGGGGGCAATACAGAACCACTCACCCTCGAAGGTTACGGTCCCATCTGGGTTGGAGGAACAGACGTTATCCTGGCAGTTTGTCGATGCGTCCCAATAGGCGCAGGCATTGGCGCCATCGCAATCTCCCGTAAGCCCACAGGTAGAGGCATCCTGTGCTGTACAATCGTTCTTTGGATCAGAGCCCGCGCTGACACTTTCGCAGCTTCCCGCTCCGTCACAGACACGACAGGTACCACATTCGCTCTTGGGGTCGAGGTTGTTCATGTTGATACAGCTGCCCGCGCCGTCACAGGCCTGGCAGGTACCACAATCCGCTTCTGGATCGGTGTTGACGGCGTGGTCGCTACAGGAACCGGTCGCGTCGCATTGGCTACAAGCCCCGCAATCTGCAGAGACGCAACAATACCCATCGGTACAATTTCCACTGGCGCATTGGCCGTCGGTGCTACAGACCGCTCCATCGGCGAGTTGGGATTGGCAGGCCCCCGATGCTCCGGCGCTATCGTAATAGATTTCGACAAATTCGTAGATGTAGTTTCCGGCTCCCGGTGCGTCGGTCATCTCCGAGATATACGGACCTTCGTCTGCTGCAGACTCGCTCTGACCGCTTCCTGGAGTGGCGACGAGCGTGGGGGAGCCTAGCGTCCAGGATCCACCGGCGCCTGGCGCGGCGGGGGGGACATTTCGCTGGTAATTCGTTGCACCCGAGATCGAAACCGTAGGTCCATCCTCGGAAGCACCCCCGTTATCCGTAAGCTCGTAGGTCTCGCCGCCATTGATCTTCGGACATTGATCGCCGGTATCGATTAGCACGGTATCGGTGCCGAGCGACACGCCCCAATACGCTTCAAAATCCCCTTTATAATCAGCGACGGGAATGTTCGGACCACGGGCAATGATCAGATAGCCTCCCTCAAGAACCATGGTAGGTGAGGGGATGGTGTAGGAACAGCTCGAGCCAGTCTGGGTCACGGTATAGCCCCCAAGATCATATTCCAGCGGCTCGCACGCAGGGTCTGTAGAACAGTCGATATCTGTGTCACAGAAGAAACCGGCGGCGCAGCTGTCGTCCGTAGAGCAATTGGTGTGGCATTCGAGGCCATTGCAGCCAAAGGGGGAGCAATCGGTGGTCACGGCGGTCTCGCAGGAGCCGGCGCCGTCGCAGAGCCGTTCGTCCGTCTTTAGAGCGTTAACACAGGACGGGGCCTCACAAACGGTGGTATCGGCTTTGGGTGTATCATCCACACATTCGGTACCACTTCCGTCTGCTGTACATTCATAGATACCATTGGAGCAGAAGCTCGGGTTGGTATTGCAGGGATCATTCACAGGGAAGGATTCATCCTCGGTCCCGTCACAATCGTTGTCCACCGAATCACAACTGGCCTCGACACCTTCGTAGCGCGCATCGTGGTCGGAATACTCAAAGCTCGTGCAGTTTTCCCAAAGACCGCCAGTACAGAGGGTCGCCGGTTTTGTGCTTCCCGCACAGAGACCGATCTGATTTTCACAATCCTGTCCATCGAAGGCTAGCAGATCGGCGGCATCCTCCGCGTCGGTCTCGCTATCACAATCGTTATCGACACCATCGCAGACTTCCGCGCTGGAATTGCTTGGGTCCGTGGTGCAAAAGAGGGCCGCTCCTCCAGCTGCACATTGGACGGTTCCACCGGCGCAGGCTCCGGTTCCACAGGGGTCACCAAAGGTACGGGAGACGCCTAGATCAAGATAGGTGATGTCTTCGTCTGTCAGTCCGTCGCAGTCGTCGTCTACGGCGTTACAGGATAGAGCCGAGCCCGTCCCTGCGCCATCGGGTGCTGTAGGATGAATCGATGTGTCGGTGTCGACGCAGTCGGTGGCCACAAGAGAGGTGAACTTCGGTATATGGCCGGGATCGCATAGGCATTTTACCTGCGGTGCTACGCTATCACCGTACCCATCTTCGTCGTTGTCAAAGTAGTATGAGGTGCAGCCAGGTACACTTTCGCCTTCATCTGTATTGGCATCACAATCGTTGTCGATATCGTCGCAAATCTCTGGATAGGGACTCGGTCCCCCGTAGGCTGTAGCTTCCGAATCATTGCAGTCGTCCTGATTCACGGCGGTAAAAAATGCGGCTGCATCGGCGTAACAAAGACAGATGCCACTGACGGTATCGTTGCCATGTCCATCCTGGTCTTCATCTAGATAGAAGAGGCCGCAATTATTGGAGTCCACCTCGTTGTTATCTCCGTTACAATTATCGTCGAAGCTGGTGGTACAGTCTTCGGCGATGCCGGGACGGATTGCGTACTCTCCGTCGTTACAATCGTTATCATTGGTGGAGTTATAGTTCCCCTGGGGTCCGCACCAACATTGGGCCTCGGAGCCTTGTAATCCGTACCCGTCGCCGTCGTTGTCCACATAATATTCCGTGCAATGTTGCGCGTTCAGTTCGGTCAACTCCCCATTACAGTTGTCGTCGAAGTCGGTATTGCAACTCTCGGTCTGGCCGGGGTTGATGTAGAAGCCATTTTCGAGAGGGTCGTCGACGCAGTCACCCGTATTCAGAGCACGGTAGTTGCCCTGGGGTTTGCAGAGGCATAGATGGTCATCATTTCCCCAGCCGTCGTTGTCCGCATCGAAGTAGTGAAAGACACAACCCTCGACCAGCACTCCCTCGTCCGTTTCACCGTCGCAGTCGTCGTCGATGTCGTTACAGCTGTCGGGTTCGTCCGGATGAATGGCCGCACCATCCACCGGAGAGTCGTTACAGTCGCCACCCTGTAGTGCCCGATAATTATCTTCTGGCTCACAGTGGCATTCCGTATCCCCATCGATACCGTAGCCGTCGTTGTCTACGTCCATGAAGTAGGTGATGCAGTTGTTTGCGTTCAGATCATTGGTATCTACATCACAGTCGTCATCGAAGGGGGTCAAACATGTCTCTTCTCGCCCCGGGTTGATCAGCATCCCATTTTGGTCTGGGTCGTCTTCACAATCGGTGTTGTCCGTGGTGTCGTAATCTCCGATGGGCGAACAGAGACATTGTCCGGGCCCGGGGGCACCGTAGGCGTCCTGGTCTTCGTCGACAAAGTAGGTGGTGCAATTCAAGGCGTTCAGGTCGTTGTTGTTTAAATTGCAGTTGTCGTCGAATTCCGTGTCACATGTTTCGGTATTGCCCGGATTGATAAGAGCACCATTCTGATCGGGGTCGTCCTCACAGTCGGTGTCGTTCAGCGTGTTATAGGATTCGAAGGGTTGGCAATAGCACTTCGTGTCGGTGGGGTGTCCGTAGGTGTCGCCGTCTTCGTCGAGATGGTAGTCCGTGCAATTGAGAGCCGACTCATCGTTGTTGGTGTCGTTGCAGTTGTCGTCATAGGTGGTCGTACAGGTCTCTTGTACCATGGGATGGACCGATGGATTGCCGTCATCACAATCGGAGCTGTTCAGGGATGAGAACGCTCCAATCGCACCGCAGGCACATTGGGCTGTTCCGGATCCATAGCTGTCTTCATCCGCGTCCAGGTAGTAGGTCGTGCAGTTGGAGCCGTCGAGATCATGAAGGCTGTTAAGCTCTCCCGTCGGGTCGCCCTCAGTGCTTCCTGTACAGTTGTCGTCCTGCCCGTTGCCACAGATTTCCGTTATATCGGGATGCACATCTTCATCACCATCGTTGCAATCGCCGGGTACGGTGGTCGTATGGGGGGCGACTTGCGAGCAAAGGCAACGTATATCGTCAGCGACCCCGTATCCATCGCCGTCTACGTCCGCAAAATAGATGGTACAGCCAGCCGCGTTTTCCTCGTCCGTCTCCCCATCACAATCGTTGTCGATGTTGTCGCAGGACTCTTCTACATTGGTGGGGTCTTCATCGATACATTCGATTCCCAGGGTATCCAGAGTGCAGCTAAAGGTTCCATAGGTACATTGGTCGGAGTCGTCCCCATCACAGGCCTGGTTTAAGAGGGGGAAGGCTTCGTCGGTTTCGGAGTCGCAATCGTCGTCAATCAGATTGCAGAACTCTTCCGCCGTCGGATGAATACTACCAAGGTTGTCATTGCAGTCGGTGTTGTCTTGGCTCGGATAGGCGGAGGTTGCGGCACAACGACACTCGGGATCGGCGAAAGCGTCTCCATAGTTGTCGGCGTCGGTGTCGGGATAAAAGAGCGCACATTCGACTGCGTTTAGATCATTGGTATCACCATTGCAGTCGTCGTCGTACGTGGTCTGACAGGTTTCGATCCCAAGGGGATTGACGTTGAAGATACCGTCATCACAATCTCCCCCCTCGAGGGCGGTATAGAACCCATGTTCATAACAGCGGCATTCGGTGTCGTTATCGAGGCCAAAGCTGTCACCATCCTGGTCGAGAAAGAGGGTTGTACAGTCTATGGCGTTCAGGTTGTTGTCGTCGCCATCACAGTTCTCATCGTTGAGCTCCGCATCGCAGATCTCTTCGGCTGGGAGAACCGCCTCCAGGCATTGGTGCTCGGTGGAGGGCTGGTTGGTTACCGGGTCGATTACGCCATGGGCACATACCGTGACACCGGGGGAACAGGAGCCTGTCGTGGCCACGGTTTCACCGTCCGGATGACAGGGGATATCCGACGTATAATCCACGAATAACCAGGTGCCATTGGTTTCGGGATTCCCGTCATCCACAATACCATCACAATCATCGTCTACATTATTGCATCGTTCTATGGCGTAGGGGTGGATCTCTGGATCTTCATCGTCGCAATCCCCCTGCCCAGCGAGGAAGCCGTCTTCGTCGGCATCGACCCCCGTTTCACATAGAGACTTGCTTCCACTACAGTTTTGGCTCTGATCGTCATCACAATATTCGGGAGGATCGTCGATCCCTCGGCCCGCATCGGCAGGGTGGATGTTGGGATCGGTGTCATCGCAATCGTAGGGGGGAGAGATCCCGTCTCCATCGAGGTCGTCGTCCGCACACGGGGTGACCTCACCATCACAGTTGGTGTCACATTGTTCGAGCTGGTCAGGAGCCCCTGTTAGCGATGCAAGACAACAGGACTCGGGTGCACCGGGATGGATCTCGGAGTGGTAACGAGCGAGTGGGTATTGGGGACAGTCTTCTGAATCGACGACGCCATCTCCGTCCTGGTCGTTACTCATACAGCCTTCGTCTTCAAAGCCGTCGCAATCGTCGTCGATCTGGTTGTCGCAGATCTCCAAAATCGCACTGCCATGGCTGTCGCAGATGGCGCTCTCTGTGGTTTCACAGACAACAACGCCTCCCTCGCATAGCCCCACGCCGCAGGCTTCTCCCAGAGGAATAAGTACGTCGCCTTCGGCCACTGTAAAGCCTTCGTCTATGACCTCGTCACAGTTGTTGTCGAGACCATCACAGAGCTCGACAAAACCAGGGCCAACGGTGGCATCTTCGGGTCCACAATCACCGCAATCATCTAAAACGGAGTCGTTGTCGGTGTCGACACATTCCAGATCTCCATTTTGGCAATCCTCGTCGATTCCATTGCCACAATCTTCGCACATGGTCTCTTCACCGAAGAGGTTCGTCTCGAAGATCTGGTCGTCGCAGTCGGATACCACCAGGTCCGGATTCGGGCAGCATCCATCCAGCGCACAGTTCAGGGTACCATCCCTATCTTCATCACAGGGGTCTGCTCCCTTAATCACAACTTCCAAGATGGCGTATTGATCGATATTAAAGACAATCGAACGGGCAGCCATGACCTGGTTGTCTTTATCGAAGGCGAGCACCTGGGCCTGTACCAATCCATGCAATTGCATCGGTAGAATCTCGGCCACATAGGGCGTCTCCTGCAGGTCTCGTCCCTGAATGTCGATGTTATAGGCCGGATCGTCTGGGTCCGTGGGAATTACTACGCCGCCGTCTTCTCCTCGGATACGAATTCGGAGGATGCGCGCATCGAGGGGAGCCTCAACCGAGTCGTCCATGCTCACCGCGAGCAATAAGGACGTGGGGGCACTGGGCGCAGGGGAACAGCCAAGGAGCAAAAGGATTAAGAACACGGAGATTGGGATCGTCCGGTTCAAATGTTGAAAGGCTGGTTTCAATCTGGTCCCAAAAAGATGCATCAAGAAAGTGACTGTATGGAATAGGAAAAAGAAAGACGAAATCTTATCGGTCCCAATGCGGGCTCGCAACTGCTGGAGTTCGGGTCTACCGTCATTGTTGAGGACGTAGACTATAGATGAATAGGTGAGTAGATGCTCACCGAACACGGAAGTCTTGGCATATAATCGAGTCTGGTTGGACGTTTGCGAAGAAACGCGCAAGAGCCGGGTCGTCTCTTTTCAGTTCTTCTTCCAGGGGCTCTCGTACCCACCAATGACCGGTTCGTTCTCGCTCCTGGGCGGTTGTAAAGCGATGGCTGAAGAAGCGGATTCGAACTTGTTGGATATCCGCTGGAAGACTGGTTCGGAACAGCGGGGCTACGATTTCGGGGTCATGACAGATCCGATCGAGGAGGGTGGTAACGTAGGGGTGCCTTCGTGATCGATAGGCCTGGTGACGGATTTGTCGCCCGATATCCCTGCGAGGGGGGGTACGACTGGACGCTGCGCGGCGTGCGATATTGCGCGCTGCCCCCTGGTAGGAGAGGCCATAAAACCAGAGTTGGAAATCTACACGGGGTTGGTGGGGGGCGACGAACGGTGGTGCTGTAGCCGGATCATCCGCCTTATAGTGGAAGCGGAGAGGGGTCCATTTTTGTCCGTCTATGGAATATTGGAATTCCGGTTCGATACGGTCCTGGGTGATATGGCCGAAGAGGTGGTAGGTATGGATTAGTCGGTAGCGTTGGACTCGTTCATGAAAGCTCTTCGCGACGGTTTCCCATACGACCTGACCTCGATCATTCGCGCGGACTCGGCTTGCCAACATCTGGACGGAGGCACCCAGAGGCTGGTCTGGCCGGTCGGGATACAACGTTATGGCGAAGGCGTTCGATACCATTCGACCGGGGCGATAGGCCTCGCGATGTTCGAGAACGAGGTGGGATCGGGAGCCGTTTTTTTCTCGAACGGTGGCACGGATGGAACGTTTCCCTACGGTTAGTGTTTCAAAGACACCGTCTCCAATCGCTTGGTTCGGCGCGTAGGGGGTGAACAGTGTCTCGACGACATCCGTGTTTTTTAATTGATATAGCCCCGTAGAAAACGCGTACATGCCACCCACGTAGGAGGCCAACACGTAGATCAGGCTCACTCCAATGGCGATAAAGAAGACAAGGAGTCGTCGGATTAGCCGTGGAATCCCTCCCTGTGTCCAGCCAATCCATAAAGCGGGGGATACCAGCACCGTCACCAATGTCCAGGTCGTTGACTGGCTGAGGGCGGCTATGGCCGTGGTGCTGCACATACCAAAGACAACACAAGCCCCAATCGATCGTGCTCTCCTTACAAATGCACCTATAACAGACGGCGAAGAGCCGTCGGTGGGGTCTGCGTTTCCGTCATTGGAAAGTCGTCCTCCTCGAAGCCGGAGTATGGGGCGAAACAGACGCCTGCAACCGCGACCAACCCATCGTAGATCCTCGTCCTCCAAAAGAAAGAGATGGAGCGCCAGTGCCATATAACAGAAGAAGCCATAATTCGCGGTCAGGATGTCCAGGAACATGAAGCCGGTCAATCCTACGAAAGCGATCCGTTTAAAGAAGCGGGGACCGAATATGAATTGCGCGAGAAGAAGCTCCAACATCAAGGCGGCGCTGGTTTCAAAGGCATGCCACCAGGCGGGTAGATTATGGGCGTACCAGCCGATCCAGGTAGGGATCGGAGCGGTTTCGTAATACAGTTTCATGGCGCTGCCATCGTGCCAATCGCCCAGATAGGATTGATCTTTTGCGAGGCCTGACTCCCAATACAGTTTGAATAGGAGCAGTCGAAAGAGGAAGTGTATCCAGAAAGACCGCCGATGCCTGGGAAGAAAGACCGCCAGAAAACCGCACTCCAGGATCATATTATCCCATTGAAAGTTCAGAAAGGACTGGGTCACGGATCCAAGGCTCAGGTACAGCAGGGTGCAGAGCAGCATGCATAGCCGTGGCCATAACCCCAGAAAAGCCGCGATAGAACAGGCAATGCCCGCCCAAAGGAATAGATGAAGGAGAGCGTCGGTGGTCGTCCACCAACCAGCCTTGGGGAGTACATCGAAGATCGCGTTGTCCAAAAGCGCTGGACCGGGATCCCAATGGAATAGAGAGGGCCTCTCCAGAAATCCGTAATCGCCATTGCGGATATTTTCGGCCAGGGGTTCGGCTGGGAGCAGTCCTCGGCTCGACACAAGGGTGTCCACCTGCAGCAGTAGGGATACAAATGCGCATAGGAAGATCAGCGCCATCACTCGATGGAAGACCCGCGCGACCAGAGGGCCGGACCCAGGACCCCAGCTACGTTGGAAACCGTCAACGATGGCTACCCATGTGCGCGTCAGCGGCGTGGGCAGTACGTGCGTGAAATCAGACGATTTCAGTTCGTGGGCCATTGCTCTCCTGTGTATGGCACCTGATCCAATAGATGCTCTTTACGGCTGCGCCCCTTCGAATCGTGATCTTGTAGTGTTGCGCTGATCCACCGATGCGAATGCTCCGGGCATTCGAGGCCCCAGACCTCCAATGTCGCCTGACCTCCTGCGGAATCCTGGAAGATGGCATCCATACGACCGTTGGAGAGGTTGGCTCGTAGAGCGTTCCCATCGGCCGGACGCAGAATAATTCGTCGCCTACTGGCCCACTGTCCGCAATCGGGGCATTGCGGCCAAGAGGTGATGTGACGTGCCAGAAAGAATGCCGCCAGCCAAAGGAGCAGAAGCTCGAAGATCCAGACCCAGAGTACGAGATTCCCACGAATGGGTTGGCCGATTTTCAAATGGTCGTGGGGTAGTGCACGACGACTTCGATATTCACTCTGTGGATTCTCCGCTAGCTGCTCTGCCGATGGCGCCACCAGCTCGGTGCGTGGCGAGGCGTGGTAGAAGCTTGCCCCCTGTGTCGTCGCAGCACATAGGAGGGCGAGGGCCAGAGTCCAGGCCGGAGCGCGAATTCGACCAATCCACAGGCCAAAGCCCAGGGCGGTTCCGAGAACCAGCCCAAACCCTACGGTCGCCAATGCGTTGAAAAAACCCAGGGGGATATGATCCAGAAACCACTGGTAGGGCTGCGCCACCAGTATGCCCACCAGACAAGCGAGTACGAGGGCGATGATAAGCCCTCGGGCATTCCATGAGACCGCCGGTTTCGCCGGCAAAGCGCAGACTTGATCGTTGCAGGTTCCCGGTCCATGTAGGAGATGCCGGTTGGAGGCGACGAAGCCATATATAGCGTTCCCGAGTTGACGGAAACCCGGGACATAATAGGGAAGAACCAATGGGCCCAGTCGGGTGCGCTGCAATAGTTTTACGATAGCAGCGGCCCCGGAATAGATGGTTCCTGATGGGGTGATCAGCTGAATCGCACGGTCACATTCGGATAGAGTTAATCCAGGGAACCGGCTGAGAACACCCTCTTCGCGAAACGACCGATATTCGATACTAGTTCCGATTAGAAGATGTCTCAGGCGGGTTACCTGGGCCCTGCAAAACGGACAGGCTCCATCGTAGAGCACGACGTCCGTGACTGGAGGCTGGGTGGTTTTCGCCATGGCACCGTTATGCCTGAGGCGCCCCCAGCTTTCCAGTCCTTTGCGGGTCTATTCGACGTCAGCGATGCACGCACCCCATATCTGGCAGGCCGTATCCTCGGCGAGGCAGCTTGTTTCGGCGGCACATAGGCCATCCAACATACAGAGGGTAGAACCGGCGCAGTCCTCATCACTTCCTACGGAACAAACGTTCGTATCCGTATTCAGACTGCAGCGACCAATCTCCGCACAATCCAGAGACTCCTGGCAGGAGGAGGCATCGGGTTGACAGGTTCCATCCGCCGCCAGGCAACGGCCTTCTTTATGACAGCCCAGAGAGGCTTGGCATTCCTGGTCACTCTGCGCGACGCAGGCGTCGGTGAGGAGGGAACAGAGGCCATAATTGGCGCAGGCCGTGGATTGATGGCAATCGGCGTCGCTTGCCGGAGCACAATAGTTTTCATATCCGTCCGAGGTAAGACTGCATTCTCCAGCGGCCGAGCACGCTGCCGAAAGCTGACAGTCCGTGTCGGAACCGGGGGCACAGCCGAATCCATTGAAGGAGCAAGCGCCGAATAGATTGCAATCCGGGGTGCCCTGACAGTCCGCATCCGATTTCGGTATGCAAGAGCCAAATCCATCAAAGGAACAGGAACCCGAGAACAGGCAATCCTGGGATTGCGCACAGTCTTCGTCGTTCATGGGAGCACAGCCCCAACCCGTGAAAGTGCAGGCTCCGTTGGATGTACAACCATTGGATGCCTCACAGTCTGCATCGGTCATTGGAACACATTCCCAGCCGTCGTTATGACAGCGACCCTGCTCCTGGCATTGTGTCGACGAAAGACAATCTTCATCGGAACCCGGGGCGCATTCGTTGCCTTTGAAGGCACAACGCCCCCAGATGGCACAGTCTTGGGACTGTTCGCAGTCGGCGTCCGAACCTGGCTTACACTCTTCACCATTCGCGGAACACAACCCTGCGTAGAAGCAGCCCATGCTCGCGAGGCAATCGCCATCTTCTGTGGCACGACAATCTCCGTCCACCGCGGTACAGCGACCGTCGTATAGACAGGTCATTGCAGCTTGGCAGTCATCATCCGAGTTGGCGCTGCATTCTTCACCATCAAAGGAGCACCTACCGAAGTGGGCACAGTCCGGTGATTTAATACAATCATCATCCGAGCCCTGGCGGCATTCACCGTCAACAAGGCTACAGGAACCAAAGGAAAGGCAGTTGTGAGAGTTGGCACAATCTTCGTCTGAAGTGGCTTCGCAGTTGCCGTCTTCATGGGTACAAGCCCCCATCATCTGACACTTCTTCGATTGGGCACAGTCCTCGTCGGATCCTACGCTGCAGCCAATGCCGTTGAAGGAACAGAATCCATCGTATTTGCACTGTGGGGTCTGTTGGCAATCTTCGTCTGACGTAACGGCACATTCACCGTCTACAACCGAGCAGGCTCCGAACTCCCGGCAACCATAGGAGTTGGCGCAGTCTTCGTCCGATGTAGGCAGGCATTCGCCATCTACAAGACTACAGTTACCACTCTGTGCGCATTTGTCGGAGGATTTACAGGTCTCGTCCGAATCCGCGACACAGCGACCGTCTTCGAGGGAACAGGCCCCCGCATAATGACAATTATTTGAGTTTTCGCAGTCTTCTTCAGAGGTGGCTACACATTCGCCATCTTCGAGGCTACATAGACCGTCCATATAGCATTCTTCTGTGAAGGTGCATGGGGTCTGCGGATCGCCATTGATGCAGCTGTCTGCGATGGAGTAACAGCTATCTTCGTCGAGCCCGGCAAGGTCCAGACAGTTCATACAGGATTCGATGGAATCCGGTGCGTCGGGGCAGGCCTCCATGACGGGATAGCCTTCGTCCATAATGGTGCCGATAATGCACATTCCCACTTCGTCGGGACCGTTGGGTCCACCGTCCGTTTCGATGAAGGACAGAAGGGCAGCACAGGTGTTTTCACAATGGTTGATCTCCGGGTCTGTACCCGTCGCATCGTTGTTGTTATCTGACGTGCTGTCAGTTGCAATTTCCTCGGTGTTCCCACTACCGCCACAGGCGGCCTGGAAGAACAGGAAACAGGAAAATATACAAAGAGTTACTAGTCGTTTTGTGTTCATAATCAAATCCAAAACAAAGGTGTATCTAAGAAAAAAAGAAAACGCAGATAGACCACGCACGCAGGATTCTCAATCTTTATCTGCCAACCGGCTGATATTTCAGCGCAAATTTATGTGGTCCGGAAACTTATGTTTTGCCGGATTATAATATCCGCGGGTAAGTCCCGGAATGGAATCTTCGAGTCGATCGATGAAATTATGTAGGCCCATGGGGGGAGTCCGCGGGACATCTTGCATGGTCGTAAGGTACTCATCGGGGTCCACATTCAGATTGCGCCATTGGATCATATGAAAGGGTGCTTTGGCGTGGAGGTCTATCAAGGCCTCCAACTCTTCCACCGTGTCGGTTATTCCTGGAAAGACCAGAAGATTCAATGCGACGAAGCGGCCGGCTTCACTGGCAACCTGTATGGATCGAACCACATCTTCGAAGCTATAATCCAATGGGCGATAATATCGTTCGTAGATGGCTGACTGTGCACTGTTCAAGGATACACGCATGGAATCCAGGCCAGCTTCCACAAGTCGAGCGACGGCGTCTGGCCGAGATGCGTTGCTGTTGAGATGGAGCGTACCGGCCTGGGTTTGCTGACGAACCTGGCGTACGGCTTCTACTGCCAAATCGGCATTGAGCAGGGGTTCCCCCTCGCAGCCCTGGCCGAAGGATACGATCCCGGTTGGTACGCGCCGGATATGATCCATGGTCAGCTCGGCAACTTCGGCAACCTCCAGGTTGAACCCGATCCGATCGTGACTGGCGATTTTATCGTCCTCTTTTTGCAGGCTTATGCAGCCTACACAGCGTGCATTACAGGCGCGAGCAATGGGGATTGGCGCTTCCCAACGTCCCAGAAAATAATTCTGTGCCGCTCGACAACCGTAGACGAGAGCACAATTGGTGATATGGCCGACCAGACGGTTTTTCGGAAGATCCGTCCTCCGGTCTACAACCCCGGACTCGATTCGTGCTCGATCAAAACGCGGTGGATCCTGGCGTGGATCGGCGTCGACACGAATAGACGGGGAGATGGGGTAACCATCCGAATCGATTCCCAGACAGCTGTAGGCATATAGGGGGAGAGAGGGGGCATCAGGGCAGACCTCTGTTGCCGGGTGCATCAATCGTGTAAAGGCCGGTGCCAAGAAGACGGAGAGGGCGATCGCAGCGTCACCGGTGGGCGTTTCATGAATGGGCACCGCCTCGTTGGTTTCATGATCCCAGCCGAGAGGAGCCCGGCCCGGCATACTGAAGAAGTCGCTACCTGTGGGTACACGAACACAGTCCGAGGCCCGCATGGAGCGAATCTGATGTCCGTCGAAGGCGGCCAACCCGAGCTCGGGGTGAACAAAAATATTTCCGGCGTCATCGGTCAGCGCCAGGTAGACGAAGTCGTCACGCTTGTCCACGTGGTCCATGGACAATGGAAATATACCCTGTGTTTTCATTGTCGCTTCGATGCTTTCAGCTCGCCAGGCTGGTCATGGTATCGATGAGATCAATCTTGGTGACGACACCAACCACTTCACCTTTATCTACCACTACGGCGATCTTGCCCTGGGCAAAGACCTGGGTCAGTAGAGATAAGCTGTTATTGGGCTCGACGATTGCAAAGTTCATATCGACGAGATTCTCGATATGGGTTTCCGGTGTAACCTGCTCATTGACCAGGCTCTGCAATAGGTCTGTTTCGGTGATCAGACCGATCAGCTTGCCTTCTTCGAGGACAGGCAACTGGCTGATACCGTGCTTTTTCATCAGGCCGACCGTCTGCCGTACGGAATCATGAGGGCCCGCTACAAGCAGATCCTGGCGGCGGCGTTCGATCATTTCACCGACACGCATCTCCAGTTCGGGCTGAAGATAGCCATGTTCGCGCATCCAGGCGTCATCGAAAATCTTTGTTAGATAGCGGGCTGAGCTATCACACATGATGGTGACTACGTTCAGATCGCCATCGTGGTTTTCGAGCCATTTGATCGCTCCAGCGACGATACCACCACTGCTACCACCGCAGTAGATACCTTCGTCACGGACCAGCGCTCGTGTCATAAGAAAACATTCTTTGTCCGTGACCCGTACAACGTCATCAATGACGGAAAGGTCCATAGTGCCGGGCAGAAAGTCTTCGCCGAACCCCTCAACCTTATAGGAGTGTGCTGGCACCATTTTCCCGGTCTTGAAGTAGTCGTAATAGATACTTCCTACTGGATCGATCCCTACGATGCGGATCTTCGGGTTCTTGGATTTGAGATACCGGGCGATGCCGGTGATGGTTCCACCCGTTCCCATGGCGGTAATAAAGACATCAATCTCGCCGCCAGTCTGTTCCCAGATCTCGGGTCCAGTGCTCAGCTCATGAGCTTTGGGGTTGGACGGGTTGAAGTATTGATTGGCCAGGATCGCGTTCGGCGTTTCTTCGGTGAGTTTCCGAGCGACGCTATAATACGACCGCGGATCTTCAGGGCTGACCTCTGTTGGTGTCATGACGACACGCGCACCACAGGAACGGAGCGCTTTCACCTTCTCGTCAGACATCTTATCAGGCATGACGAAGATGGTCTTATAGCCTCGCACGGCCGCGACCATGGCCAGTCCCATACCCGTATTTCCGCTTGTCGCTTCAACAATGGTACCGCCCGGTTTGAGGGTGCCATTTTCTTCCGCGTCCTTGATAATTTGAAGGGCCGGCCGGTCTTTTACGCTGCCACCGGGGTTCAAGTATTCAAGCTTGGCGTAGAGGTTCGCTCGCTGGGTTTCGGGTACAACCCGATTGAGCCGGACAATGGGAGTATTTCCCACGGCATCCAGAATATTCGCGACAGTCCCGGTCATCAGTTTCATGTGCAGATCTCCAGAGGAATAGAATCGTGGCCTGGTGATGCATTAAGGCGCTGTTGGTACTGCATCGTGTCGGGATAGGTCAAGCAAATCCCCGTTTCCGTAGGAATGATACGGGCTATATTCGACCACCCTAAAGGGTGGACTAGAAACATTTTCGAGTTGAACCGTTGCCTCGAAAACTCGCGTTCCCTTTGGTTCATGGTACTTTTTGGGAGGTCAATAGCAGGAAGAACAAAATGGAATTCTTTGAACTCCCGAACATATTGAAGTGTCTCGGCGTGGCCGCCCTATGTGGTGGATTAATCGGTCTTGAACGTGAAACTCATGGTCAAGCGGCCGGACTACGCACCCATATGATCCTGGCAGTAGGTGGAGCCTTGGCTTCCATAATCTCCATCGCGTTTTCCGGGCCTGTCGCCAGGGAATTTGGTGCTGTAAATGGAGATCCAGGACGTGTCGCGGCCCAGGTCATCAGCGGTATCGGTTTTCTTGGAGCAGGCGCAATCATACGATACGGCATCACGATTAAGGGTTTGACCACTGCTGCCAGTCTCTTTACCACAGCGATCATTGGTCTAGCGGCGGGCATGGGGGAGTTCCAGATCGCCATGGTCACTGCGACCATGGTGATTGTGGCTCTTGTATTGCTCGATATTGTGGAAAAGAAGGTTGTACGCCCCGCCACCACCCATTACCTCAATATGTCTTTAACGGACCGACCAGGGGTCGTACGAGACCTGAAGGTGGTATTGGATGAGCAGGGACTGCGTGTGATCTCAGCCGGCTTCATTAAGGATGTATCCAAGAACCAGGTCGACCTGGAATTGATGGTCAAGGTTCCCCATCAGCTACGACTCGATGGGTTGATTGGTCATCTATCTGGTTTCGAGAGTGTACGTCGCATAGAGCTACGATAATTTTCGGTGCCCTTGATTCTCAAGGGAACGAGCCTTAACTTAAGAGTATGCTCCTTCGATCGAAAACACCGCGCGAAGTTCTGCTTGTCAGTTTTTTGATAGCACTACTTCTTCAGATCGTGCTCGGTTGGTTGTTTTATAAAACGACGGAGGGTTCCGAGCAGCCTCTGCGGGCTTCCACGACACAGGTGAGCCTGATCGGCCCACCCCTGGAGGAGCCGAAAAAGAAGGAGTCGGTGAAACCACCCACAGGTCAGGTGGTGACGTTGCCAGCTCCTGAGAAGGAAGAGGCCCCTCCTTTGATGACGCGCCGACTGGCGAAGCATGACCACCGTGTCGAGCGCGAGCAGAAAGCACGGGTGCGTACGCCAGGGCCACAGACGAAGAGCACGAGTCGGGTTGCCCGCCGCTCGAAGGTACAGTCTCCTGACAGCAAAACTACAGAAAAGACCCGCCTCAAAAAAGCGGCAGAGAAGGAAAAAGTGGCAACCCAGAAGGCCGAGTTGCCAGAGCCCGAGGGAAGCCATCGAGCGGGCACGGAGGAGGTTCCGACTCCCCGTATGGTCACCGCCCCTGTCGCCAATAAGCCCTGGGAAGAAAATGTAGTGCAGACCCTTTCGAGTACCGGAGGCTCGGACGATGCACTTCTTGATATCGATGAAGAAGGAGACGAGACGCTTCTCAACGCGAAGCGATACAAATATGTGCACTTTTTCGAGCGCATTAAAGAGAGGGTTCGTCACCATTGGAACCCGCGGATGGCGGTCTTGCGGCGGGACCCTACGGGTGAAAGTTTCTGTTGTCGTGATCGCTATACTGTGATGCGGGTTGTGATCGACAGGGAAGGGGAGCTGGTAGAGGTTTCGGTGGCCCGTCCGTCTGGGCTGGGATTTCTCGATAAAGAAGGGTTGCGCGCCTTTCGTCTTGGGGCACCTTTTGTGAACCCTCCGGACGTCTTCTTCTCGGATGGAAAGAACACCTTCGAGTTTACATTTGGGCTACTGGTTGAGTTCAACCAGAATCAGCCGATTTTGAGGGTTGTACCCCGAAGTCCACTGGAGCGGCTGAACTGATCCATGCGATGGCCTCTTCTGACCTATCTTGGCGGGTTCTGCCTGCTACTTTTGATGGTGTCCCATGCCTGGGCGGGGGGACCACGACGGGCCGGAGCCTATGCCTATGTTGGATACGATTGCTGTATCATCAAGGCCGTAGGAATGCAGACGGAAGAGGTGGAATACGTTACTAAATTCGCAAATGAAGAAGCCGCGCGAATCCGGCGTATGCTGGGCCTGGATCCAAGAGGGACACCCGTTCATATCACCGTGACCCGGAACCTACGTGATTTCAATGTCCACCAACCGGAGATTGACCCTGGTGCACCCCGACCACATTTTAAGGGGTGGGTTGCTGGCGTTGCCTATCCCAAGGAACGAGAGATTGTAATTCGACTCTCTGCGGGCCCTCCGCCACGAATACGCAACACATTGACCCATGAGCTGGCCCATATCTACGTGGGGGAGGCTTCCCACTATGCCCCTCTACCTCGTTGGTTTGAAGAAGGCGTAGCGATGCTTCTGGCTCATAATGAGACGGCTCGGCATCTGAAGACGGTGGTACTCTCCGCGTCGACCCGCTCTCTCCCCAGATTATCAGACCTGACCCGTAGCTTCCCCAATCGTCAGCCTTTAGTAGAACGCGCCTATGCGACATCTTTTGCGTTCTTACATTGGGTTATTGGCTACCACGGAGGGTTTGGTTCGATTCGAGAGCTTCTTGCCCTGGTTCGTTCCGGTGAAGATTTCTATATCGCCATAGAGCGGACCTTTGATCACTCCCTGCCGAACCTTGAACAGAGATGGCGTGGTGGTTTTGTCCAGAGCCGGTGGGTTACATTTCTGGT
>MDTE01091850.1_pt1 | contig 31952 bp, 29 predicted proteins | sample 811231 | NCBI WGS metagenome assembly MDTE01 (sample SAMN05326651, study PRJNA326480) | marine metagenome | isolation source: seawater | place: Indian Ocean: Red Sea | collected 2010 | reverse complement strand
TATTTATATCATTTGAGATTTTAAAAAATTTATAGAGAAAATTAAAAACATTAAACTGAAATATTTTAACTTTTATTTTATTTTTTTTTATAATTTTAATATATTTTCCATAATCTCTTAACGAAAAAATGTAATGGTCATTTATTTTATCGTTAATAACTAAATTAAATAAGTTTTTTTCAGCTCCACCACTTTCTAATCCAGTAATTATATGCAATACTTTTTTCATTATTTTAAAATTTTATAATATTTATTTGCTGCAATTTTAATTGAAAAATTATTTATAAAATTATCAGGTATATTAATTTTTTTTTCATTTAATTTGATTTTAATTGCCTTACTAATCTCTTTTACATCTCCTACATTACACAAATATCCATATTTTCCATTACGTAAAATTTCTTTTGGACCATGAAGACAATTAGTAGATACAATTTTTTTTTTAAGTACTAATGCTTCAATAAGAATGTTGGGCATTCCTTCCCAGGCTGACGTTTGAATATATACTTTACAATTAGATAAGTAAGTTAAATAACTTTTAAATGGAATTATTTTAATTCTTTTATTTAATTTTAGTTTATTAATGAGATTTTTTAATCTTTTTTTTTCAGGTCCTTCTCCAATAATAATCAATTTTTCAGAAATCTCATTGTGAATTAAATTAAATGCTTCAATTAAATCTTGATATCTTTTTTGCTTCACCAACCTTCCAATACTAAGTATATAATTTTTTTCTCTACTTTTAATTTTCATTAAATTTTTTATATCAACAAAATTAGATATAAATATTTTATTTCCATCAATTTCTTTTTGAATACCTTTTGATGGACAAACAACTAAATGAAGTTTCTTATAAACAAACTTTTTGAGCAATATAAAAATTCTTTCTTTAAAAGAAAAAGTTCTAAATTTATTTTCTTTATAGGAATTTGTCTCTCTAGCAATGATTTTAATTTTTCTTTTTAAAAAAATATTAAGAAAGTAACATAAAATTGCATTATGTGGCTGTACACAAAAAATTTTTTTAACATTATTCTTATCTATGTATTTTAAATATTCAATTACGCAGTGTATTAATCTTTTTTTATTAAAATCATAAATTTTAATTTGTCGGTTAATATTTTTTTTTAATTTACCATATTTATTTACTGATATGATTTTATTAAAATTTTTATCTTTTTTATGAAGTTTGTTTATTAAACTGATTGCTATTTTTTGAGCGCCACCAATTTCAAAATTAGAAAAAAAAAAAACTGTCATTTCTTTTTGTATCTCTCGAGGTATTTTTTTGTTATAATTGATATAGAATTTCTTGGAGTAGAAGTTAATCTTATATACAAGTCATATCTTATTAATTTCGAAACTCCAGTTGGATCATAAAAATATTCTAGATATTTTTTTTGAAATTGATGCCATTTTTTTTTACTTATAAAGAAAAATATAGATTTAAAAAAGAGTCTTATGAGTTTTATCCATATAGGAAATGACAACTTGGGATTAATTTGAACATTTTTCCAAATTCCGTAATAATTTTTTTTTATTAAAAATTTTTTATAATAACTTTGATTTATTTTTTCTCTTAGACTTATATTATTTAAGAAAAAACTCATGAAAGATATCTTCCATAATGGGAGATCCCAGGCATATCCAAAAAAATCATAAACCTTCTGTTGCCCTGTCACCCATTTAGATTGACGATTTTCAAACTCATAAATTTCATAAGCTTTTAATAAATCTAAGTAATTTTTTACTTTTTTAAAATAATACTCGTCAACTCTATTTAAGTAACTTTCTTTAATATCTTTATTTATAGAATCCCATAAGCCATAGTGTTTATCTAATATGAATTTAAATAACAGAGATTTATTTTTTTGAAGCGAATATTTACTTGATACAATATTTATCGGTAAATGTGCGCCTGTTAGGAAATCTCCAGCTTGCCCATTAATTATAACAAATTCAGTTTTGTTTATTTTATTTTCTAAGAAAGATAATGGTCCATAATCTCCAAAATTATTTGCTGAAATTCCAAAATTATTAAATCTCAAAAACTTTTCAAAATTATTAGAATTGTAAATTTTTGCTTTTGCTGAATCCATGATTATTTTATGATTTTTCACATCTAATTTTTTACATATTTTTTCTGTAATCTTAAAATCTCTTTGATTAGTAAATCCATATGTAAATGTCTCAAAATCCATTTCTAATTCTTTCATCAAAGATACAATTAGCCTTGAATCAACGCCTGCACTTAATGCAACTAAATATTTTTTGTCTTTATAATTGTTTTTAATTTTCGAGAACGTATTGTCTAAAAGTTTTTCAAAATTTTTACTTTCATTAATTTTTGAAAGATATTTTGGATTAAACATATTCCATTTTGCTATTAAGTAATTATTTGATTTATTGTTTAAATATAAATATTCTCCTGGCATCAAGATTTTAATTCCGCCAAAAATTGTTTTATCTTTAAGCGTATAACCAGAATAGAAAATATCTACTAGTGCTTGAGTTTCTATTTTTTCTTTCAAGGGTGGATTAAAATAAATAAATAATTTTTTATTTTGAATTTTATATAATATACTTTTTGATGCTAGCTGATCTACCGCTCCAAAAAAAAAATTCTTATTCCATATTCCAAACTTAAAAAACCCATCTTGTTTTTTAACAAACTTAACTAATTCCTCTTTATTTGATAAATCTATTGATTGTAATTCATTTAGTACATCTGAAAGATCAGATTTTTCAAAAAAGTAATAAAATTTTATATTTTTTTGTGTGATCGATTTTTTATTTATATCCCTTAAGTCGGTAAATATTTCCATTTAAAAAAGCTACTTTTTTATAAGTAAAAAATTATTAAAAAGTAATGCATCAATTTCTGAGTTAAGAAAAACATAGATTGCATCTTTTGGTGAGTCCACTAATGGATAGCCATGTAGATTGAAAGAAGTATTTATCATGCATCCTAATTTTGTTTTTTTTAAATATTTATCAAATAAATCATACAACTTTGGGTTAGAACTTTTTTTTAAAACTTGTGCTCTAATTGTTTTATCTTTTGTGTGACTTCCACAAATTATTTCATCAAAATACTTTTTATTTGAGTCATAAGTCATTGTCATAAATGCCGGGTTTGTGAAATTTTTTTTATCAATTAAATACCTTTTTTTAAATCTATCCATAATAATTGGAGCAAATGGCATCCAAAAATCTCTGTTTTTAATTTTATGATTTATTTGATTAACCATATTATAATTATCTCCTCTAGCTAATATAGATCTATTACCCAAAGATCTTGCTCCCCACTCTGATCTTCCGCAACATCTTGCTAAAACTTTGCCTTTAGATAATAATTTTGCTGCCTCTGAATTTAAATTTTTATTAACAACTCTAAACTTATTTTTTTGTTTTATTTTTTTAATTTCTTTTATTTCATTTTCTTTACTGAATTCATTCCCCAAATATAAATGTTTTAGTTCAGATTCTTCTAATTTATTCTTTAAATTATTCTGATGATACAAATGTAATGCAGCTCCAATTGATAATGATTCATCTCCACAGCTAGGCATGACAAAAAGTTTTTTTATTTTTTTATTTTTTGAAATTATATGATTGGCTTTTACATTCATAAAAACTCCACCACTAAGTATCACTGTTGAAATATTTGTTTTATTTACCGCTGCTTCAACAAGTTTTGAAAGTGTTTCTTCAGTGAATAATTGTAATGCTCCTGAAATATTATCAATTCTTTCACCTTGTAAATTTTCAGCTAAATACTTGTAACAATAATTCATAGAAAGTTTTGTTTTTAACACAAATTTTAAATTTTTCTTGTCAACAGAAATCAACTTATCAAAAACTTTTTCTTTCAAAGATTTACATATCTTATAATTTCCATAAGGTGCCATGCCCATAATCTTATATTCATGCTCCCATGGTTTAAATCCTAGAAGAGCTGTTACTCGAGAGTAAATCTTTCCTAATGATGCAGACCTATTTGTATAAGCTATTCTTTTTAAATCCTTATTTTTACAAACATAGACACTTCCAGATAAATTATCACCAGAGCCATCACAAGATATAGCTAGAACTTTTTTATTTTTCGGAAAATGAGAACAATAATAACTAGCTGCGACATGGCATAAATGATGATCTAAAAAACTCACATCATTTTTAGAGATTTTAAGTAATTTTACAACTTTTTCTATACGTTCTTTTCTTCTTTGAATAAAAATTATTTTTTCGTAAAGTTTAGGTTTTTTTGCATCTTCAATTTGTTCTTTAAAGCCAACCTTGTACCACCCGAGAGGATTTTTTAAATATTTTGCGTCATGCATAAAATTAGAAGCATAAACAACTTTATTGATGTCACTTTTTTTAATTGAACAAATTTTTAAACATGAAATTATCGACTTATGTGGAAAACCAGACTCATTTTTTTTTCTGGTCAATCTTTCTTCAAGAACAGACGCTATGATTTGTCCATTTTTTACTATTGTTGCTCCTGAATTATGTCCATCATGTATTCCTAAAATTATCATAACCAATTTATATACTTAATATTTTATAATTTGATTTATCTAATAATTCATAAGAATCTTTTTTACCAACATTAAATAACATATCTAAAAAAGAACACCCAGCAACAAAACTGTTGTGACAATGGTTATATGTAGGATGCATATATTCTTGATAAAGTGCTTTGATATTTTTTTTTTTAAAGTATTCATTTGAATCTTTATCAAAATATTTATTTGCATTTGCCCCAAACAAAAAAGCATCATGACCATTTGCTTTGGTAAGATCACATAAATATTTTGCTTTATGATTTAAACTTTTTTGATTATTTTTTTTTAATTTAGAATCATAAAGAATTTTTGTCTTTATTTTAAAAATATCCATACCATATTTAATAAAATTCATTAAAAATTTTACCAAATTATCATCATCAAATTCATTATATATCGTCTCTATATCTTTATAAACTTCATGGAAGTATTTTGAAGATTGATATGAATACTTTAGACTTTTTAAATGTTTCTTTTTCCATGGTTTGTCCATATCTATTTTAACTGTTGCGAAGGTATGTGTGGTAGTTTTTTTAACAACTGGGATAATTAACCAATCTGTATTATCTCTATTGTTTTTAGCTCTTATTCTATTTCTTGTTTGCAAACTAAGTTTTGAATATTTAAAGTCATCTAAAAAAATATAAGTATCTGAGGTAATTATTTTAGAAAAAAATCCTAACCAAGGTATAAACTGTGGTTGGTGACCAGACAAAATTTTCATTTAAAATTTACAGATAGTTAATAATTCTTATTCCTTCAAAAGATTCGGCATATTCTTTCTCAATTTGCAATCCTCTATATGACATAACGGCTAAAATTTTTTCTTTATCTAAATAAGGTCTATAACTTCTAGATTTATAACTGCTTAAGGCTTTTGCTTTTATAAATGCAGCTTTTTTATCCACTTGAATAAAAACATTGTTGTTATTTTTTAACAAATTCCAAGGTAACTCATAACCCAATATATTTGAATGCTTGAACGCTCTCGAAGCCTCTTGACAAATAACTTGATGATCTTGGTGTATATCTTGAGAAGAATGGCAAAACACTAAATCTGGTTTTATTTTATTTCTAAGTTTTATCATAAAATCTAAAATTTCTTGTCTATGGTACGAAAAGGTCCTCACCTGCCAATTTTTTTTAATTATTCTATTTTTATTAAATCCTAGCGTTGAAACTGATTTCATCATTTCAAATTCTTGTGCATTTTTTTTGAATGGTGGGTGTGTAGAGTCCTCAGCTATTGTAAAAACAACATACCAACATTCGGAACCATTGCTGATGTATTTTTGTATTGATCCTCCACAGCCTATCTCACCATCTTCAGGATGAGGAGATAAAACAATTATTTTTTTTTTTTTTAAGGCTGAACATTTATTTTTTTTTTGAAACTATTTCTAACATTAAAAAGTATGAAAATAAAAACTTTACAACTGGTCCTATTATCTTAATTTTTGATACTTTTGCAATTAGTATTCTTAAAAATCTATTTACACCTTTAAATTCATTTTTTTTTTCTCCTGAAGATTTTTCAAAAATTGTATCTGAAAATTCAGTAATCCGTTCATTTGAAAGATTTTTTGTGATACCAACTACTTTGTTAAAAGATCTAATATATTCCCATGGAAATCTAAACCACAAATGCTTTTGGTAAAATAAAGAGTTTTTATTTAAAATTTTTAAAAAAAAAATTGTTAGACTTCTAGGAAACCAATGTAGAAACCATGTTTTAGTATGATAATCAAATGGACCAAGTTTATGAGGTATTTGATTATAAGTAATACCCTCAGTTTTCAATATTCTTGAAATTTCATTTATTATTGGATGGAAATCTTCATACCTTACATGTTCAAATACTTGTTGTGAAAAAATAAAGTCAAATTCAGCATTATTAAAATCTAAAGGTAGTTTTTCATAGATTGAAATTCTATTTTTTGTATTTAGTTCCAAATTTAAAATTTTTTTTAAAAAAAGATTAATTTTATTTTTATCACCATCAATGTCTACACCCCAAACATTTGTATATCCAAGAGCTATTAAATAAAATACTGATAAACATCCACCACAACCAAAATCTAAGATTTTTATATCTTGTTTATCTTTTGGAATTTGTTTTAAAAACTCAATAATTTTAGATATTTCTCTAGAATGGTTTTTAGTTTCATTTACTTCATGTCTTAGATCATTCCATTTATCTTTCAGTTCAAAATCATCTAGTTTTGAGTTATAAATTAAATCTGATAATCTTTTTGCAAAAGTGTTGAGTTTCATTAATAAATATAATTATTATTATAATAAAAATACTATAGATACAAAATTGTGAAACGAAAAATTATTTTTTTTGATATTGAAGGTGGGCATGGTGGCTCCTCAAGAAGTCTTTACTATACGCTTTGTAATTTATCACTAGATAAATTTAAAATAACTGTAGTTTGTAAAAAAAATAGTTGGATTAAAAAAAAATATAAAAAAATTGGCATAGACTGTAAAATATTTAAAGAATTGCCTTGTTTTTCATCACTAAAAGGATTGATTAACAATATTTTATTAACTTTTCACTTCATTTTTATAGTTTGGCCCAGATTTTATTTTAAAAGAAATAATTATATAAAATTAATTGAACAACATGACATTATTCACTTAAATCAAATAAGTTTAGTTTTTTTTGGATTGTGGATTAAATCTGTGTTTCCAAAAAAAGTAATTACTATGCATATAAGAACGATGCCTTACAATAATTTTTTTTCATGGGTTAAAATTTACTTTAGTAAAAAAATTTGTGATAAATTCATTTTTATTAGCAAACAAGACAAGGCTTATATGTGCAAAATTATAAAAAATAATCTTAAAGGTAAAGTAATTGTAAATCCACCGCCTGACTGGAAACTAAAACGTAAAAATTATAATAATAAAATAAGTATTGCTTCATTATCAAATTATGATTTTGAAAGAGGAACAGACAGAATAATTGAAGTAGCCTCAAAAATTTCAAAAGAATTAAGAGACAAATTCGTATTTCACATGATTGGTGATTACAAAATTAGAAATAGATTTAAATATTTATTATCTGATAAAAATAACCTTAAAATTTATGCTAAAGAAATGGGTGTTAAAAAGATGTTTAAATTTTATGGCCATAAACAATTTCCCGAAAGAATCTTAAATAAATGTCAATATTTAATAAAACTTACTAGGGAAAATAATGCTTGGGGAAGAGATATAATTGAATCAATGTATTTAGGCTTAGGAATAATAACCATTGGGAGACAAAACCACTTAATTAAAGACAATTTTAATGGTTATTTATTTAAAACATACGATAAGGAAAAAATATCTAAATACATAAGTTCCTTGTATAAAAATAATAATTTAATTTCTTATCACCAAAAAAATTCTAAAAACCAGTCAAGTAGAATATATAATAAAAAAAAATTATCAAAAAGGTTTGAAGACTTTTGGCTTTCAATTTAATAAAATTTGACATAATTATTAAAATAGCAATAACTACCCTTCCAATTATTTTTAAATCTGGATAAACTTAATTCTTTATTTGAAAAATTGTTATTTTTTAAGGATAATTCGTCAATAATATCTCCTAGATAAAATTGTGAAAAATTTCTAAGTTTATAGAAATTTATTGCTTCATTTAATAAAACAAAATTACCATAAATTTTTTTATCAATTATTTTATTTATTGAAGAATTATAATGAGCCTTATTATTAAAATTAACAATTACTACAGAATTGATTATTTCTTCATTTAAAAGACAAAGAAAAATATTTTGCATGCCTTTTAAAATAAGGGATTTATTGTAGTCAAAATTAATTTTAGATCTTTTATTTTTTTTATGTAAATTATGAAAATATGAATACTTTTCAAATAAATTCTCATTAAAATCATTGTTGGTTATTTTTTGTATTTTAGTTTTCTCATTTGTGTAATTTACATAGGAAGAATGTTTTTTTCTTAAACGAATGTCATCCTTTAAATCCAAAATTAATTCTAAATTAGATTTTAAAGACAAAAACTTTTCATTTTTAATTAAATTAAAATTATTTTCAAAAAATAGTTTTTTATAAAAATTCTCATCATTTAACTCTAGATAATGTGGAGATCTTATAAATATTTTTTTTACTTTTAAATTAATTAAAATTTCATTTAATTTTATAAAAATTTGACTTATCAGCTCATTAGTTTTTTCTCTGTCTTGAAATTGATTAATAAGCGAAAAATTTATTGGGTTTCCAGCGAAGCTTGCTTCTAATCCAAATGGAGTATCAAAGATTATTAATGGTGTAAGTGACAAAACTTTACCATTTTCTTTTATTATAAAACTTTTATTTTTTAATCTTGTTAGATTTAAATAATTAAAATATTCCAAATATTCATGACTATAAAAGTAGTTTCCATTTAAATATTTAACTGCAAAATTCCAATCCTTTTCACTAACATCTTTAAAAGTTTGATATTCATACATTATTTTATATCTATGTGTTTTATTGCAGTTTTGGCTGATAAATCATCTAATTCAGTACTGTTGTATGTTTGGATATATTTATTTAGTTCAAAAGAAGATTCAAAAATTGAGTTTATTAAATTTTGTTTCGAATTATTAAATTCAATGCTGTTTGGATATTTTTTTAAAATATTTTTCAAAAAATTATTAACATCAGAAAAATTACTACAATATTTGACTGTTTTTAAGTAATTTACAATTTGATTTTTCCCTAATGAAATTACAGGTTTTTTAAAATGCACAGCTTCATAAGCTGCTGTACCAGTTATAGTAGAGACACAGAATGAATTTTTTATCCACTCCCATGGGTGAATTTTGGGGTTTGCAAAATAAACATTGGGCATTTGTATCAATGTTTTATAAAACCAAAGAGATCTAGTACCATATGCAAAAGGTTGTTCCTTAACTACAATCGAATATTCTGCTGGTAAACTTTTTGAAACCCAAGTGATCATTTCCAAAGTATTATTAAACTCTGGAGATAGGCCAATTAAAGCTATTTCTGGTTCTAAATGCAAAGGAATATATACAAATTTTTTTTTTTTAAAATAATTTAGATTTTTAGAATTTCTTAAAACATAATTATATGCAAAATATTTTCTTATTCTAACAGGAACCCAGCCAAGTAAATAATATGAATTCTTTCTTCTATTATTTCTTAAAATTTGTTTTATCTCCTTAATAAATTCTTTTGTTACATCAATAAAAATATTTTTTATTCCATATCTTATTTGAGCATGTAGTTTTTTTGATTCTATAATTTGTGCATACTTATATTTTGATTTATTAGTTGTACTGTTTTTTTTAGTAACTTTTAATTTTGAAATTAAAATTTTATTAGTATTAAAATCGTTATCAGACCAATAAAATCTATTTCCTATTCTTGATGAAGTAAGTGTTAAATATTTAATTTTGTATTTTTTTGCAATTAATGAAATAAAATATGACCTTGATATAGAAAGTATAACTTTAGGCTTTGATAACAAAATAGTTTTTTCAATATTTTTTAAAATATTTAAAAAATATAAAAACTTTTTTTCCTTCTCCCAATTTGACCTTATTATATTTGGATATCTATCAACGTTTAATAAATAACCTCTGCCTAATGCTCTATCTTTTCCAATTAAGAAACTTAAGTTAATATTATATTTTTTTTCATACTCTTTGGCTTCATTTATAATTTTTTGCTTATTTTTTATTTTAAAAATTTTATTAATTTGGTCATTCACACTCTCTTCAATAAAAGATTTTTCATAACTTTTTTTATTTAACTTTTTTAATAATAATTTTTGAACATTTGTATCTCTACAAAGATAATAAACTTTGTTTTTTTTTTTTGACAGAATATTTCCTAATGTCATTAAAAAACCTTTTTGAAGAGCAGAAATATGAATTAAAACATTCATGGATATATAACTTCACAACCCCTTTTTAAAATTATCTCTTTTCTTTCCTCAACAACTAAATCAATTAAGTTCTTAATTTTATCTTTGTAATTTGAATTCATAATCAAATTTCTAGTCTCATAAGGATCATTATCAAGGTCAAAATAAGCTGATGCAAAAAGTTTTTTATCCTCAAGTATCATAAATACTTTTTCCTCTTTTTTAGTTAAAGTAAAATACAAATTATTTAAAAGTAAATCTGACGAACCTCTCCCTGCATGTTCGGAAACAATATAGTCTCTTTTTTTTAGTTGTTCTCCTTTAAATACATCTGGTAAGTCACTTATGCCCATTTCTGATAAAAATATAGCAGTAGCATCCATACTATCAATTAACGGGTTTTTTTTTAAGTTAGCTTTTATTGAATCATTTAAAATTAAAACAGGAACTTCTAGATCTTCTTTGTACATCTCTAAAAATCTCTCACTCTCTAATTTTTTTCTTTTTGGGGTATGTGCGATTGATGAACCATGATCAGCTGTAAATAAAAAAACAGTATTTTTAAATTTTTCACTTTCTGCTAAATCTAAAATCGGTTTAATTAATTCATCTATGTATAATAACGATAAATCGTAGTTAAATGATCTATTAGTCAAGCCTTTTTTCTTTGCAATTAACCATCTGAAAAAAAATTTAAATTTACGGATAAAAAAAACTGGATCAGTTATATCTCTATTGTCGTGAAGGTCCATTAAATGAAAATAAACAAAGAAAGGTTCTTTACGATTATTCAAATCATTGAATATATTTGATACTTTTTTATTAAATCTATTAAATCTTACACTAATATGACCATACCACGTAAAAGGAAAAATTTTCGGTAGCCTATTAATTTTAGTCCTTAACCTCCATAATACACCTGAAACTAATTTATCAAAAAAAATTGATACATAGTTTAATTCTTTATCACCCAAAAATTTATAGTAATTTCCTTGAGCAATTAATAAAATTTTTTTTATAACTACATTTGGATTTAAATTTAATAATTTTTTTTCTTTTTTAAAACCTTCAGCTAACTTAAGATTACTTTTCAATAATTTTTCTGTCCAAAGCTCTTTATCATATTTTTCTATTCCATTTATAAGCTCATCAAAAAATAAATTTAATTCTTTAACTGCAAAACTCTCATCTTTATTTTTTAATAGTCTTGGTTTTATTGTGCGTGCAATTCTGTGTTCTAATAACACCTTAAAATCAACTGTTGTTTTTATTTTATCAAATCCTCTTTGATATCCATTTGTTACTCCAATTTGATTAGAATTAGATATCATCATATTATAATAATTTTGAGACTTTAATAACTCCACAAATGAAATCGGACGATTCCTTATACCTGTGTCATACCCACCATAATCAAGCGGATATGAAAGAGTAAAAATAGATGGCAAAACAAATTGTGTCGATCTCGAGTTAGCCACACAATGATATAATGAAGAGTTTTTATAAATTTTATATAGATTTGGAAGATAATTACTAAGTTTTTCTAAGTCACTAATTACATCATATCTCAATGAATCTATTAAAAAATAAATACCATTTTTTTGATCCATTACCAGCCTAGTAGTTTTTTTAAATCTCCAACTTCATGAATTTGAATCAAGTTCATTCGATTACCAGAAGAGGGGTAAGCAACTGCTGTTACAAGTATTTTGTCTTTAATTGAAATCAACTTTTGATTAAACAAGAATTTTAATATTTTTTTGAAAAAATCTATATTTTTTCTCTCAAATCTTTTTGGATAATATACACCATGAACGCCTGGTAAAATATTGAAACTTCTCCAACTATCTTTATCATCACTCACGCTTATTATTGGGATATTTAAATTTCTAATACTTAAAGCTCTAGCAGCAAATCCAGTTCTGGTTATCGCTATAACTTTTGAAATATTTGTATTTTTGCATAACAATTCAATAGCATCTGCATTAGGACTTTTTTCTTTATCTATTTTATCAACATTATTTTTCTCAAGATTAATTAAATCTTTTTGTGTATCAAAAATAATTGATCTCATTGTTTTTACAGACTCTATGGGGTAATTTCCAGAAGCAGTTTCTCCCGACAACATCATACATGATGCACCATCTATTACTGAATTCCCTATATCAGAAACTTCAGATCTTGTTGGAAATCTATTTGTGATCATATTGTTCAACAATTCAGTTGCAATTATTACAGGTTTGGCAAAATTTGAGGCAATTTTGATTATTTTTTTTTGACTTAATGCAATTGAATTATCTAGAGTTTCAATTGACAAATCACCTCTATCTATCATTAAACAATCAGAATTCTTTGTAATTTCAGTTAAATTTTTTATACCATTTTTGCTTTCTATTTTGCTTACAATTTTCGGATTTTTTCCAATGTAATTTTTAATTGCCTCAATATGTTTTGCACTCTCAACAAAACTAATTCCTATAAAATCAACATTGTTTATTTTTGCAAATTTAAGATAAGTAAAATCTTTTTTATTTAAACGAGATCCTCTATAATCGCTACCAGGAACGTTTATTCCTTTTGCATTTTTTAAAATTCCATTATTTAATGCTTTGATTTTAACTATTGATTTATTTTTTATAACTTCAATTACTTTAAATGATAATGTGCCGTCATCAGCAAAAATTATTTTATTTTTTTTAACTAGATCAAAAAAAAGAGGATTGGTTATATTTATATCTTTTACATTATTCGAGATTTGATAAATTTTATTTTTAATAATTTTAATTTCGCTAGAAATATTTTTGGTTCTAACTTTCTTACCAGGTATATCAAATAGTACAGGTTTATCTTTAAAACATTTTCTTATTTTGGTGATTACATCAGAGTGCCATTCTAGAGTATTGTGAGATCCATTTAATCTAAAAATATCTACCCCTGATTTTCCTAATCTTTTTATATAATTTATACTCGACGTTTTTGGACCTAAAGTTGCAACTATTTTGATAGTCTTCATATAAATATCCTTTTAAATTTATTTTTTACGGATGAAACTATTTTTTTACTTATAAATTTTTCATTTGGATTTACACCTTTTTTGAAAAGACTTCTAATATATGTGCCGCTAATTTCAGTCTTTTCGTTCTTTTTAACATGTTTGCAAATCTTATTTGTACTTATCATTTGACACACTTCACAATAAAATGGTCCTGTTGAGTCAATAATTTTAATTTTTATTTTATTTTCAAATTTTTTGACAAGCTTTTGAGCATCTAATTTATTGTAGAAATTCCCTACTCCGGCATGATCTCTCCCTACAATGAAATGAGTGCAACCATAATTTCTTCTAATAATTGCATGAAATAACGCTTCTCTTGGACCAGCATATCTCATGAAAGTAGTTAACGATCCAAGAATAACTTTATCTTTAACTAAAAAATTACTCACTAAAAATTTAAATGCATCCATAATTACAGATGGAAGATAATCGCCTGTTTTTTTTTTGCCAATCAAAGGTTGTATAAAAACACCATCATAATTTTCTAAAGCGTTTCTTATCAAAAACTCATGAGCTTTATGAGGTATGTTTCTTGTCTGAAAACCAACTAAGGTATTTAATTTCTTTTTAATTTTTAAACGTTTGACCTGTTTTGGATTTATTTCAAATTTTTTAAACTCATGCTGAATTTTTCTTTTTAAAATTGTTCTTCCACCAATAAAAAGCCCACTTTGATTTTTATAAAAGTTTACTCCAGGATGTTTTATATTTGTTGTACCAAATATTTTTTTGCACATTTTATTGATATCAATTTTAAATATTTCTGGATTTATAATTTTTCCCACTAAAATATTTTTATAGATTAGATTAACAGTTGAATTATTCATTAAAAGCTCGTTGTATTGTTTCAACTCTATTGAGAGCAATATGGGCAGAGGAAATGTTTTATTTTTGTATCTCATCTTATTTATAACAGAGATTGCTTCCTTTTTTTTCATGAAATTTTTAACTGGGAGAAAAGAATTATCACTCAATCTTTCAAGCTCAAGGTATTCTTGAAAATTTATATTAATCTTATGCATTATGTAATTTTTTAATTTTTATTTTTTTATTAATTAAATTACACATAGTTTTTAATTTAAAATTATTTTTTTGCTCAAATACTAAATTTGGCAACTTTGGTTCATGCCATTTAATATCAACACCAACTACATTTTTAATTTTTTTCTTTAAAGCTTTATGATAAATTTTTTTAATTTCTCTCCCTAGAAGAAATTCTATATTCGCTTTTAAATATATCTCAAAATAATTCTTAAATAATTTTCTATTTCTACTAAGTAGCCTTGGATGAGAATATAAGGCAGCAACTATAACGTTACAATTCTGTTTATCTAAAAATTTTGCAATTTCTTGCATTCTAGTAATTTGTTTAAATCTTGCTTTTTCATCAAATCCTAGATCGTTTAAAAATATATCGCGAACGTTGTCACCATCAACCAATACAAATTGATAATTTTTCCTTTTCATAAATTTTTTATAATATTTTGCCAATGTGGTTTTTCCACTTGCAGATAGACCTGTAATCCAAATAACCATGTAATCTTAATTATACCTTACTATTTAAAATTTTTGTTAATCTCTTTTTATGTTCGTTGTTTTTGAGGTCATTTTGATTGTCAAATTCAATCCATGGAGATTTAAAATTTAAAGGAGTTAGTTTATAGCCTTTATTTATTAAAACTTGCAAAAAATCTGTCATATACATTTTTTCTAATTTTTTTTGATCTGATTTATGAAGACTTGAGTATACTTTTTTAAATATTTTGATGCCTTCTTTACTTAACTTAATTAAACCAATGTATTGACCCTTTATATTTTTGAACGAATTAACCTTACCACCGATTTCTAAAATACGATTATTTTTAATAAGACAACTTTCAACGTCATTTAACGGATTTTTAAATCTTTTTATCCAATAATCTTTAAAATTTTTATCAATCGCCACGACAATATCACCTCTTTTATTTATTAATTTCCTAAGAAGACTTTTTGAATAAATAATATCTGAGTATGATATAACTAAATTGTTGTTCATAAATTTTTTAGCTCGAAACAAGGAATAAACCATATTTGTTGATTTAAATTTAGTGTTGATTATTTTTGGAAAATTATATTTTTTAAATAATGAATGCTTATAGCCTAAAACAAGAATTGGTTTTATAAGATTAATTTTTTTTATGACTGATATTTGATAGTCTAAAATACTTTTTCCTAAATATTTGACTAGAGGTTTGGGTAAAGTGCTTGTTTTTGACCTTAATCTTCTACCTCTTCCAGCAGCTAAAATTACTAAATTCATAATTTATCAAACAAAAATTTTTTAATTAATTTATCTTGATCTTTTCTTTTTTTTTTAAATCTTTCAGGATGCCACATAATGCCAAATATTTTTTTTGTTTTATGTTTAAATGCCTCTATAGTTTTATCATTACTGCATCTAGCTAAAATTTTGAAATCTTTATTTAATTTTTTAATTCCATAGTTATGAAAACTATTAACATGTTTATTTACTAGAATTTCTTCTGACAAATCTAAATTATGTTTTCCAACATGACCTTTTATCTTATAAATTTTATTACCAAAGTACTTTGCAAGTATTTGAGATCCTCTACAAATTCCTAGTATAGGAATAGATTTTTCAACACAATATCCAATTAAGTATTTCTCTAAATTATCACGCTCAGGGTATTCGCCTAAATCATTTCCACCTGATAAAACTAATCCGTTAAAATTTATCTTAGAAAGCCAAACATTAAGTTTTTTTTTACTTTTAACAAAAGAATTGGGTATAGGGTATGAAAGACAATTAAGTCTTAATAAATAATTAATCAAATCTTTATCAGTAGCATCTCTTAAACTGTTTTTTGTTCTAATTATTCTTTGTGTAAGTACGACAATTTTCATTTTTGCAAAATAGATAAATTCTTTAGAACTGGATGTATAATGTAATAGTCATCACCTTTTATAGAGTCATTTTTAATTTTTTTTAATTTTTTAGATTTAAAAAATTTTTTCATAGATAAACAGAGTGCATATACTCTTAAAAAAGAATCCAAACAACCATCATAATTTTTTATTGATTTAAAGTGTTTTGTTCTAAATTTAAAAACTATTTTTCCTCTATCAATATATTCATTTAGTATAATAACACTTGCCCCTAAACCTTTTCCATCTAGGTAACTATAATAATTTGTAGTACTGCCCCTATAGTTTGGTAAATAACCTCCATGGGCATGGAAAAAATACTTTCCTAGTTTAAAAAAATTTTTTTTTATTATGTCTCCAGGAAATAATGATACTATAAAATACTTTTCATTTATCATTGATTTAATTTTTGAATAAACCTTTAGATTATTTATTGTTTTACATTTTATAACTTCAAAACTAATTTGTTTCTCTTTTAGATAACATATTAAATCAAAATTTTTTTTTTTATTTATTATGAAATTGTTAAATTTTAAAAAAATTTCTTTAGATTGCTTTTTATTTTTTTTATTTTTATCATCTAGTATTATCACTTTATTTATAGGTATATTGTTTTCGACTAATCCAATAGTATAGAAATCAGATCTATTTGATAAACTGCAAATGAGATTAACTTTAAATTTTTTCATATAATTTTTTAATAAATCTTATCTCATTAATAATTAATTTTTGAAAATCTTTGTATTTCGATGATTTAACAAAGAAACCAGGAGATATGAGTAAATCATTTAATTTTAAAAGTGCATTTAGATAATTTTTTTTTTTATTTAAGGAATAATATTTGCATAATATTAATCCAAATTTTAAGTAGTTTTCTACCCTAGTAAAATTTTTATTTTTTTTTACGTACAAATCTGAATACTCATCATAAATTTTTTTAGATACTTCAAATCTTTTTAAAAGAACATCAAATTTTTTAAATTTTCCTTTAATTTTTAAAATTTTATTTAATTCTCTTAAAGTTTTACAATTATTTTTTTTATTTAAAGTTAATACCTTTAAATCCTTTTTGCTTAAGATATTTAATGTTCTTTTTCTATTTTGAAAATAAGCGTTTAAAAATTTTCTTCCTTCAAATTTAGAAAAAGAATAGTTATAAGGTTTTTTTAGTAGATTATTCTTTGTGATGTCATAGGAACTCATTATATTTTTTTTAATAATTTATCTAAACTACTAAATAATTTTTTTTTAGATCCATCATTGTTAATTATATGATCGCTTGTTTTTGGTGGTATAAATTTAAAATGTTTACCAACAACATTCGTTTTTTTTTTATATATTCTTCTTTTATCTCTATTGAGAATTGATTCTATTGAGCAATTAATAAATATTTCTTTATATTTCTTGAAAATTTTTCTATTTTTTTTTCTATGCTCAGAAAAAATTGATAAAATTGAGCATATTACAATAAAACCCTCTTCCTCTAGATACTTGCAAAAATTTTGAATCCTAAGTGAATTTGTTTTCCTGTTTTTCAAATCATAACCTAAGTCATTACTAGTAATGTTTCTAAACTGGTCTCCATCAACATGAATTATTTTTTTTTTATACTTGGCTTGCATTTGTCTTTTTAAATATTTAGCTGCGAATGTTTTTCCAGCACCAGATAATCCTACAATCCAAATAACCATGTTAATTAATAATTTATTATAATGTTCTGTGATATCCCATCTATAGTAATATTCTTGGCTTTCTTGAGTTTTTCAAACTGCTGTTCTCCAGTCCCAATTGCACAAGCAATATCAAATTCTGCTGATCTTATAGCCATATGAGAATTTGCACCACCATACATTGTTATAAGCCCATCAATTTTTTTTGTAAATATCCAATCAAACCCAGGATCAGCGTTCTCAATTGCTACGATTTTAAAATCAATATCTGTATTTGAATTATATTTATCTAAAAATATAATCTCCGAAGTAACTTTTTTTTTTACAATAAAATTTGGTTTACTGACTTGAAATGGGATTATATGAAAACTTTTTTCGTTAACAATTAACTGAGGAAATCTAACAAATTGAGATATTTTTTGAAAATTTATTCTATATTTAATTCTATTTTTTAATTGGCTTAAACTCATCTTTTTTTTTTGATATTGAAAGATCTCACCTATATATAAAAATTTTAATTCTTCTGGAGTTAATTTATTTTCAAAAATTTTTTTTATTAAATCTAATGCTCTACTAATAGATTTAGAAAAAATAAACTTAGATTCCTCACGATAAAATACAAATTTTTTTAAATCTTCTTCGAAACTGTTGATACTTTCTTGTTCAATTCCTAAATCTTTTAGTTTTTTTTCAATTTTGTAAAAATTTACTTTTGAAAATTTTAAATGTTTATTTATTTTTTTTCTTTTTTTTAAATTAGAATTTATAAAAAAATTATCCATTTCTGAATATTTTTTCGATGTAATATCATAAGTGCCTGGTCTTAAGAAGCCATATTTGTTCATAAAATTTTTCTGTTTTATTTTACTATTTTCTAATGAGTCAAAATCATTAACTAATTGAGTTGCACATGTTGATATTGAAAGAAAAAAATCTAAACTTTGTTTTTTTGAGAGTATTTTTAATTCTCTTAATGAATCAATCAGTATTTTCGAAATAAATCCGTATCTAGCAAAAATAGAAAAAGTAGAAGTTCCATAATTTTTACAATCGCTTAATATTTTATTAAGATTATATTTTTTAAAGTTTTTAGAGGATTGAATTTTTTTTAATTTAAGTATTTTTCTTATATTTTGATTAAAATTTTTTTTTCTTTTTTTTGAAAAAGTGTCAATAAAATGATCTCTGTAAACATTATAAATGTGTATACGCTCATCTTTTGTTAAAAAAGACATCTCTGATGTTTGCAATTTACTTTGTAAAGAAAAATCAAAAAAAGTTATTGCAACGTCAAATTCAATTTTATCATGTAAATGAGGATTGTTGGATAATTTAGATGACCAAAAATCTATAAGTTTTTTTGAAGTTATTTCGTTTAAATTTTTAGGCAAAAAACTTTTGAAACTATAATTGGTATTTATAAAAGGTCTTCCACAATAAATTTCCATTAATTGCTTATCAACAAGTTTGTAGCCCATTTCATTTCTTGCAAAACTCCATACATTGTCGGTTATCAAAAGTTTATATAGCGATACAGATAATATATCAGGGAAATTCCCTATTATTTCTGCTGGATTCCAATCAGGCATTTGACCCAAAACAAGTTGTTTAGATTTAATATTGTTTGATAATTTTTTATAATCTTTTTGGGACTGATTAATCAAATTGTCAAAAACCATAAGTTTAGATTTTGACCATTTGTTTATATTTATTTGATCACGAGATTGAAAAATATAAACTTTGTTTAGATAATCCATCGCAAACTCAATATCTAGATGATGACTTTTAAAAATTTTTTCTATCTCTAAAATAGCTTTAACTAAAGATTTAAACCTCTCTGACTGAATTGAGGCAATCTTATTTCTATAAATATACAATGTTCTATTTGAATATTCTCCTATACCTGAGGTCACTGTATCTGTCTCACCAGACTGATCATCGTAATTAATTACCATATAAGGAGCCCCTGTATTTAACTCTTGTGTAAAAACTACACCACTCATAGATATATTTTTAATCATTTGTTGAATAATTATACCGTCATTGTCCTGTATTTTTTTCTGGTGCTTTAAATAACTATTAAAAACTTTTTTTATTGAGTCGTTTAAAGTCTTGTTATCTTCAATATCAATATTTAGTAATGTAGAAAAAGCACCAGCAAATGATTTCTCACCATCTTCCTCAGCAAAAGCAGACCGTATTGCAACAAAGGATGATTTTTTAATTTTTTGTTTAATATATTTTGAAATTATATTTTTTCTTTTTTTCCAAGATTTATAAGTTAAGAAGAAAAAACTTGGAACTATAAAATTTTTTGATTTTTGGTTTAATATCTGCAAATTTTTAATTTTGTTTGATTTATTTTTTGGCATGATCACTTTTTCTATTTAAGTTAAGTGTTTTCCGTGAAATAATCATCACTAAATATAATTTTTGCAAAGAGTACAAAATTGATATCCCTAAAAATAAAAAAATAAAATATTTATTAAAACTGTTATAAATTATGAGTACTAAGAAAAAATATCGTAAATCATTTAATATATTATTTATAAATAAATTTTTTTGATTTAAGATTGATACATATTCTATTTTAAAGTCAAACTCATTTGCCCATCTTCTAAAGTTATGGTAGCGATCTAATAAAAAATTAAAAGATAAATTGACAATAATAGTAATAATAAAAAAAATAATTTCGAACTCATTTAAATTTGAGTAAGTTAAGTAAAAGTATGTTAGTGATAAAATTAATAGGTTTTCAATTACTATATCAGCCCATCCATCCAAAAATTTTCCATAGTAAGTAGCTGAATTTTTTATTCTTGAAATATTTCCATCTACACAATCAACTACATCCCCTAAAAAAAAAATCAGTATACCGATTACAATTTTTCCTGAAAAAATAAATAAAATAGAACAAATACCAATTAAAATTCTTACTAAAGTTGCTTGGTTAGCACTTAAACCCACCATTACAAAAATTGGTGTTAAAAAAAAAGATAAATATCTCCAAATAATATTATGAATTGGGAATTTAGAAATACTGATATTGACAAAAATATTTTTCGATGCTCTAAAAATTTCTAAATATTTATTTACAAAATTCATCAATAATTAATTTTTAATTTTTCAAATATTTGACCAATTTTTATTCTTAATAACTGGAATGCTGGCAAAAATGTAGGTTCGCCTCTGTATGGATCCAAATGTTCATAATCAGAAATAATTTTTTTGTTTTTAAGTGAATGTTTATAATTAAAAGTTATTATCCTATTTGTTGCTTTAATCTGAAGGTGACCTTGCCAAAAACTTTCCTGCTCTTCTAGCAATTCAATCAAGTTAACCTCAACAGATGATTGTGATTTAATTTTAATTCTATTAATTAAGCGATCATCATTAGTCACCAAAGATGCAATAATTTCTTTTGGATAAGGATTTATCATTACAACCGTTTCACCTAAATCATTTTTTTTATCAATTGTCACTGTTGGGTAGGCATCTATATATTTCTTAATTATGGACATTTGATTTATTACAGTAGGTGAACCATATTTATACGCATTATCAGATAAAAATGACTTTTTTCCCTCTTTGAAGAAAATGCTATAGAAATTAAGAACTGCTCTATTTTTAAAAATTAATTTTTTATTTATTTCATAAATCTCTAACTCAGCATAACCTGCAAATTCTGAATGATTTTGTTGATCAGGAATTACAAAATCTATATTTGGAGTATTATTATTTTGTTCAATTACAATTTTTTTTTCAAAAAACTTACTGCCTTCTCTGTAAGCTTTAACTTGAATTGCTATCTGATATTCTAAAACTTTATTTAATCTTAAAATTAAATTATTGATAGGTAAAAAAATCCTACAATTATAACCTAAAGGTAAAGAAATAGCAGATGGTAAAATATAAGAGAACATAAAACTGTTATAGATGATCTATAGATATTCTTTCAAGGTTTTTGTCTGTTATAAAAATATGCGCTTTATAAAGTCCTACACCTTCCCATTTTATATTTATTGGATCAAACTCTAAAAAACCTTTATTAGCGAGCTTTACCTCAAATATTTTTGAATTAAGTGGATCGATGTTCAAACTATTGAAAATTTCAAATTTATTATCTCTATTTAAATAGCTTAATTTAATATTAACTTTTTTTTTTCCAATATTAAAAAAACTAATAAATTGTCTTTCAGATTTTGGGTTATTAACATAAGAGTGAAATCCTCCATCTTTAATTTTAATATTTTGGCCATGAACTGCGCAAGAGCTATTTTTGGTTAATATTTGAATTTGTGGTCTCGTGGTCCCTCTAAAACCAGGGGATAAAGATGTTTTCTCAACTTTTAACCAACCACTACCTAACATTTCATCTTCTGATTTATTTAAAAGATAAATGGGAATTTCAATAATTTGATTTTCATTTTTTTTAACTAAAAAATTTTTATTCCAAATATTTTTTCCTAATGAGTTAAAGAAGTTTAAAGAAATTTTATGTTCTACAATATTTTTTTGGTCTTTATATAGATTCCCGAAATTTGAAATCCATACATTTATTTTTAAATTATCCCTGTAAATTATAGGAAAATAATTCATTAATTTTACAGGAACGTTAGGAAATAAATTATCTAAAAATGAGTATATTTTCTTTTTAAATCCAACTATCTTTGGGGCTATGATCGAGGAGTTAATATTATTTGTTTGACTGGATTTCTCAACAAATATGTTTTCTAATTTTGGTAAACAAGCCGAACATGAAGTTCCTGCACTAGAAATATTTTGAAATTTTTCAAAATCAATATTTGGATTTGTTTCCAATATAGATGAAATTTTTGAGTAATTTATATTATTACAATAACAAATAATTTCATCTCTTATTTCTTTCGACATTAATTTAAACTAAATATTTTTTTTTATCTCTTTTAGTGTTTGATTTTCAACTTTATAAATTTTATTGCAACCACTCAGAGTATTCATTCTATGTGATATTATTACTTTAGTGATTTTGTCTAACATTTCATTTACTTCTTTCATAAGTTCATTTTCAGTTTCAAGATCAAGAGAACTAGTAGACTCGTCAAAAAAAAGTATTTTTGGTTTATTATACAAAGCTCTAGCAATACCTATTCTTTGCCTTTGTCCCCCAGAAATTCTAATACCTTTATCTCCTACAACTGTTTCTAAGCCTTCCGGAAGTTCATTGACCCAATTTAATAATTTTGTCATTTTTAAACATTCAATTATTCGCGTTTCATTTATTTCATTATCTGGAATACCAAAAGCAACGTTTTTTTTTATAGAATTATCGAATAATTGGATATTTTGAGGCACATATCCGATGTTTTTAAACCAAGATCTAATATTATTGTGAATATTTTTTTCATCACACAAAACATGTCCTTCGCTTGGTTTATATAAACCAATAATAATATCAATTAATGTGGATTTTCCACTGCCACTTTCTCCAATTATTCCAATGGTATCATTTTTCAAAATGTTTAAATTAATTTTTTTTAAAATTATTTTATCTCTTGATTTATATTTAAATACTAAATTTTGAATTTTGATATTACTATTAAAATCTAAGTCTAATTTTTTGTCTATAGATTGATTTTCACTTTCACTTAATTTAATTTGTGCAAACTCTTCTTTTAAAATTTTTAAACCGGCCAAATGAAATCGCAAACTTTGGAATGCAAGCAATAATCTGTTTCCAGAAGGAAGTATTTTAAAAGCGGCAACAGCAAAGACTCCAGCTACTGGAAGAAAATTATCTATTGGTTCATCATTAGAAACAATGCCCAAACTAAGAATCACTAAACTTGAAACTCCAATTATCTCATATGTTTGCTTTGGTAAAATTTTTATAAAATTTCTTATTAATGTTATTCTTCCATGCTTAAAAACATTTTCTAAATAACTACCTGAGAAAAATTTTTCGTTTTGAGATATCCTTATATCCTTCAAGCCTGTAAGACCTTCATATAAGAATTTAAACTTTAAAAATTCATAATGTACTGCAAGTTTACCCCATTCAGTAAATTTTGATTTTGTACCAAAATAGTAAATCATAGCAACTATGGTAAAAATCGTAAAAATAAATATTGTACTTCCTACATCAATATAAATTAAGAATGCCACTACACCCACAAAAAGAGCAATATCCGTTAAAATAGTGAAACAATTTTCCAATAATCCACAAAATTTATCAACTAAGTTTGTGACATTTCTTACTAATAAAGAAGAATTCCTCATTGTATATTTTTCATAATTTTGATGAAGATAGCCTTCGTAAAGCTTTTTTGAATTTTCCATTAATATAGAAAAGTTAAAATGAAGTTGGTTATAAATTGTAAAAGCTACAAAAAAAAACTTAAATACATAATATAATAATATAAAAATTAACCCATAAAATATAATTTCTTTTTTCTCAAAATTTTTATCTGAAAACGGACTAATAAACTCATTTATTGATAAATAAAAATCATCTGAAACCAAAACTTTTACCGCTGGTACTACCAATGCAACTCCAAATGTTTCTAGAATGGTCATTATAAAAATAAGAAAAAAAATTTTTAAAAATCTTAATTTTTCACTAAAACTTAAGAGTGAATAGACAGTTCTGATAGCATCCATTACAAGGTTTATTTATAAAATTTTTTATACCAATTTATAAAGTTTTTAATACCTAGCCTGTAATCTGTTTTTGGTAAAAATCCAAGATAGTTTTTTATTTTTTTTGTATTACAGCTAGTTTCAAAAACATCTCCTTTTTGTAAGGGTAGATACTTTATTTTGGCTTTTTTATCTAAGCATTTTTCAATTTCTCTTATAAATTTCATCAAAGTAACTTTTCTGCCACCTCCTATATTTAAAATTTCAAAAGGTGCGACGTTACTTTTTGACAATGATCCAGTTAAATTTTTTTTCGGTATTTTTTTTATAGCCAGATATATAGATTTTACTACATCATCAATATAAGTAAAATCTCGCTTGTGGTTTCCAAAGTTAAATACTTCAATATATTTATTCAACAAAATATTCTTAGTGAATTTAAATAATGCCATATCTGGTCTTCCCCATGGTCCATATACTGTAAAAAATCTTAAAGCTGTTGAGGGAATATTAAATAAATAGCTGTATGAATGTGCCATAAGTTCATTGGCTCTTTTTGTGGCAGCATAGTATTGTATTGGAAAAGTAGCTGGCAAGTTTTCATCAAAGGATTTTGACTTAGATAAACCATAAACACTGCTTGTGCTGGCAAACAGAAGGTGTTTTATTTTTTTATTTCTTACTAATTCTAAGATATTAGAAAATCCGATTAAATTACTCTTTGTATATTCATCAGGGTTTAATATTGAGTATCTTACACCAGCTTGGGCTGCTAAATGAACAACATAAGAAAAATTTTTTTTTTTTAACTTTTTAAATAAAGTGTTTTTATTTGATAAATCTAACTTTAGGAATTCAAAATTTTTAAACTTTTTTAAAATATTTAATCTTTTTTTTTTAAGATCTACATCATAATAATTATTCAAATTATCTATTCCAATAACTTGAATTTTTTTTTTAAGCAAAAATAAACTAAGACTAAAACCAATAAAGCCTGAAGCACCCGTAACTAATATTTTCATGTAATTTTTATAATAATTTATATATATACTCTTAGCATAATTATAATGAATAACAAATTTCCAACAGATATAATTTCACTGGCAGAATGTGGTGGAAACGATTTTGTTAACAAAAATAAAAACTGGCCTGTAAATGAAAAAAAATTTTTTAAGTTAGCAAAAAATTTAATTTTAAAGCACAATCAAGAATGTGCTAAATTAAATACACAAGAGAGATACGTGGCTTGCATAGATTTTGGATTTATTTATTACATAATTCACCATCTTAATTTAAAAATTCTTGAGAAAATCTTAAAAGAAAAAAAAATTACAGCATTGTATAATGGAAATTCATTACAATTTTTAGAAACAAATTTTAAAAATCTTTTAAATCCTTTTCTTAAATCAAAAGAAAATAAACTAAAATTGTATTTAAAAAAAAATATTTTCAACACATTATATAAAATAATTTTTTTTTAATAAAAAAAAAATCGCAATAGATATTGGTAGTTTTGATAAATCTAAAATAAAATATGCACTAAAAAAAAATATTAGATTAAAAAAAGAATATCCTGAATTAATATTAAAAAGTAAAAAGGTAGAAAGAGCTTCAAAAAAATATACTCAATTTTTTGACAAAATCTTATCATCAGTTTCTAATGAAATTAAAAATGAATTCGGTATTGTTTTAAATTTAAAAAAAATAAAAAAAATTTCTGCAATAAGATTGGATGTCATTGAACAAATAATATTAAGACACAAAAATATATTTGATGTAAATTATTTATTTGCAAGTAACACCTATGATAATAGAATTAGAATTATTTCTACTATTTTTAAATTAAATAAAAAAAAAAGTATTGGTTTTGATCATGGATTACATGCCAATGGAATACTAAATAAAAGTTTATTATATAGTAATCAGATTTTTCCATTTACTGATTTTGTAACTATTTCAAAGAATTCTTCTAAATCTCTATTTGAGTGTTTTAAAAAAAATTATTTATATTCAGATTTAAAGAATATTAATTTAGATAATATTGAAAACAAATTTTTAAAAGCTAATTTTGACTATTTTAGAAAAATCCCCAATAAAAAAACGATAAAAAAAGTGATGATTATGGGTTGGCCAATGAGCTCTAGAAAATATTTTGAAGATGGAAGATATACTTTTTTTTATGATAGAATATTTTATGAAATAAATTTAATTAAAGAACTAAAAAAAAGAAATTTTTATGTTGTTTACAAACCCCATCCTGAAAAAAAAAATTTAATAAATTACTTCTATAAAGAGTATGTTGATGAAATAATTTTTGAAAATTTTGAAAACAAAAACATTTTAAATAAAGTAGACGCATTGATTTATGCTCACACCACAAGTACTACTTTTGGATATGCCCTATGTTCAAATTTAAATATTTTTTTATTAGATCATGAGGATATTTACTCAAAAAATCAAAAAAAATTATTAGAAAAAAGAGTTAATTTTGTAAATTTTGATTTTAAATCAACAAATAAAAAAAATTATTACCAACTTTTTAAATATTTAAATCAAAAACAAAAAAAAATTAATTACGATTATGTAAAAAAATTCTTACTTTAATACCAAATCGTTTATTTTAGAAATTTGCTTAGTATTCAAAAAATTTTTATTTGTTTCTGAACTATATTCAAAACCAGGATTTACCATTTTACCTTTTTCCTTATTTTTTGATAACAAATAATCTTTAATTTTTAGTCTTAATAATATAGTAGGTGTAATAACAAAATATTTTTTAAACTCTATTGTTCGATGCGAGTCATCAGATGGACACATAATCTCATGGATTTTTTCTCCAGGTCTAATTCCCACTTCCTTTAATTTTATATTTTTTTTAAAAGATCTGGCAAGATCAACGATTCTAACTGACGGTAATTTAGGTATAAATATTTCACCACCTTTCATTAATTCCATTGATTTAATACTAAAATTAACTCCTTCGTCTAAGGTTAACCAAAACCTCGTCATTTCTTTATGAGTTACTGGGAGTGTATTATCTCCTTTCAAAATTCTATTATTAAATTCGTGAACTACTGATCCCCTAGAACCAACAACATTTCCGTATCTTACAACTGCAAATCTTAACTTTAGTGGTCCTACTAAATTATTTGCAGCTACAAAAAGTTTATCAGATGCAAGCTTTGACGCTCCGTACAGATTTATAGGATTAGCCGCTTTATCAGTAGAAAGAGCAATTACTTTTTTAACATTATTTTCTACACTACTTTGTATTAAATTGTCTGCGCCAATTATATTAGTTTTAATACATTCCATAGGATTGTATTCTGCAGCCGGTACCTGTTTTAAGGCTGCGGCATGAAAAATATAATCAACACCTTTTGTTGCAAGTAGCAACCTTTCCTTATCTCTTATATCTCCAATTAAAAATCTTAAAGCTTTAGAATTATATTTTTTTAAATAATTAGATAGATTAAACTGTTTTAACTCGTCTCTTGAATATACAATAACTCTTCTAGGTTTATATTTAGTGATTAGTTCTTTAACTAATCTTACCCCATAAGAACCTGTTCCACCTGTAATTAATATATTTTTATTATTAAACATAATCGTAAATTTCTTTTATTCTTTTTTCACAGTAAATAAAAAGTTTTTTTCTATCCTCATCAAATGTTTTTTCATTTACTATATTGTTAAATTCATTAGGATCATTATTTAAATCAAATACATCTCTCTCTTCAATTTGTTTACCTCTTACTTTGTAAGTTATTTTTATGTTTTTTGTCCTTATACATATAAAAATATCTTTATTATGAATATCACACAAACCAGAACCAGTATTTTCTGATAAGACAAAATCTTGATTATAATCCTTACTCAAAATAGATGTCCCTTTAAATTTCTCTTCTTTTGGTATTTTGCAAAAATCTATAATTGTCGGCGCAAAATCTATATGGCTAGAAAAACTATCATTCTTAAGATCAATTTTTGTTCTTGGATAAAAAATCATCGGAACATGTGTGAATTCATCAAAAAATTGCTGGGATAAATCTGAACCACCAGGTTGATTTCCTTCTATTTTTTTTTTTCTTATTGGGAAACCTGTCTCCAAACCATGATCACTAGTAATGATTATTTTACTGTTCTCTAAAATTTTATTCTTTTTTAAATATTTAAAAAATTTTCCAATTTCTCGGTCAGTTTGGATCAAAGCCAAATCATAAACAAATCCACCTTTTTTGAACTTTCTATCTACTAATAATTTTACAACGTTTATAATCCAGCTAAATGAGAATCTGCTGGTAAAGTTTTTTGACTCATGCACATCAAATAAGTGAAGAAAAGACATAAATGGTTTGTCCACACTTTTTTTATTATAAAAATTTTTAAATCTTTTAAATATTTCACTTGCATCATAAAATTTTCTTCTCGGAAAAAAAGCTATTTTACTGTTTACTATATCTCTTATTTTTTCTCTTAAGCCTATATAAATTCTATTGATTGCAGAAACCTTAGCTTCACCAAGGAATAAATAATACCAATAATCAAATTCTAAGAATTTTTCTAATATAATTTCAGGATTATTTTTTAAAATTTCAATTTCTTTGATTACTTTTATTCTGTTTTTTTTTACATTAAAATTTTTTGATTTTATTTCAAGCTCTATAAATTGATCCATATAAAATAAAGTTGAATTTAAAACTTCTAAATAATTAGTTGATAAAATTTCTAAAATTTTCTGCTTGTCAATTCTATTTTCTTTAAAATCTCTTAGTGGCTCCCTTAAAAATACTTTTAAATTTTGTCTGAACCATTGATAAAAATCTAATAAATTTTCATAACTATCAAAACCTCTGTGATAACCAAAATGATCTCCAGAAGTGTGGGCGCTTGTAACTCCAAATGTTTGATAGCCATTACTTTGGAAAATTTCTGCAAATGTTTTTGGCCTGTGTTTTATACCTTCTCCATATCCTTTAAAATCTAGAGGTAGTGTTGATGTAAATATTGTGGGAAAAGATATTTGCGTAGGACAACCATTAGCATAATGGTTAGTCAACAAATTACCTTCTTCGATTATTTTATTTAGATTTGGGGTTAAATTATACTTATAGCCTCCAGCAATTAATCTGTCGAATCTTAGCGCGTCAATTAGAATAATGATAAGATTTTTTTTCATTAAAAAGAATGATCTCCACTTATTGAACCTTTTTTATTAAATGAGACCCAATAAATATTTAGATTTGTTTTTTTTGGAAGAGCACGCCAAGAAAAATAATTTGACTTGATTAGTTTTTTTAAATTATTAAGTTTCAATATCTTATGAGATGATTTTTTTATTAAAACTTTTTTTGTAATTTTTTTTGAATTAGAAAATATTTCTAAATCTATTTTTTCATTTTTATTGTCTTTGAGATTATTTGAGTAATTCGCAATAAATATATATGTCTGATAATCATTACTAGCAATTCCATGTCCCCAGTGACTTTTTTTGAGTGGCTGATAGTAAGTTTTTACACCGTCAGCAATGTCGGTTGGATGTCTTGAATTTTCAAGAAAGTAATTAAATTCTACATTTAATCTGTCTGGTATATCCTTCTTAAAAGATAGTATCTTAAATTTCTCATTTGAATTTATGAATTTTTCAAATATAGGGGCACCTTTTCCTCCCGTCTTAATAAACTTTTTACCTATTGAAACTAAGTTGTTATTTTTTGATATCATTTCATCATATTTAGCAATGTGATTTGCATTAGTTGGATAGCTTCTTGCCACAAGTTTTAATGGCTCACAATTAATTAATGGTAGATATCCTGCTGTTTCATTCTTATTTTTTACTTTAATTAAATTTTTTTTTCTAGAGTTATGAATTCTAAACGTATGGGTTAAAAATAAAGCATCATTTTCTTTATCATAGTTTCCTACAATTAATCTGCCAAATATATTTGGGATATCAAAATTTATTTTAATATAAAACTTCTTATCATAAATTTTTTTAAGTTCTATTTTACTTAGATAGTCTTTTAAAAACAATATTTTTGAGCTGTAAGGTTTTGAGAAAACATTTTTTATTTTTTTATCAAAAATTAATTTATTTTTTTCATTACAAAATTTTAAATTTATTAAGTTTTTGCTCTTTAAAAAGTCTTTTCCAGAAAAAATATGAATAACAGGACTAAAATTACTATCCATTTTTGTTAGAAAATTACTTTCACTATAAATAGAGTTAAGCTTTTCATTTGAGTTAACATGTCTGCCAGCAGAATGAACAGCACTTTGAAATCCATTGGAGTTACGATAAAAAAGCATTAATGCTGGATAAGGAAACTTCAAATTTTTACTAGATAAAATTTGAAACTCTAATTGACCAATAAACTTTTTTATTTTAAATATTTTTTTAATTGATATTTCATTATGTGAACGTACTTTAATTTTTTTTTGTGCAAATATTTGTGAATTAAACTTTCTTAACGTTATTATAAAGCTGATATCATTTATTTTACTTTTCCACTTCCAATAATTTTGAAAAACTAAAATTTGATCATTTTTAAAATTAATGTAAGCTGGGAATACAGTGCTGGATCTAGTATTTATCCACTTATTTCTCTCTGAAAATGTCTCTTTAATACTTGGCATAAAGTTATTTTATAACGATATACGATGGTCTTTTATAAAATGTCATTTTTTCGATTTTGAAATTTTTTTTTGAAAAAAACTCATCCACAGCTTCTGTTGCTCCAGAAATCTCAGCATAATCGTCCACTAATATAATACCACTTTTAGACATTTTTTTATATAATTTACTCAGCACAAATTTAGTTGGTCTATATACATCCAGATCAAGATGTAATAATGCTATTTTAGCACCTGAATTTTTTTTGAGAAATTTTGGCAGTGTTTTAACTACATCACCTTTAATTAATTGAAAGTTGGTGTATCCGTTCTTTATAAAATTATTTTTTAATTCAACTTCATTTGCTCCTAGTCCCAAAGTTTTTTTAAATTTTTTTGCAAACAAAATGTCTTCTTTTTTACCTTTAGCTGTAAAAGATCCAAAATCATCAAATCCTATGATCTTTCTACTATCATCATTCTCTAAAATTTTTCTAAATGACAATAATCTCGAAAAAGAAGCGCCTTTAAAAACACCAAACTCTAACACATCTCCAGGAATATTTATAATTTTTTTATATATTTCATAATGATAC
>MDTE01110039.1_pt1 | contig 31957 bp, 33 predicted proteins | sample 811231 | NCBI WGS metagenome assembly MDTE01 (sample SAMN05326651, study PRJNA326480) | marine metagenome | isolation source: seawater | place: Indian Ocean: Red Sea | collected 2010 | reverse complement strand
CATTTTAGCCTCATCTATTATTGCACCTCCTAGGCAACGTGTGTCTTGGTAAAAAACTACAGATTGCCCAGGAGTAATGGCTTTTTGAGGGTTTTCAAATTGAACATCAACAATTCCGTTGCCAGCTGTAATTGCGGTGCAGGACTGATCTGGCTGCCGATAACGTGTTTTTGCTTGAAATTTAATTGCTAGACCATCTTTCCATCCTGCGGGAGGACCATTAACCCAGCTTAATTTGCTGGCTTTTAGCCAGTTTTTGTATAGTGATGAATGATTTTTACCTTGCGCAACAATAAGATCATTTGTTTCTATATTTTTTTCAGCTACATACCAAGCTTCCCCAGAATTATTAGCCAAACCACCAATGCCGAGTCCTTGTCTTTGCCCAAGAGTAAAGTATTGAAGGCCTTTATGGGTTCCGAGTAATCGACCTGCATGATCAATTATTTTACCTGGTTTATCTTGAAAATATTGGCTAATAAACTCTGCGAACGGTCGTTCTCCAATAAAACAAATACCAGTACTATCTTTTTTCTCAGCAACTGGTAGTAAGGATTTTAGCGCTATTTTGCGTACTTCTGATTTAGTTTTTAGCCCTAATGGAAAAAGCACATTCGTTAGATTGTCTGATTGTAGTGTATGTAAGAAATAACTTTGATCCTTTGATTCATCTAATGCTTTATGTAATTCAGTTTTATTACAACGAGATAATGCTTGTGCGTAATGACCCGTGGCTAGCCATTGCCCACCTAAGCGCTTAGCGTACTTCCAGAGCACGCCAAATTTTATTTCTTTGTTACATAGTATGTCTGGGTTTGGAGTACGCCCAAGTCGGTACTCATCAAGAAAATGCGTAAAAACTTGTTGCTTATAATTATCGGAGAAATTTACACGATGCAGTGTAAGTCCAAGATGTTCACATACACGTCTTGCATCATGAAAATCTTTTGCCGATTCACAATAACCATCATCTTCCCAATTAGTCATATGCAAGCATTGAACATGATAACCAGCATCGCGTAGTAGTAATGCACTAACAGCTGAATCTACTCCACCTGATAATGCGACTATTACGAGTTGATCGTCATTCATGGTTAGGTATTACTAGCAAAATATAAAGTGCGAAAAAAATTTTAAATATCTCTAGCGAGTTGGCTGGCAATTCCTATGTAGTCAGAGGGTGATAATGCCTTTAAGCGGCCCCGAATATCTTCAGGTATATCTAATTTAGATATAAATGCAGAAAGATTATCATTTGATATGTTTTGACCGCGTGTAAGTTTTTTGAGTTGTTCGTAGGCATCAGGGATACCAAGGCTTCGCATGACTGTTTGAACAGCCTCCGCTAAAATTTCAGGACTATTTTCAAGGTCTGTTTGAATGCTATTGTAATCTGCTTGTAGTGTTGAGAGTCCTTTACGGCAAGATGAAATAGCAAGATAGGTGTGCCCAATTCCAACTGCTATATTTCTTAGAACCGTTGAATCAGTCAAATCTCTTTGCCATCTTGATTGAGGTAGTTTTTCTGCTAAAAAGCCTAATAGAGAATTAGCTATGCCGCAATTCCCCTCTGCATTTTCAAATTCTATAGGGTTAACCTTATGTGGCATTGTAGATGAACCAACTTCACCAGAGGCCACTCGTGGACGAAAATAACCCAGGCTTACGTAACCCCATAGGTCTCGACAAAGATCTAAGAGTATTGTGTTAGTGCGGATTAGTGAGTGGCAATACTCAGCAATCCAATCATGAGGTTCGATCTGAGTCGTATACGGCGTATAAACCAATCCTAGTGACTCGACAAAGGTTTTGCTAATTTTTGGCCAGTCAGCATTAGGATAAGCAACTAAATGTGCATTGAAATTTCCAACTGCTCCATTGCATTTTCCAAAAATATTTATATTTTTAAAAGCTGTTAATTGAATTTCAAAACGATGAACAAAGTTTGCAAATTCTTTGCCTAAGGTGGTTGGTGATGCGGGCTGACCATGTGTTCTCGAGAGCATTGGGATATCGGCAAACTCATGGGCAATAGTACGCAAATCATCAATCAACTCTTGCATAATTGGAAGTAGGACGTTTTGTCGAGTATCACTCAAAATTAGTGCATAGGACAGGTTATTTATATCTTCTGAAGTACATGCAAAGTGAATATAGGCCTCTATATCATTTGATAAGCAGTTACTTTCTAATAATTTATTTCTGAGAAAATACTCAACGGCTTTGACATCATGATTAGTCTGGCTTTCTAGAGTCTTCACCTGACTGGCATCTTCTATTGAGAAATTTTCAATGATTGTCTTTAATTCCTCGATTACTTGATTATCAAGGTCCGGCAGACCAGTTATGGACTTTTCAGAAGCGAGGTGTTTTAACCAACTAATTTCAACTACAGTTCTATAGCGAATAAGCGCAGATTCAGTTAGATAGTTACGCAGCAGCCCCGTCTTAGAGGCATAACGTCCATCTAATGGTGATAATGCTGTAAGTTTAGATAGATTCACAGGGGTGCTCTGCATCCCTATCAAGCAGTAATATAGACTCCATAATACACCTTTAGACGGTGATTCTTCGAGTTTTAGAGAGCATATGGTACAAATTTAATTTGGTAGTTAGGGAGCAGGTATGACCAAAAAGTTTCGAATTGAGAGGGATAGTATGGGTAATCTTGAGGTGCCTGTTGATGCGCCATGGGGTGCTCAGACCCAACGAGCTATCAATAATTTTCCAATCAGCGGTATCACAATGTCTAGACAATTTATAAGAGCATTGGGGCTGATTAAGTGGGCTTCTGCGATAACAAACGATGAATTGGGGCTTTTATCAACAAATATTGCGGTAGCTATACAAAAAATATCCCTGCAGGTGGCCGCTGGCAAACACGATAAGCATTTTCCAGTTGACGTATTTCAAACTGGTTCAGGAACAAGTTCGAACATGAATGCTAATGAGGTTATTTCTAATTTAGCTAATGCGATAACGGATGAAACAGTTCACCCCAATGACCACGTAAATATGAGTCAAAGTAGTAATGATGTGATTCCGTCAGCAATTCATGTGAGCGCATCTTTAGCCATAACTGAAGAACTTTTACCTGCGCTTAACCATTTGATTTCTGTAATCGATAACAAGGCTAAACTTTTATCTGAGAATGTGAAAACAGGGCGAACGCATTTGATGGATGCAATGCCAGTAAGTTTTGAGCAAGAATTAAATGGATGGGCTCAACAAATACGTTCAAATTATGAACGTATTTCAGGTGTATTACCTCGACTTACTGCATTAGCGCAGGGAGGTACGGCAGTTGGTACGGGCATTAATGCGCACCCAGACTTTGGGGAAGGTGTAGCAAGGCATTTAGCTACAAAAACAGATGTAGCTTTTAAAAAAACGGAAAGTTTTTTTGAAGCTATGAGCTCTCAGGACACCGCTGTTGAGCTTTCAGGGCAACTTAAAACAACAGCTGTGAGTTTGCTGAAAATTTCTAATGATCTACGTTGGATGAATAGTGGGCCACTTGCTGGAATGGCAGAGATTTCTTTACCAGCATTGCAACCCGGTAGTAGCATTATGCCGGGTAAGGTTAATCCTGTAATTCCAGAAGCTGTAGCAATGGTTTCAGCTCAAGTAATTGGTAATGACACAACGATAGCCCTAGCAGGGCAGTCAGGCAATTTCCAGCTTAACGTTATGTTGCCTGTAATTGCTCATAATCTTCTTCAAAGCATCGAGTTGCTAACCTCCGCATCCCGTGTACTTGCTGACTCAGCGATAGAAGGATTTGCTGTTAACCAGGATAATTTAAAGAATGCATTAAATAGAAACCCAATCTTAGTTACCGCATTAAATCCAGTAATTGGCTATGAAAAGGGAGCAGCTATTGCTAAAAAAGCTTATCAAGAGGGAAAGCCTATCTTAGATGTTGCCATTGAGGAGACTGAATTGAGTGAAGATGAATTAAAATCATTGCTAGATCCTGGGGCTTTAACAAAGGGCGGTATTAAAGGTTAAGGTTTAATGGAGAATAAAACTCTGCGAATGAACATTGAGACGCAACTATCAACCGTTGATGTTCATGCAGATCCACTTGCTTCAATGTTGTGTAATGTTGAAGGAGAAATTCCTCAATCATTTTTAAATAACTTTTCTAATGATGCTGTTAGAGCTGCAGTACTGGTGGGATTAGTTGAAAGGTCATCAGGGTTTAATATTTTATTAACTGAACGGGCTGCTCATTTAAATTCTCATCCAGGACAAGTAAGTTTTCCCGGAGGAAGAATAGAGGATTGTGATAAGAATCCAGCAGATGCAGCTTTGCGTGAAGCTTGTGAAGAGGTTGGATTAAAAGGTGAGCACGCAACTGTTGTAGGTTGTCTTGAAAGCGTTTTTACTCAGACCGGTTTTTTAGTAACTCCTGTTGTTACTTTTGTATCACCTGAATTTCAAGCAGTACCAGATCCAACTGAAGTTTCTGAAGTTTTTGAGCTTCCGTTGGATTTTGTCATGAATAAAGAGAAAAGACAGCTTACATATAGAAAAAGATTTGGCTTAAGAATGCGTAGTTATGAATTTCTTTACGGTAAACATAGAATCTGGGGAACCACAGCCGCAATCATCGTGCGATTTTTGGAATTGATTTCAAATGAAAAACGAAACCATTAATCAAGATATCTGTAGATTACTAGGCCTTGTAGAGTCACTTAGGGACCCAGATGGAGGATGTCCATGGGATCTTGAGCAGACGTTACAAACAATAAGTTCTTATACACTTGAGGAAGCTTATGAAGTGGTGGATGCAATATCCAGAGAAAACTATGATGATTTAACAGAAGAACTTGGTGACCTTTTGTTTCAAATTGTATTACAGGCTCAAATTGCTAGTGAATGTGGAGCATTTACTTTTAAAGATATAGTCGAAGGTATTACATGTAAGATGCTGCGACGTCATCCCCATGTTTTTTCTGAAGAAAATGTTAATAACTCTGATGCGCAAAGTATTCAATGGGAGACTATAAAAATAGAGGAAAAAGGTGGAGATCAATTTAGCCCACTTAATGACATTGCTTTGGCTTTGCCCGCATTAGTTCGAAGTCAAAAGCTTGGTGAACGTGCATCAAATGTAGGATTTGATTGGGATAATCATATTGATGCGCGGGCTAAAGTTAATGAAGAGCTTGCGGAGCTTGATGCTGCTATTGAGGAAAATGATTTAAATGCAATAAAGACTGAAATGGGCGATGTAATATTTAGTTTGGTTAATTTATGTAGACATTTACATATTGAACCAGAGAGTTCCCTCAGTGATGCCAATACAAAGTTCTTAAAGAGGTTTAGCATAGTAGCAAATGAGATTCAAAAGTCTGGAAAGAATTGGGATGATTGTGATAGTGCAGACTTGGATGAGCTATGGGAGTATGCCAAACAAACTCTTGATTCAACAAATATCTATTAATGAGCGAAATAGTTTAAGGCATTGATTTTCTCTCATCTCCCTCTAAACTTGGGGTGCATGATTCTTGAAGGTAAATACAAATGGCAAAAATTAGTTACGTTGCCCCTGATGAAATAGATGATCCTGAGCTTCGTGATTGGCTTGAAGCTGCAATAGAGAAAGGACGTCCGGGTCCAGAGAATCAGTCTATAAGAGCACACCAGCCCGATGTTATGCGTGCTTTTACAACCACACGTAAGCTTCTCTTTGATAAAAATAGCGAAGCAGGTTTTGTTGAACATGAACTAAAAGAGTTAGTGCGAACATATATCGCCTATAGTTTAGATTGTGATTACTGAAGTAATCAGGGCGACGCCCGTGGGGCGAAAGAAGACCCAAATAATAGACTTAGCGAATTACTTGAATTTGGAAATTCTGAGAAATTTAATTCAAGAGAAAAAATAGCTTTGCGTTATACCGATGCAATTCTTTGGAACCCAACCTTAGCAGATGATAGCTTATGGGATGATCTCCATTCCGAATTTACTGAACCTCAAATTGTTGAGTTAGGTTTTTGGGCTGGATTCACATCAGGTGGACAGCGTTGGCTTCACACGTTACATACAAAACAAGGTGAGCTAGCTGATTATATGGAACGCAAGAAAAAAGAATGAACATAAAGAAAGCTTTAATGTTTTTTTCTTTAGTTTTTGTTTTTTGATTCGGTTATTTTATCAAAAATTGGTTTAATCAGATCTAGTGGTAATGGGAAAACAATTGTGTTTGTGTTTCTTTCACTTGAAATCTCAGTTAAGGTTTGTAAATAACGAAGTTGTAGTGCTTGAGATTGTGAGCCAAGAACATCTGCTGCTTCTGCTAATTTCTGAGATGCTTGGAACTCACCTTCTGCATGAATCACTTTTGCTCGACGTGCACGTTCAGCCTCAGCTTGAGCTGCAATAGCTCTTATCATGCTCTCATCAAGATCTACATGTTTAATTTCTACATTAGTAACTTTTATGCCCCACGCCTCAGTATTTTGATCAAGAATTTCTTGCACATCTGAATTTAATTTTTCGCGTTCGGATAACATGTCGTCTAACTCGTGTCTTCCAAGTACAGACCTGAGAGTCGTCTGAGCAAGTTGGCTAGTAGCCTCAACCCGATTTTCTACTTGAATAATTGCTTTTTCTGGATCTAATACTCGAAAATAGATTACAGCACTTACTTTAACTGACACATTGTCACGAGAAATTACGTCTTGTGTGGGGACATCCATAACAATCGTTCTAAGATCGACGCGAATCATTTTCTGTATGCCTGGAACAACTATTATCAGCCCAGGTCCTTTTACCTTCCAAAATCGTCCAAGAAGAAAAATTACTGCTCTTTCATATTCTCTTAGAACTTTTATTGCACTAAACAAAAAAAATACAGCAATAACAGTTAATAAAACCGGAAGATCAAATAACATAACTTATTCCTTCTATTCTATTGTTAATTAATTTAGCCCTTATTATCAGGCTCTATTGTCAAAGTAAGTCCATTGATACTTACTATGCTTAGTTTTTGACCCTTTTCTATTGGGGTATTCGTGCGTGCTTTCCATAGTTCTCCATGTACCCAAACTTGTCCTTCTGTGACAAAACTTTCTTTTGCTATTGCCTTTGTTCTTTTTATGTCTTCAATTCCGGCAACGACTGGTTGATTTCGGGATTTCATAGCTAACCAGATAATTAGCATAATAGATAACGAGGCAATCAACGCTACAGAGAAAATAAGTGGTATGGGGATACCAAGTCCAGGTATGTCTGAGTCAATCAAAATTACAGAGCCAAATACAAAAGAAGCTATTCCACCTATTCCTAACGCACCGAAACTTGGGATCAAAAATTCTGAAACCATAAGGATCACGCCTAGTCCAATAAGAGCTAGGCCAGCATAATTTATAGGAAGTACCTGAAAGGCAAATAATGCTAATAATAATGAGATTGCTCCTACAACACCTGGGACTATTGCTCCAGGGTTATAGCCTTCAAAAATTAGACCATAAATACCGATCAACATAAGTATGTAGGCGACACTCGGATCACTTATTACTCTAAGTAATTGTGTCCTCCAGTCAGGTTCTTCAATTACAACGCTGAGATCAGAAGTATCGAGAGTTATAGGGTTGCCATTAATTTCCAATTCCCAACCATTTAACTGTTCAAATAAATCAGTGCGATTCTCGGCAATTAAGTCAATAACATTCAGTTCAAGTGCGCTTTCAGAATTCAGGCTCTCACCTGTTCTTACGGCTGCTTCGGCCCATTCAGCATTTCTATTTCGTAGATCAGCTAGTCCTTTGATATAGGCAACGGCATCATTTATTGTCTTGCGTTCCATGGCTGTTGAAGGCTCTATTTCCTCTTCATTTGCATCATTGTCTGTCTCTGGTGATGGGTTGGCTTGTGTTTCTTGTTCATTAGGAATAACTGGACCTGGAGTTCCTATAGAAACAGGTGTTGCAGCTCCAAGATTTGTTGCTGGAGCCATTGCTGCTATGTGGCTTGCATACAAGATATATGTTCCAGCGCTAGCAGCGCGCGCACCTTGTGGCGATACATAGGTGATTACAGGAATTGATGAACTGAGTATGGTTTGAATAATTTCGCGCATGGCTGAATCTAATCCTCCAGGGGTATCCATTTCAATAAGTAGGAGTGTTGATTGATTAGTAATTGCAGATTCAATGCCGTTACTTATAAATTCAGCTATGACTGGTCCAATTGCACCTGTAATCTTGAGTACTGTAACCCTTTGATTTTCTACTAGGGTATTTGGGTTGTTTTCAGTTACGAAGGTTGTTTGTTCAGGGGGTAGTTCTTGGGCATTCAGTAAAATAGAGAATCCCACTATTAAAGTAGCAGCCAAGCATGCTCTTTTGGGCTTTAAAGCAAAACAAGCCATACTTTGATCATACCAGTTTTAGTGTTGCTGAAGATTAGAATCACATATTTTATTAATATCAGGTTTTGGGATGAGCTATGGAGGTGTATAGTCGCGCAACTATGAGTAATTCTATTGAAAATAATCAGTGGCAACCAGATAGCTGGCGTACGTGTCAGGCTACACAACAGCCATTGTATACAAATGAAGCGCATTTGCAGTCTGCAATAGAGCAACTAAGTAGTTTGCCTCCTTTAGTTACAAGCTGGGAAGTTGAATCATTGAAAAATCAATTAGCAGCAGCTCAGCGTGGCGAAGCATTTTTGTTGCAAGGTGGAGACTGTGCAGAAAGTTTTGATGAGTGTACCTCAGATAATGTCGTTCAAAAATTAAAAATATTGCTACAAATGTCACTTGTACTAGCAACAGGGTTTAAAAAACCTGTAATACGAGTTGGACGTATTGCTGGCCAGTATGCCAAACCAAGAAGTGCAGATGAAGAAACTCGAGATGGGGTATCGTTACCAAGTTATCGCGGTGATCTAATAAATCGAATGCCTTTTACTGTAGACGATAGGATTCCTGATCCAGAGTTAATGTTGCGTGGGTATGAGCGTGCGGCGTTAACTCTTAATTTTGTTCGATCTTTGATCGATGGCGGCTTTGCTGATCTTCATCATCCAGAGAACTGGGACTTGGATTTTGTTGGTGAGTCACCTATGTCGGCTGAATACAACGAGATTGTAAAGACCGTTTCAGATTCTTTAGAATTTTTTGAGTCAATAGCGGGTGATGTAGTTAGGACGCGTCGCGTTGAATTTTATACTTCTCATGAGGGACTACATCTGCCGTATGAGCAGGCACAGACACGATTTTTGTCTCATCGAGAACGTTGGTATAACTTAACCACGCATTATCCTTGGATAGGCATGAGAACTGCAGATATCAGCGGTGCTCATGTGGAATATTTCAAAGGTATCAGTAATCCCATGGGGATAAAGATTAGCGCCACGGTATCTGATGAACACTTACAAGAACTAATTCAGAAGTTGAACCCAAATAATGAGCCTGGACGACTTACATTTATCACGCGATTTGGTGCAAGCAATATAGAAGATCATCTGCCGCGAGTGATTGAAGCTGCTAAAAAAACAGGTTCCCCTGTACTTTGGGTTTGTGATCCAATGCATGGCAACACAGAAACAACAACCGATGGTTATAAAACTCGTAGATTTGACAATATAATTACGGAATTGCAGTCAGCATTTCGAATTCATACGGAATCTGGAAGCCATTTAGGTGGGGTCCACTTAGAGCTCACAGGTGAAAACGTTACAGAATGTATTGGTGGGGCTAGAGGACTAAATGAATCAGATTTAGCTAAGGCTTATAAGTCACAAGTTGATCCTCGATTAAACTACGAACAGGCAATGGAAGTTGCGATGCGTATAGCTGGTCAGTTTAATGGTTAATGAGGTAGCCTTGCTTTAATTATTTGGAAAATGAGGGCAGTAGATATAATAAATTCCTCATTTAAAAAAAATTGCACGCTATGTCCCCGTTTGGCTTCACACTTACAAACACAACGACTTATATATCCTGAGTATTTTAATTTACCAGTTCCTGCATTTGGTGATCCTGATGCAGGATTACTTATTGTAGGTCTTGCTCCCGGTCATCATGGAGCTAATGCAACTGGACGGCCTTTCACGGGAGATCATGCGGGTATCCTGCTTTATAAGACATTATTTGAGTTAGGACTTTGTACAAAAACAGAGTCAATTTCTGCAGATGACAATCTTAGGCTCTTGGGATGCCGGATTACTAATGCTGTAAAATGTTTGCCGCCAAAGAATAGACCTACAACAGAGGAAATTCGCACCTGTAACCCTTATCTTAGACACGAAATCTCATTACTTCGATCAAATGGTGTTATTTTTGCATTGGGCGGTATCGCCCATGCTGCTGTTCTACGTGCTTATAAAGCCAAGCTAAGCGAATACAAATTCATACATGGGCATGTTCACAGTTTGCCGGATTCTAGGGTGTTGGTTGATTCTTATCATTGCAGTCGGTACAACACAAATACAGGTCGATTGACGCCATCCATGTTAAAAAGCGCATTAGAATTGGCCCAAAGTCTTACGACCCAAAACTTATGATAAAGGGATCTAAAAAAGAGGCTAATATTACGAACTCTTTTGATTCTCAGTTTCTGGTTTCAAATCTAGCTCACCGTCCTGGTGTTTATTCTATGCTGAATAATAAAGGTGAGGTTATTTATGTCGGCAAAGCAAAAGATTTAAAACGCCGTGTTGGAAGCTATTTTCAAGGTCGTGCTCATAATACAAAAACAATGGCTATGTTAAAACAAGTGATAGATGTCGATGTAACAGTTACTAGAACTGAGACTGAAGCATTATTGCTTGAGTATAATTTGATTAAGCGTCATAAACCAAGATTCAATATTTTACTTCGTGATGATAAAAGTTATCCATATATTCATATAAACACAGACCACAAATTCCCAAGATTAACGACCTATCGACGAAAAAGAAAAAAAAATGGTCGTTCATTTGGACCATACCCTAGTGCTGCTGCAGTCCGTGAGGCACTAAATCAGTTGCAGAAACTTTTTAAAGTTCGTCAATGTGAAGATAATTATTTCTCCAATAGATCAAGGCCTTGTCTGCAGTATCAAATTAATAGGTGTACTGCGCCATGTGTAGGGCTTATTTCATCTAATGAATACCAGCGTGATGTTGAACATACACTTATGTATCTGCAGGGAAATGGTAGCGTTGTTACAGAAAAACTTGTGCAAAGCATGGAAAAGGCATCTGAACAGCTTGATTTTGAAAGAGCTGCTCAGATCAGAGATCAAATATCAAGACTAAAAGAGATCGAAACACAACAACTTGTGACTGTGGCTACTGGAAATTTTGATGTAATAGGGCTGGTATTCAAAGGAAATATTTGTTGTATAGCTGTTTTAAGTTTCAGGGGAGGGAGGTTATTAGGTTCACGTAGTTATTTTCCTAGATTTTTTCAAGAGTCTAGAGGTGACGAAATTATGCGTGCATTTTTAATTCAGTATTACACTGAAAGGCATGCACCTAAGGAAATAATCATCAGCGAAACAACGAGCGACTGCAAAGCTATTTCTGAGTTACTAAGTTTGCAGGTTAATTATAGTGTTCAGATAAAAACACGGGTTCGTGGAGACAGAGCACGATGGTTAGAAATGGCTATAACCAATGCAGATCAGGCAGCAGGTGTTAAAGAAAATGCAGTTATAGGTGTTCAGGATCAGTATAAAGCTTTAGGAAAATTATTAAATCTTGAGCGGCAGCCGAGCCGGTTAGAGTGTTTTGATATTAGCCATCTTTCAGGCAAGTCAACTGTAGCATCTTGCGTAGTATTTGGACCTAATGGGCCACTGACTTCTGATTATCGTCGTTTCAATATAGGTAACATAGAACCTGGAGATGATTATGCAGCCATGGCCCAAGCCATAGAAAGGCGTTACTCGCGTATTAAAAATGACGAGTTTCCTCTGCCAGATATATTGATTGTCGATGGTGGGCTGGGGCAGCTTAATGTTGCTGATAATGTAATTAAATCCTTAGGTTTGCAGGGTGTTAATTTAGTTGCAGTTGCGAAAGGCCATGGTAGAAAGCTAGGTCGAGAAAGAATTTTTTTGGGTAGTGACAAAATTGAGCTAAAGCTGAGTTCAAATTCAACAGCTTTACATTTGATTCAAAAAATTCGTGACGAAGCGCATCGTTTTGCAGTTGCAGGACATAGAGCTCGTCGTAACAAGAGGCAATATTCTTCAGTATTGGAGGAGATCAAGGGTCTTGGGCCAAAGAGACGTAGGGAATTACTTCGCAGTTTTGGTGGTTTACATGCAGTTTCAAAAGCGAGTGTAGATGATTTAATCAAGGTAAAAGGCATTTCTTCAAGACTTGGTAGGTTAATATACTCTCACTTTCATTCAGATTAGCTATGTTGATAACAATTCCAAATATACTTACTGGTTTTCGTATTGGCGCTATACCGTTAGTAGTAGTAATTTATTATCTTCCTTTTTCATGGGCTGGGCAGGTTTCTGGGATAATTTTTGGAATGGCGGCTGTGACCGATTGGCTTGATGGATATCTTGCTAGAAGGTTAAATCAGTCCACAAAATTTGGAGAGTTCTTAGATCCAGTCGCTGATAAACTTATTGTTACAACCGCATTGGTTGTTCTTGTTCAAAATCACCCTTCTATTGTGATGATGATTGTAGCAATCATCATAATTGGTCGCGAGATTGCTGTATCTGCATTAAGAGAATGGATGTCTAAGGTTGGTGCTGGCATACAGGTTAAAGTTACCTATTTTGCGAAGTGGAAAACTACATTACAAATGTTTGGTATTGGATTTAGGCTTTATGAAGAGCCTTCATTTGGAATTCCAATCTATGAGCTTGGTATGGTTTTGCTTATTTTTGCATCTCTTCTTACTATTTTGTCCATGATTGATTATTTGAGGTCTGCATGGCCAGTATTAATCAAACAAAATAATCATATAAAACAATAATATATTAATATATTCTAAAAATAATTTTAATACTATTTGCATATATGAATCAATTCAAAGTGGTATTTGAATGGTCGCTGTTTATGAGATTTTTTTAATTAAATTTCTAGTTTTGGTGTATCTCGTGAAGTAGTGTTCTACAATCATATTATCCTGTAAGCGGGTGTAGCTCAGCTGGTAGAGCGGCACGTTGCCAACGTGCAGGTCGACGGTTCGAACCCGTTCACCCGCTCCATTTTTTATTTCTTCCATTTGATTAATTGCAAGTGATAGAAGTAAATTATTAATGAACTATCAATATGGCCTGGGGAGAACTATATGAAGTTTGTAACATACTTATTGGTATTGATTGCTAGCAATTTAAGTGCTCAGCAAGTGCCAGTTTTTGAGGTTGATACATCCTGGCCAAAACCACTTCCTGATGGCTGGATAAATGGGATGGTAGGTGGCAACTGTGTTGATTCACATGATCATATTGTCATTGTTGATCGTCGTAATATTACTGATGAAGAACAAGAGACTTCGATGGCGACACCTCCAATAATTATGTTCGATCAGCAAGGCGACATTGTAAGGGCATGGGGCGACCCGGAAGTTGTTCCAAACTCAATACATGGATGTACATTTGATATTGAGGATAATTTATATGTTGGTGGAAATGCGGATGGAATAATCCAGAAGTATTCTCATGACGGAGAATTGCTATTGCAAATTGGCACACGAGGCGAATTTGATACAACTGATGGTTCTGAGAGTGCGGCAGCACTAAATTCATCTAAAGATAGGTTAAATCGTCCGTCTGGTATTGCGGTGGATCCAGATAACGGAGATATCTATATTTCAGACGGTTATGGTAATAGACGTGTTGCTGTGTTTGATAAAACAGGGGAGTTTCTGAGGCAGTGGGGCCGACAGGCTTCACAGGAGGAAATAGAATCTGGTACACCGGGTGCTTTTGCTGAGGTTGTACATTGTATCGCCATGAGCAATCAAGGTTTGATTTATGTATGTGACCGTCAAGGTGATCGCGTACAAGTGTTTGACAAGATGGGTGCATTTGTTCGCAATATTTGGATTAGAACGGGTACAAGTAGTCTTCCAGATCCGCGGGGTACCGTATGGACAATTGAATTTTCTCCAGATCAACACCAGAAATATCTTTACGTGATGAATGGTCGTAACGAGCAGGTACACATTCTTGACCATGAAACCGGTGAAATACTTTCGTCTTTTGGGAGGCCTGGGCATCAGGCTGGAAACTTTACACATGGACATACCTTGGCTGTAGATTCAGATGGAGATTTGTACATAGCTGAAACAGCAACTGGTAGAAGAGTTCAAAAATTTAGACTCATTCATTGAAAATTTTAATTCTCCAAGGCTGATCGCTATTGCGATTAGGAATGAATAAATCAGAGTCTGGTCTTAAGCATAGGGCGATTCTAGCTATTGCATGGCCAGTAATGCTGTCCAATATATCTACACCACTTATTGGGATAGTTGACACAGCAGTTGTAGGTCAAATTCCAGATCCCGCATATATTGGAGCTGTTGCAGTTGGATCGCTGATTTTTGGTTTTGTATTTTGGGCCTTTGGCTTTCTGCGTATGGGCACTACTGGTCTAACTGCACAATCTTTTGGCGCTGAAAATTTTCATGAAATCAGAGCTAATCTTGGTCGAGCGTTAGCTATATCAAGCGTAGTAGGTGTACTGATAATTTTATCCCAGTGGCCTATTAGAGAGATCGCTTTTAGTTTGCTAGACGGTAGCCAGCAGGTCGAAGAGCTTTCACGTAGTTATTTTGATATTCGTATCTGGGCTGCTCCTGCAACACTGGCAAATTATGCTTTGTTGGGGTGGTTTATTGGGCTAGGGCGAACAGATATTGGATTGATTCTTCAGTTAGTTCTTAATTTTACTAACATAGCATTGGATGCTCTTTTTGTTTTAGGTTTTGGTTGGGATGTGAAAGGTGTTGCCTTTGGCACTGTTTTAGCAGAATGGATTGCAACATTTATAGGTATTGTTATAGCTCTTAAATACCTACAAAAATTTGGTGGCTTGTGGACATACAGAAGCCTCACTCAACTTGATCAATTGAAACGCACTATTGCTGTTAATCGCGATATTATGATTCGTTCAATAGCTCTTATTTCCGTGCATGTATGGTTTATGGCGCAAGGAGCCAAACAAGGTGATATTGTTCTAGCAGCTAACGCAGTACTAATGCACCTAGTTGCGCTAAGTGCGTTTTTCCTTGATGGACTAGCATTTGCGGCGGAGACTTTAGTTGGCAGGGCGGTTGGTGCTAAAAACCGACTTCAAGTAGTAGCTGTATCTAAAATGACTACTCAATGGGCGGCAGCTGTAGCTATCTTTTTATCATTTTTCATTGCACTTTTTGGCGGTGAGTTCATTGATATTCTCACAGTTGAGAATCAAGTTCGAATGGTCGCACGGGGATATCTGATTTGGGCTATTGGTGTGCCATTACTGGGGATTTGGGCTTATCAGTTAGATGGTATATTTATCGGCGCAACACGTTCTGTGGAAATGCGAAATGCAATGTTGATTTCATTCATAATTTTTATTGTTGCATGGTTGATGTTTAGGCCATTTGAAAATCATGGGCTCTGGGCTGCTTTATATGTAAATTATCTTGCTCGAATTTTTACTTTGTATTACCACTACCCAAGGTTGATAAAATCAGTTCCAGTGATAAATCACTAGAAATTAGAGAGGATGAGGATTTTATAGAGAGGTATGACCTAGGGATTTTGATATAGATGGAATTAGATGTAATTCTAGTAGATCGTAGATATTGCTTGTATGTATTCGACGTTTCGGACCAGGATTGCTTGAAGAAGTTGTTACTATGACAAGTTCTAAAATGGGAACAACTACAATAAACTGACCACCAAATCCCCATGCATAGTAGGTTTCATGTCCTGCCATTTCTTTCATCCACCAGCCATAACCATAGTAACGAGTTCTATCTCTTCGTGATTGGGCTTTATGCTCCAGAGAATCATCAATCCATTTACTTGGAATTATTTGTTTGTTGCCTATTTTGCCATTATTTAGATATAACTCTCCAAATATGAGCATCTGTTCAGGCGTCATTTCCATGTCATTACCACCAAAAAAAATACCTTGAGGGTCTTTCGGCCATGGTTTAAGTGTAAAGCCAAGTTCATTAGCAAGTACATCATTTGCAAATTCATGCGTAGTTAATCCGGTTGCTTTAGTGAGAAGGGCTGACAGTAGGTGTGTATTGCCGCTGCTGTATTCCATAATTCTGCCGGGTAGTACATCCAAAGGTTGATGCAACACAAAACTTACCCAATTTTCACTAGAAATCCAATTGCCATAATTTCGATTGCTTGTAGTCTCAAGACCAGATTGCATGGTTAGTAGATTTTTAATAGTAATTTCACTTTTTAATGCATTGTCAGTAGGCCAGTTTTCATCATGAAAGTATTCAATAATTGGTTGATTGATATCGGTAATATGGTTTTGTTCAATTGCAATTCCGATCAGGGCAGAAATAATGCTTTTAGAGACAGATTTGATATTAGTAGTACTGTAAGAATTAGTGCCATTAAAATATTTTTCTAGAATTAATTCCCCCTTTTGGCTGACTAGGAGGCTTCTTATTCGTGGCAATGTTTCTGCTGTTTCTATTACAGTCTCAAAATCATAATTAATTCTAGATGGTTGTTGCCCATACGATGGCAACTGAAAGATGAAATAAATCGGAAACAGAAAACTTAAAATAAAAGTTCTGGCAGCCATGTAGCAATCTCAGGGAAAATACAAAGTAGTACTATGCCAAGGATCATTAAAAGTACATAAGGAAGAGATCCGCGGAGTATGCTAGGCAAGCCTACATCCGGAGCTATGCCATCAATGACATAAAGATTAAGCCCTACTGGTGGCGTAATTAATCCAATCTCCATATTTATCGTCAGTACAACAGCAAACCAATATGGATCAAAACCAGCTTGAATTACGATAGGCATCAGTATTGGCGCTGTCATTAGGATTACTGCAACAGGTGGTAGAAAAAATCCAGCAACTAAAAGAAAAACATTGATCATGGCAAGCAGTAACCATCTATTTATTTCTAAATTAGCGATTGATTCTGCGACAGTTTGAGTTACAAAGAGATTTGACAATGTATAGCTAAAAAGCGCTGCTGCACCAATAATCATCATGATCATTACACTTTCGCGAGTACTGCTACTTAGTATTGTCCATAGCTTTTTCGGACTCCAGATTCGATAAATAAAAGCAACTGCTACTACACAAAGTAAAGCGCCAACGCCAGCTGCCTCAGATGGTGTGGCAACACCGCCATAAAGGACAAACAGAATTCCTAAAACAATTAGTAAAAATGGCAGAACACGCAGACCTTGTTCAAGTTTTTCACGTACTCCGAATTCCTGGCGTTCCGCACCTGCTTGAAAACCATCACGCCAAGCGTGGAACATTGACCATGCACTGAATAGACCAGTAAGCATTAACCCTGGAAGAATTCCAGCAATGAAGAGCCGACCTATTGATGTTCCTGTAGATATTCCATAAACAATCATGGTGACGCTTGGGGGAATAAGAATTCCCAGAGTCCCACCAGCCGCAATTGACCCTGTAGCTAACCCATCTGGATATCCGCGCTTACGCATTTCAGGAATACCCATCTTGCCGATTGCAGCACATGTAGCCGGTGAAGAACCACTAAGGGCAGCAAAGATTGCACACGCCCCTAGATTAGATATCGCAAGTCCTCCAGGTACTCGATACAGCCAACGATCTAAAGCTCCGTAAAGGTCTCCTCCTGCAGGAGAAGAGGCAACTGCAGCTCCCATTGCAATAAACATTGGTATGGAGACCAGTGTGAAATCAGCTAAGCCTGAGAAAAATAATTCGCCCATGATACTCAGGCTTTGTGGACCATCAAAAATTGCTAGAAATGTTAAAGCAACTGCAACTAATCCAAATGCTACGGGTATGCCACTAGCAAGTACTACGATACTAACAACAGCAACCAACAATCCAATTGTTAAAGGATCCATGGTTAGACAGCCTCAGTTTTTGGTCGGCCACTTCCAAGTGGTCTGCCGCTAATAAGGCATAGAATGTCAGCTGTATACTGAAGAGTTAGTATTCCTAGGCCAACAGGAAGTGGTAATAATGGTATCCACAATGGAGGACCCCAAACAGATTCTGTTACCCATTCGTAAGTCCATGCTTCATGAAAGTAAGTCCATCCGGTCCACGTTAAAACAGCGCATGCTCCCCATGCACATATTGATGCAGCTAATGCCAGCCATCGCTTTGGCACTTCTGATAAATAATGTGGAAGTAAATCAACAGTGACGTGGCCGCGAGTTAGTAGCACATATGGGCTACCAATAAGAGTAGCTGCTACGACAGCAAAAGTAACAAATTCAGTTTGCCATATTGTTGCTAAGCCAAAAGCATATCGCACAAGCACCATATGACATACGGCTAAGCATGCTGATGCCAAGCACAAAGCTGCAAGTACACCACAAGCTCTCGAGAGAGCTTCGACTTTTGCAATAAATGAGTCTAAAAGATGTGATGTTTTGCTCACTCGACTAAAAGGGCCTTTTGTATAAGCTCAGCGCCACCAGATACTTCTTCTGCAAATACTTTATAAGATGTTTCTGCTGCAATACTGCGCCATTCATTAGCTTGATCCTCTGTCATATGGACTACGCTTACACCAGCCTCTCTAAAAACTTCTTCTAGATGCGTATCAAGTAATTGGGCTTGTTCAAAGAAATATTCTTCAGCATTCTGACCGGCTCTGATCAATGCATTTTGTTGTTCTGTATTGAGTCTATCCCAAGTTCTTTGCCCGATTAGAACAGGTTCGTACATGAACCAAAGGCCATGTTCACCAGGTGCTGTTAAACAAGTTGAGTGTTCGTGTAAGCGAAATGTTACAAAGCTGGCCGAACTTGTACTTGCAGCGTCTAAAACACCCGTCTGCATTGCCGTGTAAATTTCGGAGCTGGGCATAGATGTTATTGAAGCCCCAGCAGCAACCATCATTCTTTCAAAAGCTGGTCCAGCAGCTCTAATAACCTGACCTTCTATATCAGTTGGAGATAGGATGCACTGTTCAGAGGAAGTAAACCCACCTGCTAGCCATGTATCCGCTAAGACCCTTGCTCCTGCGGAATTAATTACTGACTTGATATCTGCCATGAACGGAGAGTCATTTAGGCGTCGAGCATGCTCATGGTTTTTTACCAAACCAGGCATGAGTGTGGCGCTGAACTCGGGATGACGACCACTTGCATAATCTAATGGAAGTAGGGCTATATCAAGTCTGCCACGTGTTAGAGCAGACCATTGGTCAGTAGCTTTAAATAAGGATTGACCGGGGTAAACTCTTATTACCAAATCTACATTTGCTGCCTCAACTTCCTGGGCAATCATACGAATCATTTCGTCACGAACATCACCGGTGCTTCCTGGGAACTGGTGAGATGCTCTCAGTATAGTTTGGCTATTGGCCAACCCAAAAGCTGAAAGTGAAACTACTGTAACTAGACTTTTGAACAAGATAAATTTTATAAATTTCATAGTTAGATTGTCGATGTTAGACCTCTTGGCTGCAACAATAGATGCTGTAAATAAACTTATTTCCATAAAATCAAATGGTTATGTTTAGTTAGTATGGTTTTAGGAGTGTCAAGTCTACGAATTATCACAACCTTATTATCCAACAACTTTTACTGTAGAGACATATTTTTCTGAAAAAACTAAGTTGTGGTGTCGTATAGCTTACAATAAGCATATGATATTTATTAAGTACATTGTTGCATTGATTATATGCTGTATTAGCTCAACCATCTTGTATGCTCATGGAATAACTGGAGCTGATCAGGAATTTCTTATTAATAATGTTGGTCCGCAGATTGGGCCATATATGTATCTTGGCGCTAAACATATGGTGACTGGTTATGATCATCTATTGTTTCTAGCCGGCGTTATTTTCTTTTTGTATCGCCTAAAAGATGTAGCACTTTATGTAACCCTATTTGCGGTAGGGCATAGCACTACTCTTTTGCTAGGGGTATTAGGTGGACTTCATGTTTCTCCATACCTTGTTGATGCGGTAATTGGCTTTTCAGTCGTTTATAAAGCTTTTGAAAATATAAATGGCTTCAAAACACTTGGATTTCAGCCAAATATGAAAGCAGCTGTATTGATTTTTGGTTTTGTTCACGGTTTTGGGTTGTCGACTAAGCTTCAGGATTTAGCTATTTCAGCTGATGGTCTTATTACAAACATGGTGTCTTTTAATATTGGTGTTGAAGTTGGGCAACTAGTTGCATTAAGTGCCATGCTTATTGGATTTAACATATGGCGTCGTTCGGATAGTTTTTTACATCACGCCTATACTACAAATGTGTGTTTAATGGTGGCGGGATTTATTTTGATAGGCTTTCAATTGACTGGGTACTTTGTTGCTTAAGATGTTCTGAATTTGCTGAACTTAGGAGGAATGGATGACTCGATATCAGCTGAAAATATGTTCTTTTATAAAACTTTTATTATTTTTATTTTCTGCAAATACTGTTTTTGCTCAAGCAGTTGATGGAGTAGTTTCTCAAAGACAGTTTGAAATTAATGCACGAGCAGATCAGGCATTGCAGGAGCTTTTTGATACAAATTCGAATGCTGTTGAACTTTTCGAAAATGCTGCCGGTTATGCTGCATTCAGCGCAACTAAAGGGGGCTTTTTCGTTACTGTTGGGGGGGGGACCGGGGTTTTGGTAGACAAGGCTTCGGATAGTCGCACCTACATGAGGATGGGTACAGGTGGGATTGGTATAGGGGCAGGAATACAGACTTTTAACCTAGTCATTATTTTTGAAAACCAATTTATACTAGATGCCTTTAAAAGTGGTGGTTGGGACTCTAGTGCAACTGCTCAGGCTGCAGCAGGTCAAGCTGGTATTAGTGTAGGATCAAGTTTTGTTGATGGTATTGCCATATATCAGCTAACTGATAAAGGTTTAATGGCTGTAGCTGATGTTGCAAGTACCCGTTTTTGGGTAGCAGATAACTTAAACTGAATGACAATGACACAGCAAAACAAATTGGATTTATATGATATACGATCCTCACTTACCGAGGAAGAAAGTCTTGTTCAGGATACAGTAGCTCGTTTTATTGATAACGATGTACTACCAATGATTGGCAAATGTTTTGCCGAGCACAGGGTGCCCACAGAATTAGCCCCTAAAATGGGAGAATTAGGACTTTTAGGAGCAAATTTAGAGGGTTATGGCTGTGCAGGAATGAGCCAAACTGCTTATGGGTTGATTTGCCAAGAACTTGAACGTGGAGATAGTGCTTTACGTAGCTTGTTATCAGTACAGAGCAGTCTTGCTATGTGGTGTATACACCAATTTGGATCTGAAGCTCACAAAGAACATTGGCTGCCCATCTTAGTAACAGGAGATACTTTAGCGTGTTTTGGTCTTACTGAGTCTCAGGGAGGTTCGGATCCTGGCAACATGAAGACTACAGCTAAGAAAGATGGCGATAATTGGATAATCAATGGATCCAAAATGTGGATAAGCAACGGATCTTTAGCTAACTTAGCTATTGTTTGGGCTCAAACTTCTAGTGGTATAAGAGGATTTCTTGTAGAGACAAACCGACCAGGGTTTGAGGCGAGGACAATCAAGAATAAATTCTCCCTACGTGCTTCCGACACCTCTGAATTATTTTTAACTGATGTGTCTGTCCCTGATGAGAATAGACTTCCAAAAGCAGAAGGTTTGAAAAGTCCGCTAGCCTGCTTGGAGCAAGCTAGATATGGTGTGGCTTGGGGAGCTATAGGTGCAGCTCAAGCTTGCTTAGCAGAGGCGCTCGATTACACTGCTACACGCGAATTATTCAAACGTCCCTTGTCAAAGAATCAGCTCATACAAAGCCGGTTAGCTGATGCTGCACGCCAGATTACTAATGCACAAGTATTGGCGTTACAAATGTCTAGACTTAAAGAGCAGGGTCGGCTCACAACCATTCAGGTTTCATTAGCTAAATGGAATAACGTAAGGATGGCACTAGATATTGCAAGGGATTGTCGTGACATTCTTGGTGGAGCTGGTATAAGTGTAGAGCATGTTGCAATAAGACATATGTTGAATCTTGAAAGCGTTGTTACTTATGAGGGTACAGAGAGCATTCATCAACTTGTTGTTGGCAGAGCTTTAACTGGTGAATCAGCCTTTTAGAGTGACTTTTGCTGCATAATAGAAAATTAGGAAATCAAATAACTATTTTTTATATGGCTAGGTGGCAGAGTGGTTATGCAGCGGCCTGCAAAGCCGTGGACCTCGGTTCGATTCCGGGCCTAGCCTCCATTTCTTAGGTCAATAGGATTCAGAGACGTTTAGTAAGCTCTACAGGTAAAGTCATGAGGTTAAAACGGATTATTCAAGTTATATTCTTAGTCGCTGTTGCTGGTTCTGTGTCAGCTCAGAATTGGGCCACATTTAAGTTTATCGAAGATGGCTTTCGTGCAAACTTTCCAGGCAAGCCTACGATAGAAACTATAGCCTACGATACTGAGTTTGGAATGCAGTTCCCTGGCCGTGTCTACAATGCGACAGATGCCCTCGGCGACTACACCACAACAGTTGTCGACTACCGTTCCAGCCAAGAAGTACATGACGAGAGGTCAAGACGCTGTCGTGCTGCGGGCGGCGCTAACCAACTTGACGGTGATTCGTGTCAGAACGATTTTACAATGGAGGTTATAGCTGCAATCGATCACGCAGTTGCATCATTCCTGAAACGTGAGGAAATAACAGTTACACAATTTGGTACGTTTCACGTCGATCGCGTTATTGGCAGGGAATTACGGTTGACGAATAATGTAGATAGTTCGCGTACTTACGTTGGAATCCATCAGCATAAAGGCCGATTGTATATCCATCAGGCGGAGGTTGATGCCGGAATGCCGGAGCCCCTTTTGTTCATGCAATCACTTGGTTGGGTAAATGAAGATGGTCTAGCCATCAGATATTATGGAATTTACAGCGAGGGGTATGGGGAATGGCAATTCCCACAATCAGACCCACCTACCTTTAGGCTGCGCGATATGGATACTTCACTCGAGCGACCATCTACACCACGTCCACCTCCACCGCCACGTTAGTTAAGGATCTTAGTCATGATGAGACAATTCTTTGTAGCCGGCTTATTATCATTTGTTATTTTGCCACAGTATGTTGGAGCCCATCATTCGCATGCGGCCTACGATATTCGTAATTGGACTGAGATTGAAGGTACCGTACGGCAAGTTGTTCTTATTGCCCCACATTCGGTCGTTTACCTTGATGTCACAGACATCAGTGGAGAAGTTGCAATCTGGGCACTTGAGGCTGCATCTCCTGCTGGTATTTTTGCCAATGGTGTAATGCGAGAAGATCTTCTTCCTGGCGACCCAATAAAAGTACGCTGCCATCTCCATAGAGATGGTTCAAATGGTTGTCTTCTGGGCTTCATCACGCCTATGCATGGCGATGTTGAGCGCGGACATGGTGTTGAGCGCCATTGGGATTGATCTATAACTAATAATATCTTTTTTACGTATTAATGCTTTGCATCGGCAACTATTAAGTTATTTTTGTATAATAAATAATTTAGTAAAAACAAATATATACAATTAAATATTAATTCTAAATCAAGGTTAATATTGTGATTATTATATTTTCTAAGTTATTAGATCAACTAAATTCTATCTAACAAGAATACGTTTTATTAATTAACAAAAGTTATATGTAAATTTATATAAGATAATGTAATATTATAACGTTTATAAAAAAGTCTTTGCCTTAAATTTTTACAGATAGAAATTTATAAAGAGGCAATAAAAATATAGATATAAATTAATACATAAATTTTAAGGGTTAAATAATGAAGCTATTAATTACTGCATTAGCTATTTCCGGGTTAGCATTTACTGTTGGAACTCAATCTTTGGCTCAAGACTACGGTTCATCAATTACATCTGAGCAAGCAAAGGTAGCTGCTGCTGCAGCTATTGAGTCTATGAATGAACACGGATGGAAAATGGCCTTAAGTATCGTAGATACAGGTGGCCATCTTGTTCACTTTGAGAAAATCGATGGTACTCAATTTGCCTCTATTCGAATCTCAATGGCGAAAGCTAAAGCTGCTGTTGGCTTTCGACGTCCTACGAGGGCATTTGCACAAGGTATTGTTAATAATCCTGCATTAGTCACTCTTCCTGGAGTTGTAGGTTCTCCTGGTGGTGTACCTATCGTTGTAAATGGACAAATTATTGGTGCGTTAGGCTGTTCTGGAGATACTGGTGATAATGACGAAATTGCCTGCGATGCCGGTGCTGCTGCTTTACAGTGATATTTGATAATGGCCTTTGTCGAAACTTTCGACAAAGGCCAAATTTATGCACAAATTTTAATAGAAAAACTGATTTTAAAGGAATGAGTAGTACTAAAGGTTCGTTATCGTGACAATTTATGTGCTTATTGCGCTGGTCTGGAATACCGGAATTGGTTCAGATGGTGTATTAAATAGAACTTTGACATTTGATACATATTTGGGGTGCAACACAGAACGGTTAGCACTTGAAGCTGAGATTGGCAAAACTTTTCCTAATCATCCGTTTATAGTTTACTGCGATGAGCGCTCGTTTTAAGTAGTAAAAGTGATATCTAGATAGGGTGGGTGACTTTTGGCACTCAGGAGCACTTTGGGCAAAGTCCAAGAACCTCGATAGTTTGCTGTTCAACGGAAAACCCAATATCTTCGGCATCCCTTCCTAAGGAATGCTCAACGCTGGAATCGTGTATTTCTGCAGCAGACTCGCACCTGCGACAAATAAGGAATTGACCAGAATGCCTAATTATAGGATCAGCACAACCCATATAGGCATTCATACTATCTAGTCGATGAATTAGTCCTGCTTCAAGTAGGAAGTCCAGGCTGCGATAAACAGTATTGGGTTTCACATCCTTATTATCTGTCCTCATCAAATCCAAAATATCATAAGCACCTAGAGGGCCGTGACGAGACCAGACTAATTCAAGAATCTTACGCCGTAGGCGCGTGAATCTCATGCCACGCTTATTACAGACTACCTCAGCCTTTTTAATAGCGTTATTTATGCAACTTGTGTGATTGTGATTTTTTGAAGAGAAGTTGCTAATTACACGTATAGCTGACATACGAGCTCAGTTATTAAATAAAATGGAATCATATTACGTCAATTGTGCACTGTAAACGCGAACGTCAGCGATTCAGCTGAGCTTGTTCTGGAGCACGCCAATTTGTTGATACAGTTGGATCACAACCGTAGTCAAGAATCTCCAGATTAGGTGCAGAGTTATATCTAACGGTTCGTGTTAGGGGTTCTGTCCAGTAGATATCATCATCAACCATCAGTTCCAGTTCTAGTTGATCGCCAACGCGCCGGTATCGTTCGGTTATATGAGTATGATCTCCACCTGCCAGAGGATGCCCATCCCATGTAAGTAAAAGTGGTTCCAGTCGATCAGTATTTACTATCAGCGTGTTATCTTCCCAGCGTCCTTTGGAATACCCCATACGAGTTGGGATAGTTCTATCTGTTGGTTCGCGGTCATCCATATAGATTCTGCGTACTGCATGAAATGTTTCATAGAGAAAAACATATTGATGTTCAAGCTCTATGATTTCGAGTCCGAGAGGTTGATCTACAATTCGAGGAAAGCCTGGAGTCATGCATCGACGCACTGGGTCATCTCGAACATCAAAGTTCTGAAGCCAAGTGGTACCAGCAGAAGTTGGTTGGTCAAAATTTTCCCACTCTGGTCCATCACCTTCAGCCCAGATGCCAGCAATCCCACCAGTACCTCGTGTATTTCCTTCAGGTAGAGAACCGCGAATTACCAAAAGATCTTGGGGTGTATTGGAGTTATCACCAACTCCACGTCGGATAACAACCTCACTACCATCACTGAAAATTACGCTTCCAAGTTTAATAGTTCGTGGTTCGGTCCTGTGTGAGTAGCCATTAATCGTAATTACGTCGCCTTCATCAAGAAAATTCGGGAGTACTCCAATTCGACGAAGGAGATTAGGGCTCTCAGATTCAAGGTGCCAGGTTTCAATAACACCAAGTTCAGTTTCAAGCTCAACTAAAACTGATGCATGGGGGTGGACATACCTCCATGCAATTACTGTAGCGTTCTCAATTACGACGGCTAAGGACCGGTCAAAGGGGCCAGGACCATGATGCGCTAATAAAGATGTTTGAGCAGAAATAACTATGCACACAATAAGGGTCAAACGCATATTTATAGAACTTCCGTAATGAGTGTTCGTAATTCATTTGCTGATAGATCACCGCGAGCTAGTGGTTGACCAAGGTCAAAGTAACCTGCTATTTCAAGTGGCCCAACAACAACAGCATCAAACCCAGCATCATCAACAAGGTTTTGTGCAACTTCAAGAGCTTCAGTGTCGTCACCAGCAATAGGAATAGCTATACGTTCAGGTTGTCGGTTTGGCAGATTAGCTAATGAGGCTGCGGGTATGCAGTTGAAGGCTCTAACAACTTTCGAGCCTGGCAAAAACGATGCTGTTGCAAGGCCACTACCTTGTTGTAACACAAGGTCCGCAATTGCTCCATCACGACGAGCGATAGGGTTGCTTGTATCAAGGACTACTTTTCCTGCCAGTGAGGCGCTTAGCTCTGCTCCTATCTGTGGTATTGCTGAGTATGGGACGGAGACAAGCACTACATCACCAAAGATTGCAGCTTCTGCAGGCGTGCCTGCATGAGCTCGAGAACCAAGCTCATCAGCTAGTTCTTGTAGTTCTTCAGGATGACGCGATGAAACAAAAACCTCATGGCCAGCATTAACCCAGTGCCTTGCAAGGGCCCCGCCAATATTCCCTGTGCCAATGATACCAATTTTGATTGGTTGGTCTTGAGCAAAACTATTTTCACTTTGTAAAACTCCGACCATTAAAATCGCCGCAATAGCTAGAAAACAATACGTCCATCTGATCATAAGGAAAGTCCGATTCTTAACATCTGTTGTTTTAGTTAATATGATTTGGTGAAGTTATTACGTGCGTTAGTCACCGTAAAAGTACCATTCTCCATAGCTGTCACCTTGAGCCAATAGGCTGTTCCATTGTGAGGTGGTGGGTCTGGCCATGTATCACGTGAACCTGGTAACGGTGCTATAGGCATAGCATCGAGTTCTTGATCAAAAGTATTCGCAATAAATATTCCCGGAACCGTATACTCTTGACCACTTAGTAGAGAGAAGTGTGACATCCAAACATCTTCTAGTCCTGGTGAGTTAAGAATAATGCTCATCGGCTCTGGTTGACCACCTTTGCGAGTACCGTTGTTTATTAATGAGACACGCGGTGCAACAGCATTAACAAGTTGTGGTGTGTTTGATCCCGTTGGTGATGCGGGACCTTGGCCATGATGCCCAACAAAAAGCACATCAACTGTCCCAATATGGTTCTCAGGACACATTAATGCACCTTCCACATCCCATGTAATATCGCCAGGATGCAGCGCAGTAAATTCACCAAACCTAATATGACTACCTATAGATTGTGCATTCTCTCCAGTATCAGGACCTTGAGGTTCGAAGGTAGCGCAATAGGAATTTTGTCCGCCACCCCCAGTAAGGTCAGTATCCAGTACGTTTCCTCCAGAAGTTACAATTGTCCATTCAAGGCCTTCAATTGAAATGGTGTCTCCCGGGTCGACAATGGTTCTGGATGCGTCTGCGATTAATCCGGGGTAAACATCAGCAAGAAATGACACAGTGTTCGGCTGACCTTGTACAGATGGGCCGGGATCGTAATAGGCTCCAATTGGGATATTGCTTGCCAGTTCAGCCATACCCCCAAAATGATCACCATGCCAATGTGTTGTAATTAAATGATCAATTTGCATTAATCCGGCATCATTAGCAGCATCCAAAATACGTCCAGCATCACGAATGGCATTGGCACCACCATTCCCGGTATCAATAAGCGCTGATTCTCCAGTGGGTCCTATGAAAAGGGTTGCATTTCCGCCCTCTACATCAACAACGTAGACCTGCAGAGTTCCCATTTGGGAGTGCGCAGTAGATATAGCGAAGACAATATAAATAAATAAAAATGAAATTGAGCGCATGAGAAGCTCCTACGTTAGAAAATAGTTCAATCTATACAGCAAACAGTTTAGTACAATTTTGTATAGTTTTGTCTAAGTATTTATTTAGCAAAATATAAATAAAACCCATAAAAACAAATACATATTATTTTATTTTAATTCTTTTTCTAGGTATTTTCTGTCGTTTTAACAGACCAGCTATACTCCAGATGCCATCACCTTTTGATGATATAAATAAGAAGACAAAGCAATAAAGGGCAGCCAATTCTCCTTGATTTAAAATTGGAAAAAATTGATTAGTGCCGTGCGAAATCCAGTAGGCTGCTGCCATATGACCGCTAGCAATAAAAGCTGCTGGTGAAGTAAATAAACCAATCATGATAAGGAGGCCTCCGATGAGTTCTATGCCACCTCCTGCGATTAATACGAATCCCTCTGCTGGTGAAACCCTGGGATAGCTAAAATATTTGCTTGTTCCATGCCATAGAAATAGAAACCCGGACATGATTCGCATCGCCGCATAAGCTTGTTTCTCATATATTTTCAGTAGAGTTGACAACGAGCTATCCTTATTAAGAGGCTTTTATTAGGGAACTAGATAAATGAGTTCGCTAGTAGTGCAATTCCAAGTACAGACACCATCACCCATATTAAAATTTTCAGGCTGGAAAATTTGCTCTTATCCCAACCAATTTTATCATCTCTATCCCTTTGTTTGGCTGAAGCTCTGAATTTTCCTATATAAAAAAATATTGCTAGTGATAAAAGTATTAACGCCCCAAATATAAACGTATTTAAACTCACTAACGACTTCTTAATTTACTAAGTAATCTGAGCATTTCTAAATAAAGCCAAATGAGAGTGACCATGAGAGAAAAAGCTCCAAACCATTCCATGTACTTGGGAGCGCCATATTCGGCTCCCTGCTCGATAAAATCAAAATCCAGAACTAAATTTAGTGCTGCAATTGCTACAACAAATAGACTAAAACCAATACCAACAAGTCCATTAGAGTGAATAAAACCAATGCCCGCAGAACCAAACATATTCATGACAAAACTAACCAGATAGAGAACACCAATTCCCATTGTTGCCGAAACAATCATGAGTCGAAAATTCTCAGTGGGTTTAATAATGCCAAGTTTATAAAGAAGGAGGAGTGAAGCGAGAGTGCCTAATGTAAGGCCTGTTGCCTGAATGACAATTCCAGGAAATTGAGCTTCAAAAATTGCTGAAATTCCGCCTAAAAACAGTCCTTGTAATAATGCGTAGATAGGCGCTGTTATTCCTGCCCATTGCTTTTTGAAGATTGTAACAAGTGCAAATATTAGTCCACCAATTGCACCTCCTATTGTGACTGGCATCACTGAGGTAGGGTTACCATCTTGGAAGAATAGATTCCATGTATATGAAGCACTTAGTACGAGAAGAGCTAATAAAACGCCAGTTTTGTTAACAGTTCCTTCAAGCGTCATTACCTGCCCAGATACAGCTCTTTCATTTGTAAAAGTTGAATCGCTTAAAGTTGGATTTCCAGATCTACCAAGCATTTGTAGTGCGTTATGTGTTGCCATGAATATTCCTATGAAGAATTATTGACAGATATAAAATTAGAACAAATTATCCCAAAAGAAAATTATAATGATTTTTTTAGTATGGAGTTGTTTTTTTCAATGAAGTTTGCTGATTTATTGGATCAGTATTATATATCAACGACAGAGATATTGACTATCTCGTCACCTTGTTGAATGTTGTCAACTATTTCCTCTCCAGCTATAACTTTTCCAAATACAGTATGTTTTCCATTTAAGTGTGGGGTAGGTAGGTGCGTAATGAAAAACTGACTACCATTTGTATTTGGACCAGCATTGGCCATTGAGATAACGCATCGTTCATGCAATAACGGATTACCATCAAATTCATCTGAAAAACGATAACCAGGCCCACCTCTTCCTGTGCCAGTAGGATCACCACTTTGAATCATGAAATTTTCAATCACTCTATGGAAAATCACTCCATCATAGAATCCATGGTTAGATAAAAAAACAAAATTATTAACTGTTTGAGGAGCATGTTGTGGATATAACTCAAGTTCAATGATGCCACGATTGGTCGTGATCGAGACTGAGTAATTCTTTGTATCGTCAATTTGCATTTCTGGTGGTGAATCCCATTGTTGTGCAGACATATAATTGCTCCTAGAATTGAGCTTAATATAATAACGTTAAATTACTGTCACAGTGAGGTTCTGTTGGAGGATTAAAGCCTCTCAGATGCATGTTTTTATTGATATCTCACAAAAACCGCTAATATCTTATGTATATGGATATTATGTTTCCTGATGTAAATGCTCTCCCCGATAACACCAACCTGTGGGAAGCGCTTTAGCGGGCATGTCAGATCAAGCTTATTAAAAGTTTCCCCATTTACATTATTCTGGAAAAAACACTAAATTATTGCCAGATTGCCACTGAGGGTATTTTTTCATGGCGATATCAAACAGTTTGCCTTTCAATAGCTTATCTAACCATTTTTGTGTGTGACGATACGGTAAATTATTAAACCAATTACGATCTGTATTTGCGAATTGCCGAATGAAAGGAAAAACAGCTATATCGGCAATGCATACATCCGCGCCAAAGAGATAAGGTGTTTTTGCAAGCTTGGTTTCTAATTGGGCAATAAATTTACAACATTCAGTACGATGTTGTATTGGATTTGAGTCATCATAACGGTTTGGGTACTTGTAGCGGTCCAAATGGCTTTTGAATTGAATTTCAGTCTCTCCAACGAATGAGAGTGCCCCATTAAGCTTTGAATTTGACGGCTTCAACCAATTCTCAGGGTCTCGTTGTGTTAGTGCCCACTTCATAATATCAATGCTTTCATCAATTATTGTCCCATCAAGTAGCTCTAAAACAGGTACCGTAGCTTTAGGGCTAATAGAGATCATTTCAGCAGGTTTTTCACGAAGAACAACTTCACGTAATTCACAGCGGATGCCTGCACTTAGAATGCTCATTCTCGCTCTCATAGCATAGGGGCATCGTCTGAAGCTATATAGAATTGGCAAAGCAGGAGCTTCCATGGCAGTTTTATTCACGGATAATTTGGACCTAAGTGTTTTTCTCCCCGTTGACGTGCTAGTTCTATTTGCTTTTGTCGTTCACTAAAGCGTTTACGTTGATCTGTAGTCTGGGTGTTATAACACTTCGGACAGGAAATCCCTGGTATGAAATTTTTATCCTTTACATCCTCTACGGAAATTGGTTGTCTGCATCCATGGCATAGGTCATAACTGCCTAATTCTAGTTTGTGTTTCACTGAGACACGTCCATCGAATACAAAACATTCACCGTGCCAGAGACTTTGTTTTTCTGGAACTGTTTCAAGATATTTAAGAATGCCGCCTTGAAGGTGGAAAACTTCTTTGAATCCGATGGATTTCATATAAGCGGTAGATTTCTCGCATCGAATTCCTCCTGTACAGAACATTGCAACTTTGGGTTTTCGTTTTAATGAAGGTTCATCAGCAATACGTTTTGGTAATTCACGAAATGCTTTTGTATTCGGATTTAAGGCTCCTTCAAATGAACCAATAGCGACTTCATAATCATTGCGGGTATCTATGACAACAACATCGGGGTTGCTTATAAGCTTATTCCAGTCCTCCGGCTTAACATATGTCCCAGAGTTGAGCGCTGGATTAATCTCAGGCAGGCCAAGAGCAACTATTTCCTTTTTAAGCCTAACTTTCATTCGAATAAATGGCATCGTTTCCGCATAACTTTCTTT
>MDTE01135790.1_pt1 | contig 31970 bp, 32 predicted proteins | sample 811231 | NCBI WGS metagenome assembly MDTE01 (sample SAMN05326651, study PRJNA326480) | marine metagenome | isolation source: seawater | place: Indian Ocean: Red Sea | collected 2010 | reverse complement strand
TGGCGACGATAAATTTCTAAAAATTGTTAAAAACATTACATCTAAAGGGTTCGTAAGAAGTAATTATGAGGAAAAACTAGTAGATCTCTCAGATGTTAGAATAAATTTAAAAACAAAAAACTAATTTTTTTTTAAATTTAATTTTAAACTCAGTTCTTTCAGTTGATCTTCATTAACACTAGATGGAGCCTTCATCATTAAATCTTGAGCATTTTGATTCATAGGGAACAAAGTTATTTCTCTAATATTTTCTTTGCCTGCTAATAACATGATAATTCTATCTATGCCTGGCGCAATTCCACCATGGGGCGGGGCGCCGTAACTTAATGCATTAATCATTCCACTAAATTTTTCCTTAATATCTTCTTTGCTATAACCAGCAACTGCAAACAGTTTATACATTAGTTCAGGTATATGATTTCTAATTGCGCCTGAGGATAGTTCAACTCCATTACAGACAATATCATATTGATAAGCAATAATATTTAACGGATTTTCAAAATCTATTTTTTCAATATTACCTTGGGGCATAGAAAATGGATTATGGCTAAAAATAATTTTCTTTTTTATCTCATCAAATTCAAACATTGGATAATCTACTATCCAACAAAAAGCAAAAGAGTTTTTGTCAATTAATTTTAATTCTTTTGCAATTTTCTCTCTTGCCAAAGATAATATTTTTTGAATTTCTTTTTCTTTTCCACATGCTAAAAAAATACTATCTCCTACCACTGCCTCACTTTTTTTCATAATTTCTTTAATAGCACTCTCACTAAAAAATTTTCCTATAGGCCCTTTGCCTTTAATCGTTTCGTCTTTCTCAATAGTAAAATAGGCCAAACCGGATGCTCCTTGTTCTTTTGCCCATTTATCAATTCCATCAAAAAAACTTCTAGGTTGGTTCTTTGTGTTCTTTGTTATTATTGCTCTGACTTTCGACCCTGATTTAACTAATTTTTTAAATATATCAAATTTTACATCTTCCCGGTGAAATATTTCAGTTATATCTTGGATTAATAGAGGATTTCTTAAATCAGGCTTATCAGTACCATATTTAAGCATTGATTCTTTATAAGGAATTCTTGGAAACCTTTCATGTAATAATTTCTTTGATGAAAATTTTTTAAATATCCTTATCATTAAATTTTCAACTACTTGAAAAATGTCTTCTTGTTCAACAAAAGACATTTCAAGATCCAATTGGTAAAACTCCCCCGGGCTTCTATCTGCCCTAGCATCTTCATCTCTGAAACAAGGAGCAATTTGAAAATATTTATCAAAACCTGAAACCATGATTAATTGTTTGAATTGTTGGGGTGCTTGAGGTAAAGCATAAAATTTTCCTGGATTCAATCTACTTGGTACAAGAAAATCTCTCGCTCCTTCGGGGCTTGAAGATGTTAAGATTGGTGTTTGATACTCTAAAAATCCTAATTTAAGCATTTCAGATCTAATAAAAGAAATTACATTCGATCTTAATACAATATTTCTATGCATTTCTTCTCTTCGCAAATCTAAAAATCTAAATTGAAGTCTAATATCTTCTGGATAATCTTGCTCGCCAAAAACTGGGATTGGCAGTTCTTGAGAGTAAGATAAAACTTCTAAAGATTTAATTTTTACCTCGATTTTTCCTGTTTTTAAATCAGGATTTTCTGTTCCGTTTGCTCTTTTAATTACTTTGCCAGATATTTTTAATACGGACTCAGGCTTAATTTTTTCTAAAGTTGAAAAATAATTATTATTGTTTTCAACGACACATTGCGTAATTCCAAAATGATCTCTTAGATCTAAAAATAATAAGTTTCCATGATCTCTTTTTCTGTGAAGCCAACCAGACAAAGTAACTTCTTTATTAACGTCATTTTCAGAAAGATCAGAGCAGTTATGTGATCTATATTTATTCATTTTGTAATACTTTTTTTATTAAATTAATATTAATAGATTTACCAGAAGATAAAGACAAATCATCAATATCTTTTATAAATTTTAACATTTTATCATAGGAGCGATCTACATTTTTTATTATATACTCTGATATTTTTGGATCTAAACTTATTTGTTTATCCGAAAATGTTTTTGAAATTATTACTCGTAATAAATCATCTGTAGGCAAACCGATTCCAATGTTTACAAAGCTATTAATTCTAGATTTTAAATCTAATAATTTAAAAAAGGTTCCTTTTAGTGACTTAATACTATTTATAACTACATATTTTTCTCGCTGTTTGGATTGATTCAAAATTGAGTAAAGTAAATTTTGATTAATATTATTATTGAAATTATCAATTATTAAACAGTCTAAATAATTTATTTCATCAATTACTTCATTATTCACTTCATTTTCGTTTAAAATTTTAAGTTTTGTAATTTTTTTTTCAAGGATTTTGGATAAATGGGTTTTGCCTGAACCAGAGACACCATATACATTTAGCCACTTACCAGGCCAATTAGGCCAACTTTCTATTAATTTATATGCAGAAAAATTGTTTGATGAAACATAAAAATCTTGCTTGAAATATTTTGTTTTAAATGGAAATTTGAAAACAAGTTGGTTCATTAGATGATCCTTAAAAGCCACTGTTCATTTTCATATTTTAAAAGAATTTGTTGTTCTTCTAATTTGTTTTTAATATTTTCTAATTTACCAAGATATTTTAATTTAATTAATACATAGTCTTTGCTAATTTCTTGCACAAATATTTTATCAATTAAATTTATTTTTTTTATTCTTTTTTCAAGCTCTACAAAGTTATTATTTCTATCAATGATAAATTTTGTATTTAAAAATAATGGTGTTCTTAAATCAACTAAATTTTCAGATTTAACAGTATTTATTATTTCGTCGCTTATTTTTTTAATTATAATTTTATTAAGTTCCTCTGTTTTTAAACTTAATTTTTTTACCCCAATATTTTTATTAATTTCTTTACCTAGTATAATTGCTTTAAGATAAATCTTTACAGTATTCTCTTTTTCATCTTCAATTAGAACCAAAGCTAGATTTTTGTTTGAATATTCTTCAAATAATTCGTTTAAATTTAAATCTGATAAATTATTTTTTTTTGAATTAATTGCTTGAATAATCTCAATTTTTTCTAGTGGAAGAACAAATTCGAGTATATCGTTTTCTGAAAATTCATTCCATTTTTCATAAAAAAAATTTCCATTATAAACGTAAATTTTTCCATCTTTTTTGAATATTGGTAAAAGAAAAAATTCTTTATTACTGATTTCAGAGTAATATATTCCCTTCTGAAAAAATAAATCATGTATTTTTTCTTTATCAAAGAAAATATTGAATAAAATTTTCTCTTCAAATTCATTTTCTTTTTTTTCTACTATCTGATAGTAAGAAACCAGATTTTTTATCTGGTTAAAGTCTAATTTTAACAATTTTGTCTTATCCTCATTTAAAAGAATTCTATTAATTAGATCTTTAAAACCTTTTTGTATGGCTTTATTCGCAATTACTTCATTAGAAATATTTGTTTTTTTTGAAATTTCAACATTATTAACATTAAAAGCATTTTCGTTTGATAAAACATTTCCAGTTTTAAGAAAAATAATTAAAATAAAGAAAGTTAAATAATAATAATTCATAAAAACCTAGATATCATTTTATAAATGAAAAAAACGCAAAATAGTTATAAAAAAAGCGGTGTGAATATTTCATTAGCAAATACACTTGTAAATCACATATCTAAATTATCTAATAAAAACGTCAAAAAAAAGAACAATCCTTTCAACAAAGATCTAATTGGTGGATTTGGATCATTGTATGATATTAGCGATATTAAAATTAAAGATCCTGTAATAGTTTCTTGTACAGATGGTGTTGGTACAAAAATTGATTTAGCCAATAAGTTTAAAAAATTTGATACAATTGGAATTGATTTAGTTGCAATGTGTGTAAATGATTTAATAGTTCAAGGTGCAAAACCCCTTTTTTTTTTAGATTATTTAGCTGTGGGCAAATTGAAGTTAAGCAAAACAAAAAAAATTTTAAAAGGGATATTTAAAGGTTGTAATTTATCAAATTGTAAACTAGTAGGTGGTGAAACTGCTGAAATGCCTGGAATTTATTCAAAAGATAAATTCGATTTAGCAGGATTTAGTGTCGGAATAGTCTCAAAAAAAAAAATTTTAAGCAAAAAAAAAGTTAAAGACGGAAATATTATTTTGGCTGTTCCATCAAATGGAATACACTCAAATGGATACTCATTGGTTAGATCGATTTTAAAAAAAAATAAACCAAACGTATCTTTAAAAAAAGAATTATTAAAACCTACAAAAATTTATTGTAAAGAGGTACTAGGCTTGGTGAATAAAAATCTAATAAATGCGGCAGCCCATATAACAGGAGGTGGGCTTATAGAAAATTTATCAAGATCAATTCCGGACAAACATTCAATTCAAATTGATTTATCAAAAATAAAGATAGGAAAAATTTTTAAGTGGATTAAAACAAAAAATATTTCTGACAAAGAGATGTTGAGGACCTTTAATTGTGGAATTGGTTTTTGTTTGATTTTACCAAAAAAAAATGTAGATAGAGCAAAGAAATTTTTTTCAAAAGAATTTAAACCATATGAAATTGGTAAAGTTTTAAAAAGAAAAAAAGTAGAAATTAATTTAATTAATTCTTTGAAATGGTAAAAAAAAATACTTGTATATTTATTTCAGGCAAAGGATCTAATCTTAATAATCTAATATTAAAATCAAGAGATTACACTTTTCCAATTAGTATTAGGTTGGTAATTTCAGACAAAAATAGTGCACAGGGGATTCTTCATGCAAAAAAAAATTCAATTCCATTTATTGTGATTAATACAAAATCTAGAAATTTTGAAAATATAATATTGAGCAATTTAAGAAAATATAAAATTTCACTTATATGTTTAGCTGGTTATATGAAAGTTATATCAAGTAATTTTTTGAGGGCTTATCGAAAAAAGATTATTAATATTCACCCATCACTTTTGCCAAAATTTAAAGGACTTAACACATTTAAAAGAATAATTGATAATCAGGAAAAAAAGGCAGGCTGCACAGTTCATTATGTTAATGAAAAACTTGATAGTGGAAAAATAATAGTAAAAAAAAGCTATTTCATTAAATCATCGGATAATGAAATTTCCTTAAAAAAAGAGACCCAAAAAAAAGAGTATGTAGCATATCCTGAGGCGATTATTAAAATTTACAGAAATATTAATTTGCGAAAAAGAAGTTAATTTCTTTCGACGCATTTTCTATGGAGTCTGAACCATGCACTGAATTTTTGTCTATAGAAATTCCATAGAGTTTTCTAATAGTATTTTTTTCTGCAACTTTAGGATCGGTTGACCCCATTAATTTTCTATTAAGCATCACAGCGTTTTTTCCCTCGAGAATCATTACGTAAATTGGTCCAGATGATAAATAATTGCATAAATCATTGTAAAAGGGTTTTGCTTGGTGCACTTTGTAGAATTCTGCTGCCTCATCTTTTGTGATATGAATTTTTTTACTTTCAATTACTTTTAATTCATTTTTCAAAAAAATTGACTTTATTTCATCAATTAAATTCCTCTCAACTGCATCAGGCTTAATTATAGATAAAGTTTTTTCTTGATTACTCATAGTTATCTTCAATCAATTGGTTTAAAAGTCTAACGCCATAACCTGTGGCTCCTCCTGAGTTTAAAGCTCCACCGTATTTGGAAAAGGCCATTCCTGCTATATCTAAATGTGCCCAAGGAGTCTGATTGACAATAAATCTTTGTAAAAATTGTGCTGCTGTTGTCGAGCCTGCGCCTCCGGTATAATTAATATTTTGTACGTCTGCGTTTTTTGAGTCAATTAATTTATCGTAATTTTTATGTAACGGCATCCGCCATACTTTTTCTTCGACTGTTGCACCTGCATCATAAATTTGTTTTGATAATTTATCGTTATTTGAAAATAATCCAGCGTATTCAGAACCTAAACAAACAATAATTGCTCCAGTCAAAGTTGCTAGATCTACAATAAATTTTGGTTTAAATTTTTTTTCTGTGTAAGTTAAGGCATCCGCTAAAACTAGTCTACCTTCTGCATCTGTGTTTAATATTTCAATTGTTTTCCCGCTGTAGGATTTTACTATATCGCCAGGCCTCTGAGCATTGCCGCTCACCATATTTTCTACTAATCCTACTACCCCAACCGCATTGACTTTTGCTTTTCTTACAGCTAGGTTTTTCATTAAGCCAGCTACTGTAGCAGAACCTGCCATATCATAAGTCATGTCTTCCATAAATTTCGCTGGTTTCAATGAGTAGCCTCCAGTATCAAAGCAAACTCCCTTACCAACAAAAGCTAATGGTCTAGAATTTTTTGCTCCATTCCATTCCATCGTAACAAGATATGATCCTCGAATACTACCTTGCCCCACTCCTAATAAGGCGTGCATACCAAGTTTTTTTAATTTCTTATCATCATAAATATTAACTTTTAAACCATCTTTTCTAAGAAGACTTAATCTTTTAGCGTATTCGTCCGGATGTAAAACGTTTCCAGGTTCAGAAACTAAGTCTCTTGCAAAAAAAGTTCCTTCTTCTAAAGCTTTGAATTTAATTAAATTCTTTACTGATGGCTTATTCTTATTTCCAATGACTTTTATTGAAATTATTTTTTCTTCTTTTTTTGTTTTATATTTTTTAAACTCATAAGATCTGAGTTTCATTCCATGCAAAAACAAACTTAAGAAATTTTCTTGTTTACTCAATATACTGTCAGAAACTAAAAAATATTCCGAATTTTTTTTTATATCAATTTTAGTGTATAGTTCACTACCTAAATTTTCAATACTTGAAACTTTCAAATTTTTTTTGATGGAAATTAAAACAATTTTTTTTTTTGAGTTTAACTCAAAAACCATTAAGTTTTTTTTAATATCGCTAGTTTTAATTAAATCACTGATGTAAGAAAACTCCTGTGATGAAAAGTATTTTTTAAGATTGCCAATATTAAATTTCTCATCTGTAAACAAAACTAAATTAGTTGTTAATTTGTTCAATGATTTGTTTAAAAAATTAATTTTTAATGACATAATTTTATAAAACTCTTGTTTAGTTGAGTGATATATGTCCAAATATATCTATTTTCAATGAAAATTTAGTCATAGTTAAACCATTAGTTGAATTTATTTTATGGATGCATTATTTATATACTGATTATTGTCATGCTTCAAAACAAAATTTATCTTAACTTTTTTATAGAGCTATCAAAAACCTTTTTAGTAATTTTATTTGGTTTATCTGTTATTGCGCTTACCGTAAGGGCTGTTAATTTCCTAGATTTGATTGTAGATAGTGGATATTCGCTAAGCATTTATTTCAAATACTCACTGCTCAACCTTTTTGGAATAGCACCAAAATTTATACCCTTATCATTTTTACTTGCGTTGACAATATTTATTGTAAAACATACTCAAGATAGTGAGTTTTTAATTTTATGGACATCTGGAGTTAAAAAAATTCATCTAGTAAATTTATTCTTTTTCTCTTCAATAATAACTTTTTTAATTTACCTAATTTTTTCTACATTAATAACACCATTTACATTAAATAAATCTCGTCTTCTTTTAAGTCAGGAACAATTTAGTTCATTTATGCCAACAATTAAAACTCAGCAGTTTAACGACTTATATAGTGGTTTTACTTTTATAGTAGAAAAAAAAAATAATAACGAAATTCAGAATATTTTTTTACATGATAAAGAAAATAATTTAAAAAATTTTTCATCTGATATCTCAAAAGTGAAAAGTACTACGATTATCGCTTCTAATGGAATAGTCGAAAAACAAAAACTATTTTTATTCAATGGTCAAATTATATCTACAAAAAAAAATAAGCAGACTGAATTAATTAAATTTGAACAACTAAGTATTAATTTAGGTGACCTTAATACATCGACAATTAAGAAGCCAAAAATTCAGGAAACGTCTACTCTCAAACTTTTAAAATGTATTATATTTAAAAATTCCTTAGAAGAAATTTGTAATGAAGAAACAAAAAAAGAAATTATCCCAGTCTTAAATAGACGTATAACTTTGCCATTATACGTTCCAATTATCTCTTTGATTTGTTCGTTGTTATTAATTAATTCAAAAAAATTTTATTTAAGTCGACCAAGTATATTTTTATATAGCTTCTTATTATTACTATTTATTGAACTAGCTGTCAGATACACTGGATTAAGTAATGCTACTAATGTATTTTTTATTTTATTTCCAATAGTTTTACTTTTATTTTTATATTTTTATTTAATTGGCCAATTTACAAAAGAAATAAAATCAAAATGAACAAAATTTTAATAAGTCATATGCTTAAAAATTTTTTAAAAACTATTTTAATGTGGGTAATGATTTTTTACTGTTTTGGTGTTATTCTAAATTTATTTGAAGAAATTGAATTCTTTAAAAATATTGAAGTCAATTTGTTTATTCCTCTGATACTCACATCAATTTTTATACCTAGTATGATAGTTCAGCTTTTACCATTTATAATTTTTATATCGGGTATGTGGTATATGGTTAAAATAAGGAATAATAGAGATTTGCTTACATTAAAAATATTTGGATTTTCAAACTTAAAAATTTTTTTTATTCTTGCCTTTACCTCTTTTGTTTTGGGATGGTTCGTACTATTTTGTGTAAATCCAATTACATCCTCAATGGCAAAATATTACGAGCAAACAAAATCGAATTATTCGAGAGATATCGATCACTTGGTTTCTTTTAACAAAAATGGATTATGGATAAAAGAAAGTTTTAAAAAAGGTGAGAGAATTATTACGGCAAACAAACCGAAAGGGCTTAATTTAGTCGATGTAGCTATTTTTCATTTAGATGAAAATTATAATGTGTATGAAAAAATCATCGCAAAAAATGTAAATATAGAAAAAAACGATTGGATATTAAAAGATGTTACTATTTATAGTGAGATAAACGGACTATTTGTAAAAAATGAAATTGCAAGTTTTTCAATAAATTCAATTTATAATTATGAGAAAATTACAACATTATTCAAAAATTTTGACACGATGTCATTTCTGGATCTCTTAATTAATTACAACTCTCTAATTGACAATGGTTATAATAAGAAATTTTTAAATCAAAATCTTCATTCAATGCTGTCTTTGCCTTTCTTTTTGTTATTAATGACTGCTTTAGCTGCAATTTTGACATTAAATACATTAAAAAGATCTGATAATTTAAGATTTATTATTATTGGACTAATAATAATTGTGTTGGTTTTTTACTTTAAAGATTTATCTATTGCATTAGGGCAAACCGATAGGATCCCATTAATTCTTGCCGTATGGGCACCGGTTTTAGCTTTAAGTTTTTTCGCCTCTATAGGAGTTTTGCAAATTAATGAAAAGTAATCTTATCATTGTTATTTCTTTAATATTTACATGTCTAAAGCTTCAAGCTAAAGGATTAGATATTCAAGCAAAAGATATCTCGATAGAAAAAAAAAATAAGATTACAGTATTCAAAGAAGATGTAATTATAAAGACACAAGAAAATATAACAATTAAAACAGATTATTTAGAATACAATAAAGAATCAGGATTATTAAAATTAAAAAATAATATTAAGACAATAGACGATAAAAGCAATACTATCGAAACAGAATATGCTGAGTATGATGAAAAAAATAAAATTTTTAAAAGTGTTGGTCCAACAAAAATAATTTCTTCAGATGGGTACGTTGTTAATACAGATAGTGTGATTTTTAATAAAATTGAAAACACAATATTTTCAGAGAATACATCAGAAATTATAGATAAAGAGGGAAATATAATTTCTTTGAATAATTTTAGTTACGAAACTCAAAATAATATTTTTAAGTCTGCTGGTAAAATAAAAGTTACCGACAATAAAAAAAATACTTATGAGTTTTCGCAAATATATATTGATACAAAAAAAAAAGAACTTATTGGAACAGATATAAAAGCTTTCATAAATGATCCTGATTTTAAAGTAAAAGAAAAGAATAAGCCTAGGGTATTCTCTAATACTTTACAGCTTAATGATAACAAAAAAACATTTGGCAAAAGTATATTTACTTTGTGTGATTTTAGAGAAAAAGACAAATGTCCCCCTTGGACAATTCAAGCAACAAAGATGTTACATGATAGTAAAAAGAAAACTATATATTATAACAACGCTGTAATTAAAGTTTACGATTTACCAATTTTTTACCTTCCAAAATTATCTCACCCAGATCCTACTGTTGATAGAAGATCTGGTTTTCTTCCACCGTCTTTAATGAATTCAAAAAATTTAGGAAATGGAATTTCCCTACCTTATTTTTGGGATATTAAACATGATAAAAATTTGACTATCACAAATAATATTTTTTTTACAGAAAATCCTCTTTTCTTAGCTGAGTATCATCAGGCTTTTAAAGATGCAAATTTAAAAACAGATATAGGATTTACCCAGGGATACAAAAAAACAACTTCATCCAAAAAAGCAGGAGATAAATCTCATTTTTTTTCAAAATACGTAAAAAGTTTTAAAGGAAAAAATGGATCAGACAACACATTTGAATTAAATATTCAAGACACATCAAATGATAAATATCTAAAATTATATAAAATTAAATCTGACTTAGTCGATTACGAAAAAGATTATTTAGAAAATTCATTAAGCTTTACTCACCAAAAAGATGACTTGTTCTTAGGTATTAATTCAATAATGTATGAGACACTCAAAGATACTTATAATGATAAATATGAGTATATTTTACCTGAAATTACATTGGATAAAAATATATTTGCAAGTACTAAATTTGGTATTTTAGATTTACAATCAAATTTTGAAATTCAAAACTATGATACAAATAAAACATCAAAGTTATTAATAAATGATTTTGATTGGGAAATTAAAAATACAACTTTTTACAATAGCCTAAAAAGTAAATTTTTTAGTAAAATTAAAAATATAAACTATGATGCAAAAAATATTGTAAATTATAAGAATGATACAACTAGTGAATTATATGGAGCATTGGGGTATTTAGCTGAACTAGATTTTGTAAAAAAGGCTCAAAGCACTCATTTTTTGAGCCCAAAAATTTTGTTAAGATATGCACCAGGAAGCATGAGAAAAGAGGAAAAAGGTTCAAGACTTGATCCAGATAATGCTTTCACTTTAGATAGACTAGATACTAAAGAAAACTTTGAAACAGGTTTAAGTGCTTCGGTTGGTTTTGATTATGAAATTGATGATCACTTTGCACTTTCAGTGGCTCAAGTTATCAATGAAAAAGAGAACGATAAAATGCCAAATAATACAGGTTTAAATGAAAAACTATCTGACTTAGTTGGTGAAACTAACATAAAATTAAGTAAAAACTTAAACCTTAAATATAATTTTTCTATTGATCAGAATTATAATGACTTTAATTACAATGAGTTTCAAGCAAAATTCAATTTTGATAAATTAAGTTTTAATCTAGATTATTTACAAGAATCAAAACACATTGGAAATAATGAATATATCAAAGCTGATGTTTCTTTATTTAATAAAGATAAAAGTGAAATAAAATTTAAGACAAAAAGATCTCTAATAACCAATTCTGCAGAGTATTATGATTTAAGCTATGAATATATTAATGACTGTTTAAGAGCTGGTATCGTTTATAGAAGAGAATTTTATAATGACTCAGAAATAGAGGCTGAAAATTCTTTAATGTTTAAAATTACACTAATTCCTTTTGGCGGACTAGACATCGATGCTCCAAATTAAAGCTCAAAAATGAAGAAAACTATCACAAAAATTTATATATTATTAATTTTCGTTTTTTCAGTGTCAAATTCTTACGCTGCAATTAAAAATAGAATTATTGTAAAAGTGGGGAATGAAACAGTTACCTCGTATGAGCTTAAAAACAAAATAAATATGTTGCTAATTAATTCTCAAAAAGAAATTAACCAAGAGAATATCAATTCAGTTAAAAAATTCGCCCTTAACTCACTGATTAACTTAAAATTAAAAAAAATTGAATTATCAAATAAAAATATTGAAGATAATGAATTAAAACTAAAAGAGAGGCTTAATAATATTTCTTCGGGAAATATCTTAGAATTTAAAAAAAAATTTCAATTAAATAATATTAGCTATTCATTATTTGAGGAGGAGTTAAAAATAAATCTTCGGTGGCAAACACTTATTTATACTCTCTATAATAACAAAGTAAAAATTAACGAAAAAGATATTAATGAACAACTTGCAAAGATTAAAAATCAAAAGTCTCAATCGAAGGAAGTAAGATTACAAGAAATTGAATTATTACTTGATGATAACGTTTCTGATAAAAAAGAAATTGAAAATATTCTTAATCAAATTTACAAGATTGGTTTTGAAAAATTTGCAGAGCAAATAAAGATTTCAGGAAATAAAGAGGGTATTACTGACCTTGGATGGATTAATGAAAACGCTTTATCAGAAAATGTTCTTAAAAATGTAAAAAAAATGCAAATTGGAGAAATTTCTTCACCTATAAAAAATGCGAACACTGTAACTTTTTTTAAATTAATTGATAGACGATCCTCAAGGTCAAATAATGTGGATATAGCAAAAATTAGAAATAATTTAATAAATTCGAAAAAAAATGAGATATTCAACTTATATTCAAATAGTCATCTATCAAAAATAAAAAATAATACTCTTATAGTTTTTAAATGAAAAAAAAAATAATTTTAATTGCGGGCGATCCTAATAGTATTAATACTGAGATTTTATTTAAGGTTTGGAATAAAGTTAATAAAAATTTAAGAAGAAGACTCTATATTATTGGAAATTATCAATTGATTGATCATCAAAAAAAAGCTCTTGGTTTTAAACACAAATTACAAAAAGTTCACAATATTTTTAATAAAAACAGTGATGAAATAAAGATAATAGATGTTAGTTTGAATTTTAAAAAAGCTTTTAATGTCAATAAAAAGGAATGTTCAAAATATATTTTAAAAAGTCTGGATTTAGCACACTTTTTTGCATTAAATAAGAAATATGTAAGTGGTATAATTAATTGTCCAATAGACAAAAGATTATTAGGCTCAAAAAAAAAGATAGGTGTCACTGAATATTTAGCAGAAAAAAATAAAGTTAAAATTAATACAGAAAATATGATGATATATCATAAAAAATTAGCAGTTGTTCCACTAACAACACATATAGATATAAGGGACGTTCCTAAAAAATTATCTAAAAGTTTAATTTTCACAAAGATATTTAGTCTTGAAAAAAATTATCAAAAAATTTTTAAAAAAAAACCGAATATAGCCTTACTGGGACTTAATCCACATAATTCTGAATTAAGGAAAAATTCAGAAGAAGTAAGAATTATTATTCCAGCTATAAAGATGCTTAAAAAAAACTGCATAAAAATAGTTGGGCCATTGTCAAGTGATACCTTGTTTATTAAAGATTATAAAAAATTTGATATAATTGTTGGAATGTATCACGATCAAGTTTTGATCCCTATGAAATCGCTATTCAAATTTGATGCTATAAATATTACTTTAGGTCTTAATTATTTAAGAACTTCTCCAGATCATGGTACAGCAAAAGAGTTAATAATGAAAAATAAAGCAACACCTTTGAGTTTATTGAGATGTATTGAATTTCTAAATAGATAGATTAAATGAACTTTGCAAAAAAATCACTGGGGCAAAATTTTTTAATAGATAAAAATATAATAAAAAAAATTATTAGTTTAACAATTATAAAAGGTAAAAATATTGTTGAAATAGGGCCTGGCAAGGGTGCACTTACAGATGAAATTTTACTTAATAATCCTAAATCGCTTACAATAATTGAAAAAGATTACAAACTATTTAAAGAACTTAAAAATAAATACGTTTTATTAAAAAATGTTAGAATATTTAATGAAGATATTCTCAAAATTAATTTAGAGAAAATTATTTATGACAATTCAATAATTTTTGGAAATTTGCCATATAATATCTCTTCCCAAATTTTAGTAAATATGATTAGATTTAAAAAGTGGCCTCCTAAGTTTATAGATTTAATATTTATGTTTCAAAAAGAATTAGGAGAAAAAATTTTGGGAAAATATAAAACTAAAAATTACAATCGATTATCAGTTCTCACAAATTACAGACTTGATTTAATTGATAATTTTATTATTTCCCCAAATTGTTTTTTCCCAAAACCTAAAGTATTTTCGATGACTATTCACTTTAAACCTAAGAAAAAAAATAGAATATCAATTAAAAACATTAAAAATTTAGAAAAAATTACTCATATTTTTTTCTCTAAAAAAAGAAAAATGATAAATAAAAGTATAAAGCAAATACTTTTAAATCATCAAATTTCTCGTATGCCAAATTTGGATTTAAAATTAAGACCCTCTGATATCAAGCCCGATGATTACTACAATATTGTTAAGATTTATGAGATGGATAGATGATATTATTTTTATTTAAGTGAATTATATTTTCTATTTGCTTAAAACAATTATCTAAATTCTTATTTATAAGAACATAATCATAATCAGTCCAATGTTTAATGTCATTATCAAATGCTTTAAATCTTTCTTCAATTTCTATTTTAGTATTTTGATTTCTATTAATTAGTCTTTTTTTTAACTCTTCTTTATTTTCTGTTGTTAAAAAAATTTTAATTAATTTAAGATTTTTAAATTGTGATAGCTGTTTTGTACCCTGCCAGTCTATATCAAAAATTATATCATTTTTTTTAATTGTTTCATCGACAATTTTTTTTGTTGTTCCATAATAATTTTCAAATATCTTAGCATATTCATAAAACAAGTTTTTTTCTATTAATTGCTTAAAGTTTTCATGGGAGACGAAATAATAATCTACCCCTTCAACTTCATTTGATCTTGGTGATCTAGTTGTATGAGATACTGAAATTTTAAAGGATTTATATTTTTGTTGAATTTTTTTTGTTAAAGTGGTTTTACCTACGCCAGATGGAGATGATAAAATCATCATTATATTTTTTCCATCCCTTTTCATAGTTATTATGAGAAAAAATTTTATTAGCTAGTTTTATTTTCAATAAATTTGATTGCGTCACCAACTGTTAAAATTTTTTCTGCTTCGCTATCAGATATTTCAGAACCAAATTCTTCTTCAAAGGCCATGACTAATTCAACTGTATCTAAGCTATCAGCACCTAAATCATCTATAAAACTTGCTTCCTCAGTAACTTTTTCCTCTTCGATACCTAAATGGTCTGCAACTATTTTTTTAATTTTGCTTTTTACATCCTCTGACATGAATTCCTTTCGTATATGTTTAATTTCTTAATAGATTATTAATTAGAATTGTCAAGCCATATACATTCCACCATTAACATGTATCGTCTCTCCATTGATATAATCTGCTAAATCAGAGGCTAAAAAAGCTACACAATTTGAAACATCATCGCCAGATCCAAGTTTTCCTGAAGGTATTTTACTAATTAGATTATTTTTGAATTCATCGTTAATTTTATCTGTCATCTCAGTTTTAATAAATCCTGGAGAAACGCAGTTAATATTTATATTTTTTTTTGCATATTCTATTGCTAAGCTTTTAGAAAATGCAACAATACCTGCTTTAGATGCAGAGTAATTAGCCTGACCTAAGTTTCCTGTATGTCCAACTATAGATGTGATATTTATAATCTTTCCGTATTTTTGTTTTAACATTTTCTTTATAGCTGCTTTACACATCAAAAATGTGGAGGTCAAATTGATATCAATTACTTTTTTCCAATTTTCTTCGGTGAGTCTAATTGATAAATTATCTAAAGTAATTCCTGCATTGTTGACTAAAATATCTAATCCGTTAAGGTCCTTGTTAATTTTACCTACAAACTCATCGATTTTATTATGCTCATTTAAATGGAACTTTTCGATAAGTATATTTTTGTATTTGTCTTTTAGATGTAAAAGTTTTTGCTCATTAGTTCCTGTTGCTACAACTTTTGCCCCAAGATCAACAAATTTATCAACAAGACTGTTCCCGATACCTCCAGTCGCGCCTGTAATAAGAATCTTTTTATTTTTTAAGTTCATTGATTAAAAAATTAATATCAGCTATTGAGTTAATTGAAAAGCAATTTGCATTTTTTATTGTTCTTTTTACCATACCACTTAAAACCTTTCCTGGTCCAATCTCAATAAAATTACTTATCCCAAACTCAGACATTTTTAAAATACTGTCTCTCCACTTAACTGTAGAAAAAATTTGTTTTACTAATAATTCTTTTATGTTTTCAGGTTTTTTTTCAGTTTGAGCTGTTACATTGTTTATTATATCAAACGATGGCTCTTTAAATTCTACTTTAAAAATTTTTTCTCTCATTAATTCCGCAGCAGATTTCATCATAGAACAATGAAAAGGTGCGCTGACTTTTAAAGGAATAGACTTAATTTTTTTTTCTTTTAAAACTGCTTGAAAATACTTTATGCTCTTGGTGTCCCCACTTACAATTATTTGACCATCTGCATTATCATTAGCAATCTCGCAAATATTAAGATTATTTTTTAAATAATTTATCAATTTAGTTATTTCAGAAATTGGCTTTCCTAATAAAGCAATCATATTGCCTTTACCAACTGGGACTGCCTCTTGCATTGCTTTTCCTCGCTGGTTTACTAAGTATATTGCGTCCGAAAACTCTAAAGCATTAGCACAAACGAGTGCGCTGTACTCACCTAAAGAGTGCCCTGCAAAATATTTAGTATTATTAAAATCAAAATCAAACTCCTCTTTTAGCAATTTAAATATCGAGTAACTAACTGTTAAGATTGCTGGTTGAGTATTTTTTGTTAATTGAAGATCATTTTCTGGTCCCTCAAGTATCATTTTTGAGATAGAGAAACCTAACTTTTCATCTGCTTCTCTAAATATTTTTTTTACTAATTCAAAATTTTTATATAATTCTAATCCCATTCCAACAGATTGAGATCCTTGACCTGGAAATAATAATGAATTCATTTTTTTTTAATATTTCTACTATAAAATTAGTATTGCTATAATTCTTCATTATAGTATAAACCAAATTTTAAAAATAATAACTTTAAGGTAATTAACATATAAATATGGCTTTTTACGAAAATACACTAGTTGCTAAACAGGATTTAGCTGAAAAAGAGATAAAAACTATTATAGATAAATATAATATTCTAATTAATAGTTCATCTGGAAAAGTGGTTAAAATTGAAAAATGGGGCTTACTTAACTTTCCGAATAAAATTAAAAATTATAGAAAAGGGTTTTATATTCATTATAAGTTTGAAGGAAATAAAAAAACACTAGAAGAGATTGAAAAAAAAATAAAAGTCGATAGTTCTATAATAAGGTATTTGACAGTGAAGTATAAGAAGTTGGACACTAAAAACGAATTTTTTAAACAAGATAAATAAATGAAAAGAAAAAACAAAAAATTTCAAAAAAAGGGATCAAATTCGTTAAATAAACTAAGTTTATTCCAAAAATCAGACGGAAAATTTTCAAAAAAATGTCCGCTTTCAGTTAAAAATGCACCAATTATAGATTATAAAAATATAAGTTTGTTAAAAAAATATATTTCTGAAAATGGAAAAATTGTGTCTTCTAAAGTAACTTCAGTTTCTTTTAATAAACAAAAGAAATTAACAAGGGAGATAAAGAAAGCAAAAATTTTAGGTTTAATTTAATATGGAAGTAATATTATTAGAAAATATTATAAATTTAGGAAACATAGGAGACAAAGTAAAAGTTAAAAATGGCTATGGAAGGAATTTTTTATTAAAACAAGGTAAAGCATTAAGATTTAATAAAGATAATTTAGAATTTGTAAATAAAAAAAAAGATGAACTTAATAAAAAAAATACAGAAATTAAAAATAAGTTTAAAGAAATAGCGAAGTTAATTAATGGAAAAACTTTTACTTTTTTTAAAGAAAGTAAAGAAAATGGCGATCTTTACGGCTCGATAAAGCCAAAGGAAATAACCAATTTGATAAAAGAAAAAACAAAAGCTGAAGTAAGCCCTTCTCAGATAATTCTCAAAGATGAATTAAACAAGATCGGTTTATTTAATGCCAATATAAATTTTCATTCGGACGTTAAGGCGAAAATTTCTGTTAAAATAGATAAGATACAATCAAAATAACTTTTCCACAGAGTAGAAAAAACAGTTTATAACTTTTTTCTTTAACGTATTTTGTACTTATTTATTATAATTATGTGGAAGAAATTAAAACTTTAAAAGAAAACTCAAGTAACAAACAACCCTCTAATATTGAAGCAGAACAAGCTCTTATAGGTTCAATTCTTGTTAATAACGATATTATTGATGAAGTTTCTAATATCGTAAGCGCAAATATTTTTTTTGATCCAGCTCACATAAAAATTTACCAAGTAATAGAAAATTTAAATAATAAAGGAATGATTGCGAATCCTATCACTCTTAAGAATTTTTTTGAAAAAGATAACATGCTGAATGAGGTTGGTGGAACAGAGTATTTAGTTAAATTAACAAGGTTCTCAGGATCAGCCAAACAGGCTATTGACTATGCTAAAATAATACATGAAATGTATTTGAGAAGAGAATTGGTGTTAATATCTGACAAGTTATCATCTGATACTCTAAATGCGAATGTTCAAGAAAATAATGCAGAAGCTATAATTGAAGATACTGAAAGATCCCTATTTGATTTAGCCGAGAGAGGAAGTTTTTCTCAATCATTTTTATCGTTTAATCAAGCATTAGATCAAACAATCAAAATGGCAACAATGGCCATGCAAAGTGATCAAGGTATCGTAGGTGTACCTACTGGTTTGACTGATCTGGACGAACAATTAGGGGGATTACATAAATCAGATTTAGTTATTCTAGCTGGAAGACCCTCAATGGGTAAAACTGCACTGGCAACAAATATTGCTTATAATGCAGCTCAAAATATTTTAAAACGTCAAGAAAAGTCTTCTGTAGCATTTTTTTCTTTGGAAATGTCTTCTGAGCAATTGTCAACAAGAATTCTATCAGAACAAGCTAAAATTAAGTCAAACGATATAAGAAAAGGTAAAGTTACAGAAGAGGAAATTAATAGATATATTGAAACTTCTAGAAATATTTATAACTTACCTTTATATATAGACGAAACCCCAGCTATTACTATAGCCACTTTAAGTAATAGAGCTCGTAGAATAAAAAGATTATTTGGCTTAAATTTAGTTGTTGTAGATTACGTTCAACTTATGAAATCTAGCTCTAACAGAAACGATGGAAGAGTGCAGGAAATATCTGAAATTACTCAAGGACTGAAAGCATTAGCCAAAGAGCTTTCAGTTCCAGTTCTTGCTTTATCTCAATTATCAAGAGCAGTAGAGCAAAGAGACGATAAACAGCCTCAACTCGCAGACTTAAGAGAGTCAGGATCAATAGAGCAAGATGCAGATGTAGTAATGTTTGTTTACAGAGAGGCTTATTATTTAGAGAGAAAACAACCAAAACAAGGTTCAATAGAACATGCTGAGTGGCAATCAAAAATGAATGATGTTCATGGTTTGGCAGACATTATAATTGGCAAACAAAGACACGGACCCACAGGCACTGTTAAGCTTGAGTTTGAGGGAATTTACACGAAATTCAAAGATTTAAGTAGAAATTAGACTTAAATTTAACTTTAGTTATAAATAAATTAGGATATATCTGAAATATCTCAATGTTGTCTAATATTTATAAAAAAATAGTTATAGATTTTTCGAAGTTTACAATATTATTATTAGCATTAGCGGTTGTTTTTTCATTATTTCAATCAAAAAACTTTAATTTAGATGCTTCATCTGACGCTTTGCTTCTAGAAGGAGACAGCGACTTAAAATATTTAAGAGAGGTAAATGAAAGATATGGAGCAAAAGATTTTCTATTTTTAACTTATGCTCCAGTTACTAGTTTCGTTGAGAAAGAAACAATCCTTAACTTACAACTACTTAAATCAAAAATTGAGAAATTAAGTTGGGTAGAAGACGTCATTACTATAATAGATGTGCCTCTTTTAAAAAGCACTGACGAAAATTTAATGGATAGATTAAAAAATTACAAAACTTTAGCATATCCTGAAATAGATAGACAAAGAGGCTTTGAAGAAATTATTAATAGTCCCATTTACAAAAATTATGTAATTAGTGAGGACGGTAAAACTTCTGGAATAGTAGTCTATTTAAAAAAAGATGAAAGATTGGCAGAGTATATAAAGGTAAAGGATAAATATTTTAATCAATCTAAAGAAATAGGCTTATCTAAAGAAGAAAAACTTAATTATAAAAAGTTTCTTAAAGAATATGAGGAGTATAAAAATCTTTATAATTTAAGAAATCATCAAAATATTACTGAAATAAGAGAAGTTATAAATAAATACGGACAGAATGCTAAAATTCATTTAGGGGGTATACCTATGATAGCAGATGATATGATGGCTTTTATTAAAAACGATATTATAGTTTTTGGAATAGGTGTATTCGCTTTTATAATTTTAACTCTTTGGTTTATTTTTAGAAATATCAAATGGGTCGTAATTCCGCTAATGGGATGTGCAACTTCTGTAATTATAATGATCGGTTTGCTTGGTTTAATTGGTTGGAAAGTTACAGTGATATCATCAAATTTTATAGCTCTTATGTTAATTCTAAACATGGCAATGAATATTCATGTCACAGTAAGATTTTTACAATTGAAAAAGGAGTTTCCTTCTTTAACTAAAGATGAAGCGGTTTTAACTGCAAGTAAAAAAATGATTTTACCGGTTCTTTACACAGTTCTAACTACAATATGTGCTTTTCTATCTTTAATTTTTAGCGGTATAAAACCTATCATTGATTTTGGATGGATGATGACCTTGGGTTTAATTGTATCTTTATTAGTAACATTTTTACTTCTACCATCTTTATTAAATATTTTTGCTTCAATCAACGAAGTTAACATAAAGAATAATCAAAAATCACTGATTACATCTTTTTTAGGCTCGATAGCAAAAAAAAGTAGTTTTATTTTATTTTTTTCTACAGGGATAATTATAATCTTAAGTGTAGTTGGTATAGCAAAATTAGAAGTTGAAAATAGCTTTATCAATTATTTCGATAAAGAAACAGAAATTTATAAAGGAATGAAAAAAATTGATGAAGACCTAGGAGGCACAACTCCTTTAAACATCATTTTAAAGTTTCCAAAAAAACAAGAAAGTAAAATAGATGATAAAGACGAGTTTTCAGAGTGGGATGAAGATACTGATAATAACGAAGATAAGTCTAAATATTGGTTCACAAGAGATAAAATGAATAAAATTTTAAAAGTACATGATTATTTAGAAACTCTCCCAGAAATTGGAAAAGTTTTATCTTTTGGATCAATTTTAAGAGTTGCAGAGGATTTAAATAAAAAAGAATTACAAAGTTTAGAAATTGCAGTTCTTTATAGTAAAATTCCTGAAGAAATCAAAAAAGAAATTATTTCGCCTTATATTTCTGTTCAGGCAGATGAAGCTAGAATTACTTTAAGAATTAAAGACTCATTAAAAGATTTAAGACGAAACGACTTAATAAAAAAAATTCAAACAGACCTAAACAATAAATTAAATTTAAATAAAGAAGAGTATCGTCTAGCTGGAGTGTTAATTCTATTTAATAACTTGCTTCAAAGCTTATTTAAGTCTCAAATTTTAACTTTGGGAATAGTGTTGTGCGGCATTTTTGGTATGTTTTTTATATTATTTAGAAATGTAACATTATCCATGATTGGGATTGTCCCAAATTTCATTGCTGCATTCTTTATTTTAGGAATAATTGGTCTAATGCGGATCCCTTTGGACATGATGACTATTACTATTGCTGCGATCACAATAGGTATCGCAGTGGATAATAGTATTCATTATATTTATAGATTTAAAGAGGAGTTTAAGAAAATAAATAATTATAAACAAACTTTAGACAAATGTCATAATACTGTTGGTATTGCTATATTAAATACATCAATAACAATTGTATTTGGTTTTTCTATTTTAGTTTTATCAAATTTTATTCCAACTATTTATTTTGGTTTTTTTACTGGTGTCGCAATGTTGCTTGCAATGATTTCAGTTTTAACACTTTTGCCAAAACTTTTGTTAATTTATAGACCTTTTGGTGAGGAAAAATAAATCTGTATTATGAATAATTTTTTTAATGATTTGGTAGATACAATAAATTTATTTGATTCATTTGTTTTTTTAATTTTTGGATATTGTATTTTTCAATGTTTCTTAAAAGGTTTTTCTCTTAGTTTAATCTCATTTATGAAGTGGGTATTATCAACAGTAGTTACTATTATTTTAGTACCAAAATTTCAACCTTTTGTAAGAGATTATATTGAGTCAGAATTTATTAATAATGTTGGTCTTGGAATATTAATATTTGTATTTACTTTATTTTTAACAATAGTAATTGGAAAAGCATTAAGTAGAGCTGTTACATGGACTGGTGTTGGGTCTATTGACAAAATTTTTGGCTTACTGTTTGGTGTATTTAAGGGTTACGTAGTGTCTGTGTGTATATTTTCAATATTAAATTGGTTTTATCCTTATAAAAATTGGGGTATATCAATTAAAGATGCATATTCATTTAGTATTATAAATAAAGGAAGTGAAATTTTAATTAACGAGTTTCCATCAAGTGAGGATTTTATTGATACGAAAGAGAAAATTGAAAAAATTTAATTCAGATAAGTTAAGAGAGGAATGTGGGATATTTGGTATTTCAAATCATAATGATGCATCTGCCATGGTAGCCCTAGGTTTACATGCTTTACAACATAGAGGACAAGAGGGATGTGGAATAGTTTCTTATGATGGAAAAAATTATCATTCAGAAAAAAGACAAGGTCTGGTAGGCGATCATTTTACAAACTTTGAAGTTTTAAAAAAACTTCCGGGTAACTTTGCGATTGGCCATAACCGTTACTCCACTACCGGAGAAACTTCTTTAAGAAATATTCAACCTTTTTTTGCTGATTTATACATGGGAGGTTTAAGCATTGCTCATAATGGTAACTTAACCAATGCTTTAATGTTAAGAGAGGCTCTTGTAAAAGATGGAGCAATATTTAGGACTACTTCTGATACAGAGACAATAGTTCAACTTATAGCTAAATCTAAAAGAGACAAATTTTTAGATAAATTGATTGATGCTCTTTTTCAGATTCAAGGTGGTTATTCTCTTATTTTAATGACGAACAAAAAATTAGTAGGAGTAAGAGATCCGTTCGGTATAAGACCTTTGGTAATAGGTAAATTGAAAAATTCATACATTATAGCCTCTGAAACATGTGCGTTAGACATTGTAGGTGCGAAATTTGTAAGAGAGATTGAGAATGGAGAAATAGTAATAATTGAAAATGATACCCTTCATACTTTAAAGCCTTTTCCAAAACATAAGAGTAGACCTTGCGTGTTTGAATATATTTATTTTGCAAGACCAGATAGTTTAATTGGTGGTAAATGTGCTTATGAGTATAGAAAAAATTTAGGGATCGAGCTTGCAAAAGAAACTGATTTAGATGCAGATCTAGTAGTTCCAGTTCCAGACTCTGGCGTTCCTGCTGCTTTAGGTTATTCAGAACAGTCAAAGAAACCATTTGAATTAGGTTTAATAAGAAATCATTATGTTGGCAGAACATTTATTGAGCCGACTCAAAATATTAGAAGCTTAGGTGTAAAACTAAAACTTAGTTCAACAAAAACAATAGTAAAAGATAAATCAATTATCTTGATAGATGACTCTCTAGTAAGAGGAACAACATGTCTTAAAATTGTAAAAATGCTTTACGAAAGTGGCGCAAAAGAAGTTCACGTACGAATAGCGTGCCCGGAAATAAAATATCCTGATTTTTATGGTGTTGATATGCCAACGAAAAAGGAATTATTAGCTCATAATAAAAAAAATAGTGAAATGTGTGAATATATAAAAGCAACTTCATTAAAATTCTTAAGCTTGAATGGATTGTATAAAGCCTTAACTGGAAATTTAAGGAATTCTAGTTACCCTCAATTTAGTGACCATTATTTTACTGGAGATTATCCAATAAAACCTTCGGATAACTTAGATGGTTTTAGGATAAAACAACTTTCACTATTAAGTGGGAAGTCTAATAATTAGTCTACAATTGATACTCTGTTTTTTCTATCTAGATACAGCAAAGATTTTTTTACAATTGAAATGTTAGAACTTATTTTTGAAGGTAATTTTCTAATCGACTCTACTTGTCCATTAACTTTTAGAACTATATAAAAGGAATTGTCCAAAAAAATATAAATTTTATTATTTAACATCATAAAATTTTTAAATTTGGCTTGTTTTTTTTTTGTTTTTAAAAAATCAGCAATATTTTGATTTAAATCATAAGAATAAATAATTTCTCCAGTTTTTATATCCATTGAAATAAGAAAATCATTATTTGTAATCACGAAGAGATATTGATTAATAATTAAAGGTTTAAATTGTGAAGTAAAATTTTTTTTATAAATAATTGAGCCATTATCAATGTCAATTAAGTAGGTAAAATCATTGGATGTAGCGACAATAATGTCATTATTATTTACCAACTCCTTACCATTAAATAAATTAGTTGGATTAATATCGAGTGATTGATTCAAATTTACAAACCATTTTATTCTTAAACTTTCATTACTAACAGCATATAATGAACCATAAGTATTTAAAAAGAATGTCTTTTCTTTGCTTGCAGATAAATTATTGATGAATTTGTTTTTTATTATTGTTTCCTCGGTTGGTATTGATCGGATTATATCTCCAGTATTTATATCGAAAAAAAATAACTCGTTATTTTGATTTGCGGCTACTAATTTATTATTTATTATTTTTATATTAGATCTAAAGGGAACTTTATAATTTTTTGCCCATAAAACTTTTTTTTTTTCGTAATCTAGGGCATAAAGAAAACCAATATTATCAGATGCATAAATAATGCTTCCTTGGACAACAATATTGATAAATTTATCTATTTTCTTAAGTTTTTTTTTGTAAAAATTATATTTAAACAAAATATTATTTTCGATGAGTGAAAAAATTATTATATTCCCATCCTGGTCACTTAAAAATACATTATCCTCATTTATTAAAAAATATTCACTTGCCTTTTTTTTTGTAACTTTTTTACTCTTGAATACTAATTGATTAGAATTTTGATAGAGTAGATTATCTAAATTATTGGAATTGTTGTAAAATTTTTCATTCCAATTTAAATTGTTAAAAGGTTCATTTAGTTTAAATCTAATATTTTTATCTATAATTTTAATTTTACTATATGCATTCTTAGATGAGGATAATGTCTTAAATTCACCAAATACCTCTTTTTCATCTTTCATTTCATTTTGGTTGTTCCATATTCCTGTCCTATTATCAAATGAGCATTGAACAAAAAAAATTAAAATTATTAAAGATTTAAATAATTTCATTTAATCAACTAGTATTTCTTCGGCTATTGACTTAATTTTAGAGTCCGAATTTATAATCTCTCTAAGCAGTTTGTTCCCTTGCTCTACACGAGAATTATTAATCAAAAAAAGAGCTTTTTTTAAATTTAATAAATCTTTTTCATCCTTTGTAAATTTAAATTTTTCAACTTTTTCGATTAAATTTGTTAAAATCTTTTCATCTGTTACTAGTCTTTTTTCTAAAATTGTATTTAAAGCTAGAAGAGCATAAAATTTATTTTTACTATTAATAATTTCAGAATAAATTTTCAAAGACTCCTCTTTTTTTGCTGATGTTAACAAAAGACCTGCTTGTATATATTTTGTTGAGATAATTTCGTTAACTTTCTTATCATTATAATTAATAAATAAAATTAATAAAAAAATAGATATAATCATAAAAAATAATATTAAAAACTTAAGTCTATTTTTTAAAAAAAATAAAATTAGTTTTTCTTTATTATCTATTTTTTTTTCTTTTTCTTGCTCCATATAAAAAGTTTTTTTTGTTTGGAAATCTTTTTAATTTTACATCCCTAGTATAGTTTTTTACCGCTTTTTCAATTACTACATCTAATTCAGCATATTTTTTTACAAATTTAGGGTAAAAACCACTCAAACCTAACATATCATCAGTGACGATTATCTGACCGTCACAGTTAGAGGAAGAGCCTATTCCAATTGTTGGTATTTTCAAATTTTCAGTTATTAATTTCGCTGTATCGGGAGATATACATTCAAGAACAATTGAAAAAGCTCCTGATTTCTCTATTTGTAAAGCTTCTTTCAGTAATAGATTGGCTTTATTTTTTGTATCTCCTTCAACTTTAAATTTTTTTTTGAATTGTGGAGTGTAACCTATATGGCCCATCACTGGAATTTTTTCTTTTGTTAATTCTTTAATTATATGAAAATTTTTTTTATTACTCTCTAATTTAATAGCTTCACATCCAGTTGATTTTATCACTAATCTAGCATTTCTTTTTGCAGTAGCGCTGTTGTTGTAAGTATTTTTAGGCATATCTACTACTAAGAGAGATTTTTTTGTGCCTTTTCTAACGCTTTTTGTATGTTGAATAATATTTTCAATAGAAATATTGTGAGTATCATTAAATCCGTAAAGTACATTTGCCATTGAGTCCCCAACTAAAATAATATCACAAAATTTGTCTAGTATACTCGCAATATTTTTTGAATAGGCTGTCAAACACACGATCTTGCTTTTGTTTTTTTTACTTAAAATTTTTCTAATTTTATTTCTCATTTGTTTTAAATTATTCTAACTCAATGGTGCTAGGTGGTTTTGAGGTTACATCATACACAACTCGATTGACACCTTTAACATTATTAATAATTTTGTTTGAAATTTTATCTAAAAACTCTTTCGAAAAACTGAAATAGTCTGCCGTCATTCCATCTTCAGATGTCACTGCCCTTAATAAACAAGTGTAATCATAAGTTCTAGAGTCACCCATAACTCCTACTGTCTTAAAAGGCAACAAGGCAGCGTACGCTTGCCAGATTTTATCATAAAGGTCATTTTTTTTTAATTCTTCTATATAAATGAAATCAACTTCTTGGAGTATTTTGATTTTTTCTGAAGTTATATTACCTATAATTCTTATTCCTAATCCAGGCCCAGGAAATGGATGCCTAAATGTTAAATTTTTTGATAAACCCAACGATTTACCCAAAACTCTTACTTCATCTTTAAAAAAATCTTTAAGTGGTTCAATTAGTTTAAGATTCATTTTTTTTGGAAGTCCCCCTACATTATGATGTGATTTTATTTTAGAAGTTTTGCTTCCTGTTGATGATCGACTCTCTATAATATCAGGGTATAAAGTTCCTTGTGCTAAAAATTTTACATTCCTAATTTTTTTTGCCTCTTTTTCAAAAATTTTAATAAATAAAGATCCTATTATTTTCCTTTTTCTTTCAGGATTTACAACATTTTTTAATTTTTTTAAAAAAAATTCTGATGCATTTATAAGTCTTATGTTCAATTTATATTTTTCTTTTAATATTTTGTAAATATCTTTAAACTCTTTTTTTCTCATTAGTCCAGTATCTACCATAATACAAATAAGATTTTTATTTATTGCTTTGTTAATTAATAAGGCTGTTACACTACTATCTACTCCACCTGAGAGAGCACAAATTACTTTGTTATTTTTAACTTCATTTTTTATTTCGTTGATTAATTTATTTTTCTGAGAAATAATATTCCATCTTTTTTTTAACTTGCATATAGAAAATAAAAAGTTTTTAAAGATTTGTTTTCCATTATCTGTATGTGTTACTTCTGGATGAAATTGAACCCCGTATATTTTTTCTTTTGAATTTTCTATTATAGTCAATTTTGAGTTTTTTGTGTAAGCAACTGCTTTAAAATTTTTAGGCAGACTTACAACAGCATCTTCGTGACTCATCCAAACAGATTTTTTATATTTAAAGAAGTTTCTAGTTAAAAGAGATTTATTTTTTCTAAATATAAACGCTCTTCCAAATTCTCTTCTTTTACTCGATGATTTTATTTTTCCTCCATATAACTTTGCTATTAATTGAAGCCCATAACAGATACCGAGCACTGGAATTTTTTTTAAAAAAATCTTTTTTGGAATTCTTTGAAATTTCCTTTTTGTGACAGTTGAGGGTCCTCCAGAAAGTATTATTCCTTTTATATTTTTAAAATTCTCAAAATTTATTGCTTCCTTAGGAGTAATAATTTCAGAGTAAACTCCTAAATCTCTCACTCTACGTGCTATTAATTTTGTAACCTGAGAACCAAAATCTATTATTAATATTTTATCTTTTTCACTGTGAAACTGCATTTATTTTTTCGATAAACTGTCAATTTCAATTTTTAATTTTTCACTTCGTTTACAAAATTTTTCGCAGAGGTCACTTAGTCTTTCATTTAGCTCTTTGCTTTTTGCGTAATCTGAAATATCAAGTTTAAGTTTAGCTAGACTATAAATAGCTTCTTCATTACTAGGATTAAGTAAAATTACTGTGTTTAAGTTTTGCTCTTCTAAATCTTTTTTTTTTAAAGATTTAAATATTTTAGCTAAATACATATACGATAATTCATTTTTTGGATTAAAAACAATGTCTTGTTCAAACTTAAATTTTGCTTCCTTTAATTTATTATTATTAAATAGAGAAACGCCTTCTTCAAAATGCTTTGTATTAGCATACAAGGAGGTTGTTAAAAGAAGCAAACAAAAAATTAATTTTGTGAATTTAAAAATCATAATTTATAATTAATATTTTTTTGTGTCATTTCTACACTGTGTACCATACTTTCATAAAAACCTGCTTTTGTAATTTTTATAAATTTAGCATTTTTTGAAATTTGCTTAAGATTTTTAGCTCCTATGTATCCCATTGATGAACGTAGACCTCCTTTTAATTGATAAATGATTTTTGAAACATTTCCTTTATACTCTACTCTACCCTCTACACCTTCTGGAACAAATTTAGATTTATCTTTAAAATTTTTCTGGAAATATCTATTAGCTGATCCAGATGACATTGCGCCTATTGAACCCATTCCTCTGTAATTTTTAAAAAGCTTACCCTTAAACTTAAATTTTTCTCCAGGACTTTCTTCTGTTCCTGCAAATATTGATCCCATCATTATCGCATCTGCTCCTGCGGCTAAAGCTTTTGCAATATCGCCTGAAAATTTTACTCCACCATCTGAAATAATTTTGATTTTTTTATTTTTTAAAGCTTCCTTTACTTCCAAAATAGCTGATATCTGTGGTACACCTATTCCGGCAACCATTCTAGTGGTACAAATTGATCCTGGACCAATACCTACCTTAATTATATTTGCACCAGAATTATAAAGTTTTTTTGCAGCCTCGCCTGTTGCAATATTTCCTACACAGATTGGAATTGATTTCACGATTTTTTTTAACCTTGATAACGTTTTTAGAACCTTTTCGCTGTGACCATGAGCAGTATCTATTACTATTAAATCACAACCATTATCTACAAGAGATTTTGTTCTTTCAATATCCTCTTTATTTGTTCCGACAGCTGCACCAACAAATAATTTATTTTTCTTAACTTTAATAATTTCACTTGTTTGTTTTCTAATATTAAGGTTTCGATGAATAATACCTATTCCACCTGCTTTTGCGATTGCAATAGCCATTTTTGACTCTGTAACTGTATCCATTGCTGAAGATAAAAATGGAACTTTTAAGTTTACTTTTTTAGTTAAATTAAGTGAAATATCAGTCTCCGAAGGCAAAACGTTAGAATATCTAGGAAGTAATAATACATCGTCAAAGGTTAGAGACTCTTTAATTGTTACCATATAAACTTATATACAATTTTTGAAATTTATAAAGTCCTTAAAATCTTACAATGTAAATAAGTTTCTTTGGACTCGTTTCTACTTGATTCAGGCTTAAAAAAATTCACATTTTTAAATAAAGATTTAGCCAGTTTTTTTACCTCAATAAAGTCTTCACCCATAAATAGCTTGGAAACAAACACTCCATTATTTTTAAGGATTTTAGAGGAAAAATTTAGAACCTCGGTACACAATTGATTTGTTCTTATAGAATCAAGTGTTTTGTTTCCTGTGGTATCTGCGGCCATGTCTGAGATAATTACATCTAAATTTCCCTTAAAATAATTAATAATTTTATCTTTACTATACGCGTCAAAAATATCATGATTCAAAAAATTTACATTTTCGATTGGCTCCATAGGATTAATATCAACGGATAAAATTTTACCTTGAGTAATAATTTTGCTTGCAACTTGAGACCATCCTCCCGGACAGGAACCAAGATCTAATAAATTGGTATTTTTTCTAATGAAATTAAATTTCTGGTTTAATTCAATTAATTTAAATGCTGCTCTTGATCTATAACCTAATGTTTTAGATTTTTTAAAATATTGATCTCTATGTTGTTTAATTTTCCAAGAGTTACTTTTTTTTGCTCTTTTTGACTTTTTCATTATAAAATATCTTCATGATCTTCATCAGATATTTTCGAAGTATATTTTTTTTGTTGTTTTTTATAGATCAAAATGCTTAAGGGAATTGATAAAACATAAATTAAGCAAAAAATTAAAAGTGTTTCAAAAGTATAAAACAATAAAGCTATAAAAACTACTGTAATTGATAATAATAAAAATACTGTTATTTTTGGTGAAATCGATATTTTTTTTAAAGAAGGCGTTGGTATTTTACTTACTAATAACAAAGCAATTACTATAGTTATTATTGGTGTAAAATTTTTAATGTCAAAATTAAAATTTAAATCGGATAATTCGTAAATTAATGGCATCAATATTAAAAGACCCCCCGCAGGAGATGGTATGCCCTCAAAAAAATTATTCTTCCAGTCTTGTTGACTGTCAGATTTGGTCAAATTGAATCTAGCCAATCTTATAACACAACAAACTGAGTAAATAAGAGCGATAGCCCATCCAAGTTTTCCATAAGTATTTAATTCCCAAAAGTATAAAATTAAAACTGGAGCTATGCCAAAACTTACAAAGTCTGTAAGTGAGTCTAATTCTTTTCCGAAATCTGAAGTTCCTTTGATTAATCTCGCAACCCTACCATCCAAGGCATCTACTATAGCGGCAAGTAAGATTAGTGTAACTGCAAGATTAAAGTTTCCATCAATTGAAAACTTTATAGAACTAATCCCAAGACAAACCCCGCCCAAAGTAAGTATGTTAGGTAAAAGATACCTTGTTTTTTTTGATGATACTAGTTTAAATTTTTTATTTTGTTCCATTAGTCTGAAGCGATTAAACTTTCACCTGCTGTAACATTTTGCCCTTTTTGAGCTAAAACTTTCTTATTTTTAAAATAAATATCTACTCTACTTCCAAATCTTATCATCCCAATTCTGTCACCTTGTTTTAATTCTTGTCCTTGTTCTACCTCACAAACGATCCTTCTGGCAATTAAACCTGCTATTTGAACAATTATAATTTCTTCGGAATTTTTGTTTGATTTTATTTTAAAATAATTTCTCTCATTTTCTTCACTTGCTTTATCTAAAGAGGCATTCAAAAACTTACCAGGCTTATAATAGATTTCTTCAACTCTTCCCGCTGTTGGAACTCTATTGACGTGACAATTAAATACATTCATGAAAATACTGACTTTTGTGTATGTAATATTTTCTAATCTTAATTCTTCAGGTCCCGATCTTTCTGATATATCTGTAATCAACCCGTCAGCTGGACTAACTAAATAAGACTCATTATTTATAGGATATCTTTCAGGATCACGGAAAAAATAATACACCCAAACTGTTATAATTATCAAAATAAAACCTATAAATTTTGAAAAAAATAAGACAACAAATGTAGCGATAATGGAAATAGCTAAAAATTTGTAGCCCTCTTTGTGTATCTTTGGAAAAATTGTATTAAACATAATTTTAAGTTTGCTAAT
>MDTE01131134.1_pt1 | contig 31977 bp, 34 predicted proteins | sample 811231 | NCBI WGS metagenome assembly MDTE01 (sample SAMN05326651, study PRJNA326480) | marine metagenome | isolation source: seawater | place: Indian Ocean: Red Sea | collected 2010 | reverse complement strand
TTATTTGGTGGGCGTGATAAGAATTGAACTTATGACCTCTACGATGTCAACGTAGCGTTCTACCACTGAACTACACGCCCTAAGGAAACTTTGTTAAGAAAAAGCTTAACTTTAGATTTAAAAATTTCTTTTTTAACATGTGTCATTCTAAAATCTTTTTTTTTGTATTTTCTTTTAAATTTATTGTACCAAAAATTTAACTCCTGATTATATTTATCTAATCTTAATTTTGAATAATTGTCATTATGATGCCTATAAAAAGCAAGTGGTTTTTGAATAGATTCAAAATAAAATTTTTCACTACTTCGTACAAAAAAATCAAAGTCGCCTATGATATCATATCTTTTACTAAATCCAGATTTAATAAACAATTTTTTTTTTGCCAAGACTGTTAAAATAAATATTCTATAATCCTCTAACAGATATTTTGTAATAAAACCTGATCTTAATTCTTTTTTGGAAAATAAGTACTTATTTTTTTTCTTTTCATCATAAATAAAAAAGTTGCTATAGATTAAATCAATTTTAGGGTTTTTTTTAAAATACTTTAATTGAATATCTAGTTTTGTTTTTTTCCACCAATCATCTGTATCTAAAAAACTTACATATTTTCCTTTTGCCTTCTTTATTGCATAATTTCTCGAACGGTACAAATTTGTAAATTTTTTATTTTCAAAATACCTAAATCTTTTATCTTTAAATCTTTTGAAAATTTTTTTGCTTCCGTCTGTTGATTTATTATTCCAGAATATTAATTCCCAATTCTTAAATTTTTGATTAATCAAACTTTTGAGACTTTTGTTAAGATATTTTTCTCCATTATAACAATTCATTATAACAGTCACTAATGGTGGTTTTTTTTTAACTTTTTTCATTGTGATTGTATTCTGGAAAAAATAAATTTATTTTTGTTTAATTATATTAAGAATATTTTCCCATGCTTTAGCATGCTGTTTACCAAGAACTGTACCCTCTGCATTACAGGATTTGCAGGGATTATCACATCGATTACCTTCAAGTAAATTTTTTCTATATTTTGTAATTATTTTATCTGTCCAGATTTCAAAAAAACTAGATTGCATAATATTTCCCATCGAAATTCTTCTTTGCCAATCCTGCGGGCAAAGGTAAAAGTTTCCATCCCAGTCTATCAAAACAGAATAAGATGGGTAATAACAATAAGTGAAATTATTTACCTGATCTTGTTTTCCAATATCGATAGTGCCAGTTCTATTGGTCAGTTTAATACCATAATCTTTTTTTTCATCATACCATCTGTCTCTAAGTATAACAAAATCAGACGGAACGCCTGAGTCTTTTGTCATTTTTTTAAATTTTTCAATTTGCTCAGGCCCATCATACATGCTTATTAAGAGTTTATTAACATTTGAGTTATATAAATTAGAAATTGTTTTTTTTGTTAAAACATCACCATTGGTAACAATTTCTACAAAGGCTGCTTCAGCAAGTTTTTTCGAAATTTTGAAAATTTCTTTGTGTAAAAGGGGTTCACCATAACCACACAATGTTACCGACCCTTTAAAGCCGATATCTTTTAAATCTTTAGTTAGTTTGTTTATCAATGGCATCTTCATCCTCTGGTAGGTATCGGGTGCTATTTCAGGTTTAGATTTTGGGCAAAAAATGCAAGACCTGTTACAAACATCTATGATGCTTAATTCTACCCAGCTCGGTATTGGTACTTTTTTGTGGAAAATAAGTTTATCGTCAACAATAATAGTTCTTCTCTTTATATTTAATTTAATATTTTTATGAACTTTTTTAGTTCTTTTATGAGCTTGAATTGACATTTAAATATTACCTAACAAATTTTTTTGAATTAAAAAAGTTTTATTTTTTAATCTGCTCTTGATTTTAGTCATTTAAAGCCTTTTTTAAAAAATTACATATTTTTTTTAACTGGCTATTTCTCAGATTTGGACCAGAAGGGATACAAATTATTTTTTTAAAGATCTTATTTGCATAATTAATTTTAAATTTTTGGCAATGGAGATATTTTTTTTGTAAATGATTTGGGTACCATATCGGTCTAAATTGAATAGTTTTACTATTAAATATTGCTCTTGTTTTTTTGCTTAAGGGTTTGTCTAAAACTAAAAGGTTTAACCATTTATTATTTTTGGAATACTCTGGACTTTGTAGAATATTTGCACCTTTAACTTTTAAAAAACTATCACTATAAAATTTGTTGATTTTATTTTTTTTATCTAGGTTTGAATTTAACATTTCTAATTGTGCTGTGCCTAGGGCAGCGGAAATATTTGAAAGAGAGTAATTGTAACCCACTTCATTGTGTATAAAATTTACATTATTATCTTTAGCTTGAAATACCAAATATCTGCATTTTTTATAAAGTTTTTTATCTTGTGTTAAAACTGCTCCCCCATTGCCACTAGTAACTATCTTATTTCCATTAAAAGAAATTACGCCCAATTCACCAATGGTACCAGTGTGTTTATTTTTAAATTTTTTACTAGTATATTTTGTTCCCAAGCTTTCTGCGGCATCTTCAATAATTTTTATATTTTTTTTTTTACACAAATTTTGTAGCTTATCAAATTTAGCTGCATTCCCAAAAGTATGGACGATAACTATGGCCCTAATAGCCTTTTTTGTTTTTTTATTGTGACAAATATTTTTTTTCATAAAAGTTTGCTTTTGTAAAAATTCAATACATTTTTTTTCATCTAAATTTAAATATTTATCCACATCCATAAAAATTGGCCTTGCGCCAACATAGTTAATTGAATTTACCGAGGCTATAAATGTAATTGAAGGAACAATTACTTCATCACCATTTTTTACCCCTAATGTTATTAAAGATATATGTAATCCTATCGTCCCATTTAAAACAGGAACAACATACTTTGACCTTGTAATTTTTTTGATTTTTTTTTCAAATAAATTTAAATATTTACCAGAAGTTGATACCCAATTAGTTTTAATACAATCAAGTAAGTATTTTTTCTCATTTCCCTTAAATAATGGCTCATGTAAACCTATTTTCATAATTATCTATATTATTTCAAAACTTTAGTTTTTTTAATTTTTTTTAAAAAATTTAATACTTTTATTCCATCTTCTAAAGTACAAAGATTACCATATTGTTCATTTAAAATTGCTGTTTGCTGCTTAATGTAAGTATAGTTTTTTAAATTATTAAAATCTTTTATTATTTTTTTTGATCCTTTTTTGCTTTTAATAATCACTTTATTTGATAACAAATCACCTATTAAGCTGAAATATTTACCGTCTATAATTATTTCTCTCCTATTGATTAGAGAGAAAAAGTTCATATTAACATTAATTATAATTTTTTTAAATTTTGAAACAAAATTTAAAATATCATCTGTATCAATTCTTAATGAAGATATCTTTGAATTAAATGAATTTAATAGCCTAATATCTTTAAAAAACCAGATTAAATAATCAATTTCATGACTTAACTCAAGTGCAACACTACCTCCAAGTTTTTCTTTTGCTGATACTGAATTAAAATATTTTTTCTTTTTTCTCCATAATGGTAAATAAGAGTAAGAATTAACATTAACATTATAAATATCTTTTTTTTTTAAGTATTTTTTTAAAAACTGTATTACTGGGTTAAACCTTAAGTTATAACCTACAAAATATCTATTCTTAAGTTTTTTAGGGATTTTATATTTTTTATTAAAAACTGGTTTTTCAATAAAAACTATTTTTTTTTCAAAATTTTTTTCAATTACTTTAAAATGTTTGAAATGATAGTTAGAAGGAGAGCAAATTAAAATATAATCAAAATCTTTGGATGCTAATAAATTAAGTTTTTTTTTGTCTAATTGATCAAATACTCTTGATGATATATTTACAATATTTAAATTTTTTTTTATTTTCTTAAGTACCTCCATGTGCCGCTGGGCAATAGAACCGGTACCAATTATTAAAATATTTTTAAACATAATTTATAGCCACTCTGCTAGTTTGACTCCATTTTTGGATAATAATAATCTCGCTTCTTGTAAACCATCTCCAACAAAGTTTAAAAGATTTGCAGTAGCAATGCCGTCGATCTGTTTATTATTGAAAGCTTCTAAAAGGTGCTTGTAATTTCCTGCTCCGCCACTAAAAATTAAAGGTTTTTTAAATTCCTTTGGAAAGTAGTTCAAAATTTTGAAATCAAAACCAAATCCTGTGCCGTCTCTATCTATAGAGTTTAATATTACCTCACCTATCGGTAAACTCTCCATTAATTTAAAGATTTTACTTAAATTCATATTAAGTTTTTTACTACCATTTTTTTTGAAACAAAATATTTCATCATTTACATATTTGTAATCCAAAGATCCAATTAGACATTGTTCACCAAAGTTTTTTGATAAGTTTTGAATTAATTTTAAATTAAATAATTCACTATTAATTATTAATTTGTCTGCACCTGAATCTAAATAATATTTTGCTTTGTCTATACTATCAACTTTACCTCCTACAGAAAGAGGTATGAAACAATTTTTTGTAAATTTTCTTATGGTATTACAAAAATTTTTTATATCCTGTTTATCCCTTGAAACATCTAAAATATTAATCTCGTCTACAGATTTTGCAATTAATGTAAAATTATAATTTTTTTTTAACCACTCAAAATTTCCTATTTTTTGAAGTTTAAAATTTCTACTAAGAAAAAAATTTCCATTATCGAAAAGAAGTGAGAAAATTAATCTTTTTTTTAACATTGATTAAAAATTCAAAAAATTTTTAATTAATTGTAACCCATTGCCTTGGCTTTTTTCAGGATGGAATTGAGTTGCGCAAATATTATCTTTATGAAAAGATGATAAAAAATTTATTCCATAATAAGAGGTAGATATTTGACATTTTAAATTTTTTGGTGACATGTAAAAAGAGTGAACAAAATAGAAATCTGAACCATTTTTTAAACCTTTAAATAAACTATTTTTTTTTTCAAAATTTACTGAGTTAAAACCAACATGAGGAATTTTGTTTCCCTTAGTGTCATTCGTGCTAAATCTTATTACTTCATTGTCTATCAAGCCTATGCCTTTGGTATAACTATCCTCAGTACTTGATGCTCCCATCAATTGCATGCCTAAACAAATGCCAAAAATATAGTTTCCCTTTTTAGCAGTTTCGATAATTGCATCATCTATGTTTCGCCTTTTAATTTGTTCCATTGCTCTTTTGAATGAGCCTACACCTGGTAAAATTACATAGTTGGAGTTTTTAATCTTCTCTGGGTCATCAGTAACGACTACTTCTGCGCCCAAGTATGTAAATGCATTCTTTAAGGAGGCGATATTTCCCATTCCGTAATCAATAATTGTAATCTTTTTTTTGCTCATTTATTTAACTACAAATTTAGGTTTCCACATTCCATTATCTTTATCTTTATTAAAAAGTTTTTTATTAGCCCATTTATCTAAAATATTTTGGAAAGTTTTTTTTGTCATTTTATAATAATCTAAATATATATTAATGTATTCTGTAGGATATTGATTGTCATATAGGTTCACAAGATTTTTAGCCTGGTTTCTTGTCATTGCTCCCCTTCTTATCTCAATCCCGGCATCTTGTGTTGCTCTACCAAAACCAAATTTTAAATACATCATATAAGTATGTAATGAGTAAAGGGCCTGATCGTTCTGTGCAAAGTTAGTAAAAGTTCCAGGATTTGTCTCTTTCTTTTCATCTAGTCCACAATATTTTTTCGCAACCACATAATTTCTATAAGAGTCCCAATTCTCAAAATATGACCAATGAGTAATTTTGACATTTTTAAGGAGTTTATCAGTTGGGAAATTAAAGAAAAATTTTTCTGACTTTTTAATTTCAATTTTATTTAAAACTTTTTCATACCCGCTTTCTAAATAAATCTTTTTTTGATATTTTGGTTTGTAAAAAGGTTTATTTTTAGTTTTATTTGACCCACCGTATTCAACCTCACCGTCTTCTCCATAAACAATAAGATTTATATTTAAAGACACTGCAAGATTTAATATCGCTGTATGAATAGCAATTAACCATCCATAATAAGGGAACCCCTTGTGAATAAAACCTGCCTTATCAATCTGTCTTAGGACTTCCCGGTTCGGTGATATATGCAGATGGTCAAAGCCTGACTCTATAAAGTTTTTTAAATTTTTATTTCCTAACTCCAATTCTAATGGTGGTCGCACGGTAACTGTAAGTGGGTTGACATTAAATTTTTTTTTAAGAGTGTATGCAACATATGATCCGTCTTTTCCACCACTTACTGGAATTATGCAATCGTAATTTCCCTTATTTTTTTTTAAAGTTTTTTTAAAAATATTTTGTCTACTTACCCAATCTATATTTTTTTTTTCCTCTGACCATTGGCATGCATTACAGTAACCTCTTTTATCAAAAGTTATTCTTGGTCGTGTAGAAGTATTCAGACAATTTTTACACCAGAACATAGACATAGAATTAAATTGCTGACCATCCTCCATCTATCATTAAATTAGTTCCAGTAATATAAGAGGAAGCATCAGATGCTAAAAAAATTATAGCAGCAGCTATTTCTTCTGGCTTCGCAAGTCTTTTCATTGGGCAAAAATTACTATAATTTTTTTTAAATATGCGATTTTGATTAGCCTTTGAACCTTTTACATGACCAACCACTCCTCCTGGACAAACGGAATTTATTCTTAGTCCAAATTGACCGTAATATGATGCAAGTTGTCTACATAAATTTACTATTCCACCTTTTATAATAGAATAGTTCATATTTTCCGACATTTTGGTATTTTTATATAAATTAATATTTTGACCCAGCAAACCATAAATTGAGCTCATTAAAATCACACTCCCGCTAATTTTTCTTCTTCTCATATGTTCACAAAATTTATAAGCCAGCCAAGATGATGAATTAAGATTAACATCTATATGCTTTCTTAAATTGGGGAGCTTATTCTTTGAAAAAGAACTTTTTGCCCATTGGTTAGTAGTAGGATAAGTAGAATTTATAAATATATCTGGGCAACCAACCTTGGAAACGGCATTTTCTACTCTTTTATCTAAATCTTTCATTCTTGAAACATCAAAATAAATAAATTTTAAACCCTTTCGGTATTTCTTCTCTAATTTTTTTCCAATTTTTTTATTAATGTCAAAAACAAAAGTTTTAGCTCCACTCAAGACCAGTGCTTCCGTAATTTTTTGCCCCAATAGCCCGCAGCCGCCGAAAATAACAGCTTTTTTACCTTTTAATTTAAATTTATCTGAATAATCTATCATCGCTTTTTATAATTGTTTTAACCAAATTAAAATCATCAATATCATCTATATCTGCAGAGCGGTTTCTAGGCATCAAGTAAGTAATTGTTTTACTATTGAGCAATTTAAATTTTTTAATTAATGACATCCTTTTGTATATGTAAATAGATGCATTCATTTCATAAACTATTGGAGCGTCTTGACGTCTTACAATTCCATAGTCAGACGAATAGCTTCTTGAGTATTTGTTTGAGTCCTTTTTAAATTTAACTATCCTAATTTTTTTTTGTTGAATTTCAATCATATTGAAATATGGGTTCTTCTTAGCTGGACAAATTGAAATTAAATTATTAGCATTTTTTCTTTTAAACAATTTTAATGATTTTTTTATGTCATTAATATTTCTTAATGGCGAAGTAATATCTAGATCTACACAAATATCAAATTTTACTTTAAAAAATCTCTCTGACTCAAGTAACGCATGTCTAACCGCTAATAGTTTGGATGACTTATCGCTTGCGATTTTTTTTGGTCTCAAAAACCAAGTTTTTGCACCATATTTCTTAGCAATTTTTTGTATTTTTTTGGAGTCTGTTGAAATAACAACCTCATCAAACATCTTAGATTTAAGTGCTTGCCTAATTGTATATGAAATTAAAGGCCTGCCATTAATTTTTTTTAAAGCCTTATTTTTCAAACCTTTGGAGCCAGCGCGAGCGCAAATTGTACAAAGTGTAAACATATTTAAATATCCTTGGAGAATTTTTTGAGCTCTGAAAGCTGGCCTAAATCAGTCCAATCTTTTGAGTCTATAGAAAAAGTTCCTACTTTTAATCTTTTTCTTAAACATAATTTTATTAAATCAGTCATGTCAAAAAATTTATTTTTTTTTAACAATTTTACAATATCTCTTCTTATAAAATATAAGCCTGCACTCGCCAAATAAGTAAATTTTGATTTTTCATCAATTGATATTAGCTTATTTGACTTTATTTTACATATGCCGTAAGGAAATTCATAAGTTTTATTAGAAACTACTAAAGTAATTTGGTTTTGACTTGAGATGTGATATTCATAAAATTTATGAAAATCAATTTTAAATAAAGTGTCACAATTTGATAGAATAAAGTTTTCGGATAACCTTTTTTTAATTAAAGACAATCCACCAACTGTACCTAGAGGTTTTTTTTCCTTTGTAAAATTAATTTTATATTTTCTTCTAAGAGAGTTAAAATATGATCTAATAAGTTCCGCTTGATGATTGACTACCAAATTAAAATTTTTAAAATTAAATAGATTAAAATTTTCAATTATATGTTCTATCATTGGTTTATTATTTACTGGTATTAGAGGTTTAGGCAAAATTTTTGTTAAAGGTCTTAATCTTGTTCCTCTTCCTCCAGCCATAATTATTACATCAATTAATTTTAACTCAGGAGACTCTTCCTTGTAGAAAACATCATTCCAAGTTACGATTTTCTTTAATTTATTGTCCTTGTTAACAATTGGGATAAGGCCGAATTGTCCATTAATAAAAAGTTTTTTTAAGTTAGTTTTTTTTAATTTTTCAAATATTATTTTTTTAGGATTTTTATTATAAAGATATTTTATTTTTGAATTCATTGAAACATTGTCAAGTAAAGCTTTTTGTATATCGCCTTCAGATAATGTTCCAAGTAATCTATTATATTTGTCTGTGACGACCACTGTCCTCGAACCATTTTTTTTAATTTTTTCCATGGAAGTTTTTATAGTTTCAGAAATCTTCGATATTAAATATTTTTTATTCATAAATTTAATTTATTTTTTTTAAAATTTCAAAAGCCTCTGCCGCTTTGGTGCTTATTTCTGATCCTCTAACTTTAGCTAGTGATTTAATGGTTTCTTGACTTCGAGGAAATGGGAATTTTTTAATTTCACTTTTATAAATTTTCATTGCTTTTATTTTTTTGTCTAAAAATTTAGAGATATCTTCATAATAGTTAGGTTTAAAATAATTTTTTTTATTAAGATTAAAATTTGTTTCTGATAAAACTTCATAAGCTAAGATTGATTTAATAAAACTAAATCTAAAATTTTTAGTACAAGTTGAAATTATATCTGAAATTATTTTATGATCTGAGTGCACATCCCCCAAATGAGGAACAAAAATTTCATCTGGTTTCACAGTATTTATTACCTCAGTAATTTTTTTTATTAATTTTTTTTTTGGTATCTTATCTAATTCTGTTGGTTTTAATTCTAAATTATAAAACCCTTTAAATTTTACAAATTTTATAATTTTTTTTATCTGCTTTTCTCTTTTTAAAATAAATTTTTTTTCATACTCTGGTTCGCTTGGCATGGTTATTAAAAGCCAATAAATTGAATTGGTTTTTTTTGAATTTCTTTTAAATAAAGTTCCACCGGCACCTAATATTTCATCGTCAGCATGTGGGGCTATGACTAAAGTTTTCATAAATAATTATCTTTTTTAAATCTAATTTTTGGACTAAAATTTATTAATTTTAGAGAATTTTTACCACATTTAATTACAGGTTTTAAATTTGCCAATTTTATTATCTTGCCTGGCTCAATATTGTCAAACTTAGAATGAATTATTTTTGTTCTCCAAACTTTAATCATTTTATTGTTAAAATAAAAATGTGCTCCACCATATGGTTTTCCAAGAGCCCTAGTTAAATTAAAGATACTTTCTGCATCCATTCTCCAGTCAATCATTCCATCTTTAAAACTTCTTTTTTTCCAATAGTTTTCTTTTACATTTGATTTTTTAAGTTTTTTTATTTTACCTTTTTGGAAGTCTTTGATTAAGCTTAATAGTTGTTTGCTAGCAGTTTGATAGAGTTTCTTATAAAGATCAAATGCAAAATCCTTACTTCTAATTTGTACTTTTTTTTTAGATACAATCTCTCCACTGTCAATTTCTGAGTTCATTAAAAAAAAAGTTGAAGCTGTTTCTTTTAAACCAAGAACTAATGGCCAAATAATTGGGTGCCTCCCTTTATTTCTTGGTAAATCTGACGGATGATAACCAATAATTCCATACTTCGGTATTTTCAAAACTTTTGGTTCGATTATATGTGACCAGCCTAAACATATAATTAAATCAGGTCTCTTATTTTTTAACCATTTATATGTTCTTTTATCATTTATGTTTTGAGTGTAAAAAGTATCAAATTTGTTTTTATATAATCTCACTAAGTCAATAAAATCCGAATTAAAGGTAGAATTTTTTTTTCCAATAACTCCATCTATTGCAATATTTTTTTTTATCAAAAAATCAACAACTTTTTTTGTGAACAAAACTGAACCTAAAATAATTATTTTCATTAATACTTTATATCTATAAACTTTTTAAAAATAAGATTTTTGAAATTTGTTTTTTTAATAATATTCTTTATTTTTTTCGAGGTATTTCCGTTAAAATAAGGATTTTTAATTTTCTTTATTTTCTTATAAAATTTTTTAGAAAAAGCTAATGTAACTTTTTTCAAAATTTCATTTGTATTATGAGAACAATCAATTATAGAACCTGATTTAAGCCTTCCATCTTGACGACTTCCTACATTAAGCGTTGGTTTTTTGAAAGATGGTATCTCAATAATACCGCTTGAAGAGTTACCTATAACTATATCGGAATACTTGCATAGGGAGAAGTATTTCCGATGTCCCAAAGATTTTACAAAAATTGAATTATGATTTTTTTTTACAAATTTTTTAAATTTATTTACGATATATTTGTATCCTAAATCAGCATTAGGCATTGTAAAAATAAATGTAAAATTTCTAAGCTTTTTCAAAGAGTTTAAAAAATTATCAAAGTTTTTGGTATTTTTCGATTTTTCTAAAGTTTCAGGGTGATATGATACTAAAGCTACTTTTCCCTTAAATATGATATTTAATTCTTCTTGTAATTCTTTTTTACTCATTAGTTTTGTCTTTTTTATTGCCTCAACGCCCAATGAGCCTACATTGTGAACTCTATTTTTACTCTCTCCCAATTGAATTACTCTTTTCTTGTACTCATTAGTTGAAACAAAATGAAGGTGAGATAATTTTGTTATTGAGTGTCTAATACCTTCATCGATTAATCCCTCTGTTCTCTCACCCCCATGAATATGAATTATTGGAATTCTATTTAAACAGGCCGATATTGCACAAGAAAATATTTCATATCGATCTCCTAAAATTAATATCGCATCAGGATTAATTTTATTAAAGATATAAGAAAATTTTTTAATACCAATACTGAAAGAATTTGATATTGATGAGATATCATCATTTTTAATTCCTACATCAATAATTTTATCAATTTTAAGTTTGTTTTTTTTTATATATTTTATTGTCTCTCCAAAATACTTTGATAAATGAGCCCCTGTTACAAATAATTTTAAATCAAAGAAATTATCTTTTTTAATTTCTATTATGAGGTTTTTTAGAAGATCGAATTCTGAACGTGAGCCAGTGATTACACAAATTTTCATTTTAAAATTTTATATTTTCATCAGTTTTAAAATTAAAGCTTGATTTTTTACCAATTATTTCATCCCACTTAGAAGCTGGTATTCCTTTTTGAGCTCTTTTTGTTGTGATGTTATTTAAAGAAAATTTTTCACCTTTTAAAATTGAAGTTTTAGCTACTATTTGCTTTCTTATTGTTTGTAAATTTTTAAGCTCCTCTTTGTACGGATATTTATCATAAACTCCTAAACTTTTTTCAAATTCTCTTATACTTTTTACATAATGAGTGAGTTCTTTTGGATCAAGACTGGAAGTATGATCTGGACCTTTTAAACTTTTGCTTATTGTAAAATGTTTTTCTAAAACAGAAGATCCTAAAGCTATTGCCATTAATGAAGCTTCGTTACCTATGCTGTGATCTGAATATCCAACGCTAATATTAAGTTTATCTTTTAAAAATTTTATTGATTTAAGATTTAGTTTTGAATTAGTTGCAGGATATTCAGTATTACAGTGCAAAATTGTGATATCTTTTTTTTTTGTTCCATTTTTGATTAAAATATTAAGTGCTTTTTTAATTTCTTTAAGATTACTCATTCCGGTGGACATAATTACCTTTTTTTTTGATTTTCCTATTTTTTTAAGTAAAGGAATATTAGTTATCTCACCCGAAGCTATTTTGATTAAATTGACTTTTATTTTTTTAAGAAAATCTAAGCTTGGTTCATCAAAAGGACTAGAAATAAAATTAATATTTCTTTTTTTACATCTTTCTTTAATTTTTCTAAAATCATTAAAAGATAAACTTAATGATTTAAGCATTTCTAATTGAGATTTGCTTTTAAAATTTTTTTTTTGATATTCTGCTAAATTAGCTTTTGTTTGACAAAGCTCACTTGGAATAAATGTTTGAAATTTAATAAAATCAGCTTTTGCTCTTGAAGCAATATCTACCATCTTCAAAGCTTTTTTCAAACTCCCATTGTGGTTCACCCCTGCCTCTGCAATTATTATAGTTTTCATCTACTTTATTAATGAATTATTTTTTACATCTTTTTTGATTATTGAACCCATTCCAATAATACAATTGTCACCAATTTCTACACCTTCTTTAATAACTGAGCCGCTACCAATAAATGTATTAGAGCCTATTTTGACTCCTCCATTAATTGTCGCTTTAGTAGCGATGTGCGTGTTTGATCCTATTTTAGTGTCATGTTCGATCAATGCAGAAGTATTTATTATAGAATTTTCTCCTACTTTAACCCCATAATTAATTATTACGCCGTGAAAAATCATTGTTCCAGTTAAGATGGATGATTTATCGGAAATTAAAGCATGCCTTGAAACTATTTTTGGAATTTTAAATCCAAGCCTTTTAATTTTAAGAAATAATTCATTTCTTTTTTTATAATTTTTTATTTGCCCTATCGTGATTGCTATATTGATATTTTTTTTATTCTTAATATTTTTTAAATAATTATCTCCTCCTATTACTTTATATTTATCGATAGTTTTGGATTTGTCATTATCAATAAAACCAAGAATCCTATATTTTTTTGTAGATTTGATTATATCTAAACAAGATTTGGCATGCCCGCCAGCACCAACAAGTATTATTTTTTTCATAATTAGTAATTAAAGTCTTTAGTCTTATAGTGACGTAAGTTCTTTTGAGAGTTAAACCATTTAATAGTTTTTTTTAAACCCATACTCAAACCTTGATTATTCGAATATATTGGCTTCCAATTAAGTAATTTTTTAGCTTTTTTATTTGAGGCCAGAAGTCTCATTACTTCGCTTTTCTTTGGCCTAATACGATTTTTTTTAATTCGATATTTAATTTTTTTATTCAAAATTTTTCCAATTTTTTCGATTAAGTTTTTTATTGAAATGTCATAACCTGATCCTAAGTTGATTACTTCACCAATCGATTTTTTATTTCCAATAGCGGAAATTATACCCCTCACTGTGTCTTCAATATAAAGTAAATCCCTTCTTGGTGATAATGAACCAACCTCAATAATTTTTTTCCTAAGGACTTGAGAAATGATAGTTGGAATTATCGCTCGAGCTGATTGACGAGGTCCATAAGTGTTGAAAGGTCTAATGATTGAAGCAGGTAGATCAAAAGATTTATTAAAAGATAACACTAATTGATCGGCTGCTACTTTAGTAGCAGCATATGGAGATTGGGCATTTAAAGGATCTGTTTCTAAAATTGGAACTTTTTTTGGTGTTCCGTAAACTTCACTTGTTGAAATATGAATAAGTTGTTTAATTTTATTTTTTTTACACGAGTTTAAAATATTAAGAGTGCCATTTATATTGGTATCAACATATGATCTAGAAGCACCATAGGAATATGGTATTGCTATCAAGGCAGCCAAATTTATAACTATATCGACACCTTTTATTATTTTATCTATTAAATCATTGTCCCTTATGTCTCCAAGAATAATATCAATCTTTTTTTTTGTTTCTTCTGGTATTGTGTCAAGCCAACCCCAAGAATTGAAAGAATTATATAAAACTAGAGCTTTCACCTGAAATTTTTTTCTAACTAATTGCTCAACTAAATGTGATCCTATAAAACCCTCTGAGCCTGTAACTAATACTTTCATTTTAATATTTTAGTTGTAGACATAGCTCCGCACTCGATCAAAAGTAGATCTTGGAAGTGAGCTTGCATAATTTTTTTTACTAAAGTGGATAACAAACACTATCAGAGTTTTTATTAATCGTAATTTTGAAAATTCCACTTCTAGCAAAAATTTTATTATTGTATACTTTATGGATATCTAAAAAAATATTTTTTAGCGGTCCTGAAATTATTTTAGTTTTATCATTTATTAATTTAAAAAAAAAATTGTTAGCAATAAAACCTTTGTTATTTTCATTTTTCTTACAAAAGTTTATGAATTTACCTATTTCAATAGAGTCCTTATCATTACCAAAAATAAAATGCTGTAAACCCTTACAGAACTTTATGCTTAATTGAAAATTTTTGATTTTGAAATTTTTGCTATAACAAAAAACATAATTGCCAAGTACATTTTTGAATTGTTGTTTTTGGTTATTTTTATTAATCTCCATTTTTGGATAATAAAACTCAAAATTATGTTTTAAGTTTTTCAGATCATTTAGAAAAATTTTTTCTTGATTATTTTTAATTTTTGCTACTACCCACATGATTAATATTTGTCCTTTAGGTCTTTTTTTAATTCATCGTATTCTCTCATTTTTTCTTTCATAAAACGGATCGTAATTTTTGTTTTTTCAGTGATGCCCTTTGGAGTAAGTAAGTAAATATAGTTAGATTTGTTTTTATTTTTTTTAAAATTGTTTATTTTTATCAATCCTTTTTTTTTGAGCTCTGTGAGGCAGTAATTTACTTTTCCTAAACTAAGATCTAAGTCTTTAGCTATTTCTCTTTGAGATAATTCAGATTTTTTTCCTATTTTTCTCAATATTTTAAAGTGCTCATTTTTCATATTTTTATTATATTGTTCAATAATTGAACTGTAAATACATAAAATTGTTCAATTTATGAACATGATATGGTATAAAAAGCTTTAAAAATGACTTATTTTTCTAATTTTAAAAAATGTCTTTTTATAATCGATAAAAAGGTTACTAATTTAGTGCCATATATTTTAGTTTCATTAATATTGGCCGGGGTTGATATACTAGGCTTAGGATTAGTCTTTCCCTATATTAATTACATAATTGATCCACAATCTAGCGTAAGCCAAAATACTAAGTTTTTTTTTGAAAATAATTTACCCTTTTTTCAATCATACAACTTAATAATTGTATTATCATTTTTAGTTTTAATAGCCTTTATCTTGAAAAATATCTTAAATTTTTTTCTTACTGCGATTATATATAAATTTGCCACTCGAGAAATTTCAATTTTAAGACCTAGACTAATGTTTATTTATCAAAATATGGATTATCTTAACTATGTAAAAAGAAAACAAGTTGAATATTTAAGAAATATTAATGACCTTACTCAAACTTGTCTTAGCAGTGTAGAATATTATTTGAGAGTAATTACTGATTTAATTATTATAGTAATTTTATTTGGTTATATGTTTTGGTTTAATCCGAAAGTACTGACTTATTTTTTAATATTAATACTAAGCGTAATGTTACCTTTATTTTTTATTCTTAAAAAGAGAACTGTTAAATATGGGAATGAATATGTATCTGGCTTAGAACTTTTATATAAAAATGTTTCGGAAGCAATAATGGGTATAAAGGAAATAAAAGTTCTAGATAAAGATAATTTTTTTTTAAAAAAAATTAAAAATGCTGCTCATAGACTTTACAAAGCAGCTTTTTTATCACACTTAAATAATATTGTTATACCACCATTAATTGAGGTTGCCCTTATACTGTTTGTTGTAAGCTTAATAGGCTACGCGGCTTTATTCAAGTCTAGTGCGGCAGAAATAATACCTGTATTAAGTATTTTCGCGTTGGTAGCAATAAGAACAATTCCTCTATGCCAAAGAGTAGTTCGTAATAGTAATAGAATTAATTATTACCAAAAGTCTGTAGATGTAGTTTACAACGATATTCTTAATCTTGCGGGTGAAAAAAAAGATTTAAAGAAAAGAGATAACAATAAAACATTCGAACAAATAGAGTTTAGGAATATTAATTTTAAATATCCTGCATCCACTAATGCAGTTTTTAATAATTTAAATCTTTTTATAAAAAAAAATGAATGTATAGGTATTATTGGTGAGTCTGGTTCTGGTAAAACTACTTTGATTGACCTTCTTTTAGGTCTATTGAAACCTCAGTCTGGAGAAATATTTATAAATGGGAAATATAACAGTAATTTTAGTTTAAACTTGTCCTCATTTTCTGCTTATTTGCCTCAAAAACCATTATTATTAGAAAGCTCAATAAAAGAAAATATTACCTTAGAAGAGAATGATTCTTTAATAAATCAGAGTCAACTGGTCATGGCCTTAAAAAATTCTAACATTTTAAATTTTGTTAAAAGCTTACCTGCAAAGGAAGAAACAGTTATTGGAGATAAAGGTTTAAGAGTATCAGGGGGTCAGGCACAAAGAATAGCTTTAGCAAGAATATTTTACCACGCAAAGGAAATCATAATTATGGATGAAGCAACAAGTTCTTTGGATAGCAAAACCGAAGAGGAAATAATTGAAAATTTGAATTCATATAAAGGAAAAAAAACAATTATCGTGATTACTCATAAAAAAGAGACACTTAAATATGTTGATAAAGTTTATGAGATTAAAGATAAAAATTTAAAAGAAATATTAAATTAAATTTTTCTTTTTATAGATCTGGCAACTGTCCTTGCAGTTTTGACAAGGTTTCCAAATTGATTAAAATCTAAGGGTTGTAACGGATCAACAGCAGACTTTTTAGGATTTTTGTGAATTTCTATGATTAATCCATCGCATCCAGCAGCAATTGAAGCTAAAGTTAAACTTGGTACCCAAGGTGCCCAGAAAGAAGCATGACTGGGATCTGAGATTATTGGAAAATTTGTTAATTCTTTCAGAGCAGGAAAAGCTTGAATGTCCAAAGCAAATCTTGAAGTATCTCTGTGAGTATGAGGTATAGAAACTCCTCGCTCGCAAAGTATAAGCTTTTCATTTCCTTCAACTAAAATATGTTCAGCCGCACCTAGGAAATCTCTAAGACTTGCACCAAAGTGTCTTTTAAGAATAATTGGTTTTCCCATTAATGCACACTCTCTTAACAATTCTAAATTTTGCATGTTTCTTGAACCAATTTGAATAATATCGGCAGTTTCACATATCCTTTCAAGGTAGGATATTTCTGTTACTTCTGTAACCACTTTTAGATTAAAATCTTTTTTTATTGTATCCATAATATCCATACCCTCATTTTTAGACTCTTTATATTGTCTGGATCGATAAGGAAAAGTTAAAGGTTTATAGGCATGGCCTCTAATAATTGATATTTTATTTTTTTTCAGACATTTTGCTGTTTCATACATTAGTTTATAATTTTCTACGCCATTTGGTCCTGCAATAATTGGGATAGAGTTTTGGCCGAATACTATACCGTCACCTAAGCTTATTATTTTTTTATTTTTTTTTGAAGTTGAGAGAGGTAGTTTGTTTATTTTGTCGTCTTTAGTAATATCTTTTGTGGGAAATTTATTTGATAAATTTTTAATGGTATATTTGCTCATAAATTTATTTATATTCAAATTCTTTATCTTTAACAACATTAAACTTTTTTTCAGAATAAATAGAATTATAAATGGAATGAATTAATTTTATCACATATAAATTTTTCTCAATATCTAAATTTTTTGAGGACTTTTTGACTTTTTTATTTAAAAATTCCTTCAATATTTTAAGATGACCATTTCCCATACCTGATTTAGGTCCAAGGCCTTTTTTAAAAAATTCTGAATTATTTTTATCAATTTTAAGATGATTTTTTGTGAAGTAAAAAATTTTGTTTAAACTAATATCTTTTATCAAAAATCTACCTTTTCTACATAGGATATCCAAAGACATTCTGTAGTCTCTATTGGCTCTTGTGGTGGCTTTTAGATTAGAAATTAATTTACTATTGTGAACAAAATTAATTGTTATTAAATCCTCAGCTTCAAGTTTTTTACGGTCAAAGCCAGCAAAAGCGTTGAATTTACTTATCGGTCCAAAAAAATATACAATTATATCTAAAAGGTGAATAGACTGATTGAAAAGAACACCACCGTCTGATTTATATTTTCCTCTCCAGCTTTTACTATAATATGATTTACTTCTGTGCCAATATAAAGCAGCATCTACAAAAAATGGTTTGCCAAATTTTTGACTTTTAATAATTTTTTTAGCTTGAGTGATCGCTAAATTATACCTATTTTGAAAAGCTACCCAGCACTTGATATTGTTTCTTTTTTTAATACTAATAAGTTTTTTTGCATCTTTGACAGATAAAACAAATGGTTTTTCAATTAAGGTATTAATTTTTTGTTCTAAAAAAAACTTTGCGTGATTAAAATGTGAGCCAGATGGAGTACAAATTATTGCATAATCGATTTTGATTTTTTTATTTTTGATATCAGAAAATTTTATAATTGAATATTTTTTATCTAAATTTTTAATAATGTTATTTTCAATTATATAAATTTTGTTAATATTTTTAAACTTCTTAAGTTGTTCAATGTAATGTTTCCCGATTGCTCCGTATCCTATAATTGCAATATTCATCTAATATTTTTCCTTAAATTAATGGTCAATTAACCGATTTTTTTTACAATATCTCATAGCCATTTCAGCAATAAAAAGATCTTTTTTTGAGTGTATATCAATTCCAGTAAAAGGATCCTCGTTTATAATAAATTTTACAATTTTTCCAATTCTTTTCCCTTTTCGCCAAAATTTTGATCTGGTTGCAGAAGCTAGGCCTGTATCTTCTCTGAAAAGTTTTTGGCCAGTTTGCCTAGACGTATAGTTTTTCATCCAACTAGAAACTTTTGAAAATTTTTTATTTTTTTTATGCCATACATGTTTATAAAAACTGTGTACTGAAAAAGCACTATCAATAGTTTTATTTTTTTTAAGTATATTTACTGCTTCCTTCACCCATCTCGCTTGTCTGAAAATATTAGTACATGTTAAAAAAACGCAGATATCAAATTTTGACTTATAAAAAACTTCAGCTTGTTGCAAAGCATTTTGAAGTGTTTTTTCCGTTGTAACCCTATCTCCTGCAAAAGCTTTCTTTCTCATAAATGGAACATCGGCTCCATATTTTTTTGAGGTGTTTGCAATTTCTTTCTTGTCTGTTGAAACTAAAATTTTGTCACAAACTTTACTTTTAATTGCTGCTAATATTGGATAAGCTATAAGAGGTTTACCACATATTTTTTTTAAATTCTTATTTTTAATACCTTTTGATCCTCCCCTTGCAGGTATAATACAAATTACTTTAAGTTTTTTTATCATATCTTAAGTCTATTTAAGTTCATCGAGTCCAAATTTTTAAAACCTCCATTCATCATTGCCGTTTTTAACTCGCTATCTAAAATATCGAAAATTTCTTTTACACCAAGATGTCCACTATTAATTAGACCATATATTGCGGGTCTACCAATCCCAACAAGATCCGCACCTAGGCATAAATACTTCAAAATATCACTGCCTTTTCTGATACCACCATCAATTATTATTTTTAATTTTTTACCTTTTAAATCTTTCACTTCTCTGATCGCATCAACAGATGAAATACCTGAATTTAACATTCGCCCACCATGATTTGAGATCCATATTGCGTCAACTTTCCTTTTTGCGGCTTCTTTAAAATCATCTTTAGTTATTACACCTTTTGTAATTATCGGAAGATTTGAATTTTTTTTCACCCAATTTATTAAAGACCAATCAAAATTAAGTGCTTGATTAACATTAGGAGGCAATGGATTTGTTCTTCTACCGTATTTTCTTGCGTCATACCCTATTTCTCTATCTTGATATCGGTGTGATCTCACATTTGCATCTAAGCATAAACATAAAGATAAACATTTTAATTTTTCTGCTTTAAGAATTTCTTTTTTTATCCAGCTGGTATTTCCAAATGGGAAAATTTCCCAACCTATAATGGAATTTTTGTTACTCTTTCTTATATCTTCTAGGCTTATTCTTCCTTGAGTTCCAAAAAAAGCTAATCGATTGGTTTTGTTAAATGCTTTGCATGTTTCAATTTCTCCATCATAATGAAATTGGGTTTGATGTCCCATAGGTGATAAAATTAAGGGTGAAATTAATTTCTTTCCAAATAATGACGCACTAATATTAACTTTATTAATCTTGTTTAATAATTTAGGTATAATTTTGATTTTTTGTAAATCGTAAATATTCTTATCTCGAGTAAAATTATCCTCTGCTCCAGCTTGCAACCAATTAAATGATCCACCTCTTATTTTATTACTGGCAAAATTTTCGGCTTGTCTCACAGTATAAAATTGTTTTTTCATTATGCAGCTTTCAAAATATATTTATGCCACCACTCCACCATTAAGAGTCTAATTAAAAATGATGAGTTAAAATGACTTTTTGAATTTTCTAAATTTGTAAGAAGTTTAGAAAGTTCATGATTATCTATTATATCTTTGGAGACAAAATTCTTGTCACTAATAGTCTCTTTTGTAAACTTTAATAGAACAGTTTTTAACCATTTTGACTGAGGATCGGCTATAGTTCTCTTGTTTTTTAATAACACTTTTTTATCTACTTTATCTTTAAATATACTTTTTAAAATTATTCTATCCTGACCAGATAAAAACTTAAATTTTGAAGGAATGCTAAAACAAGTTTCCACTATCTCGTGATCAAGGAAAGGTAATCTTGCCTCGACGCTATTCCTCATAGAATTTCTATCTGTATATCTTAGACTTCTAGGTAACTTGGAATAAGAAAAATCTAGATACTGTGCGTTTCTTAAATGACTTTTGAATGGTCTTTCTATCCAACCAATATCTGTTTCATATTTTTTTAAAAAATCTTTATTTAATAAACCATCTTTCAAAAAAACACTTCCATCCTGGGTAGCTGATCCGGGTTTCAAATAGCTAAGCATAGCCCCTAAAAAGAATTTTTCCTGAGATAAAGTTTCATGTTTTCCTATAGTTTTTGATAATCTTGTTTCTAATTTTTTAGTATTCTTCCCAAGCATATCTATATACCATGGAACGATGTGCCATCTATAACCCGCTCCAATTTCGTCACCCCCACTACCATCTAAAATCACCTTTGTTTCGTCTCGATATTTTTCATATAATGAGTTTTGAGACAAAATTCTTAATGATGAAAATGGTTCATACTGTATTTCTAGCACTTTCATTAAATTATCTAGAAGATCATTATCTTTCATGAGTCCTACCTCATTTTTTAAATTAACTGATCTAGCAATTTTTTTTGCTTCCTCCACCTCACTAAATTTTTTATCCTCAAAATCAAATGTGTATGAGGTCAAATCTTTTTTTGTTTCAAGAGATAATGCGGCCATGATAGCTGAATCACAACCTCCTGACATATGGATACCACCTTTAACATCAAAATTTGTATGTTCTATAAAAGAATTTTTAATTTTATCTCTTAGATTTCTTGTGACATCCTTAAAAGTAACAGGACTATTATCAAGATCTTCATTTACAAAATCTTTTAACTTGTAGTACTTTTTGATTTTTACTCCTGAGGGACTAAACTCTAAAAATGACGAGTGAGGGACTTTAAAAATATTCTTAAATGCTGTTTCGTCATTAGAATCGATTAACCCTAGAGAAAGTATTTTATTAATCTCTGAGAAATTTATAGATTTTTCTATGTCTGGAATCTGAAAAAGTCCTTTAATTTCAGAACAAAAGCTCAATTGATTGTTTTTGTTATTGTAATGATAATATAAAGGTTTAATGCCAAATCTATCTCTGATTAAATAAGTTTTTTTTTCTTTGGTATCACAAATAAAAATAGAAAACATACCTTTTAATTTTTCAATAAAACTTATTCCGAATTTCCTATATAAAAACAATATAATCTCACCATCGCCCCCACTTTTAAATTTCTGGTCATAAAAATATTTTTCTTTTAAGCTTTTAAAATTGTAAATTTCACCGTTGTATATTATGGAAATTTTTCTCTCATTATCTAAAAATGGCTGATTAGAATTATTACTTAGATCTAATATTTTTAATCTGACTATACCAGAGGAACAAAATTCGTTACTCCAAACTGCTTGGTGGTCTGGCCCTCTATACTTAATGGAGTTGTTCATCTCATCTACTAAGCTGGGTAGTGGTTTATTTTTAAAGTTTATAATTCCTGATATTCCACACATAAAAAACACTTATAACATAGTATAAATATGTTGATATTTATCAATTAAGAGATTAATGTTCAACATTTGAACAATATACATACACTAAAAGGTTTTAAAAAGCAAAATTATGAAATTATCTTATTATAGTCTTTTTAAAAAATCGTACAAAATTAACTCAAAAGTAAGAAAAATAGGATCTACCTCTCTAACTGGACTATTTTTTAATAGATTATCAAATTTTTTTCTTCCATTTTTCATATACTTAAGCGTAAAAGCTAACAGTATTACCTATTTCAATTTCTTTTTATGCTTACTTTCATGCGTAATATTTTTAAATTTTAATCAGGAATACCTTTTTTTAAACTATTTTTGTTTTTTTATTTTTATGCTTTTTGATCATATTGATGGCGGAGTGGCAAGATTTAATAATTATAAAACTTTTTGGGGAAAATTTATTGATGGTTTAGTTGATGCTTTATTTTTTTCCTTTTTTTATTTTTTCACACTAATTTTTTATTATAAATTATCTGGTGACTTTTTTATCCTAGTATATGGAATAATTGGAATAATAATTTTTTGTTTTGATATATTCCTTCTAGATAGATTTTCCGCAATTACGAGATGGTGCAATGAAGAAAATAAATTAACTAAACCTACATACATTAGAAAAAATTACTTACTCAAAGTGAATATAATTTTTCAAGATCTCAATTTTATATTAATAAGTTTAATATTTTTCTTTGGCTTAGATAGTCCGCATGTAATAAAAATTATTTATTCCTTTTTTACTCTTTTGATTTTGTCTGGAATAATTAATTATTTAGTCCACATTAAATATGCCTACAAAAATTTTAATTACAGGAAAAAATAATTATGATGATTAATGGAATCTTAGGTCATCCTCTTAAAAAACCAAGATCAATTAAGTTGTGGAAAAAATTTTTTAAAAAAAAAGGCATTAAAGCTAAAATGCTTGCTTTTGATATCAAACCAAAAAAAATAAATTCTTTTTTCAAAATGATAAAAAAAAATAAAAACTTTAGGGCAATGGCAGTAACTATGCCCTACAAAAAAAAAGTTATAAGATTTTTATCAAAACAAGACTCTTTTGCAAAAAACGCAAAAGCTGTAAATTTAATTGTCAAAAGGAAAAATTCTTTATTGGGTTATAATACTGATGTGTACGGAGCTTTAATGAGTATCAACAAAATCATAAGGAAGTATTCTTCTATCGCCATTATAGGAATGGGAGGTTCGGGACAGTCAATTTTTAATTTTTTTTTTCAAAGATTTAGACGTAAAAAATTCTTTTTAATCTCAAGTAAATTTCGTTTTAAGGATAACAGGGTTTATATTTTCAAATCTCTAAATGAGGACATTTTAAGAAAGAAATTATTAATAGTAAATTGCACTCCTATAGGGAGTAATTTAAAAAGTACATTTGAAAATAGATCTCCTGTTAAATCACAACTTGTATCGAGGATTAATAAAAAAAGTTTTGTTTTTGATATTATTTATAGTCCTAAAAAAACTTTGTTATCACGAATTTGTAAAAAAAATAAAATTAAATATACAAATGGTTTAAAAATGAACACCCTACAAGCTGATAAAGCATTAAAAATTGCTTTTGGTAAAAACATATAAATTCGACATGGATGATAAAATTTTAATTTTTTTATTACCTAAAAAACTTTTACCAAAAGATTTACTGAGTTACGAATTTGAAAAATATAAGAAAGATTTGGGATGTAAAATTGAAATTCATATTATTTTAGATTTTTTGTATCCTAATCTTGTTAAATCATTCCAAAACGAGATTTACCATGAAGATCTTTTTAAATTTAAGAGTTTAAGAGAGTGGAAAGAAAGAGTCTTAACCCTTAAAAAAGAATATGGAACTAAAAAAATTTTTATTTTCAACCTTACATTCGTAGATAATATTGAAAGCTTTAAAGTAAGTTTTTTTATAAAAAAAAATAATTTTAAAAGTGTAAATTTTTCTCTAAATAATATTCCTAATATGCCATCCGATTATTTAAATTTAAGAGATTATTTTTACTCATTTTTAAAGTTTATTACCTCAACAAAAAAAATATCTATCTTATTTAATTACAAATTTTATTCTTATTTAAGTTACTTTTTAAAGATTAGTCCTGATTATCATTTAGTATTTGGGGACACCTCTAACAAAAAAGCTTTACAAAGGAAAGGTATTAAAATTATTAACGGTAATAGTGAAGATTTCAATTTACATTTAAATACCATCAATCAAAAACCACAATTAGAAATTAAAGGTAATTACGCAATTTATTTGGAGTCCCCAACGCCATTCTATGAGGGTGATACTCCTATAATGGGTATCTCAAAAAGTGAGAGGGGAACACCAGAGAGTTGGTTTGACTCTTTGGACAATTATTTTTCAATTTTAGAGAAAAAATTCAATTTTAAAGTTTACATTGCTCCACATCCAAAACTCAGACATAAAAATAAATTTCCACCGCAATACAAAGGTAGAGAGATAATAAGCGATCCATTAAGTGTGGTATCAAGGAGAGCTAAGGTAATTATTAATCGTGACAGTACTGGAATTTCTTTTGCTGTAATTAATAAAATTCCTATATTATTTATTTATACCAATGAATTGTCACAGAAAAAAAATACTTTTTTAAAAAGACAAAAATATTTTGCTAACCAACTTGGCATTGAGCCAATTAATATTGATGCACTTCAAGATGAACACAAAATAAATAATTCTTTTTATTGCGATTATGAAAAATATGAGTCTTATAAAAGAAAATATTTAACTTCAAGAGATGATCAGCTAAAAAATTTTGACTTAATTAAAAAAATAATTTTAAATTTACAATGATATTTAAAATCTTAAATATATTATTTACATCTAAATTAAATTTTTTTCCTCCTAAAAAAAATAAGTATTTAATATTTGATTTGGAGTCAAAAAAAATTTTATCTAAAATATTTAAATTGAATAAATTTTCAATTTTGCATGTTCGAAAAGAACAAATAAATTTTTTTATATTATTAAAAACTTTTTTGAATTTTAAATTTAGTTATTTCGATTATATCATTAATTATATAAAATTCACACAGCCTAAACTGATTATTACTTCAATCGATAATAATATTGCATTTTATAAAATAAAACATGAATTAAATGTTTTAACAATTTTTTTTCAAAATGGTCAAAGACTTTCGCACAATGATATTTTTAGTATTCTGAGAAATAAAAATAAAAAAAAAATAACTCAAAATTTTTCTGTTGATTTAATGAACGTATTTGATCAAACAACTTCAAATAATTTTCTTAAAATCATCAAAGGTACGACTAATATATCAGGTTCTATTTTAAATAATGATCGAAAAATTTCTAAACTCAAAAAAAACAATAAAACATTATTATTTATATCTTTGTGGAGAGAAAAAAAAATAGAGCAAGATAAAACTGATTTATTACTAAAAATATTAAAAAATTTCTCAATCAAGAACAATTTAAAACTTATAATATTGGGAAAATATAAATTAGATTTAATTAAAGAGTCTTTTAGGGCCAATGAGGAAAAAATTTATTACTTCAATTTATTAGGAAATAGAATAAAATTTATATCTAATAACAGTAAAAGAGATACATACAAAATTTTAGATCAGTCAGATATTATTGTATCAACTGGTTCAACTTTAGGAATAGAGTCGCTTGCTAGACAAAACAAAACTATAATAATATCTCCATTTCCAAATATTTATCCGCTTAATAAAAACTATTTTACTTATTATAATGGCATGAGGAAGCAAGGACCATTTTGGTTCAATGGTTTTGATAAATATTCAATAGAAAAATTATTAAAAAAAGTTAAAAATCTTAAACAATCAAACTGGAAAAAAATTTCAAAGAATTTTCAAAATGAAATACCTAAATATGACCAAGGTAACAGAGACCTTAAAAAATCCCTAAAGTCATTTTTAGAGAAAAATGGTATAGAGGCCGCAAACAAATTACTAAAATAAAGTTCTATTGACTTGCATAAGAGTTTATAATACTGTTCAATAATTGAACATTACAAATCTATACTATGAACTTTAAAAGCAAAGCATCAACTTTAAAAAAAATTATTACAAAAAAAGCTATAATACCAAAAATTTTTTTTTTTAAAGTAGGAAAATTTAATAAAAATAAGAAAATAATTTTAAACAAAATCAAAAGAAAATTTTCAGGTAAAATAGCCATCAGGTCATCTGCTTTTGGCGAAGACAGTAAAACTCAATCTTTAGCCGGTAAATATAAAAGTTTTCTAAATATTGATCCGAAAAATATACACTTAGTAAATAAAAAAATAAATGAGGTTATAAATTCTTATGAAAATAATTCTAGAAAAAATGAAATTCTTATTCAAAAAATGGTAAATAATGTAAAGATGTCGGGTGTAGCTACATCTTGTGATAAAGACACTTTTGCTCCCTATTTTATAATAAATTATTCTTATAATCAGAATACTGATAGAGTTACTGCAGGAAAAAAAGATACTCAAAATTTCGTTTTTTATAAATATTCAAAAAAAAAACCAAAAGATAAAAAAATAAAAAAAATTATTACACTAATTCAAGATTTGGAAAAAAAAACAAAAGATAAGAGCTTTGAGATAGAGTTCATTATCGATAAAAATAATAGCTTATATCTTGTTCAAGTAAGACCATTAGTAAATTTGAAAAAATATAGGGTAGAAAAATATGACAAATTACTTCTTAAATTAAGTAAGAAAATACAAAAATTACAATCTCCTCATCATGATCTAGCAGGAGACACAACAGCTTTTGGTGTAATGCCAGATTGGAATCCTGCAGAAATGATTGGTATAAAGCCAAAACCATTAGCCTTAAGCCTTTATAAAAAACTTATTACTGATCAAATATGGTCTAAACAACGAAAAGATTACGGGTACAAAAATGTGAGCTCCAATTACCTTATGGCAAGCTTTTTTGGAACCCCTTATATTGATGTCAGAGTTGATTTTAACTCTTGGATACCAAAAAATTTAAATCAAGATATCGCTAAAAAATTAACAAATTTTTATATTACAAAATTTATTAAAAATAAAAGCTTACATGATAAAATAGAATTTGAGATCATATTTACTTGTTTTACAGCCTCATCAAAGAAAAAATTAAAAAAATTACTCAAACATTCTTTCACAAGGAAAGAAATTGATATTATTGAGAAGTCTTTAAAAGAAATAAATTTATTAACATTTAAACAATTTTCCCAAAATTTAAGATTAATTGATAAATTGAAATTAAAGCAGGAAAAAATAAAAAAATCAAATCTTTATCATATTGATAAAATTTACTGGTTGGTTGAAGATTGTAAAAGATATGGCACTTTGCCGTTCGCAGGAATAGCCAGGAGCGCTTTTATAGCTAAAGACATTTTGTCGTCTTTTGTAGATCAGAAAATTATTTCGCACGAAGATTTTAGTAATTTCATGGGAAGCGTAAGCACTGTGACATCTGATATTAGCAAAAGTCTCAACAAACTTGGGAAAAAGGAATTTTTAAAGAAATACGGTCACTTAAGACCTAATACTTATGATATTAACTCTAAAAATTATAGAACAGCATATAATCTATATTTTAAATCAATCTCCCAAAATAATTATATTAAAAAAAGGTTTAATTTTTCGACACTACAAAAAAAAATAATTAATAATTTTTTAAAAAAAAGTAAAATTGATTTAAGTTTTAATCACTTCATATCATTTTTAAAGGAAAGTATAAGAGAGAGAGAGTATGCAAAATTGGTTTTCACAAAAAGTATTGATATGATTTTTGAAAATCTGGAAATTTTCGCAAAGAGACTTGGTTTAAGCAAAGAAGATGCTGCATTTATCGACATACATAATGTTTTGGATCTATACTATAATTTATCCATTCATGATTTGAAAAAAAAATTTAGATCAGAAGTGGATTCTAATCGTTCTGATTATGAGACTAATCTCAAACTTAAACTTCCAGAAACAATAACCTCTCCCAATGATGTATATTTTTATTATGAGCCTGAAAATAAAATAAATTTTGCAGGAAATAAAAAAACTTCAGGCGAGGTAATTTCAATTAGTAAAAAAATAAATTATAACCTCAAAGATAAAATAGTGCTTATTGAAAGTGCTGACCCTGGTTACGATTTTTTATTTTCAAGAAATATTCGAGGTTTAATTACCAAGTATGGAGGTGTTAATTCTCACATGTCTATAAGGTGTTCCGAACTAAATATACCAGCTGCTATAGGTGTAGGGGAAAAAAAGTATAATGAATTATTAAAATCAAAAATCGTAAATTTAGATTGTATAACTAAAAAATTAGATATTTTAAAATGAATATAGGTATAGTGCCAAAAATAATTTCTGTTTATAAAGGACAGCTCGAAATTTCCGTTGATTATAATCTTATTAAGTTTTTAAAAGCAGTTTTTAAAAAAACAAAAATATCTATCTTAAATCAAACTCTTATTAATCAAGATTTGGATCTAATTGTTTTACATGGTGGTAATGATCTTAAGAAATTATCTACAAAAAAAGAAGATGCTGAAAGAGAAAAATTTAATGAATATTTCTTCAAAGTTTCAAGAGTAAAAAACATTCCGATTTTGGGGATTTGTCTTGGAGCACAATTTATAGCACAGAAATTTAAAGGTAAAATTATAAAAAAAAGGCAAGTTGGCGATCATAAAGTTTATTTTTCTAAAGACTCATTTATTAAAAATTTAAAAAAACCGAAAAAAGTTAATTCGTATCATAATTATTGTCTTGAAAAATTAAAAGGTAATTTTGAAAATTTGGCTTTTTGTGACTCAAATAATGTTGAGCTTTTTTTGAGTGTTAAAAAAAAAATCATGGGTATCATGTGGCATCCAGAAAGATATAAGCAATTTAAAAATTTTGATATCAAACTTATTAAAAAATTTTATGATTTTAGTAATAGTAGCAGCGGGAAGCGGTAAAAGATTAAGAAAAGAAATTCCTAAGTGTCTTAATGAGATTAATGGAATTGCTCTTATTGAGCACTTAAAACCTTTTATGAAAAAATTTAAGAAAGTAATAATTGTAACTGGATTTAAAGGCAAATTAATTAGACAGAAGCTCAAGAATGAAAAAAATATTTTTTTTGTTAAAAATAGTAAATTTAAAAAATCAAATATGGTTTTTAGTCTTTTCTGTGCAAAAAAATTAATTCCAAAGAATAATGACATAGTCATTAGTTATTCAGATATAATTTTTGATCCAAAAATTTACTCAACTTTAAAGAAATACGATTTTACATTTATGCCTCTCAAAACAAATTGGTTAAAAGTTTGGAAAAAAAGAATGCCAGTAAATAAAATTAGATCAGATGCAGAAAATTTAATAACAAAAAACGACAAAATAATTTCAATTGGAGGAAAAATTTTAAATACATATCCGAAATACCAGTTTATGGGACTAATGAAAATAAAATATAAAGAATTTATTTTTATGCATAAAATTTTTAAACTTATAAAAAAAATAAATATAGACTTTACTAACTTTATTAATCTACTAATAAAACAATTCTCCTTTGTCCTTTATTATAAAAAAACAAATGTAAGATGGTTTGAAATCGATACTTATCGAGATCTTAAAGTAATAAAAAAAAGAGGCTTAAAAAGTTTATGATGGTAATTTGGATAGTGGGAATGTCAGGATCTGGTAAATCGTATCTCGCAAAGAGATTAAAGAAAAAAATAACTATTTTGAGCAATAAAATTAAATGGATCGACGGGGATAAATTCAGAGAGAGATACTCTAAAGATTTAGGTTATAGCTTAAAAGATAGGAAAATTAATTCGAGAAGAATTCAAAAGCATTGTTTAAAATATTTTAAAAAGGGGTACATTGTTATTTGCTCCATTTTATCGATTTTTCCATCTCATCAAAAAAAAAATGCTAAAATTTTTAAAAATAAATATTTTCAGATTTACATAAAAGCAAGTGTTGGAAAATTAAAAAAAAGAAATAATAAAAAAATTTACAGCAAAAAAAAACAAGTTGTAGGCAAAAATATTATTTTTCCAAAGCCTTATAAATCAGACCTAGTAATAAAAAATAATTTTAATAAAGCATTTTTAAAAAACTTGCGCCCAATCGTGAATAAAATTTATGAGAAAATATAAAAATTTTATTCGAAATTGCTTAAAAAAAAATTATAAAGGTATAACCAGTTTTGATAAATCATTAATTAAAAATTTATTTTTATACAGAAAAGACTTTTTGGCAAAAATCAAAAATAAAACAAATGTAAAGAACTTCAAAAAAGATAAAACATATCAAAACTTAAAAAAGATATATTTTGAAAATAAACTAAATAAAAACCAAAAAAAAATCTTAATTTATTACAGAAAATTTGAGGTAAATACATCTTTAAAAAGGTTTTATGATAATAAATTTAAAAAAAAAACAAAATCAGAAACTAATTATTGCTCATATATTTATCTAGGTTTGTTATTGTATAAATGTAAAAAATTAAACATATATCATAAACTTAATTGTATTTTAAAAATTCTTGATAAAATTTGTTCAAATCCAAAAAACAATAAAGATTTAGACAAATTGGCCACAATGAAATTATTTAAACTTGAAAACTATTTAATTCAAAGGATAAAAAAATAATATGAAATTTTCGATTATAATATCAAACACTTCAAGGTCTTTATCTTATTTAAAAGGTCTCAAAAAAAATAATCTTACGCCAAATGAAATATTTCACATCGACAATGGATCTAATGTAAAAATCTCGAAACAACTTAAAAAAGTTGGATTAACTTTCAACAAAGTTAAAATGAGATGTTTTAAATTGCCTTCCTTAAAAAAAAGAGTGGCAAAGAATATTCTAAAAAGTAAAACAAAAAATATTATTTACTCAGGTTATCCTGGTGAAATTATAAAAGATCAGATATTACTTAAGAATAAAAACATTATTCATTCTCATCCAGGCAAACTGCCTATGTTTAAAGGAAGTACGACAATATACTATTCTTTGTTAAAATCAGGGAAAATTTTTTGCTCAACTATTATTTTAGGAAAAAATTTGGACTCTGGAAGATTACTTTTTTTAAAAAAATATAAATTACCTAAAAATATTAAACTTATAGATGAAAGTTATGATAATTATATTAGAACTAATAATATTATTTATGTTATTAAGAATTTTAATAAAATTAGACCTAAAAAACAAAAAAGTAATAAGTTTTCACCCTATTATGTTGCACACCCAATTTTAAGATCAATCGTTTTTAATAATTTTTAAAAATTTTTTTCAGTGCATAAATCAAGCCAATTGAGCTATTAGTACTGGTCAGCTACACACGTTACCGTGCTTCCACACCCAGCCTAT
>MDTE01080240.1_pt1 | contig 31980 bp, 25 predicted proteins | sample 811231 | NCBI WGS metagenome assembly MDTE01 (sample SAMN05326651, study PRJNA326480) | marine metagenome | isolation source: seawater | place: Indian Ocean: Red Sea | collected 2010 | reverse complement strand
TCTTTTCTCTTGGTCTCAAACTCTCCTGCATTATCAAATCTTATGGTTTGTTTTGATATAGGTTCGTATTCAAAATTATTAGCATATCTAGCAGATATCATTTCATCGGTTTCTTTATTTTCTTTCACTCTAGACCGGTTTCTGGAAGTGGCTATTTCAATAGGCACTTCAAAAAAGTAACAAATATCTGCTCTTGGCATAACATCATATGCCCAGGTTTCAATTTTTTTACAAGAAGATTCTAGCCATCCTGAGTCTTTTCCAAGAACAATTCTTGGCCCATCCATCTTACCCAATACATTTGTAGGCCATCTGTCAGTAACCATCAATCCACCTTTTCTAGATAATTTAATAATTGATTTTGCTAACCTCAATCTCATTAAGGCCAAAATCATACCATTAAATGCCCTTGCCTTAGAGCTAGGAAGATTATTTGATGAAGTGCCCGCCATGGAAGCATTGCTACTTCTGTTACCCATAGCTCTCCAGATAAACTCTATAAATTTACCTTGAGGTTTTCCTAAATGAAAAGATCTGATGGTCAAAAACTTGCCAAAAACATTCTTTAACTCCTCCAGCATTGTAGATTTACCCGATCCGTCTACACCGGATATGGCAATTACAATTCCTCGTGAAGTAAATACTTTTTTTTGTTTATAAAAAAGTTTATTTAAAAACCTCTTATATATTGATAAAAAACGTATTATTGGCAGGGATATGAAGTGATATCGCAGATATGGAGAGCAAGAAAATCTAAATTTTAAAGAACTTGATATCCTAGGTAAATTAAAATCTGTGCTCGAAACTCCTGCGCCTTCTAAATACGCACTCAAATCAATCGGTCCAATTAATTCATTTTCATTCACGGCTTCACTGCACTGATTCCACTCTTCTCTATAAGATTCCAGCTCTCTCATGTACATAAATCTTCCTATTAAGGATCCGCATTTCAAAAGATGACGAATAAGAAAAATATAACTTTGGCTTTGATTATTAAGCACCCAGATACCATATTCATCATTCAGAACACGGTTTTCTAAAATCCAAGCCTCTAAAGGTAATGAGTATTCTTTTGTCCATGTATCTCCTGTTATCAACTTAAAGTAAACATGCAAATGAAAGATTTCTAAGTTATTACCCAGTATATAAAAATGAGAAATATGTGGATACGAAGCAACTGGATTAGAAAACTCTACCCAACCTCTTTCTTTGCAAAGCTTAAGGAAATCAAATTTCTGATTTAGAGGTACATATAAATCGATATCACTTTCACCAGACATTACTAATTTCAGTTCATGGTTGTTCTTCCAGCTGACATAATTTATGTCTCTTTCATCACAAGCAGATAATAATTTTTTTAAAGAATTTTCTTGGGAGGTCTTCACGGTATTTACTACTAAATTCGCTTCTGATGGTCATACAAGGAGTTATATATTGCTTTATATTCCTCCAACATTCTTTCAGCGCTGAAATTATCTATAGAGTATTGTTTAGATATGTCTCTTCCAGACCTTATTAAATTAAGATTAGAAAGAGCATAATTTATTGATTCAATTATCTGGTTTTGATTGGATGGTTCTACAAATATACATCTATCTTTTGGGGGTGATACCTCTAAATGCGGAGATATATTTGAAAGTATTAGAAAGCACCCTGCATACATAGACTCCAAAACAGCTATAGGGAGACCTTCTCCTTTTGAAAGAGAAATAAAAACGTCTGCCTCTAGCATATGCTCTATTGCAGTGTCCCTTGAAACTAGACCTTTGAAAGTAACCTTTTCATGGCATGAAAGCGATCTAGAATAGTCGAGTAGCATTTGCTTATTTTTACCATCGCCCAAAAAGATAATCTCCATTTCTTTGTCTATTTGTTTAACTGCTCTCAACAATGCAATCTGGTTTTTAGTATTATTTAGAGTTCCAACACATAAAACCTTAAGAGAAGACTCCTCACGATAGTACTTATCTTTGGTACTATTGGTTGAGATATTATCTATCCTTTTATTATCAAATCCATTAACTACAGGTATCATTTTTTTACCAATCAAAAATTTAATAACCCATGGGATGCTATTAAAGCTTGATTTACCGCAAGTGCATACCGAAGCAGAAAAAATCATGACAAAAAAGTCCAAAAACTGATTTCTAGTTTTTAGAACATACCAACTATTGTGAAGAGTAAAAACACATTTTCTCAAAAGACTTAGATTGAATGGAAATATAGCTAGAAAGAATAAAATTCCAGTTAGTCCATTGTGTATATGAATTACATCAAATTTATTATTTTTTACCAATCCTTTTAAGACAAGATAAGAGCTCAGGATAGATCCTGAACCATGTACCACTTCAATATCTTTATCAATTTTTATATCTTCGTAAGAGTGGAACGAAAATATTGTTTGCTCGATAGTGTCCTTGAGACCTAATGAAAACTGATTATAAGGTGCACTTGTTGCTTTGAGAGCAGGTGTTAATCTAAGTAATTTCATTATCCTCTATATTTAAACCTTATCTTACAATCGGTCTATAAGTTGATTAACTAGGAAACTTAATTAATACGTGCCTCTATAAGGTCTAAGAATCTCTTATGGATTTCTTGCCTAATGCGAGCACAACATGAGAAAATCGATAGAGGCCAGGGATGCTAGTTAAAAATTTATCCAGCAATCGAAATAGCTTAGGAGAAAAAGAAAAATCAGGTGTATAACCCTGTACGCTAACAGTCTCCAGTCCAGCCATACTTAACCATCTTTTCAAATTTGAGAATTTTACCATGCGTTTTATCAAAACTTCTTTAGTGCCTTTAACAGAAGTTCCGATCGAGGTTGAGACCGGTCGCCCCCCCCACTCAAATCCTTCTTGTGAAAGTAGACAACTTAAAAAGCTAAGAGGTCTTCTTAAGACGTTAAAAGACAATGCATTTCTTTGGCAAACAATAAAATATCCTCCAGGTTTTAAAATTCTTGCAACATCTTTTATACAAGTCGAAGGCTCCATGAGATATTGAAGTGTCCCAACCACAACCACCAGATCAAAACTTTCATCCTCAAAAGGCATTTCCTGATTAAGATCGACATTAGAGAAAGATAGATTAGATTCTTTCAGGGCAAGTTCATGAGCGGTTTTCAAGAGTTCTTCAGAGCTGTCTATACCGTGAACTTCAAGTCCTTTATTTAAATATTCCACTGCGTTCTGGCCTCCCCCGCATCCCAATTCTAGGCATTTTGATCCCTTAGGAAGTTCTAGTTGAGATATTAGATCAAGCACCTTTTTTTGCCTGCCATGAAGGTAAGGATGATAACTCTGTTCATACTTACTGTTCCAATAATTGGCTACACCTTCATCTTCATATCTATTTATCGGCATAAGTTTCCTTTATTATTAAACTGACTATTTTTTATTTTAACAAACGAATTCTCGGTAAGAGATAAATACTTTAAATTAAAAAATTTAAGAGTTACTCTAACTATTTCCTTCAAGCCACGATACAAGTGAAAATAGTCCAAAATATCCTCTCTTATGATGCATTTTTCTTTTTTTCAGCAAGTTAAAACCATCTATGCCAGTTTGCTTTTTTAAATAAGAATTAGATTGATTTGAAAAAATATCTTTATATGAATTTGTTTTCCATCCAAAACCTGTTTTAGGTAAACTCCAACCGGAATGAGGAATTTGACTTTGATATATTTTTTTTAATACAGTCTTTTGTCCTTCTTGCATCATAACCGATGAGGACACACTCAAAGCAGCTTCAATAATTTTATTATTTAAAAACAAGGGCCTTGCTTCAACCGAATTAAACATGGAAGCTCTATCTACTTTAAATAGCATTTGCTGAGGTAATTTAAAATTTAAGTTAAGTATCCTTAATTTATCTAGTGGTCGTAGACCTCCAAGATCCTTTAAAATTTTATTCAGATAATGAAGTGGATCATATTCTGTTTCTATATCTTCTACCCATTCTCTCACCTTAAAGCCATTACAAGACAAATCAATCAATAGATCATTTTCATTCATAAATAAACGATCTAAGTCGTAAGATTTATAATTCAAAAATATTTTTTTCATAATTTTTCCTGGATGTCTTCTGATAAAGTCAAATTTTTTATCAAGAATTTTCTCGATTTTGCTGAGATTACCAAAGGAAGAATAACCACAAAATAATTCGTCCGCTCCGTCTCCAGTTAGTGCTACCGAGTAACCCGCATCTTTAATAGATGCAAAAACTATATTACTTGGGATGATAGATGTATCATCAAAAGGGGTATCACAGACTTTTGATGTCAAAGTAAGCGAATTTTGAACATCCTTATCATTGATACTTTTGATAACATGATTAGTGTGACCTAGAGCCTTGGCCAAAGAAACAGATCTCTGTTTAGAATCATCAGAGTTTCCGAAATCAGCAGTAAAAGCACAAAGGTTTTCATTTTTATTTCTTGCATTAGAAAATATTAAACTTGAGTCAACACCTCCACTAAATAAGCAAGCCACATCAATGCTAGCCTCCAGGCCATCTTTCATAGAATCTTCTAAGGAATTAGAAATTAAATCGGTAGCAGTTTCTAGATCTTTAATCTCATTAGTAATAACAGGCTGCCAATATGAAACAGAACCTTTATCGATAACTTTTTCTTCAACTAATGAAAAGTTGATATAACTTCCAGGCTCTACTGAGTATAAATCTTTAAACATTGTATTTGGTGCTGGAATAAAGCCAAATGTGATGAAATCTATAATAGATTCATTTCTTATTTCACCGCAGAACTCACGAGGTACAAGATTCTCTGTTGACCCAAAAAAAACTGATTTTTGGTTTACGGAATAATAAAGTGGTTTTTGTCCTACTCTATCTCTAGCTAGGGTTAATGTCTTTTTGTCTACATCATATGAAGCAATTGAAAAAAAGCCATTAAACTTATTAAATGCATCTAGACCCCAATGGAAAATTGATATTGCTACTACCTCAGTGTCTGATACACCTCTGAAGATATATCCATAAGATTCAAGGTGAACCTTCAAACTATCTTTATTATATAAATTTCCATTGAATAAGATAACAATATTTTGATATCTCATTGGCTGTATTCCATCCTCTAAGTCACCCTGAACAATTAGCCTAGAATGTGCTGCAAAGAAATTATCTATGTCAATAATATTTAGTTGATCCGGACCTCTTCTTTTCAATAGAGGTTCAACATCTCTAAGGTGTTTGGAGAATTTTTGTTCCTCTATAAAACCAAAACTGCCCGATATTCCGCACATAAAGATTACTGACCTAGAATGTTATCCCAATCCTTCATGATCTTCTCAAAAGAGTGTTTCTCCCGTAAAAGAATAGAATTTTTAGAAAATTTATCTCTCAGCTCTCCGTCAGAGATGAGTTTACTCAAAGCTTTTTCAAGTCCCAGTTGATGTTCTATAGGATTAACCAAGAGACCGTTAAATCCTTTCTGGATCATATCTCTAGGGCCTGTATCGCAATCAAAACTTATGCAAGGCAGACCATAAGCCATTGCCTCAAGCAGAGCATTTGGGAAACCTTCAACTTTAGAACTTAGGACGAATAAATCACCTCTTTCATACCACTCCGACATATTCCCTGATGCGCCGGGTAATTTAATTGCATGATCAGCTTCAAGGGCTTGTACTAGATTATCTAAATTTTCTCTCTCTTCTCCTTCTCCAAGAATAACTAGTCTCCAATCTGGAAATTTAGTTTGGACTTTGGAAAAAGCTTTTATTAATAAATCAAATTGTTTTTCTTTGTTAAGCCTGCCACATGAAATTATTAGTTTTTTATCATCTGCAATGATCTCTCCAGGTGTGGGATATTGACCACTCTGAAATGGTAATGGATAAGATACTGGATTAGAGATTAGCCTTACATTCTTAGCATAGAGTTTTTCGTTGAACCACGACTTACTGGTTTCAGTTTGAACAATAAATTGTGTAACATTTTTAAATAAAATTCTATAAATCCAAAGAAAACTTACGCTCAAAGATCTAAAAGGTGGCCATGACCTTTCACATAGGTAGAAACTAGCTTTTAGTCCTGTAGAAGCCAGGGCTGTTGCTACATTAACCCTAGTTAGGAAAGAGACAATTACATCGGGCTCTGCTTTTAGAAGCTCCTTTCTCAGGAGATATAACTTACGTATTAAATTCAAGAAATTAGTTTTCTTAATGTAAGGAATATCTTGTAAAAAAACAATATCCACTTTTTCTTCCAATGAATAAAAGCTCTGGATCTGAACTGTATGTGTGCAAATTAGCTTTACAGAATAACCTTTTTTGGACCAGTAATTAGCTAAAATAGAAACAACTCTTTGTGCTCCACCCATGTTCAAAGCACTAACTACAATCACAATATTTCTATCCATATAGCGAACTAAAAATTATTAGATATTGTATATAGAGCAACTAGAAAAAAGACAGGTACATAACCTACAGTGAAAACTTGAATAGTACCAACTTCACCTTTTTCAATAAGGAAAAATAAATATAAAACAACTGCAAAACCGATGTACCTTGCAAATGATACGTCAACTAGAAATCCAAATAAGTAAGTCAGAATCAATCCTACGCATATAAATCCATAAACATTTCTCACAACTTTCTTGTTTGTAAAAATCATTAATATTCCAAGACATAGTATTAAAATATTATAGATAGCGCTGGAGGAAATACTTGTCACATTAAATTTATATTCATATGAAAATGCAACCAACGCAATGGAAGACACCACCAACAAAAACATAGGAACTAGGAATGAAGAACGAAATCCTATCTTACTAAACATATAATTAATTACCTGATAGAGGATATAAAAAGCAACTATTGGAGCCATAGATAGATGCAGAAAACTTGAGAGTCCAAAAAAGAGATATTTCCAAAAACCTTTTAGGTATACAAGTGAGATCATTAATATTGTAAATGCAATTCCAGATCTTATAGTAGAGGCAAATAGATTCGAAACAATGGGGGAAAAGAAAATCATGCAATATAGGGGTAATAAATAAATTAAATATTTAGTTGATCTAATACGCACTGCGTATATGGTAAAAAACACTGTTGACATCAAGAAGGCCAGGGCGCTTAAAACAGATATGGCTTCAACTTCTAGATAACTAGCTAACAAAATCACTCCAGCACGAAATACCCCGTCACCTATTATGGAGCGATTTTCCAAACCTGCAGTGGCATTTTCATTAAAAAATTTTAGATAAGACCCGATATCACCACTACCAACAGAATAAAAATACTGAAGCGAAGCAACTATAAAAAAACCATAAGTTACCGCGAACAAAAAACCGATAGTTTTATTAATGGAATTTGTTTTTATAGTATAAATATTCATGCTTAGAAAATTCAAGAACCTGTCACTCCATCATTTTTTTGAAATTCAGAGAAGCAAGTAAGAAGGTGTTTTCCTATATCAAAGTTTGTATTTTCTTCATTCAATCCACAATAGCTTAGAGCATCATCTGAAATTTCTAATTTTTTATTATCTAAAAAATACTTCAAACTCTCTTCATTATTAACAAGCATTGTAGCCTTATAATTTATGAGGTAGTCGTAATTACCATTCTTAAATCTATCAACAATACCTGACTTTACACCCAAAAACAAAGCTTGGAGTATTGAAGAGGATGATGCAGTAAGGAATCCATTGCTCGAACTAACAGCTGCATTAAAGTCAAATGAATTAAAAATTTTAAATCGATCAGAAACAATCTTACTTTTTTGTCTTACGTCTCCAATTAAGATTACATTGGAAGGGCTACCAGAATCAAGAAAAGCATAATCAGTGACCTTTCCATCATCCTGAGTATGAGTTTTTATAACTAGAATCAAATTCTTTACGCTAGACATATAACCCATAAGAAATTTTTCTGTCATATATCTTTGATTCTCCTCCTTTACTGGGTCCGATGCATAAAAAATTACTGTATTATGTTTTTCAATTTCAAGTAAATTGTGCAGATATCTTTCTTGTTTATTAGTAAAGTTTTTAAGACGATACTTAATTAAAGAGCTGCTGCCTTTATAGGTGACAACGCCTCTGTTGCCCAAAGCTAAATTAAGTGATTCTGTGTGTTGTGATTTAGATGCACAAATAGCTGAATCACAGTAGAAAATCTCTTCAAACACATCGCCGATTATAAAAGTACCTCTTTTTTTGGCCTTGATAGCCAAGAAATTATCTATGACGTTTGTTTGTTGTCTGTTGATAAGTATATCTATCTTGTTCTTATAGATTGAGTTAACGACATCAATGCTGGTGTTAAGATTTGCATGGCCAGAAAAAATTAAAAGGATATCTGCAATGTAGCTTTCTGCTGTCCTACAAAGATTTTTTATATGAAAAAGCCCTCGTAAGAGCCCTAAAGATCTTTTAACTTTTATGGTGTTATAGTTCTCAGGAACATATTTTAAAGGGCCATGACTGTATAAAATGATATTGAATTTATCTCCCAATTCCTCGACATATGTTGAAAAAAAATCTTCTGGTCTTCTTCTTGGCATTGAAACAAGAACCGTAGGAATATCAGAATCTAAATGTTTGACATAATATTCTTTAGGAAGAGCGCTTGGTGTAATCAACATCTTCATCATGGCAGCAAGTCTCATAACAAAAGAGTTTATTGTGATGCAGAGCGTTAACTGACCACTAGATTTCCAGAGGATATTATTTGGTTTGTATTCCAAAAATAGAAAGGCTTCCTTCAAAATTGAGATTGTTTGTCTATCGGTGATGATTTCAATCTCCTTTTTATCCTCGATCGTTAAGTTTTTAATTCTATAAGCACACTTTAAAATACCTGCTAACTTCAACTTAACTTGTCTTGTATATAATTGATACAGTTCTAAATTCTTGATTGACAATGTATTACAATCTAAAGAATTCTCTAGATATTTATAAAATTTGATGCTCATAGCATCAATGTGATGTTGATGTAATCCGGTAGACATTCCGCTAATATTTCTTGGATCACGTATGAAAATATTTTCTTGATCTAACCTATATAAAATTAATTGATTAGGACTAGATCCTTTCCCATCTAAAATCTTCCTTATAATCGACACGTAAACCTTTCTCAGAGGGTTTACTATGAACATAGAGTCAAAAGATAAAATTTTATTCATATAGTTTGAGCTTTTAGAGAAGATTTCATCTAGGTTATAACCTAAAAATTTTTTTATTTGGAATTAATATAAATTACTTTCACATCTAGCAATCAATCTCCGCCCTAACAATTATCTTATGCTTAATGATCTGAGGCTCAGGCGATACTTTAAAAGTTTCATCAAGCTCTTGCGCAGAATATATTAGTCGCAGCAGAAAAGGGCCATTTTTTTGTGGTAAATATTGAAGATGAGGAGTTAATGCTGCTTCAGAGGGCTCATGTTTAAAGAGAATAGAATGTTTTGCATCGCCTATACGAATTTCTCCATCAGTAACTCCTAATCCATGTTTTGTTGATACAAGCTGATTTAAATTTTGTGTATGGTCAATGGTATTATTACCAAACTCAAAACGTTCCAATTTATTGCCACCAAGTGATGTCTCGAAATAAAAACTGGTTTGATCCCAAATACCAGGCAAAATTGTAAAATGGCTGCTACGAATTAGCGACTTGCTACGATTAGAAATTTCAATTAGTTGTTCAACTGAGAACTCGCTTTTTGTCATATTAATTGAGTATTTCTTTTGAAAAAAATGATCGGGCCTGTTTAATTGCATTTCAGCAACTATATAATCTACGTTTTCGTGATTTATCGAAGGTTCGACATCAGCTAGATCAGTAATTTTATGCTCACCTTGAGGCTCTATAACTGAGTGACAGGAGTAGTAGTCCGCTGCGAGACTTATATCTTCAAAAGAACCATGCGGTATAGTGCCTAGCAATGGGCTTCCATTTACCGACCATTCTTTTAAGGCTAATCCTTTTTTTAAATCAAGCTTTAGAGTTTGATTTGGGGTTTTGAGCTCAGTAAAACGTTTTTTATTAGGGTTCGAAAATATTTTCTCTGTGGGCAAATTTGAATTCTCAATACTCCTTGCACTTTTTTTTAGCCACTTCAATTCTAATTCTTCCATTTTTCTTTGTGCGTCTAACCATCGGTTTTCTTCTATATGAGTTCTTAAGTCGCTTGACCATAAAAAACATAGGTTTTTCCAATCATCAAAATTAGGTGTTCCGTCTTTGAATGCATTCGCTAAACGATAACACTTTGTATTCAAAGAAAAATCATCTCTGCCAGTAAGAGCCCATCTATTGATATTATATTTATCCTGCTTTTTGACCGTAATTGGTTGCCAATAACTTTCAAGTTGCAAAACGTTTGGCCCATTCTTTTTAAAGTCTTCAATGATATTAGATGGCAATGTCAAACCATCGGTTTCTAATTGAATAGATTCAAGTAATTTTCTAATTCTTAACCATTCACCTTCTCGATTACCTTCGTTTCCGTATCGACGAGGTCTAAAATCAAAAACTTCTGCATCACTTGAATATAGGCATAAGACGCCCTCTTGATTATTATATTGAGATAGCTTGGCCATATATTCATCCAACTCTATTTCACCATGAACATAACGTTGAAATGTCTGAGTGAGAATTGTATCTCCCCAAACTAAATCTGTTTCATCACTCTGCCCTAAATCTATTTTTTGAGGATAATATCTAAAAGATGAATCCCATTCAGGATGAGCTTTATAGGGATTATTCCACTCCATGACTAATCCCTTATAGCCAACCTCTGTAAAACTCCGTGAGCTACTTGCACTAAAAGCCATCTCATTAACAATTGCGATCTTTGGTCTCAAACCTAGCATTTCTTCGTAAGACTGCATTCCTAGCTCTTGATTTTTAAGATTAACTTCCCAAGGAATCAGAGGTTGTATCATTTGTGAATATCCATTACCGATAAACTCACAGTTGGGTTTTTCGACAAGCCTTTCTAAACGATCAAGTTGATCTGGTCTCAATTTTGCTAACTGTTCCAGACTTAATCCTGACATCTGAATGGAAAATGTAAAACCGTCTTCCCCTAATTTTAGTAGGGGTTCCATGCAGCGATCCAAAACTACTACCCTTTCTTCTGCACTTAGAGCAGAAAACATCAAATTCATGCAAAATATAAAATGGTACTTCATGACATTTTTTTCTACAGAACATTACAGTTACGAGAACTGCCGTTAATTGTCGAAAAGAGGTAGTTAATTTTTTGCCTATCAAGTGACGCAGAAGCTAGGCTTATAGTTAAAATAGACATAATTTTTATTTATAAAATAATTTAATTTTAGACAAAGCATCGTCCGCATTTTTTCTAGCTTTAAGCGCATCAGAACCAGTTGCTGCCACATATAGAATTCTATTACTGTTATCTGGATAATCAAGAATCATGGGAAATTTTAAATCTTTAAGGACCACAACTTCTAGAACACCTTTTGAATTTTTTGCTTCGTCGATTCCACCAATACCTTTTAAAGTTCCTGGTTCATGCAATAGAATTCTGTGAGAAACTGGCTTAGATTTAGAAAACTCAACTGGCAATGGCTTAAAAACAAAATCTTGATCCAACACCCACTTAATGTGTATAGACACCATATCAGTACCATATATTCTTCCTGATATTAAAGGTGCTAATGGTGCAGACCTTGAAGCAACTTCTAATATGCTAGGACCTGAATTAGTATATAAAACATCTCCTTTAACAGGACCCTCTTCTATACCAAGAGCTAAACAGGCAACCTCAAAGACTTTTTTGACTTCGTTAAGATTCGTATCATCATATAGTGGATCAGATATACTTCCGTGTTCTATGATTTTTCCATTGGATATACTTTCGATATCTCTAACAGCGAAGCAGTAATAATGAAATTCTCCACTATGGATAAATGCTTCTATTGATATCTCATGTCCTTCAAGAAATTCTTCAACTAGATACTTTGAACTTTCATAATTCGCAAAGTCTTTAGCAGCAGCGGCAATATCTTCTTTTGAGGATATAATCCTCACCCCTCTTGATCCTGAACCCTCTTGCTCCTTTATGACATAGGGATAGTCTAGAGTAACGGAATAAATACTATCAACTATCTCAAACTGAGGAGATGGAATCCCAAATTCTTTAAATTTTTTTGCACGAACTATTTTATTAGTAGCATTTATTGCAGTATTTACATCAATAGACTTAGTATCGAAGTGTTTCGAAATACTTGCTCCCAATATAGCTAACTCTACTCCTGCCACCAATACACCTGCAATTCCTTCTTGCTGGCAATTCTGCTCAATAGCTTCTATAACTTTGTTGGCATTTGAGGTGTCGATGCCTAAGAAAAGATCTGCATAAGCCTTGGCAATTGCATCTTTATTTTGATCTATAACGACTGTTGAAATTTTGTTTTCTTTACAATACTCGATATAGGGAAGCTGATGAATGCCACCCCCTAAAATTACAAGGGGTTGCTTTATCAGGCTTGAATTTTCTGTCATTTAAAGGCTTCTATTAGATATGTTTGAGGCTAAGGCTGAAGATTAAACATTTAGCATAGATTTTACATAAAGAAGATTGTATTTCTTTAATCTAAAAAATACAGCTCTCAAAAAATTTCATATGTAGTAATTTTTATTTACTACAAAGAAACTCTATGTCCTTAGCATCCCACCATTTACATTAATTGTTTGTCCTGTAATGTAGCCAGATGCGTCGGAGGCAAGAAAAGATACAACTTCAGCAACTTCCTCAACTAGACCAAATCTCCCAACAGGAATATCTTGAGTTAATGTTTGTTTATCTTCATTTTTGATCCAGGAAGTCATCTCTGTTTCAATGATACCCGGCGAAATTGAGTTTGATGTAATTCCTTTTCCGCTATAAAGCCTGGCAAGAGACATTGAGAGGCCTGTAAGACCAGCTTTTGATGAAGCATAATGCACTTGATTTATACCCCCCCACTGGCCTCCAATAGAAGTTATATTAATTATTCTTCCCCAATTACGTTTCAGCATTGAAGGGATGACTTCTTGTGAGCATAAAAAAGCACCACGCAAATTAATATTTATCATTTGATTCCAATCCTCATCAGTAATATCAAGAAAATCTTTCGATTGAGAAATACCTGCATTATTTATCAAAATATCAATATGTTTAATTTTAGCTACAACCTCTTGGATTGAGGATCTGCTTGTTATATCACAATACATAGCGACAGCCTCTCCATTCAAGCTATTTATATTTTTGACCATATCATTGGCTTTAGTCTTTTGACTCCTGAATCCAATAACAACTTTATAGTCTTGGTCAATAAGCTTCTCAACTATAGCTTTTCCGATACCTTGTGTTCCGCCTGTAATAAATGCAGTTCTTTTCATAAGTAATTACTTCTTTTAAATGACGGAGTTAGCACTCATCCGAATAGATTCATCTATGGGAACTATCAAGATTTCATGTTTATCACTATCAAAAAAAGATTTCATAGCAACTTCTAATTCTCCTGTAGCCTCCATAACTCTTACGTCTGAAGCGATCAAAACTTCTTTCAAAGGAAAATAATTTAAACCTGTATCAATATTTACAGGATTCCCAGTTTGTTTGAATTTTAAACTATGGTCTACAATAGTTTGATAACCTTTGTTGTCCCATAAAATGACCTTTACCTTCCCTATCATGGCTCTTAGATTTGGAAAGGATGAAAGAGCTGTCCTTATTCCACCATCTCCGATAACACAAATCGATGGTCTTTCATTTTCCTCAAGTGCAGCGCCAAGTGCTGCAGGTAAAGAATATCCCATCGGGGAATTTGCCCAAGAAGAAAATAACTTCTCTCCTCTATTTCTTTTGAGACCTAAAGCAAGCGCTACAGCATTCTGACCAACATCAACAAAGACATCTGAATTATCGGGCAACGTATTATTAAGTGAATTGATTAAGCCATCTACACTATAAGTATTTTCAGTTTTGGAGTCTTTATTTTTTGAAGATGATTCTGCTGAAAACATTCCCTCTGGTAATATATTACCTTCAATATGTAATATTTTAGGAGCAGAGTCAGTATCTGAGATCTTTGACTCTACATACTTACAAAAATCATAAAGGAGCCCTAAATAGATCTTCTCTAAGGGTCCAATTTTATGATTGATAAATTCACTAGGGTCCACAGTTAAAGCCCATTTGCGGACTGATTGAAACTTTAGACTGCTAGATTCTGAAAGCACTGGTAGGGCTCGGTGAGGAATACGAGCTCCGAGAATAAATAAGTCTGATGCCTCCAAAAGAGCTTTATTAGCTTTGGGATGTCCGAAAGGTCCAATCATTCCTTCGTATAAGGAATTTTCTTGTTGGATAGAGTTAACGCCAGCATAAGTTGATATTATTTTTATATTCAATTTGCTGGCAATTTTTTCAAATAAACCTTTTGGTAGCCATTGCGCTCCACCACCTACTAAAATAACTGGATTCTTGGATTCATTCATCTGATTAAAGAGGCTTTCAAAATCCTTATTGTTTGAATTGAAGTTTTTATCAGGTAGAAGTCCTCTACCTAGTGATTCTTCGAACGAAGTAAGATTTTGTTGCTGAGCTTCAATATTCTCTACAGTCTCCATTTGAGCATCCATTGTAATATCCAATACAGCTGGCCCTGGTCTACCGGACATCATAGCCTTGAAGGCCTCTCTTATAGATGGAATGATCTGAGAAGAATGATCTACTGTTCTCGAGTATTTTGTAAATTGTCCTGATGACTTTATAAAATCTACTTCCTGAAAACCTCGTTGTAGATAGAGTTCAAAATTTGTTTTCTCAAAAGATTTAACTTGTCCAGAAATAAAAAGTACCGGTATTGAATCAAACCAAGATCCCGCCATGCCGCTTATAGTATTGGTGGCTCCAGGACCAGAGGTTACCATGACGGCGGTTGGCATTGAATTAGCTCTAACATATCCTTCTGCTGCGTACGCAGCATCTAATTCATGATCATATGGAATAACTTTTATTCCACGTTTTTGTGCAGAATCTATAATTGCAGCTATAGCTCCCCCCGTAAAAACAAACACGGTCCTAACACCGTGTGCGTAAAGTTCATCTGCAAGATAATCAGCTCCTGTTTTCATGTTGATGATAAATACTCCAATTAAATTCTATAAAAATTACTTATACTAATTAAAATTAACAACGTTAAGGAGAACATACTTTATTCAAAGTTGAAACAATTTTGTAGGCGATATCAATCAACAATTTTTTGGGCTGATTCATAGAAAAGCGCAAATGATCAACTGATAGTTCACCAAATGCACTCCCTGGAACACAAGCGATTCCATTTTCTTGCAATAGAATATTTGCGATCTCATCAGCAGAAATATTTTCACAATTTATCTTAGGAAATGCATACAGTCCAATATCTGAAGAGTGACAATCAATGTAGTTCGATTGATTGATGATTTCAACAAATGTATCGGCTCGATCTAATAAGGTTTCTCTATTAGATATTAGGTCCTTCTTACAATTTTCTAAAGCAGCAATTCCAGCTCTTTGGGTAAAAATAGGAACGCAGGAATTAACAGTCTCTATATACAAATTGATTTTTTTTATTACTTCTTGAGGACCTGCAAGATATCCAAGTCTGAATCCTGACATTGAAAACTCTTTAGATAACCCACCTAAGATAATAGTATTATCTAGCGTTTGATCAGTTTCTGAAAGTGGAGATATTTTGTTTGTTTCATACCCTCTTTTCATTCTGGAGTAGGTATCATCACTTAATAGTGCGATATTATTTGCATTTAAGAAATTACTGATCTCTATATATTTATCGTCACTAAGAACTGTACCTGCAGGATTAGAAGGAGAATTAATGATCATTAATCGTGTAGATTTAGAAATTAATGATTCAATTTCATCAGTGTTTGGTTGGAAATTGTCTCTAAAATTAAGACTATATCGAACTGGTTTAGCGCCAGCAGCCAAAACTGCGGCCTCAAACGAAACAAAGCCTGGATCTGGTATCAAAACCTCTTCTCCAGGGTTTACTAGAGCCCTGATAGTATAGTAAATACCAGAATTTGCACCCGCAGTAACTACCAATTGGTCAATATTAATTTTTAAGCCACGCTCATCGATATGATTCAAGTTTATAGAGTCCCGGAATTCCTGCAGGCCCCATGAGCTGCCATAGTGAGTTTCCCCAGCCTCAAGAGAATGTTTAGCAGCAGAAATAGCTTTTGAAGGTGAATCAAAATCGGGGTCTCCAAGCTCCATATGAACAACATCTTTTCCATTTCTCTCTAATTTAGCTGCAGCCTCTTTTACTTGGAACATCTTTTGTCCTTTTAAAAGGTTAGAAACTGATGATAGACGACTACTCATAGTTATTTAATTTCAAAAATATCGTAATAGTGGACACTTTCTGTTCTCCTTATTTTTACAGCATGGATAGTGATGTTTGATGCCAAGTTTTTTAAATCTCGAGAAATAAGTTCCTCTTTTCCTTCTACGGTTATCAAAACTCTCTTGATACTTGCCCAGTCTATATTATCTTTGTGTGAAATGCTCTTTCCAAGAAACTTCATGCCATTCTCTTCGGGTAATCCACTGCAAAGATAATGTGGCTTTATATCGTTCTTAGAAGCCAAAAATTCCGTTATAGTACCGGCACCATAAATTAAACCTGGTAGGTTGAACCAGTCATAAAGGTCTTGCTCAATCTCTCTAGTTATTTCAACTGAAATAAGTTCATCTAACTTAAATTCTCGAGTTACTTGAGTCCAAAGATCTTTTTCATATAAATAACTCTCACTACTTAATTTATTGTTAGGATTTTGCTTAGTGCTCTTCGCATGGTGTTCCAGAAAGTGACCTACTACTCCTACCTCAATACCTTTCTTAATCGCCAAACTGTGATAGAGCAATTCTCCCAACCTATTACATCCCTCTAGAGGAAATTGATTTAGAATTTCAGAAACTGATGCAGGAATAGCCTGAAAACAGCCAGTCATCGAAGTTCTCGATTCATAATCGAATGGAATAACGGATGTTACATTGAGACCTCTGTCAATAGCCTCACTTCTAACCACGCCATCGATCGATATTAGCCTATACCCTCTATCTTGTATTATCTCTCCTCCAGGGTAAGTCATTGAAAAACCTAGTATTCTATTTTCCTGCCAGTGAGCTAGTAAGGCTTGGTCCCATCCCTTTGTGAACACAACATCATCTGCTACCACCACAAGATCCATTCCCGCCATCTCTGACAAAATATTATTTAGAGTGCTTTCTCTACTTTCACCTTCTTGAAAAAGTTCAAGATCGAATGGGATCTGTGTATTGAGTCTTAAAGACTCAATACAATTTTCTATAAAAGGTGACTGGTGGCTCTCGATAATACAAATTTTTAACATTAGACAGTCTTTTCTTTTATCCACTGTTTTACTCGTTTAGCTCCTTTTCCGTCTATCAGACCTTCATTGAGCCAGTCCATTATTTCTTTACTTGGCTCTTGATATCTTTCAATGGCATGAATAAGTGCTTCCCTTTCAATATCCTTAAAATAACCTAAATCAATACAGGCCGGACTTCGTTTACTAAGCAAAGAAGATCCATACGCATTCTCTATCGAGTGAGCGACAGAAAGGACTGGTTTTTTTAGATAGAGACACTCTGTTACGCTAGATCCAAAGGTAGATATAACAGAGCATGCCCTAGCAATATACTTAACATCATATTCCTTAACTTTCAGGTATTTATCTTGTTGGGGTAAATTATCACGAAATAAAAAAGACTCCCCTGCTAAAAATATTGCATGAATTTTCTGATCTTTTAATAAATTCCAAAGCCTAAAAAAAACTCCCTCTGGATCACTACCGCCTGTTGTCACAACTATCGGAAGATCTCTAGTAATTGGTTTTATGTTTAACAACTCATCTCTCAAAATAATCCAGTCCCAACCGCTGATTACACGATGCCTTTCATTTTTATTTAACCAAGGGTCAAGAATTTTTTCGTCTAGATGCGCGGCTGGAAAGAGAACTCCATCGGCAGCCTCCATGTCATAGGATAAATTTTCTATTAATAGTAAGACGTCGGCATATTTTTTTAGTTCTGGCAAAAAACCTTTAGAAAATTGTTTTTTAATATCTATTATCCAGATAGCATTTGGAAACTTGGACGTCAATGAAACCATAACAGCCTCATCATCAGCATCAGAAGCAATTTCGTAAACACGAAACCCTTGTTGACGAATTTTGTTAATGGAATCGTTTTGTCGAACTAAATACAATACATCAAAAGACTTTCGAAGCTCCTCGCCTAGAGCAAGGCAACGCATTAGATGCCCGTACCCTATTTCTCTTGAAGCATCAACGCGAATAATACAAGTGATCATTTAAATTTAGCTCAAGGCGCAATGTAGAGATCTAGATAGAAATCAACAAAATTTTGTCCATTGGCTTCCCAATTTTTTTTCATCCTAGAAGGGGGATCCATTCCTATGTCTAGAACTACGTATCCTTCATCTCCAATTAATATATCAAACTTCAGTAGCCAATTTTGCATACCTAAATTCTCACTTAGTTTTCTCAATAATTCTAAAATTTTATATTCCTGAAATTGTGGAAAGTCTTCCATTCTTATTGGCTTCGCGGTTTCAAATTCATAAAGTTCGCAACCCTCAGGAAATAAGTTGAGACGAACGCCGTAACCTTTATAAGTTTTTTGTAAAATGTAGTATTCTCGAAGATAACGGTCAGGAGTCCATTGAATCTTCTGTTTAATAAGACCTGATGATTTGCCGGTATATATGTGATTAGGATTTTTACTATAATCGGACTTTAAATAAAAATCTGTTTCATATGGATAGGCGCTTAATGCCTCTTCTAACTCAGTAAAGTTTCTTACATAATGTGTCTCTGGAATGTCTATTCCATTCTCTTGAAATAAAGGATAAAAAGCTTTTTTATCAAGACAGGCTTTTACATTATCCATAGAGGGGTAGCTTATTCCCAGTTTTTTAGATATGTAAGAAGCTCCTATATGAGCAAATTGTGCAGACGCCGTAAATACCTTATCGAAATGCTCTGGTCCTTCTTTTGAAATTGCATCTTCCAAGCCCTCAAAATCGTCATATCCACATACAATTGAAGAATCAGCGATTTTCATACCCGGAGCATCGGGGTTCATGTCTGTAGCAACCACATAGAATCCCCTTTCTTGAAGATTTTCAAGATAAGGAATTTCATTATGATTACAGCCTAAAAATAAAACCTTTGATTTCATTGTTTTTCTAGAGTATCTCTAATAGATTTCATTGGACGCAATCCGTCTGAAGGATCGGTCCTCCAATTTCTATCAGGCAGCTCAGAGACAGAAGGATTTTTAATTCCTTCACCATCAGCAATCAATCCATGTCTTACTTGTTTGATTACATGACCTATATTTTTTGGAAGCCAGCAGTGACCTGACTCGAATTCTTCGCCTGCGCCCTCCAGATCCATGTGAAATTCTACAACTTCCGCTCCCCATCTATTAATTGCCCTATTAATAACGCCTGAATCTACCGTGTGATCTGACCAACCTACTTTACAGCCAAATTCATTTCTTAGCGTTGCGATTGCCGCTAAATTTGCCTCCTCATATGGCGTCGGATATGCAGAAGTACAGTGAAGTAATGTTAGGTTTTGGCAACCATTCTTATTAGTTATTTCAACGGCATGTCGAATCTCGTCCATTGTAGCCATACCTGTGGAAAGAATTAGCGGTTTTCCGGTTTTTACACAAGCAATAATCAAGTCATCCCATAGCAGTTCATAGGAGGCTATCTTGAAAAAATCTATATATTGATTAAGTTCATCTACAGCATCTATATAAAATGGTGTGCAACTAAACTGAATTCCTTTTTCTTTACACCGCTGAGATAAAACTGGCAAAAATTCAATGGGCAGTTCCCATTGTTTTCGTTTAATTGTTTCAGGATTACTTTCAAAAACCTCTTTAGAAAATAACATTTCAGTTTTAAACAACTGAAATTTTACTGCATCGCAACCAACTGCTGCTGATTGGTCAATAAATTCCAACGACCTATCAATACTCTGAGAGTGATTAGAAGAAACCTCGGATATAAAAAACATAAAATTCAGCTCCCAATAAAAAGATAATTAATTTTGAAGGCTTTCCTTTAAGATTTTATCTTCAAGTATTTGCATGGTACTGGCTGTAAAAACTTTATAGCCTCGATCTGATATTAAGCCATCTCCTTCATTATAATAAATTGCTGTAGGTTTGACCTTAAGATCAATTGGAGTTTTATTAATACCAACGGCCATCTCGACTGCGAATTTCAAAAAATCGAAATTAAAAGCTTTTGGATAAAAAGCTTCTATCATTAAATCACCTCCTATATCGAGATGCACCTCTATCAGTCTCAAATTTTTCTTGGAATCCGAGCGAAAAGAAATCATAAAAGCCGAACGCGTAATATCAAATTCGGAAATAATATTACGTGCAATATCATGAGCTTGCTCAGTCCAGTTATTCAAGTCAGAGATGTATGTTTTGTAGCCTTTTGCAGATAAAGTCCCATCTTTTTTTTCAACATTTATCTCTTCCATAAGGCAAATAGGAAATAGTTGGCCATCATTAACAAAACTTACTAATGAGATATCTGGACCCTGAAGAAATTCCTCAAATAAAATTTTATTATTAATCGTATTCTCACTGGCATATCTAATGGAAGGAACAATTTTATCTTTTGTACGAATGACACTGACTCCACTTTTCCCAATTAAGCTAAGAGCAGGCTTAACAACAACAGGTAGTAAATCAATACTCTCTGAATTACATTCGTCTACTTCATAAATTTTGTAATTTGGTATAGGTATATTTCTCTTTGAGCAGGCTGAACGCATTTGATCTTTATTTACTAAACTCTCAGCTGACTCGACTGGCACTCCAGGAAGATGAAAATGCTTACATATTTTAGCTGCAGTTATAACCGGAGGTCCTGAACTTCTATTTATTACTCCTGCCCACTCTAATTTTTTATCTAATTTATCTAATTTATCTAATTCTTTAATAATTAGGTCAGCGTCATATGTGCTTTGGTAGATTTTATAGTCTGCACTTTTAAAACCAGGAGCTTCTTTATTTTGATCAATTGCAACTATTGTGTATCCAAGAGATTTAGCTTTTTCTATTACTGGCAGTTGAGATTTTCCTGCGGCTAAACAAATTACTGCAAAATTTTTAAGTTTTGTAGCTTTCATAAATTTTTTCTGCCCGATTCCAATCATCTATTGTATCTATATCTTGTACAAGATGATTGGGTAGTTCAATTATCGTGTTATCTTGAGAAAAACCGCCAGGTTTGTTTTTCCAGTCTTGAGATTTTGCCCAATAAAATTGTCCTGCATCATGATAAACTTCAGGCAAGTCTTGAGATCTAGAATTGTAGTGTTCAGGAAAAACCATCTCCAATCCGCCATCATTTAATTTTTTAAAAGACCTAAATACGGGATAGGAATATTTTGTAGCAGCTATAACAGATTTCCATTTTCCTGTTTTTATTAATTCATAGCCTTTGATTAAATCACTTTCTTGAATCATGGGAGCCGTTGCATAAATGCAGCAAGCGTAGTCTACTTCATGACCAATATCTTCTAGCCATTTAAGCGCATGGCCCACAACTTCATGAGTTCCTAAAAAATCTCCTGATAGGTCTTTGGGTCTCATAAAAGGAACTTCAGCACCATACTTGCTTGCAATTTGAGCGATATTCTCACAATCTGTGGAAACAATTACTTTATCAAATAACTTACTATCAATAGCTGCTTTAATTGAATATGAAATAATAGGTTTTCCGAAAAATTCCTTGATATTTTTTTTTGGAATTCTTTTACTTCCTCCTCTAGCTGGAATAACTGCAACTATCATAAAGATCCTTTGATTGTTTTAATTGTCATAAGTTTTTTCGAATAAATGTATTAAAAATCGATTAATCTACATTTAAATCTACAGTTAAATGTTGACGAGCAGCAACGTTTGTTGCGAAACCTTGTTTAAAGTGAGTCAACGCTAATTCTTTGTCTGTTGGAGTTTTTTTATCTATTTTTAAGCGCTTGAGACCTATCTCGTACCACTTTACTCCATTTTTTTTAAATGTCTCAATTGCTTTCATTTGCACGGCATGTCCTAGAGGCTGATCAGATAATTCTCTCTTGTATGCTCCCACACTATAGAAACCGCTATCCCTAGAATAGGTAAAAAGACCTGCGCCTACCATTACATCATCTTCTCCAGTTACTGTTACGAGAAATGATTCCAGCAAGTCAATTTGTTTCTTTTGCTTATTCCAACTCTCAATAGGTCTAGTTGATCTCCCTGCAACTGTCTTGTGTAACAATCTGAAAGTTTCAAATAATTCGTCCGTTACTTGTTCGTGAACTTCTACTCGCCACTCTCTTAGACCTTTATTAATAAATGGTTTAAAACTCTTTCTAAACTTCAAACGGATATCCTGAAGGCTTAAAGATAGATCTACTAGGATATGATGTGTGGAAAACGCCTCTTTTGCTCTTTCAGCCCACATAAAATACCAGCTAGAAAGATCAAAAAACTCAGTATTAACAATCTGGCATTGCTTAATATTAAGTTGTCTTGCTAAATCATAGATTAATTCCATTAACTCATTTTCTAGCCTTTTTTTAACTTTACGAGCTACAGTCTTCTTAAAGATTGGTTCTACAATTTCTATACCATTACTACTTAAAATCCATTCTTTCGTTTGATTTTGATGTGCAATCAAAGGCATTATTCCTACAGCTTCTTTATCCTGATAAAGAACAATTGATAAATTAATAGCACTATTCTCCATGTTGTAAGCAACGTAGTAATTGACCATGCTAAGTAGATAATTACAAGAAGAGATTGAGTTGCTATTTTCAAGAACTTTCTGCCATTCCTCTTCATCAGTATTGGAGTTTGGAAAGTGTTTATTGATGATTTCAAGTAACTTTTCTTGCATTCAAGGTACCTTCTATTTCAGGGCTTTTGATAAGGTATTAACAACTTTGTCTTGTTCTTCAAAGCTCATTTTGGGGAATAAAGGCAGACTGATTGCTTTGCTGTAGTAGCTTTCTGAGATAGGAAAATCTCCATGTGCAAAACCCTTCTGTAGATAGTATGGTTGAGTATGTATAGGTATGTAATGGACATTAACTCCTATTCCGCCATGGACAAGAGCATTAAAAACTTCATAACGGCTTGCTTTGATTTGGCTAGTGTCTATTTGAACAGGGTAAAGATGCATTGCAGAATGAATATTTTTAGCTTGATAAGGTCTTATGACTGACAATCCATCAAGCAAACAATCATATCTATCTTTTAGTATATTTCTTTTCTCAACGAACTCATCAATCCGACGCATCTGACTAATACCCAGCGCGGCCTGTAGGTCAGTCATGCGATAGTTAAAACCCAGGGCAACTTGTTGGTAGTACCACTTACCTTCAATTTCTTCTGTCATGTATTTGGGATCACGAGTAACTCCGTGAGAACGAAAGAGCTGCATTCTCTGACAAAGATCTTCATCATTTGTCGTTGCAAATCCACCTTCTGCTGTAGTTATTATTTTTACAGGATGAAAGCTAAAAACAGTAATATCTGAATACTCACAACTGCCAATTTTATTCTTCATATAGCTCCCTCCTATAGCGTGAGAAGCATCTTCAATAATTTTGAAACCATACTCTTGGCTTAGTGCATATACTTTCTGCATAGCACATGACTGCCCAGCAAAATGAACTGGTATAAGTATTTTTGGTAATTTCTTTTCTTTTTTTGCTTGAATCAGTTTTTTCTCTAACGCTTCAGGTGATAAATTGTATGTAAGTGGATCAATATCAACAAAATCGACATTAGCTCCGCAATAAATACCGCAATTTGCAGATGCGACATATGAATTCGGACTAGTCCATAACCAATCACCTTTTCCTAAGTCTAATGCCATGCAGGCAATATGGAGTGCAGAAGTAGCGCTGTTAACCGACACGCCATATCTTGCTCCACAATAATCAGACACGATCTTTTCAAATGTAGGAACTTTCGGTCCTTGAGTGAGAAAATCTGACTGAAGTGTTTCTATTACTTCAGCGATATCCTCTTTTGAAATATCTTGGCGGCCATAAGGAATCATCAGTTAGCTCCTAAAATGCTACTTTTAAAGTAATCAATAGAATCAAAATTTTCAAGAGTACTCTTTAAATTGTGGCCAATCAAAAATATCATCTTGATGAAAATCCTTTAAGGAGTGACAAACTCTCAAAGCACGTTCCATCGAGGCACCCTGATTTAGCCCATGTTCATGAAAAACAATTGACTCAGGTTCATAAATTATTTTTCTACCTTTCAATGCTTGCTCTCTTGCCCAAAATCTATCTTCAACTCCGTTTTGATTCTCGTTGAAAGGACACTCTTCCCAAGCTTTGCGATCTATCAATGAAAAGGCATTATGAAAAAATGGATAGCTTTCATAAACTATCCTTTCCCTGCCGAAAACTGTAATTAAGTCTCTAGTGTCTACCGGATTGCTATGAACTGTTGGAATTTGTCTTCCGTATACCCCAGATGCATTATATTTGTGACGAGTTTCAATAAGCTTCTCTATCGAATTAGGAGTTAAAATTTCGCAATGAGCAGACAATATTAATATTTCATTCTTGGAAGTTTCCTTAATCCCGATATTGAGTGCATAACTATAGTTAAATTCTGATTTGTCATAATTAACTATTTCACAGCCTTGCTCCGCGGCATATTCTCGAGAGCCATCGGTACTAGAGTTATCAACTAAAAATATTTTCGAGGGCTTTAAGGTCTGCTTCTTTATAGATCCAATGACTCTTGGAAGCCAGTCCATCTCATTCCTACATCGTATAACTACGTCATAATGCATATCTACTTAGATTTCTATTGGTTTATGAAGGAAAAATTCGTTAGAAACTGTCACATTTTGAAGCTTAATTTCCGATATATCTTTGCAGCACATCTGCTCCATAATATTAGATAATTCATCCTGCAAGATGTAGTGAATATGTTCAGCTCCTTTCTTACCAAGTGCAGCTATTCCGATCATAAATGGTCTTCCTAACATTACAAAATCAGCTCCCAAAGCTAATGCCTTAGAAATATCCTGGCCAGAGGAAAAGCCACTGTCGATAATTATGGGAAAATCCTTTCCTAGTTTTTTTCTTATATTTGGTAATAGTTGCAAAGGGTTTGGCACTAAATCTATTTGCCTGCCTCCATGATTTGAAAGCCATATTGCATCTGCAACAGTGGAAGCTTTCAATGCATCCTCTTCGTCCAGAATACCTTTTATGATGATTGGTCTATTCCATAATGCTTTTATTTCTTCAAGATACTGCCAGTCAACATATCGCGGCATTTCATTCCAACCATTATCAATTTTATCTTGGGTAAAGAATTCATATTTTGTCATTGTTCCAAATGAAGGCATCCCATGTAATAAGATATTGAGGGCCCATATAGGCTTTGCTAAAGCTTGGAAAAATGTTCTTAAATTTAGCTTTGGAGGAATAGTAATTCCGGCCTTTAGAAGCCTTTCTTTTCTACTTGTAGCAGGTATATCGACAGTAACAACCAAGGCACTATAATCAGACTCCAAAGCTCTTTTGATAATATCATCTCTGATTGTTTTATCTTTAGGTGGATATAGCTGAAACCAGCCCTTACCATTCAAATTTGGTGCAACTTGCTCTAATGAAAGAGAAGCTACCGAAGAAAGGCAATACGGGATATCTTTTTCAGTACACATTTTAGCAAGAGCAGCTTCTGCACCTGGCCAAATCAAACCTGCAGATCCCATTGGTGCCACGCCAAAAGGTGCTGAATATTCCATACCCAAGATAGCTTGTTTAGTAGAAGGCTTAACAGTTCCCTTGAGATACCTAGGAGTTAAAAATACGTGATTAAAGATATTAGCATTTCCTTTGACAACCTTATCATCTCCAGTACCTGAAAAAAGATACTCTGAGCAAAAGAATGGAATTCTTTTGGTTGCTTTATCTTTAAGATCAAGCACTCTAGGGTATTTATTTTTCATCTAAGTTCAGTGATTAAGTAGTCTTGATTTCAGTTAGGGGAGACAGCCGAAAGCTTCTCTATCAAATCAAAGTCCTCTTTTGACTTGAGGAGTATATTGCTCCAGATAGATGATTCTATCATCGTTGTTGAATCATTGAATAATTGACCGCTTTCTAACATCTCTATTTCATTTTTATGCCATGACATCATAGAGTAATTAAAGGATAAAACTGGAGTCATATCTTGTGTCTTTGCAAAGTTTTGATCCCATTCATAATTTATAGGCTTTCCTTTAAAAGTAGCATGCACTTGATGCTTTGAAACAGCAACAGAGGAAGGAGCATTATCATCAATTGTTTGATTAAAAAATTTCTTTATGTCATTGATTGTTTGTAATGGTGAAACCGTATTAAGCCAAAATACTCGATCGCAATTATATTGTTTGAAAAAGTCTAGAACCACCATTTCACTAGTGGCTTCAGAGGAAGCTAATTGTGACTCCCTTAAATAAAAATCAATACCAAATTTTTTAACTACAGACTCTAAACTAGGGTCATCAGTATTAAGTACAATTTTATCGAATAAGTTTACTGATAAAGCTTTTTCAATAGCTATTTCATAAACTGCCTTTCCATTAATTTGAAGGTAGTTTTTTTTAGCCAACCTTTGAGAACCTTTCCTTACTGGAATCATGCAAATGTTCATGATAATTATTTTATTCCTATATTTTTAGTGTAAAAACCAAAATTTAAAAAAGTTTTATTTTAAATTATATTTCTTGCCAGGTAGATTGTTCGTTTAGGCTCTTATGAGCTGCTTCAATTACCATGGTACTAACCAAAGCTTCTTGGAAGCTGGGTCTTTGAATTTGCAGTTCTTCTAAATCCATGCGGCCTTCTATTAAATCAATTACATCATCAAGAAAAGTTGTAATGCTCTCTATGCCATATCCGCGCCAACGAATCTTTCCATCTTCTGAACCATATGGCATACAAAAATCTGGATTTATGTGCTCCACTCCAAGATCATCTGTATTAAGTCTTATTCCGCGTTCTTTTTGATCTGCTTCATAGCGACCTTTTGTACCTATAAACTTAATTTTCTGGTCTGACATTGCAGAGCTATTTTCTGGATCAATCCAGCTCGTTAAGATTGTTTCTGAAAATTTAATGCCATTAGGCATTGCCCACTCAATAATGCATTGAATTGCATCAAAAGTATCTATGCCTTGCTGTACAATTTCAGTTTTTTGCCCTATTGCCATAACCTTTTTTGGAGTGGCAGAAGTAACAAACCTGATTACATCAATATAATGCACTCCTAAATACTGAAGGATGCTAGTTTGTGATGCCCAGTCTTTAAAAAAGAGGGTAGGAACAGACTTACGCTGGCTGTACTCAACCCAGCAATTTAATGGCGTTCCAAGATCACCTGATTGAATTTTGTCACGAAGTATGATGTTAGATTTATCCCACCGCTTATGAAATTCTACAGCACCATAAAGGTTATTTATTTTAGCTGTCTTGACAAGGTCAAGGCCTTCTTTTGTAGTCGGTGTAAGTGGCTTTACTAAAAGAGTGTGTAAACCCTCCTGAAGGCAATCTTTTGCAATCTGATGGTGTAAATGATCTGGAACAGCAATAATTGCGCAGCCTGGATTTTTACATTTTTTTAATACTTCCTTATAGGCATCATGATTTCTCAAATCATTTTCTGGATATGTTTTTACATCAACCTTGATTCCTGTTTTTACCTCTAAGCCCTTAACTTTCTGTAAAACTTCTTTTGAAGATTTAGCTGAGGTCGAAACGCAGTGAATATCTCCAATGTTTTTGTTATGTCTTTTCCATTCAAATATAGCAGGCAAAATAGTTCCGTAGCCTGAGGTGCCTTTTCCGCAGACATATAAACCTGCGCCTATGATGATAATATCGAATTTCTTCATTAAACCCTTGCTATGACCAATACGTAATGTGCATTACTTTCTTTTATTGGAATCATATCCACAACAGCTGCTTCTCCTTTAAACCATTGAAGCAATAAAAAAGGTAAAATTTCAGTTTCAACACCCCAGCAATCGGCATCGTCTTGAAATTTTTTACCATGGGAGCGATTATGTTCTATAAACACAACCCCATTGTCGTTTAAAGATTTTAACCAGTTACCTAAAGCTTTTTTTGGATCTTTTGCGTGGTCGTGAGAGTTGGAATAAACAAAGTCAAAACTATCAAGCCATTCATCTTTTATCTCGTGAAAATCATGCTCAATAGTATTAGAGAATTTTGTTGCACTTGGCTCTATGTCTGTTCCAAAAACATATGATCCTGAAGGTAAATGGGTATTAAACCACTCAACTTCTTTTCCAACTCTTGTCCCATGACAAATCCCCCTGAATTCATTTTCACCGCGCTTACCGACTAAGTAACTTGAAATTAAGGAAATAGTTTCTTCAGAGCACCAAGATTTATCATACCCTTGTGCTATTTTTTTAGAGGTCTTCACTTTTTGGTTTCTTGCATAAGCAGATGGGTCGGCATAATTATGAAGCTTATATAAAGCTTGATCGGAGCCTCTACCAAGATCGAGAACAAAAAAGTGTCTTGATTGCGAGAAAAACTTCATGAAAAGTCCCGAGAAAGGTTTTGAAAAAAGCATCCAAATCCTTTTTGCCAATAAATCCTTATTTCTTAATTGGTTCCTAATTCTTTCAGTATATGCTTTTAATTTAGCCATTTATAAGTTCTCCTTTTTCTTGATTTTTATAAATTATTATTGAAATTTTCTGCTGATTTAAGTGAGTTCTTTATTATCTGAATTTAGTACTATATTAAATTATTTACAGCTAGAATCTTCTCTATTTTCTCTTCCCAAAGATTAGATCGGTCCATTAAATCATGATAAAAAGCGTGCGGTCTTTCTGATGAAATATTAGAGTCTTTTGTTATTAGACTAGAAACAAATTTCTCAAAGTCATTTTTATCATTAGCAGCATATACAAGACCTAACTTCCTATATATTGTGGTGAAGGAATCCTCTTGTGGAATTTGCTGCTTGGGATGCTTATTTGGATCATAAAACTCTATTACTGGAACCTCTAAGGTAGCACAATCCATCGCACCAGAAGACCAAAATGTAATAGCGAAATCAACCTTACAAGCAATATCTAGTATATGCTCTTCAATAATCTTGATTGAAGGATAAGAATCTGCGATTTTATCCCAATGCGAATCAGTCTCTCTAGGATGTTTTTTAACAAACAAATTGTAATTACTTAAATGCTTATCAACTACTTGCACTGTTGCTTCTACTAAATCTTTCTGAGATTCTTCGTCAATATAACTGCCATACCCTCTGCTAATTACCAGAATATTAGTCTCTTCTCTTTCGGTAAAACTAGAGCGAAAGGAATTTGCCTTTTCTTTATACTTTTTAAGCCATCTTCTTGAGTATTTAGGATGGCCAGTGAATACTTTTTCCAGATCGGAAGAGGTAAATTCATTTTCTTCATCAATTTCTAAATAATCTGCTGGATGTCCCATTAAAAGAAAATACTTTTTATTAAAATCAATGTCATTAGATAAAGGATATTCTCTATCTAAATCTGATGTATAAATGTGTGGAGAGTGCGGGCAGTAAAAGAAAATTGACTGATCAAATATTTCTTTTATCCACTTATCTCTCGGCCTCCGAAGACTTGGGGATTCAGAAAAAATTAGAGTTCTTTCTCCTTGATTTGAAAGTAGATGTTTAGGTAAGTTGATTTCGAAAACTTTTCTGCACGCATATTCAATAATATAAAAAAAAACACTCAATACCTTAGGTTTTTTAAGTTTGATATTAATGCGATGTGCCAAGTAACCAATTCTTTCTATCATTTCTACAACAGGGCCTCCAGTGGAAAATGCTTCGATCTTATTCTCTGGCTTAATAATATAATTCCTTAAGAGGCTATTACGATTGACACTTTTTTTCACATGCCTTGTTAGATAGATAATTTTTATTTCAAATTGCAAATTGGATAAGTGATCAAGTATGGGTAGTATCCAATCTAACTCTCCTGCAGATCCTGATAAAAATGCAACTGCTTTTTTATTTTTCATGATCTTCATAATCTACCATTTCCGAAAACTTTTTATCAATATCTATAAGCTCTTTATATGTACCCTTTGAAACAATATTACCTTTATCAAGGTGATAAATCGTATCGCAATCACGTATAGTGCTTAGGCGATGGGCAATAATGATGATTGTAATTTCACGACCTAGATTCTTAATAGAATCCATTACAATTCTTTCAGTAGTATTATCGAGAGCACTTGTTGCCTCATCAAGAACTAGAACAGATGGGTTATGATAAAGCGCTCTCGCAAGACCAACCCTTTGACGTTGCCCGCCCGAAAGTTTTACACCTCTTTCACCAATTTGGGTATTGTATCCATCTTCAAGATTACTATTAACAAAGTCATGCAAACTCGCTATGCGGGACACATCTTTCACAACTTCCATGTTAATTTCATCCAGTTTGACACCAAAAGCAATATTCTCAGCCAATGAAGCATCTAGTAGCGAGATCTGCTGAGGCACATAACCAAGACTACTTTGCCAATTACTTACATTCTCCGATCTAATCTTGACACCATCTACCATCAAATTTCCGCTCTGAGGCTCTAGTAAGCCCAATATTATGTCTACCAATGTAGTTTTGCCGCTGCCTGTTAATCCGACCAAACCCACCATACTATTTACTGAGATTGTTAGTGATATTTCATTCAAAACATTGCTATCTGTACCTGGATAATTAAAACTAACTTTTTCTAAGGCAATTTCATCTTCTAGTGGCATGGTTTCTTTAACATTTTTTTTGCTAACCTTGCCTAAACTTATTATTTCTTTATGCAATTCATCTATTATGGTTTCGGCAAAACGTAAAGAAGTGACATTGCTGTAAACCATCTGCATGGCAGGTAGCAGTCGATAACCTGCGAAGGCGTACAAAGCAACAACTGGTAAAACCTGTGATACGCCATTCTTGTCATCAAGAACGCTTAATAATACTAAAACCATCCCACCAAATGCTATCGCCTCAAGGGCATAGCGGGGTAATGCTGTAATAGTTTTTAACTGCGCCTCATTTTTTGCAAATTCTTTAGCAGAAGTATCAAATCGTTGTAGGTAAAGATCTTCTACACCTCCAATTTTTACTTCTTTAATTGCAAACAAAGACTCTGAAGCAACTCTAAATCGGTCACGATTTGATTCATATCTCTCACTTCCCATGCGGGACAAGAGTGATGATATAGATTTATAAATTAAGCCATAAAATAATCCAAGTACAACTGATACAGTGATTGCCAATTTGTAATCAACAATTAAAAGCATTATCAGCATTAATAATGAAACTGTACCTTGAGAAATTAAATTTATAGTTGGTAATAGCATTTTAGATAATAACTCACGTAATTCAGATAGAAGATTTTTTCCTAGTTCTGAACTATTACGGTCTAAAAACCATGAATAAGGTTGATTTAAATATCCCTCAAACATACGAACACCAATGCTGTGTTCACGCATAAAAACGAAGCTAAGTAACTTGTATTGAGTAACCGTTTTCCATGCAAGTGAGACAAGAAGCGTAACGAAAACTAACCCACCTAAAAAAAAGAAAAAATCGGTTTTTGAGGTGAATTCAAAGTAAGTATAGGCCCAAGATAAGACTGCATTTGTTTCTACCAGTTCAGGACTGCCAAGTATAGTAATAAATGGCAAAATTGAGGCCACACCAGCTACATCAAGTAATGACATAACTAGAATCATGACTAGCAATACTGCAGTCTCTTTCCTTTCTGCTTTAGAAAGCAAAGACCATATTTTTTTATATTTC
>MDTE01163581.1_pt1 | contig 31989 bp, 29 predicted proteins | sample 811231 | NCBI WGS metagenome assembly MDTE01 (sample SAMN05326651, study PRJNA326480) | marine metagenome | isolation source: seawater | place: Indian Ocean: Red Sea | collected 2010 | reverse complement strand
GCTCAGCTGGATAGAGTACTTGACTACGAATCAAGGGGTCGGGGGTTCGAATCCTCCTCGGTCCGCCACTTCTCCTAATTTTAATTAATAAAATCAATATCCTACTGGTATTGATAAATATTCGCCCCCACATTCGCCCCCACAAATCTTGATTTTCATCTGTAAATTTGCAATGCGCGTGCGTACGCGCGCTCTTCGCGCCGAATACGCCTCTTCCCTTCAAACGTGCGCTCGCGCGCGACCGATGCAATCGTTTAGTTAAGTATGATCCCCCGCGCGCGCCCGCGACTGTGATCGTTACTGTGATCCGCCTCGCGCGCCCGCGCGCGACCTTGTCGCTTAATGTGATTCCTAAGGTTCCCGCGCGCCCGTGCACGACCTGTGTCTTTTCGTGTGAAAGGGGCTTGTTGCTTTAGCAAGACGGTGCGTAAATAGTTGTATTGCTCAGTTTTGTTCTTTACTTCCTAATCTTCCTATGTGCCTTTTGACGCTGTAAGGCCAAGAATTTCCCGCGCTTGCTTTGCGCTTGCTACCGGCCTCTGGTATTTTTCACAAAGCTCAACCACGCGTTTGACAAGCTTGGAATTGGAAGGCGCTAAATTGTCTTGGTCTAAGCGGATATTATCCTCTAGCCCAGTCCTTGCGTGGCCACCAGCAGCGACGCACCACTCATTAACCTCGATCTGGTGGCGACCAATCCCTGCGGCGCACCATTCACTATTCGGCAATAACCGCTGCACGGTTTTGACGTAGTAATCGAATACATTTTTGTCAGCGGGCATTGCATTCTTAACGCCCATAACAAACTGCACATAAGCAGGTTTTTCCAATCGTCCGTCTCTTTCCATGGCCGCCGCTTGGTGGATATGCGACAAATCAAAAACCTCAATTTCTGGTTTTATACAGTACTTTAACATTTCAAAAGCCAGCCAGTCCACTAGATCAGGTGGATTTGCGTAAACCCTTGTGGGAAAATTATTCGACCCAACCGATAATGAGGCCATTTCGGGCCGCAGTGGCAACATACTACCGCGTTCTTTACCCGCACCTGAACGCCCACCAGTCGAGAATTGAATAATTATTCCTGGACAATATTTTTCCAAGCCCTCTTTTAGCCTGGCAAACTTTTCGGGATCGCTTGAGGGTGATTGGTCTTCATTTCGTACATGTGCATGGCAAATCGTAGCCCCCTCCTCATATGCCGCTTGGGTACTTTCAATTTGCTCATTAACGGTCACAGGAACTGCGGGGTTCATCTCCTTGCGCGGCAGAGAGCCAGTGATGGCGACGCATATGATGCAGGGGCTTGTCATGGCTTACCCCGTTGGTGCAAGGACAAAGTCAAATTCGACTTCCCATTGTATTTGATCGCTGCCTGCAGGTGTTTTATCCACATATTGTGCAATCAGACTTTCCTTGACCCCGAACACTGCGTCGGAATGGATATAGGGATCATCTGGATCAAAGGTGTGGGTCGTCAGTGTTTCAAACCCTTCGGCCTCGACGATGTAATGCAGATGGGCAGGGCGGAAAGGGTGTCTGCCCATTCGCACCAACATTTTTCCAACAGGTCCATCATCGGGGATGGGATAGAATTTCGGCCGGACGGCGTTGAACCAATAGCGGCCTTTGTCGTCTGTTCGAAACACACCGCGCAAATTGAAATCGGGTTGATGCCCCTTTTGTTGAACATCATAGAATCCTTCGTCATTGGCTTGCCACACATCGACTTTGGCATTCGCGATTGGCGCCCCTTCGGTGTCCAGAACACGCCCCTTGACCAACATTGGCTCGCCTTTTTGATCCAAACAAATGTTGCTGCCCAATTCCAGTTCAGGTGCGTTTGCCACGTGAAACGGCCCCAAGACAGTGGATTCGGATGCGCCAGAGGGTTTGCGATTATTGATGGCATCCACCAACATCGAGACCCCCATGACATCAGACAGCAGTATGAATTCCTGTCGCCAATCATCGCACATATGGCCCGTTGCGGTTAGGAATTGAATGGCCTGAAACCATTCCTCTTGTGTTGGCTCGATCTCTTTCACCGCAGCATGCAGGTGACGGATCAGCACTGTCATGATTTCCTTGAACCGCGGATCGGTGGTGTCGGCAATGCGACCTGCGACAACCTCAGCTGAATTTTCTTCGGTAAAGTATCCCTTTTCCATGTGCTGTCCTATCGCGCTAAAATTGTGTTCATGACGCGGGCTAATTCGGATTTTGGATCTTCGCTCAACTCATCCGCACGCCATGCTACGTGATGGTCGGGCCGCACCAAAATACAGCCTGTGTCAGACACTTCGTTCGCCCGCGCCCAATCACCAACATGATCCACATATTCTTGACGGGGGCCAATCACATGGACGTTAATTGCCATCCCAAAATCTGCGCCAACTTGCGTGGCGGCCTCTCTCCAGGCCTCACCTCCAATACCAGTGAACAATGTGAATTGTCCGTGGCCGCAGAGGTCTAGTGTTGAAACCTTATCGCCATTTGATTCACGAAATATCCATGTATGCGGCAAACGCGCGCCGGGCCATGTGGTGGGTTGGAAATGTAATTCTGCGTCCAAATCAAATGCGGGTTCCATCTGTCCATCTGTAACCACCGCGGTTGAACGATAGCGTTGGTTCATTTCCACGCCATGGGCGTCAAATTCATATTTTTTGAACTCAATCGCATCGCGCAGCGCAGCGCGTTGTGCCTCGGCATCGGGGCCTGCATCACATCTCGCATCCATATTTTGTTTGATCAACTCAATATCTGTGCCGCCTGTCATCCCAAGTGCTTGGAAAATTGGGCCGAACTCTCCAATGGATTGATTAGCGCGTGTCACGATTTGTTTCGCAATTGGCGCGCGTTCGTCTGAATAGGTATCTAAGAGCGCTTGACCAGCTTGGCCCTTAAGAACAGCGGTAAGTTTCCACGCAAGATTAAAGGAATCTTGAATGGATGTATTCGACCCCAAGCCGTTTGATGGGGGATGACGATGTGCGGCGTCGCCCATAATGAACACTCGACCCTTTTGCATGGATGTCGCATAGGCATCATTCACGGTCCATGTGTTTGCAGAAAGGAGTTCGATTTCCAATTCCGGATCGCCCACCAATTGGCGCGCAACGCCCGTTGCAAATTCGGGTGTCACCTCGGGTGCAGGTTCGTTGATGTCATACCCCCACACGATCAACCATTCGTTCCATGGACGGATCATACGCACCAATCCCATCCCAATCCCACCAACATCGGCACCTGGTTGCATCACCCAGTATAGGACAGATGGACGATGCGCGACGTATTTGGATAGGTCCGCCTTGAACAGGATGTTCATAGAACCACCTACACCCATTTGCCCCTCAACCGGGGTATCGATATGCTCTGCAACTAATGAATTGCCTCCATCGGCGCCGATCAGATACTTTGATTGCACCTGAAATTCGCGTCCTGACAAACGATCCAGAAGGGTGGTTGTGACCCCATCTGCATCCTGTTCGTGCGACAGGTATTCGGTGGACATGCGCGATTGTGTGCCACGCGAACAGGCTGTTTTGAATAACAGGGGCTCCATAAAGGTTTGTGGTAGATCGTTCATGAAACTCGGTGATGAAAGTTCATGTTCCGCACGCGAAAGGGGATGTGTGCCCCAACTTTTCATGCGTCCAATTTCTTCGCCCGCGAGGCTTTCGCAAAAAACGTTTTCGCCCATCAGATCCTGTTCTGTGGCCTGCATATAGGCCTCGGCCTCAACGTCGTGGCCCAGATCACGCAAAACCTCCATCGTGCGTTGGTTGGTGATATGCGCGCGTGGCGTGTTGGCCAACCAACGATAGCGGTTTACCACCATGTTATCGATGCCATAGCTGGACAGCAATGCCGCGCATGAGCAGCCTGCTGGGCCTGTGCCAATGATAAGAACGTCCGTCGTAATCTCAGCCATTATTTTTATCCTCCGAGTTTTGATTTTTATGAACTAACCGTCGTTGAACGGGAAAGATTTGGATGCCGGTTCTTTTGGAAAAAAAGCCCCAGAGTCCTTTGGGTGCAAACAACATGATCGCAATTCCAATCACCCCAAGGATCAGTAGATACCAACTGCCGTAATCGGCCAGCATGTTCTGCAATAGGAAAAAGACGATCACGCCGATGATGGGACCTTCGATTGTACCTATGCCGCCGATCACAACAATGAAAATCACATAAGCGGTCCAATCCAATACGCTGAATGCGGCATCTGGAGAGATGCGCGCCTTTTGCATGTAAATCAATCCACCTGTCAATCCCGTCCCCAGAGCCGAGATCAAAAATACGAACCATTTGATTGCGCCTGCGTCGACCCCCAATGATTTCGCGGCCGTAAAATTATCACGTAGAGCAGATAGGCCCAAACCACGGCGGCTGCGCAGAAGCCAATAGATGAAAACGATAGTAAGAATGGCCAATATCAGTGCTAACCAATAGGCCATAATATCGCGCGCGGCGGATGTTTTGACATCCAAAATATCTTTGATCCATTCGACCCCCCACATGTTTTTGGTGGCCGAACGTGGCAGGGACGTGCCCGTGCCGCCGCCCAATTGTTTCCATTGCGCGATGCTTAGTCGGGTGACCTCGGCGATAACCCATGTGCCGATTGCAAAATAGGCGCCTTGCAGACGAAACGCAAAAAACGCCGTAGGGAGCGAAAGGATAAGTGCGGCAAGCCCAGCAATTAGGATAGAGGGGACAGGATCCCATCCCGCCAAAATAACCATCCCAAACATGGCATAGGCACCCATTCCAACAAAGGCCTGTTGCCCAACCGAGATAAGCCCACCGTAGCCCGCCAATAGGTTCCACCATTGGGCCAGAACTAACATCGTTAGGATGAAGAACATGTCCTGTATCGTTGCGCGGCCTGCGAAAAATGGCAGCATAAATGCGATGATCAAGGCGACAATTCCCGCATAAAATGCGATCTGGGATGCACGGTTATTTGTTTCTACTTGATACATCAGTCAAACGCCCTTGGCATTAATCCACGTGGTTTGATCGAGAGCACCACCAAAAACGCAATATGTCCTGCAAGGATTTGCCACTCTGGGTTGATGGTTGCGCCTAGGGTTTGTGCAACGCCAATTATGATCCCCCCAAGCAGCGTCCCCCAAAGCGATCCTAATCCCCCAATGATCACAGCCTCAAAGGCATAGATCAGGCGGGCAGGTCCTATGCTTGGATCAAAATTCGCACGAATGCCAAGGTAAAGCGCAGCAATCACGGCGATCACCATGGCAAGCCCCATGGCAGTGGCAAAGATTGAATTTGGACGTATACCCATTAGCTGCGCCGTGACGGGATCATCCGAAGTGGCGCGAAACGCACGACCCAATTCCGTCTTGAATGAAATTTGATTGAGGGCGACAATCACAATAATGGCGGTCACAAAGGTCATGACAGGTAATACACCAACCGTGATTGGACCAAGGCTAAGCGAGGCGGTTTCCAATGCACCTACCGATAAACGCCGACTATCGGCGGACCACGTTTCCAAAAGTGCGTTTTGTAAAACAATGGACAATCCAAAGGTGACCAAGAGCGGCGGCAAAATATCTGGGCCTAAGACACGATTCAAAACCACTCGTTGTAATAGCCAGCCAATTCCAAACATGACGGGTGCAGCCATAAACGCTGCCACAAAAGGATGAAGGTCCAACAGACTTACAAAGGCCAATGTGATGTAGGCCGAAAAGACGATCAAATCGCCATGGGCCAAATTCACAAGACGCATAATTCCAAACACAAGGCTAAGCCCTGCCGCGAAAAGCGCATAAAGCCCACCCAACAAAATGCCCTGAATTAGACTGTCAATCCAAATCATTTTTTAGACCCTTCCGAAGTAAGCGTTTTGTATGTCTTCGCGTGTCAGATCGCTTGGTTTACCGCTTAGGGTGACGCGCCCCTCCATCATGCAATACACGCGATCCGCCACCTTTAGCGCTTGCGCAATATCCTGCTCTACAACGATCACTGATGCGCTGCTTGCTTTGATTTTGGGAAAGGCTGCGTAAATGTTTTTGACCACGATAGGGGCAAGGCCCAGGCTGATTTCATCACATAACAAGACCTTGGGGTTTGATATTAAGGCGCGTCCAATCGCTACCATTTGCTGCTGGCCTCCTGAAAGGGACGTGGCGGGGGCATCTGCCTTTTCCAGCAAAATTGGAAAGAGATCATAGATCGCCTCAAGCGTCCAATATCCTTTGACCTTTCGGCCATAGGTTCCGATCAGCAGATTTTCTTTGACGCTAAGCGATGGGAATAGTTTGCGTCCCTCGGGGACCATTGCGATCCCATCGCGCATGACGGCATCGCTTTCTTTTGCGCCGATTGCAGATCCCTCATACATAACACTCTCCGATACATTGCTCAACACGCCTGAAATTGATCGCATGAGGGAGGTTTTTCCCGCCCCATTTGCGCCGATGATAGCGATAGTTTCACCTGCGTTCAGTTCGATATCAACACCAAATAGTGCTTGAAAATCACCGTAAAATGCGGTTAGGTTCTGTGTTGTTAGTAGGGGCATTAGGCATCAATCCCTAAATAGACTTGCTGAACGTTGCGACTTTCCATAATTTTATCGGGTTCACCCATTGCGATAACTTTGCCAAAGTCTAAAACCAAAAGCTGTTCAACCACTGAGGTCAGCGCGTGCAATACGTGTTCAATCCAAATGATTGTAACGCCGCTTGAATGAATAGCTTTGATGGTATCGATTAAGGACAGGCATTCTGCATCCGTCAGACCGCCCGCAATTTCATCCAACATTAGAAGCTTTGGATTTGTGGCCAAGGCGCGTGCCAATTCTAGACGTTTGCGCTCCAGCAAGGATAACTTCGATGCGGGCATGTTTGCTAAATGCATCATTTCAGTTTGTTCCAAAATGTCTGCACATGGGTCAATCGCTACGCTTTCCGAAACGTTTTGGCCAAAACAGGCTGCAACAAGAACATTTTCAAATACGGATATATTGTCAAAAGGTTGCGGAATTTGAAAACTACGTCCCATGCCCATCAATGTCCGCTGCATTGGAGGTATTTTGGTGACATCGCGCCCCATAAACTCAATGCGCCCTTGATCGGGGTCAATATTGCCTGTGATCAGGTTGAGAAGTGTAGATTTTCCAGCCCCATTTGGCCCAATGATCCCAAGTGCCTGTCCTTGCGGCACATCAAATGTGATATCCTGCGCAACTTGCAGGGCTCCGAATGATTTTTGAACACCTGATAATCTCAGAACAGACATAAGTTAGCCTTTGACTTGTCGGGGCCGCAAAGCCGCAGCCCCGATCAATGCATCAGTTTAAGAGATTTCTTCCATCACGCCACCTGTTGGGATCGTAGGGGCAGTTTGATTGTCGACAATAATCAAATCGTAACCACCGCCATCCTTTAGTCGCCATTGACCACCGACAAGTGGAGTTTTGGCCACGTTACGCGCCGCAAACGGCGGTAGTCCTGCACCATTCCATGCAACATTGCCAACGATGGTGTTTAGGTTTGTAGCTGCGATTGTTTCTGCAACAGCGTCCCCATCACCTGCGTCAGATGTGCGTCCAAAGACATCTTTGGCCACCTCAAATAGAGCGTGCACAAAACCGATCGGTTGCGTCCATTGACGACCCGTTGCTGCGGTGTACCCAGCTGCCAATTCACCCGCACTCATTCCATTCAATGAGGAACTAAACGGGTGGCTGGGAGACCACCAAACTTCTGACGACAGGTTATGACCTGCATCACCCAATGCTTCAACAGCGACGGGGAACAAAATCGCCTTGCCAATTGAGGCGGCCTTTGGCGCGAATCCCTGCTGCTTCGCTTGGGTCCAGAATGTTGTGAAATCGGGTGGGATCGGCACACCCGTGACAATATCACAGTTCGCAGCCTTATAGGCGTTGATTTGTGCTGTGAAATCGTCCGTTAGGTTTTGATAGCGACCAGGATCGGTTAGGGTGTAACCTTGTGCTTCCAATACAGGAGGAAAACCAACGACGGGATCGCCCCATGCGTTTCCATCCCCATCATTTGGATAGAGCCCGCCTACTTGTTTGTTGGTATCCAACTGGTTCCACATATTCGTGAAAACGGCGATGATATCTTCAAGCCCCCAAAAGAAGTGGAAGGAATAATCAAATGGCTCCCATGATCCCGGATCACCTGGATTGCCCTGTTGGCCGATGAAATATGGCTGCCACGGCGCAACGGTTGAAATGACAGGAACTTCTTCGGCTTCACAGGTGGTTGCAACTGGATTCGTTGTTTCGGGGGTTGAGGCGACCAACATCAAATCGATTTCATCATCGATGATCAATTCTTTGGCCACTTCTGCTGCGCGGTTTGGATTTGATTGGCTGTCTTTTACGATAACTTCAAAATTATCTCCTGATGATGTCAAGAAATTGTTGATAATGAAGCTATCAGCTTCAGAGAATGCAGCCAGTGGACCTGACTGTGGACTGACATAGCCCAGTTTGATTTTCGCACCAGAGGCCAGTGCAGGGGCAGCAAGGCCACCTGCAGATAGCGCAAGGCCAGCAGCAGTCCCAGTTTTGAGTAATTTACGACGAGTTACCATAATGTCCTCCTTTGGATTTAGGTCAGTTCCGGCGGATGTCCCGCCCAAGCTTGTTTAAGAATGTTAAGGATCGCATCCTTTGTGATGTCGCGCGGGTTCCAATACGGTTTTTCTGTCGCGATCTGGGCCGCGCGTTCCAGATCGGTTTCCAGTAGTCCAATATCCGCCAGCCGCATTGGCGCGCTGAGGGATTTGGCAAATGTCCAAAGTGCAGTGCCTGCCTTTATGTCGCCAAATATCTGGGCAACGGGTGCAAGCTCTGCTTTCGCAACCGCTTCGTTAAAAGCAATGGCATGGGGCAGGATAATTGCATGCGTTTCCGCGTGGGGCAGGTTAAAGCTGCCCCCAAGCGTGTGGCATAATTTGTGATGTAGAGCCATGCCCACAGTGCCCAGAACTGCGCCACACGCCCATGCGCCCCGAAGGGTGTGTTCACGCGCCTGTAGATTTTGGGGGTCCTGCAGAACCTTTGGCAGTCCGTCCGCAAAAGCGCGGATACCATTTACAGCCAATTCGCGTGTCGCCTTTGTTGCTTCTCTGGCATATAATCCTTCGGCCGCATGGGCGATTGCGTTCAGGCCGCTGGTGACGCTCATCGAAATGGGAAGCGATGTCACGAGTTCAGAATCATAAAGCACAGCAGTAGGGCGAACCTTGGCATCTATGAGCGTTGTTTTTATACCATTTTCAGTTTGGCCCAAAATGGGGGTCGCTTCACTGCCTGCATAAGTTGTCGGCACGGCAATCTGGGGCAGGGCGGTGTTCAGTGTTATTGCCTTTCCGAGTCCTATGGTTGAACCACCTCCAACGGCAATCAAACAATCTGCATTGATCTCACGGGCATGGGCAACTGCATCACGCGTAACTTCAACAGGGGTATGCATCGTTGCACGTGAATAAATGCCTGCGGCATGACCCCCGATAATCGATGCAATTTCATGGGCTGCGTTTGATTGTTCGGCGGTTGTTAAAACCATAGCGCGTGATAAACCCATATCATCCAAGATTTCACCAAGACGGTGGCGACTCCCAATTTTGAATTGCACGTTTTGTTTTAATGGCGCGTCTAACACGATGAAAATTTCCCTTTGCAGAAAGGTATAGCATCAAAAAAATTTATGTTGATCGAATTTTATTTTAATTACATAACTTATTGGTATGAACCTGGACCCGCGTTTGTTATCAATTCTGGCTGCCATCGTTGATCACGGTGGTTTGACCGAAGGTGCAAAAGCGCTTGGCAAATCACAGCCAAGCGTTTCACGATCATTGTCGATGTTAGAAGATCGTGTGGGTACGCATCTTTTTGAACCCAACAAACGCCCTTTGGTTCCCACACCCTTTTGCTTGTCGCTTGCGGCAGAGGGACGCAAAGTGCTTGAGGCGCAACGTACCTCTGCCACGTTAATTGCGCAGTATAAGGGCGGGAAAAGCGGTGCAGTGCGTATTGCAGGGACACCGTTTTTTATGGATGGCGTCATTTCCGCGATGCTGGCGGCCTATCAGATGGAACATGCAGGACTGCGCATTGATCAAAGTTATGGCTATGCAAGCGAGGTCAAAACGGGCTTGCATAGCGGCAGTTTGGACTTGGGCGTTCTACCTATGAATGATGCCGAAGTTGACGAAGATTTGGAATTCACCCCAATCCTGCCTGGGCGCAATGTGATTGCCTGCCGTGTTGGACATCCACTTTTGCGCAAAGAGGGTCTGCGGGTTGGCGATATTGCGGAATATGGATGGATTGCACCGCCTGCGAATTCGCCCCTCTACCATGATATGCGCCGCGTGCTTGAAGCGATCGGTGTGCGCGATTTAAAGGTCAGCTTTAGTGGAGGATCGCTTGGTGCGGTGTCCAACGTTTTAACAGGATCTGATGCACTGACCGTTCTGCCCTATTCGGTTGTTTACAGCCTAAGACGTCAAAATAAATTGGGGGCACTTTCCGTGAAAATTGGCCATCCAGATCGGAATTTAGGATTGCTTTACCCAAAAGGGGCGTTGTCGCCTGCGACATCGCGGTTCATCAAATACCTAGAGAAGGAATTTAAAAATCTATCAAACGTCATTCAGCGTCACGAACAAAACGAATTGTGGCGCCGTGGTGGCAATAGGCGTTAGTATCTTGGAGGCTCTTGTTACCTAAGGCGATTACTCATTTAGCGAAATCCCAGCATGCCTCGATGACAGAAATGACAAAGTCTCTTTTATCAGGCGTAGGGGGGATTAAATTATTTATCTTCTTGTTTAGCTAAATTTAAATAGTTTTTCGCAATGTATGTTTTTGAGCAAATCCTACTCCCGCAACCAAAACAAATCAAACAAATACAAATACTTAATCTCGTTAGAGCTTAACGTCTCATCAAGCGCCCCGGAATTATTGCCGCGTTCGTTGCTACGTTAGGGCTAAGTAAACCGTCCCCTTGGTTCGAATCCCGTCTCCTCCTCTGAAAGCGCCTTCCTGACACCTACGATGAAGATCAAGCGCGATCTGATCGAGGAAAAGTATGAAACCGTTGTGGCAGCACCAGCCGACAGCAAGGTTGTGTTCTTGTGACGGGCTGTCAGAAACCTTGCGACAGCCTTGCGTCCAATTCAAGCATGCTATCGACTTCGACATCATAGGTTCCGCTTGGCGGCATATCGGGAAGGCCCTCTGCGTGGACACCCCATTCGGTGGGCCTTCGGATCAGCGCCGTGCGAAACCCGACCTTCACTGCCGCGTCTAGATCGAACGGATGGCAGGCGACCATGAGGCACTCTTCGGGTGCCAGCTGCAGTCTCTTAGCTGCACGCAGATAGGCTTCGGGCAATAACTTGTAGACTCCAAGACCTTCGCAGGAAAGAACGGCGTCCCAGCTCAAACCGTTTTCCCGCGAGGTGTCGATCACTAACCGATAGGATAGCAATGTAAAGGATGCCACGATGTAGCGCTCTCGCAACGCGGCGAGCCCGTCCCAAACATCAGGCCATGCTGTCAGACGATGCGGTGCCTCCCAGGCAATCCGGTGAAGGTCGACCTCGTCAAAAGCGTCCAACCCCTCTTCGCGCAGCAGTATCGTCAGACTGAGCGCATGGGCTTCGTCGAAATTGTACTCCGGCGGTCCATCATCCCCGAGGTCAAGCATCATTTCCAGGGACAAACGACGAAACCGGTTCGCGATCTGGCCCCAGTCGCGGTCGATCCCATGCCGCCGCCCGGCTTCTGAAAAGGCATCTCGAAAGCCGGTATGCCAATCCAGCAGGGTGCCGCCGGTGTCGAAGGTCAGCGCCTTGATGCCGGAGAGTTTCATGGGATCAGAACTGTCGCACCCAAGGTCTTGCCGGATTCGATGGCTTGATGAGCCTTGACCGCATCCTTAAGCGGGTATTCGTAGTTGATGTTGGCATCCAGAATACCGTCGCCGATGGCCTTGAACAGATCCCGGGCGGTCCATTCCAGATCAGACCGTTTGGCGACGTAATGCATGATAGCGGGTCGGGTGATGAACAGCGATCCGCGTCGCCCCAGATCCTGTATGACGTCCACCGGGTCGGGCGGACCCGAAACGTGTCCGTAGGCTGCACAGACCCCCATAGGGCGCAAACAGTCAAGGCTATCCTGCAACGTATCCTTGCCGATCGCCTCGTATACAACCGCGCAGCCCTCGCCATTGGTCACTTTACGCACAACGTCGACGAAACTTTGCTGTGAGCGGACAACAGGGTAGTCACAGCCTGCCGCCCAGGCAACTTCTGCCTTTTCTGGGGTTGAAACGGTACCCACCACCGTTGCGCCAAGTGCTCTGGCCCATTGGCACAGTATCAACCCCATGCCGCCAGCCGCCGCGTGGACAAGGATCGTGTCGCCGGGCTGCACGGCGTAAGTGCGGTGCAGCAGATAGTGTGCTGTCATGCCCTTCATCAGCAACGCAGCGACTTTCTTGTCGTCCAACCCATCAGGTAAATGTAGCAATTTGTCGGCGGGATAGTTGCGCACCTCGGAATAAGACCCCAGCGGCGGAATGCCGTAGGCAACACGATCCCCGGTCTTGAAACCGGTCACACCTTCGCCGACGCCTTCGACAATGCCCACACCTTCAAAACCAATTACCACCGGCTCGTCGGGTACTGGCCACGGATGAGAGATACCGCCGCGGTGATAGGTGTCGGCATAGTTTACGCCCACCGCCGTGTGACGCATGCGCACTTCACCCAGGGCCGGATCAGGTACGTGCCAGTCTTCCCAGTTCATACAACTGGGCGGACCTTTCTTGTGTATCACTTGTGCTTTTGACATGGTGGCTTCTCCCTTTGATTGTGCTTCCCCTCAGACGGCTGGCGTTACATGCAGCTGTTTCAGGATTTTTGCATAATTCTCTTCGCCCTGCGCACCGGTGAAGAGGTGCTTGCGGTTGAAGACCATCGCGGGCACGCCGGTGACGCCGCGCGACGTCCAGAACCGTTCTTTCTTTCGGACGGATTCAGCGCGCTCGCCACTTTCCAGCACTGCACGGGCCGTGTCGCGATCAAAACTAATACTCGCGGCGACCTCGGCAAGAACTTCCACATTGTTGAGATCTTCGCGCCGGGTGAAAAAAGCCTCGAACAGCGCCAGTTTCATGTCATGTGCACGGTCTTGATCTTCGGCCCAGTCAATCAGTTGGTGGGCGCGAAAGGTGTTCACCATCCGCATGTCGTCGGCATAATTGAACTCGAACCCAAGCGCTGCGCCCATCTCGGTCAGGCGCGCCCGCGCCTTGATCGAGCCTTCGGGTGTGGTGCCGTATTTCGCAGCCAGATGTTCTCGCAGGTTTTCACCTTCCTGAGCCATATCAGGGTTAAGCTCGAACGGATGCCAATGCAAGTCAATCCTGATTCCGGTGTCCTCCGCCGCCTTGGCCAATTGGTGATAGCCAATCACGCACCAGGGGCAGACCACATCCGAGACGATATCCATACGGAGTGTCATGACCTTACGCCTTGAACCGGGCGGCATTCGACTTAGCCGCCGCATCAATATCGCCTTTACCGAAGGCCGACGGACGCGGCTCTGGCAATTGCAGTGCCTCCTGCACTTTCGGCATCGCATCAAGCCGATCAAACCAGGCCTGAAGGTTGGGTAGCCCTTCAACCTCGACCGTCGCCCAGAAATAGCTACGCGCCCAAGGATAGGTTGCGATATCGGCAATCGACATTTCGCCGCCAACCAGCCAGTCGCGACCCTGTAGCCGCGTATCCAGCACTTCCAGCAACCGGCGGCTTTCGGCCACGTAGCGGTCGATGGCATAAGGTACCTCAACGCCATTGGGCCTGGCGATGCGCTGAAAATACATCGCCTGACCCATGATTGGACCTATATGGCCGACCTGAAAGAACAGCCATTGCAGCGTCTCGGACCTCTCCACCCGGTCGGAGGACAGGAACCGCTCATATTTTTCAGCCAGGTGCCACAGTATTGCCCCGCTTTCAAAGATCGCGCGGCTCTCTGCCCGATCCCAGATCGACGGGATTTTGCCGTTCGGGTTCAACTTAACGTAGCCGCGAGCGTGCTGCTCCTTCTTCGAGAAGTCGACATTGACCAGCTCGTAGTCAATCTCGGCCTCGTGCAGGAAGATGAGCGGTTTCCACCCGTTCATCGTGTTCGCGGTGTAAAGAACAATATCAGGCTGCGACAACTTAGGTCTCCGCGAATACAGCGTCCAGGTGGGCATCGAAGCGGACGAAATCGGCCTCATTCTGCGGATTCTTCATCACGTCAAAGGCGGCAAAGGTCGGCAACGGTGTCATGTCGAAAAACTGTGCGTTCAGATGCATCGGTCGCAGAATATCGTCGACACTCCCGCCCTGGAAGAACAGCTCGGACGGGCTGTCAAAGGCTTCGCGCGGGGCGTTGAACGTGACCGACAGCATGTATTTGGTATCGGTTAACGTGCCGCCCAGACCGTAATTCGATTTGGGGGCCTCAGCTGTACGGCCATCACCGGCGCAAAGCCGTCCGTCCATGCCGGCCGTGTAGACCTCATCCATGTACTTCTTGAATGACCACGGTACACCCATCCAGTTTACGGGGAATTGCATAATCACCGTATCAGCCCATACGTGGCTTTCAACCTCGGAGTTGGCGTCATAGCCTTCTGCCACAGTAGTTTCGCGCACAGCGTGTCCCTGCGCCTCCAAGGCGGTGCGGGCGCGGTCCACCAGTGTGGCGTTCAGGGTGCCGGGGGCGAATTCATAAGGCTGTGCCCCATTTAGAAGCAGGATGTTGCTCATGGTCGGTTCCTTTGTGTTTCGGCGGGCTCCTCTTGACTCGCGGCCTGTTAGAAGGGAAATTGCGGTCGTAATAAACTAAAATCAACCAGTATACTTTTAGTAACCTAAAAAATTAAAGTGAGGGCACCAAATGCGTGCAAGAGTCGAAGACGACGCCCAGGGAAAGCGGCTGGTCTATGAAGCCTGTTTTGAACCTTGCGCGATCGAAAAGGGCATGCGGATCATAGGCGGAAAATGGACTGGGTCGATCCTGTGGCACCTCAAGGATGGTCCGGTCAGGTTCAACGATCTGGCTCGGATGGTGGGTGGCGCATCCAAAAAGATGATCACCGAACGTCTGCGCCAATTGGAAACGCAGGGACTGGTACGGCGCGAGGTCATGGATACAACCCCAGTGTCTGTTCACTACGAGATCACCGAGTTCGGGCGCAGTGCGTTGGGGTTCCTCGATGAGCTTCGTAAATGGAGCGAAGGTTTGCCGCAAGAAATTCAAGCCGATGGCTGACCTCCCCCGGCTGAAGCCCAACCCTATTCCTGCGATACATCCAGTCCCGGAATTCGCCGTCAGCGGCGCGCGCGCGGCGGTTTACGGGCGCACTAAGAAGGGTCTCGGCGTCCCCTGGATGGGTGTGGTTGCCATGGCCTTCGCGCATTACCCCCGGTTTTATGAAACCCTGTGGTCGGCCATCGAGCCGATCACCGGCACCAAGGTTTTTGAACAGGCCTGCAGGTCCCTGCGGGATGTAACCGAGCGGGAGGCAGAAGCATTAGAGCCCGCGCCCCTGGTGCTGCGGCTTTTGAAGCAGGGATATGATGTGCAGGAGATCGACGACATCCGCGCCTGCAACGAAGTCTTCTCCGCCGGCAACATGCCTTACATAGTTATGGCGACGCTGGCCCGACTGCTGCTGGAAGGAAACCCATGGCAGGGCGGTGGAGATCTTGGACACGTTACCTCTCCAGTTCCGGCCATGCCCAAGCCGCCCCTGATAGAAGCGCATCACGCCTCGCACGATCTGGCGGCCCTCTACGATGAACTCCGCGAGGTGCTCGGGTTGCCCTTCGTCAACACCGACTATCGCGCCTTTGCCCGCTGGCCCAGCTATTTCGCCTTGGCCTGGAATGATCTAAAACCTCGATTGTCCGAGGCTAGGTATACCACCAGTATTGAGTGTGTGCATAAGGCGGCTGTCGAACTTGCTGTCTCACTGCCGAATACGACTGGAATAACTCCGCACGCCCTGCGTGACGCGGCCACATCCGATGCATCGTTGGAAGAGGTCTTGTCAGTAGTCAGGTTATTCCAGTGGCTTTTGCCGGGTCTGGCCGTAAACGTGGCGTTTTTGCGAAGCCAATTGCAACCATAGTCCGTTGGTTGGTTTTGTCAGAAGAACTTTGCTTGAGGCCGGGTAGGGAGCGGACTAGCGTCGGATTATGACCAAACGCTGTCTCTTCAAATACTTCAAAACCAGCGTAGAGATTATCTGCATTGCAGTGATGCTATATGTCCGATTTCCTCTGTCGCTGAGGAATGTTGAAGATCTACTCCACGACCGCGGCACAGAGGTCAGTCACGAGACGGTCCGGTTTTGGTGGCAGCGTTTTGGGCAGATGTTTGTATCAAAGACCAGAAAGCGCCAGATCGCCGGCTTGAAAGTCTAGCCTTCAATGGCATTTGAATAAGGTTTTCGTGAAGCTTAACGGAGAGGGACACTATCTTTGGCGGGCCGTTGATCATGAAAGCTAGGTCTTGGAAATCTTTGTCACCAAGATGCGCGACAAGAAAGCAGCATTGAAATTCCTAAGAAAAGCAATGGACAAGCATGGCCGTCCAGAGGTCGTCGTCACGGACAGGCTCAGATCATATGGCGCGGCGCTTACAGAAATCGGTGCAACGGCACGCCAGGAAACTGCGCGCTGGCTGAACAACCGAGCCGAAAACACACATCTGCCATTCCGGCGACGAGAACGGGCGATGCAGCGTTTTAGGCGGATGCGGAGTTCGCAGATGTTCGTTTCCGTCCATGCGTCAGTCACCAATCACTTCAACCTGGAGCGCAGTCTTACTTCCCGATCAAATTTTAAGCTGAACCGGACCGCTGCCCTCGCCGAGTGGCGCCAGCTGCTTGCAGGCTAGGAGCTAGGTTTAGGCCATTCCTGAGACTTGTTCGCATTGTTCTGACACCACCGGCCAAAGAAGTTCGAGCTATACCCGCGAATGAGCCTAATGGAATATGCGCCCTTCCGCAGCGTATTCGCGCAGGATTGCAGGCGGCTGGAAGCGCGGGCCGTACTTGTCGGCCAGTTCTTCACAGCGGGTGATGAACCGATCCAGACCATAGGTATTCACATACTGGATATATCCCCCGGTATGGGCCGGCGCGCCAATGCCCATGATCGACCCGATATTGCCATCGGCGGCGCTGCGCAGAACGCCTTCTTCCAGACACCGAAGGCTTTCCAGAATCGGACGAAACAAGATGCGGTCCTGAATGTCCTGATCCGAAATCTCGGCATCGTCCTTGCGCCATTTGGACAGGCCGTGCCAGATCGTCTTGCCACCGTCAGAGTAGTCGTAGAACCCCTTGCCGGTCGCGCGGCCATGGCGGTCATGATTGTCCAGCATGTCCGCCAGCATTGCCCTCGCCTCGGGGTTTTGTTCTTCGGCGGGGTCCAACAGGCCCATTTCAATCTGCGTTCGATAGATATCAGTCACAAGCTTGATCTGAACTTCGTCCAGCAGCGACAGCATCCCGGTGGGCATCCCGATCAGCCTGGACAGGTTATCCACGTGCACGGGATCATGCCCCTCGGCAACCAGTTGCACACCTTCGATGATCTTCGTGCCGATCGTGCGCGAGGTGTAGAAACCCGTCTTGTCCCCGACGATAATCGGCGTCTTGCGGATTTGCTGGGCAAAGTCGAACGCCCGCGCCAGCGTCTCTTCCGAGGTTTCCTCGCCCGCGATGATCTCCAGCAACGGCATCTTGTCGACCGGCGAGAAGAAGTGCAGACCGACAAAGTTCTTCGGGTACTGCGCCTTTGACCCTAGCCGTGTGATTGGCAGGGTCGAGGTGTTCGAGCCCCAGACCCCGTTCTCGGCTAGAAACTCTTCTGTCTCAGCGATCACCTTGTCCTTGACTTCGATCTTTTCAAACACCGCCTCGATGATTATGTCGCAGCCGCGCAAGTCTTCCATATCGGTGCTGGCTTTGATCCGGCCCAGAACCTCGGCGGCTTTCGCCTCGCCCATGCGGCCCCGCTGCACACGTTTTGCAAGCAGTTTCTCGGTATACGCTTTGCCGCGATCAGCAGCCTCTTGCGTCATGTCCTTCAACACGACCTCGATGCCTGCCATGGCCGAGGAATACGCGATCCCCTGTCCCATCATACCGGCACCCAAAATGCCCAGCTTGTTGACCTTGCTGCGCGGGATGTCCTTGGGGCGGCTGGCGCCACTATTGACCTGACCCAGACCAAAGAAGAAGGTCGAGATCATGTTCTTCGCCTCGGGCGACACAACCAGCGCGCAGAACTGGCGGGTTTCATAGCGCAGCGCCGTGTCGAAATCCTGCTTGCCGGCTTCGACCATGATGTCTAGAATTTTGACTGGCGCAGGCAGCAGGCCGCGGGTTTTCTGGAACAGTGTCGCCGATGCGCCCGCAATCTTGGGGACTATTTTGGGCGTGTTCGACCCACCACCGGGAATGCGATAGCCCTTGGTGTCCCAGGGCTGCGTTGCGGCCGCCTCGTCGCCCTTAACGGACAGGATCCATTCGCGGGAGCGGGTCAGCAGAGCGTCTGCCTCGACGACCTCATGCACTAGCCCAGCCTTCAGGGATGCGGCAGGGGCCAGTTGCTTGCCTTCCAGCAGGAACGGCATCGCCGCTTCCAGTCCCAAGAGCCAGGTCAGACGCACCACGCCGCCACCACCGGGCAGCAGGCCAAGCGTGACTTCGGGCAGGCCGATCTTGGATTTCGGGTTGTCGGCGGCGATCCGATAGTTCGAGGCAAGGCACAGCTCATACCCGCCGCCCAAAGCCGCACCATTGATCGCGGCTACCACCGGAACCGGTAGCTTTTCCAAACGGCGCATATCAGCCTTCATGCCCTCGACATCGTCAAACAGGTCCTGCAGGTGATCCGGCTCGACCGCCACTAGCCGCTTGAGATCGCCCCCGGCAAAAAACGTTTCTTTGCCGGAGGTCAGAATGACGCCTTTCAGCCCTTCTTCGGCCTCAAGCTTGTTCACCATGTCGGAATAGAGCAGCCCGAACTCTTTGTTCATCGAGTTGACGGGACCGTCCATATTCATGGTTACGGTCACAATGCCGTCTGCGTCTTTTTCGTATGTAAATTCGCCCATGTGACTATTCCTTCTCAAACGCGTTCGATAAGCGTGGAAATTCCCATGCCGCCGGCGATGCAAAGCGACACCATTGCCCGTTTGGCATCACGCCGCTCCAGTTCGTCCAGCACGGTCGAAACCAGCATGCCGCCGGTCGCACCCAGCGGGTGGCCCATCGCGATCGCGCCGCCGTTGACGTTGGTAATCTCGTGATCGATGCCCAAATCCTTCATGTAGCGCAGGGCGACCGAGGCGAAGGCTTCGTTGATTTCCCAGATGTCGATATCCTTGACGGTCAGCCCCACCTTTTCCAGACACTTGCGCGCCGCCGGTCCCGGACCTGCCAGCATGATGACCGGGTCGGTGGCAATCACGGTCGAGGCGACGATCCGCCCGCGCGGCTCCATCCCCAGATCCTTGCCTGCCTCCTCCGAACCGATAATAACTGCCGATGCCCCATCAACAATCCCCGAGCTGTTGCCTGGCGTATGCACGTGATTGATGGACTGCACCTTGGGGTATTTCGCCAGCGCCATGTCGTCAAAGCCAAAGCCGCCCATCTGCGCGAACGACGCTTTCAGCGCCCCCAACTTCTGCATATCGGTGTCGGGTTTGATAAAATCGTCACGTTGTTGAATGACCAGACCGGACGGGTCCCGGACCGGCACGACCGAGCGATCGAACCAGCCATTTTCCCGCGCATGCGCAGCGCGGCGCTGGCTTTCCATTGCAAAGGCGTCAACATCTTCGCGACTATATCCGTCGATCGTTGCGATCAGATCAGCACCAATCCCTTGCGGGGCAGACTTATTTGCGATGACGAATTCTGGGTCGAAGAGCATTGGGCCGCCGGACGAACCGAGCGGCACGCGGCTCATCGACTCCAGACCGCCTGCAACAACAAGACCCTGCTGGCCCGAGCCGACCTTGGCTGCGGCAATGTTCACGGCCTCTAGCCCCGAACCACAGAACCGGTCAAGCTGCACACCCGGCACCGACTCGTCCCATCCAGCAGACATCACAGCCGACTTGGCGATGCATGAGCCCTGATCCATTAAGGGCGCAACGCAGCCCAGGATCACGTCCTCGACCTTCGCGGTGTCGAGGTCATGGCGCTCCTGCAAGGCCTCCAACAGCCCAGCGGCCAAACGGACAGGTTTGACTTCGTTCAGTGTCCCGCCCGCTTTGCCTTTGGACCTCGGCGTTCTCACTGCGTCATAAATATATGCTTGAGACATAAGAGTACCTTTTTCTGTCGGAATTGTTCTTTTGGGGATCAGAGCTTGCGCGAGATCAGCTCTTTCATGATCTCGTTGGCGCCACCATAAATGCGATGCGCCCGAATGTCGGCAAAGGCACGAGTAATCGGGTATTCTTGCATGTAGCCATAACCGCCATGCATTTGCAGCGCTGTATCCGCCACTTCAAAGGCCATTTCACTGCACCATAGCTTAGCACCTGCGGCGTCTTCAGGCCGCAGCTTGTCGAGGGCTAGGTTGGTCATGCATTGGTCAACCATGGCCTGTCCCGCCGAGATTTTGACCTTCATGTCAGCAAGCTTGAAACGCACATCCTGAAACTCAGCCAAGGCGCGACCAAATGCTTGGCGCTCTTTGGTGTAACTCAGTGCTTGTTCGTAACAGAACTTGGCACCTGCCACTGCCCCAATTGCGATCATGAGTCGTTCCCAGGCCAGTTCACCAAACAGCATCATTAATCCGCCACCGACGGCGTTTTCTCCGCCAAGAAGGTTTGATTTGGGAACGCGGACGCCTGAGAAGTTCAGGATACAAGTGTCCTGGGCTTTCTGGCCCAGTTTCTTTAGCGGCTTTTCCTTGGTGAACCCGTCGCGGGTGGCTTCGACAAGCACCAGTGACAGTCTCGGTTCGCCACCTGTCGCCGGATCGACAACCTGTGCAGCAACGATCACAAAATCGGCCATAAAACCGTTGGTAATGAAGATCTTCTCTCCATCCAGAACCAGTTCGTCACCATCCATCACGGCCCGCGTCTTGATGCTCTGTAGGTCAGACCCCGTACCCGGCTCCGTCATGGCGATGGCGCCGATGACCTCGCCGGTGGCCATTTTCGGTAGCCAGGTTTGCTTTTGGTCCGGGGTGCCATAATTCAAAATGTAAGGCGCAACGATGTCGGAATGCAGCGCGAAACCGGGGCCGCTTGCGTTCGCGCCGCAAAGCTCTTCGAGGATGATGAGGCTGAACCGGCGGTCGACGCCTGCGCCACTATACTCCTGGGGCATGGTTGGGCAAAGAAAGCCCTGTTCGCCAGCCTTCAGCCAAGCTTCTCGGCTGATGTGTTGGTCAGCTTCCCATGCCGCGTGATGAGGGGTGATCTCGGTTTCGACAAACTTGCGAAACGCTTCGCGGAACATGTCATGTTCCGGTTCAAAGAGTGTACGGTGCAACATTGGATTCCCCCAGTCCATTTGGCTGGAAGAGAAACATTGCGCGCACTCTTACTCAAATCGAAACGAATACTGCAATATCGAAAAAATGAATATTAACGGGGAAGTCTTCAGGTCTCAGCATCTGGCGGGAATTTCCTAACTGCGGCAAGACAGGCACGAACGGCCCGGCTTGGCAGCCAACGCGACAGTTGCGCAACGCCCATATTCAGAGGTGGGAAGACATCCAGATCAAGCAGCGCAAAGTTCTCCTGAAATCTGCGCGAACCGCCATAGGTACTGCTGACAATACCAATCAGGTCGGAGTCAGCGACCGCTGTCTGGGTCAAAACAAAGTTTTCGATGATGTGCAAACGGCGACGTGGATCGACATCATCCTGCAATAAAAACTTGGCGAAACGCTGTGCATAACCGACATGATAGTCAGGAGAGATCACGCGATATCGTCTAATCAGGTCCAGCGAAATCTGTGGTTCTGACAGAATGGGATGCCCTCTACGGCAAAACAGACGGGGATGGAATTGGCCCAGCTCTTCGACGATAAAGTCGGGCTCTAGTGTCAGTTCTTCTGTTGGGGCGAACAGCAGATCGAGGTCTCCGCGCTTCAACATGCGCACCCCCCGCTCGACCGGCAGGCCCAACATGTTCAGGCAAATATTCGGGCTGGTTTTCAACAAATGTGCAATGGCGCGATTGTACAGACCCTCTTGCGATGCCGGAGAAATGCCAACTCGCAAGAATTGCTCGATCTGTTCCTTCTGTGATCGGGTATCCTCAACCAGCATATCGAAATCAGCGACGATTTTTTCTGCTCGGTTTAAAAATTCCCGTCCCTCAGGCGTTGCTGACACCCCGCGGGCGGTGCGGTGAAAGATTGCTAGACCGAGGTCCTGTTCGACGTCGGCAACGGCCTTGGTCAACGTCGACTGGCTGATATTCAGCACTTGTGATGCGGCTGAAAGCGATCCTGCCCTGTCAATCGCAACGATCTGGCGAAGCTTGGTCGAAGTGAACATAATATTCCTAAATTCGATATTGCCACTGCAAAATAGATTGGATTTGTAGTCTGGTCTATGACTTTCCTTCCGTCAACAGTCGCTTTCGCAATCCGCGGGGGAGCGAACGGAGGACATGATGCAAGAAAAACCACTTAGCGGTATTCGCATTCTAGAGTTTGCCAGCATTGGGCCAGGCCCGTTTTGCGGCATGCTTTTGTCCGACCTGGGGGCAGACGTGGTGCGGATCGACCGTCCCGGCGTGACTCCTCAAGGCGTTGGGCCGGTCACGGGACGTGGCCGCCGCTCGGTGGCGCTGGATCTGAAAAGCGCTGATGGTGTTGAGACAGCACTCCAACTGATTGAAACCGCTGGCGCCATGTTCGAAGGGTTTAGGCCCGGCGTGATGGAACGCATCGGGCTTGGCCCGGACGAAGCGTTGGCGCGTAATCCGGCGTTGGTTTACGGGCGCATGACGGGATGGGGCCAGGAAGGCCCACTATCGCAGGCTGCCGGTCACGACCTGAATTATATCGCAATTTCCGGTGCCTTAGGCGCGATGGGGCGGCCGGGTTTGCCCCCTGCGCCCCCGCTAAACCTCGTGGGGGACTATGGTGGTGGTGCGATGTTCCTCGCCATGGGACTGCTTGCCGGACTATTGCGCGCGAAAACCACGGGCGAGGGGCAGGTGATCGACGCTGCGATGAGCGATGGCAGCGCCCTGTTGATGGCCATGTTCCATGATCTCAAGGGTATGGGACTTTGGCAGGATCAGCGCGGATCCAACTTTCTCGACGGTGCCGCGCCCTTTTATGACACTTATGAATGTGCGGATGGAAAATACATCAGCATTGGGTCGATAGAACCACAGTTCTATGCAGCTTTGATGGAGAAAACAGGCCTGTCCGAAGACACCGAGTTTGTCACGCAGATGAATCCAGCCGAATGGCCGAATATGAAAGCCAAGCTGGCACATGTGATCAAAGACAAATCCCGCGATGAATGGCGCGAAATCATGGAGGGTACAGACGTGTGTTTCGCGCCGGTTCTGTCGCTGGGTGAGGCTCCGTTGCACCCACACAATATGGCGCGGGAAACCTTCGTAGAGTTTGATGGGCAGCTGCATCCAGCGCCTTCACCCAGATTTCAAAATGTACCGAACCGGCCAGATCGGCCTGCACCAAGGCCGGGAGAACATACCGAAGAGGTTCTGAGCGAATGGATTTCGCCAGCCTAACACCCGCTTGTTGCGCCGAACCAAGAAACAAACACGTTGGGAGGACGTGACATGACCGCTACAGACCTGAAATGCCCGATTGATTTGTTGGAACACTGGGCGCGAACACACCCTCAGAGTGTTTATTTGCGGCAGCCGGAACACAGAAAAATTCGCAACATGGCCTATGGCGACAAGGCTCGAACAGAGAAACTGGACTTGCACTTGATTGAATCCCCCATGTTTGTTCTGCTAATAACGGTCGTAGCCATAACTCGTAAAATCATGTTGACGGCTATTAGGAGCATTTCGTGGATTTTCTACAACTAACAATAAGTGGAGTAGCCAATGGCTGCGTATATGGTTTGATCGCTTTGGGTTTCGTGCTGATTTACAAGGCCACCGAAGCAGTGAATTTCGCCCAGGGCGATTTCATGATGCTGGGTGCGTTTGTGTGCATTGGGTTCACCAACCACGAATATATGGGGCTGAATTTCTGGTTGGCTGTCCCGCTGTCCATTCTGGTGATGGGGGCGCTGGGGTATTTGTTCAACTGGGGTATTCTGCGCCATATGTTTGGCCAATCGCAGACATCGGTTGTTATATTGACCATCGCGATGGGTTTTATCATTCGTTTTTTTGCCGGCGCAATTTGGAGCCACGAGCCAACTTCATTAGAAACACCATTTGCGGGCCAAGAGGTGCGCTCTGGCGGGCTGGTGTTGGGCATTGATGAGGTGCTGATCGTAGTGCTCACAGCCATCCTGACCTTCGTATTCTTCCTATTCTTCTCGCGCACGCGGATCGGATTGGCGATGCAGGCAGCCTCGCAGAACCAATTGGCAGCATATTACATGGGCATCGCTGTCCCCCGGGTTCATAGCCTTGTCTGGGGCCTTTCCGGGATGGTCGCAGCGGTGGCGGGCATTCTGTTTGCCTCCAAAGGGTCGATCGACCCGTCGACAGGTTTGCTGGGGATCAAAGCCTTTGCAGCAGCGGCAATCGGCGGGTTTGGCTCGCTGCCCGGTGCCTTGCTGGGCGGGCTGATCATCGGATTGGTTGAGCCGCTTGCATCGCGCTATGGTCCGCCGGGCGTCAGCCAAATCGCTCCTTACTCGATATTGCTGCTTATCCTGATTTTCCGCCCCGGCGGTATCTTCTCTCAGACGCTGAGCAAAAAGGTTTAAGATGCGCTTTGTTTTCAAAACCTCTTATGACGCCGACATTTCGTTGTTCAAGCACCGCGCGCAGGCTGTGTGGTACGGGTTGCTGCTCTTGCTTGTTATGGCAACGCCCCTTTATTTCGTGGTGATCGGCGATGCCTATCTGCTTGGTGAAATCACCGGCATGTTGATCCTGGCCATCGCCGGGATGGGGTTGATGCTGCTAACTGGGCACACAGGGTTGCCGAGCCTGGGGCATGCGACCTTTATGGCCTTTGGCTGTTATCTGAACATCAATCTGCTGGGTGCGGGCCTGCCATGGCTGATTGCCTTCCCCCTGTCGGGCCTGCTCGCAGGGGCGCTTGGGACAATGATCGCGCTGCCGGTTTTGCGCCTGCACGGGGTCTATCTGGCCCTGGCCACACTGGCGATGTCGATCCTGACCAGCGATTTTGTCGTGATCGCAGAGCCTTGGACAGGCGGGATCGCGGGGGCGGCGGTGCCCGACATCAACATCTACGGGATGGAAATCAACCGCTATTCCACCCCCTACAAGTTCTACTATCTGGTTCTATTCGTCGCGATCCTTATCGTCTGGCTTTATCGCAACCTTCTGCGCACGCCGACGGGACGCAGCTTTACCGCCATACGGGATAGCGAAATCTCGGCGCGGGCCATGGGGATCAACCTGACCCGAACCAAGGCAACCTCTTTCTTTCTGTCCGCCACCACCGCGGGGCTAGCAGGCGCTCTGTTTGGCCATTCCGCAGGATATGTGACCAACGAAACCTTTGATCTGGTCATGTCGATCACCCTGCTTCTTATGATTGTGATCGGCGGATTGGGCTTTATCCACGGCGCATTCTTTGGGGCGATTGTGGTCGGCATCATCCCTGTGGCCATCGCAAACGGGCGCACCTTTTTGTCCACCACGTTTGACGTGAACATCAATGTGCCGGGGCTCGAAAGCGCGCTTTTCGCCTTTATCCTCGTGTGCTTTATCCTGTTTGAGCCGATGGGCCTTTACGGCCGCTGGCTCAAGATCCGGACCTATTTTGAACTGTTCCCCTTTTACCGAAAGGACATGTTCAAGCGTCAGAAATCCTATCTCAAGACGGATCGTGTTCAATGAGCTTGCTTGAAATAGAAAATGCCACGCTCCGATTTGGCGGACTTGTTGCGGTCGATAACGTATCCCTGCAAGTGAATCAAGGCGAAGTCTTTGCCCTTGTCGGCCCAAATGGGGCGGGGAAGTCCACGGTCTTTAACCTGATCTCGCGATTCTATGATCCCGCTGAGGGGAGTATCCGGTTTGATGGCAAGGATCTGTTGAAGCACACGGCAGATCAGGTGCCGGGCTTTGGCATCGCGCGCACGTTCCAGAATATTGAACTCTTTGAACAGGCCACCGTCCTGCAGAACCTGCTCGTTGGCCGGCATCGGCACTGCACCACGGGGCTTTTGTCCAATATCGTCTTTTCGCCCAAAACCTATCGTGAAGAACTGCGCCACCGCGCGGCTGTCGAAGAAGTGATCGATTTTTTGAACCTGCAAGCCTACCGCGACAAGATGATCGGCGGGTTGCCCTACGGCGTGCGCAAGGTTGTGGAGCTTGGCCGTGCGCTGGCGTCAGAGCCAAAGTTGCTGCTGCTCGATGAACCTGCCTCGGGCCTATCCGTGGAGGAAACGCAGGACATGGCTTTCTGGATCGAGGACATTCAGACCCAGATGGGGATCTCAGTGATTATGGTGGAGCATGACATGGGACTCGTCTCTTCGGTGTCGGGCCGGGTCATGGCCCTAGCGGATGGCAAGGAGCTCGCAACAGGCACCGCCGCCGAAGTTCAGTCGCACCCGGCGGTGATCGAAGCCTATCTTGGCACGGGCGAGATTTCCAAAACAGGGACATCGCGCGCATGAACACAACGAACACCACACCAGACGTTATGTTGCAAATCGATAACCTCGAAAGCTATTATGGGCCCATTATGGCCATTCGTGGCGTCAGCCTGAAGGTGCATGCTGGACAGATCGTGACCGTTCTGGGGGCCAATGGGGCTGGGAAGACCACGCTAATGAAAACAATCTCAGGCGTGATGGCCCCGCAGAAGGGCACCGTGACGATGGAAGGAACCGCGATCCAATCCATGGAGCCGGATGCCATTGTGCGGCGCGGCATCGTACATGTGCCCGAGGGGCGCGAAATTTTCCCGCTGATGACAGTTGGAGAAAACATTGCGATGGGGGCCTATACCCGCAATGACCGATCCGCGATCGCGGCGGACGAGGAAATGATCTATTCCTATTTCCCGATCCTGAAAGACCGCCGTGCCCAGCGTGCAGGCACGCTGTCGGGCGGTCAGCAACAGATGTTAGCCATCGCGCGCGGACTGATGTCTCGCCCCAAGTTGATGTTGCTGGACGAGCCAAGCCTGGGCCTTTCACCCCTGCTGACGCAGGAAATTTTCGAGATCATCGTGCGGCTCAACAAAGAACAAAAGGTCACGATGATGCTGGTCGAGCAGAATGCAAACGTGGCGCTCGATGCGGTGGATTATGGCTATGTGATGGAGCTGGGGCGCATCGTGATGGATGATACGGCGGATATACTGGCCGCCTCTAAGGACATTCAGGAATTCTATCTTGGCGTCAGTCAGGATGAAAATCAGCGCGGACAGCGGCGCTGGAAACAACGCAAGACGTGGCGGTAGGGATCTATCATGGCAGAAACGCTCCCCCCTCAGAATGAAGTCAACGGTGTGATGATCAACGCGGACCTGTCTCAAGGCCCGTTCTATATCGACGGCATGGACACAACGCCCAAACTGTTCAGGCAGCGCTGCCAGACGTTAGGCAACCGCACGGCGCACCGCGAAAAGTCATTTGGCATCTGGCGGTCTCATTCTTGGGATGACTATTTCTCACGTGCCAAACATCTGGGCCTTGGATTGGTGTCTTTGGGATTGAAGCGCGGCGAAGTGGTGTCCATCCTTTCCGAAGACAACAAGGAATGGATGTACACCGATCTGGGCGTGCAATGCGTGGGCGGCATATGTTCCGGGGTTTACACCACAGATTCCGCCTCCCAATTGGAATATCTCGTCAACAACTCTGACAGCCGATTTCTGTTCGTTGAAAATGACGAACAGTTAGACAAATTCCTGCAGGTTCGCTCCAATATGCCCGGCCTGACAAAGGTCATCATTCTGGACCCAAAAGGTCTGCACGGGTTCTCAGACCCGCAAGTCATGTTCCTGAATGAGCTTTACGCTCTGGGTGCTGAATATCACGCGGCACATCCGCACGCTTTTGGCGACAGCATTGATGCAACGAAACCCGATGACACCGCCATTCTGGTTTACACCTCCGGCACGACAGGCAAACCCAAAGGTGCGATGATTAGCCATGGCAATTTGATGTATACCGTATCTGCAAGCCTGCGCGATGCACCCACATTTGATACCGACGATCAACTTTGCTTTCTGCCACTATGTCACATGCTGGAGCGGGTGATTTCGGTCAATGCACCGATCGCGGCAGGCTCAACCACAAACTTTGCCGAAAGCCCGGAGACGGTGTTCGACAATCTGCAAGAGGTCAGCCCGCAGACCTTTGTCGCCGTACCACGCTTGTGGGAGAAAATCTACAGCCAGGTCGCCATCCGCATTGGAGATGCGACGTCCTTGCAAAAATGGGCCTACGGGAAGGCGCTCAAGGCAGGCAAGGCGCGTGCCAAATGCCTGGCCGAAGGCAAACCGCTGCCGCTTGGCACCAAGCTTGCCTATCGCTTTTGGGATTTTGCCCTACTACAAAACCTGCGCCGGATGATAGGAATGGACCGGTTACGCAGAGGTATTTCTGGTGGGGCACCCATCTCACCTGAATTGTTGAAGTGGTACCATGCAATTGGCGTGCCCGTCCTTGAGGGGTACGGCTTGACCGAAAGCGCGGGCGTGATCAGCATCAACAACCTCGAAAACAACAAGATCGGCACTGTAGGTGCGGCTTTGCCGGGTGCGCAACTGCGCATCTCGGAGGATGGCGAAATCCAGTACAAGGCGGGCAACGTCTTTCAGGGCTACTTGAAAAACCCGGAAAAGACGGCTGAGACATTTGCGGAAGATGGATGGCTGCGCACGGGCGACGTGGGCATGCTGGACAATCAGGGTTTCCTGAAAATCACCGGACGCCTGAAGGACATCATCATCACGGCAGGTGGCAAGAACGTCACGCCGACAGAAATCGAGAACAAACTGAAGTTCTCGCCTTATATCTCGGATGTCGTGGTGGTCGGGGATAAGCGCATGTTCCTGACTTGTCTGGTGATGATCGACCAGGAGAACGTAGAGAAATTCGCCCAGGATAGACGCGTGCCCTTCTCGAACTACGCCTCGCTTTGTGCGGCACGGGAAGTACAGGACCTGATCCGCGAGACCATTGACGAGGTGAACAAGGATTTCGCGCGGGTGGAACAAATCAAGGATTTCCGCCTGATTGATGTGCTGCTGACAGCAGAGGATGATGAACTTACGCCGACCATGAAGCTTAAGCGAAGCTTTGTGGAAACCAAACACCAAGAGCTGATCAGCCAGATGTATTTACACACATCCAGTTCGGCCTTTTTGGGCTAAAACCAAAGGGAGAAGGCAAATGAAGAAACTTACAACTAAAGGGAGAAGACAAATGAAGAAACTTACAACTAAAGGGAGAAGACAAATGAAGAAACTAACAACCAAACTGGCAACGCTCGCCCTTGCCACGTCCATGGCAGCAGCACCCACCTATGCCGACCAGGGTGTCACAGATACCGAAATTTTGATTGGGTCCAACAACGACCTCTCGGGCCCGTTTGCAGCCTTTGGCGCGCCCGCGGTTCAAGCTGCGCAATTGGTCTTTGACGAAGTGAACGCGGCAGGTGGCATTTATGGCCGGACGATCCGCTTTATCGTTGAGGATCACGGCTATCAGATGCCCAGAGCAATTCAGGGCATGAACAAGCTGGTCAACGGCGACAAGGTTTTTGCGATGCTCCTGTCACTCGGCACGCCCATGAACCTGGCTGCCTTCAGATTGCAAGACTCAATGAACGTGCCAAACGTCTCGCCACTTTCAGCAGCCCGTGAGATGGTCGAGCCATTCTCACCTCTGCATTACTCAGCATACACGACCTACTATGACCAGATCCGTTTTGGCGTCACTTATCTGGCCGAGGAAAAGGGCGTCAGCAATGTTTGCGCTATGTATCTGCCGACCGATTTTGGCAATGACATCAAGGAAGGCGCTGAAACAATTTCGGCTGAAACTGAGGGGCTGAACTTCGTTTCCGAGACGACACACAGGCCCGACGACTCTGATTTTGTCGGCGCATTGCAGAAGCTAAATGCTGACGGTTGCCAGCTAGTGGCCCTGGCCCTCGGAGTACGTCAGGCCATCACCGTGTCCGCCACGGCCAAGAAACTGGGCCTGACAGACATGTTATTCCTAAACTCATCTGCTGGTTTCCACACGGTCATGGCGAAGGTCCCCGGTGGCGTGACCGAAGGAATGTATGCGGCCGCTGGTTGGGCAGACCTGCTGGCGCGCATGAATCGGCCGGAAGTACAAAAGTTCTTTGGCAGCTACACCCAAGCCACGGGTGAAGAATTGCCTGGCACCGGTGCTCTGTTGGGTCATTCCGCCGCCATTACCATGGTGAAGGCTCTGGAAGCCGCAGGCTCTGACCTCAATCCTAAGTCGTTCCAGATGGGTATGGAAAGCCTGAACTACGAGGACGTGGTTTCCGGCCACACCGTGAGCTACTCCGATACGGATCACCAAGGTGCGGATGAAGTGGTTGTTTCCGTAATCAAAGACGGCAATTGGGTTGAACTTGTTCGCCAGTAAGAAGGCGTCTTCGAAAACCAAATGTCTCAAACACGGTGGGACCGGTCACGTTTGCACGCTGGTCCCTTCTTTCTTTTCTTCTGTGGATGGCCCTTCAGAATAAATCTTCTTGCTGATGTGAACCTCGGTAATTAGTTATTAAGCTATGCCTAAACATATTTCCTTCGGCTATTTCAAAACCAGCCCTGAGGTCATCCATCTTGCAGTTATGCTGTATGTGAGGTTTCCGCTTAGAGTGCCCCCAAATGACAGAAATGACAAAGTCACCTTTATCAGGCGTAGGGGGGGGAGCATTTTCTATATTATTGTCTAACTAGATCTAAATAGTTTTTCGCAATGTATGTCTTTGAGCAAATCCTACTCCCGCAACCAAAATAAAGCAAATAAATACAGTTACTTAAGGCCTTTTTCGATTAACACATGATAGAGCGCAGCAGAATTATTGCCGCATTCGTTGCTACGTTTGAGGTAAAAGGAGTTCCTATTCGTATTGCTGTTTTGGACTGCCCTGAAAACAGTACTAGCGAAGGTAAAGCTGCGACACGATTTGCAAAACAGTTCAAAGGCAAGCAAGCAATATGCGAACTTACTGGTAAAACAACCTATGATAGGAAGGTTGGGTATTGTTCAATAGACGACAAACCCTTTGAGGAGATTATGGTTGAGAACACCTCTTGTGAGTATTGGTGCAAGTATGATGTTTGGAATAGGTTTTGTAATAGGTTTCTCCATCCAAACTAATCCTCAGTAACCTTACAATTCAAATTTTCTAAGTTCCTTTTGAGTGATGAAAAAATGGCAGGAGTACACATGGGTGAATACTCCTGCCACTACTATATGAAAGTAAATATAACTCACAGGTTATACCAAAAAGATACCCTAGATTCGTTGATACTTTTTGACAGGTCACGACATCACACAGGTGCAAAACCGACTGTTGTGAAGACCTAACGCTTTCTCAACAATCTTGAATTATTCATAATCAATCTTATGTCGATTCTATGAAAACGATTTACTTCACAGCGAATTATGTCATCCAGTTGTTCTTCACCTGTGTGTTTGGAATACAGGTCAAAGAATTTTATCTCAAACCAAAG
>MDTE01168482.1_pt1 | contig 32011 bp, 28 predicted proteins | sample 811231 | NCBI WGS metagenome assembly MDTE01 (sample SAMN05326651, study PRJNA326480) | marine metagenome | isolation source: seawater | place: Indian Ocean: Red Sea | collected 2010 | reverse complement strand
TCTTTAATAGCTACCATATCTTTTGATAATTTATAATTTTGCTCATCTAGCCCATTTAAACTCTCACCTCCTTTTGATAAAAATATTTCTAAATCACCATTTATTTTATCTGCATCAAACACATGTAAAGGTCTGCATGAATCTATTGTTAAATAATTAGTTATATCAACTAACGCTGATATTGGCTTTAATCCAACTGCCTGAAGTTGTTTTTTTAACCAATCTGGACTTTCGCAGTTTTTAACATTTTTTATATAACGACCATAAAAAACTGGACAATCTTTTTTTGCTTCTTTTGAAATTTTTATATTTATTTTACTTTTAAATTTATTTTTGATATTCAAAGTTTTTTTTTTAATAAAATTACCTTGTCCTCCGGCAGATAAATCTCTAGCAATTCCATAAACTCCTAAACAATCTGATCTATTAGGTGTAATTTCTACATCAATAATTTTTTCTGAAGGATAAAGAGATGATAATAAATTTCCTACTTTTTCTTTCTCATCTAAATTAATTATTCCGTCACTGTCATCTCCTATTCCAATTTCTTTCGCAGAACAAAGCATGCCATTACTTTCAATATCTCTTATACTTGTTTTTTTAATCACAAAGTTTTCTTCTAACATTTTAGTTCCGACAGGTGCCAATACTACTTTCATATTTTTTTTTACATTAGGGGCCCCACAAACAATATTTAAATTATTTTTACCATCATTAACAATACAAAGTTTTAATCTATCTGCGTTTGGATGATCTTTAACATCTATTACTTTTGAGATTTTAAATTGTTTTAAAAAATCATGGTTATCTATGATCTCACTTACTTCTATACCTAGCATTGTTAATTTTTCACAAATCTCTTTAAGATTCTTTTTTGTTTTTAGATATTTCTGTAGCCAAGAAAATGTAAATTTCATTTTTAATTAAACTCTTTCTATATTTTCAAAAATCTCAAATCCAAAATTTTTTATCCATTTAATATCTGAGTCAAAAAAATTTCTTAAATCAGGAATTCCATATTTTAGCATTGCCAATCTTTCAACACCCATGCCAAAAGCAAATCCTTGGAATTTTTTTGAATCTACCTTACAATATTTTAAAACTTTTGCATGTACCATGCCACATCCCATAACTTCTAACCAATCACCACCATTTCCAATTTTAATTTGTTTTTTATCTTTAAAGCAACCAATATCAATTTCTGCAGACGGCTCTGTGAATGGAAAAAAGCTAGGTCTAAAACGAACAGGCAAATTTTTAATTTCAAAAAACTCTCTACAAAAATCCATTATACATCCTTTTAAGTGACTCATGTTAATATCTACATCTAAGCATAAACCTTCTATTTGGTGAAACATTGGAGTATGCGTTATATCAGAATCAGCTCTATAGGTTCTTCCAGGTGCTATAATTCTTAGTGGCGGCTTCTTTTTTTCTAAAGTTCTAATTTGTACTGGGGAAGTATGTGTTCTTAAAAGACTATTTTTTTTATTTTCTAAATAAAAAGTATCGTGTAATTGTCTTGCAGGATGTTCTTCGGGAATATTTAAAGCTGTAAAATTATGATAATCATCCTCAATATCTGGGCCTAAAGCAGTTTCAAATCCCATTTTTTGAAAAATTTTTGTTACTTCTGCTATAGTTTGAGTTATTGGATGTAATTTTCCTTCATTATAAGGTCTTGTTGATAAAGTAACGTCTATTTTTTCTTTTTGTAATTTTTGCAATGTTTCAGTATTACTTAAATTTTTATCCTTTTCTTGAAATAATTGATTTATTTTATTTTTTAAATCATTGATTTCTTTTCCTTTTAATTTCCTTTCATGTTCCGACAGATCTGACAATGATTTTAAATGTTCTGTAATTAATCCTTTTTTACCAAAGATTTCAATCTTTAAATTCTTTAAATCATCTAAGCTATCAATATTTGACAGTTTATCTTCTATATATTTTTCTAATTCTATTAATTTTTCTTCCATGAATATAAAAAAAAACCCAATTAAATTTATTTTAACAGTTTTATAAGCAGTTTTTATTAATTTTTTTTTATTTTGTTTGGCGAATTTTATCTACAATAAATTTAAAGGTTGTAGGATTATTTTTAGCAATATCAGAAAGAATCTTTCTATCAATATCAATAGCTGCTTTTTTTATACCATTTATAAATTGACTATAACTCATACCATTTTCTCTAACACCTGCATTTATTCTTTGTATCCATAAACCTCTAAAATTTCTTTTTTTATTTCTTCGATCGCGATATGCATATTGCAAACCTTTCTCAACTTTTTCTATAGCAATACGAAAAACATTTTTAGATCTGCCTCTATACCCCTTGGCTTGTTTAATTATTTTTTTGTGTTTTGATTTGGCTTGTACGCCTCTTTTAACTCTAGTCATAATTTATATTAATTATTGTATGGTAAATAATCCCTTATTGTTTGAAAATCTGATTTTTTTAAAATTGTTGTACCTCTAGCCTTTCTTTTCATTGATTGGCTTCTTTTTCTTAAATTATGTTTTTTAAAAGCATAATTTCTCTTAATTTTGCCAGATCCAGTAAAACTAAATCTTTTTTTTGCAGAACTTCTTGTTTTTAATTTTGGCATAAATAATATCTATAAAATGTAAGAAATATACTCAGGATTATCAATGAAATCAACAGATTTAATTAATTGAATTTAAAACCATAACTAATTGCCTTCCTAGCATTTTTGGTTCTTGTTCAATTGTAGCAAAATCTTTAATTTCCTCCTTAATTCTATTAAAAAGATTTTTTCCTAAATCTCTATTTCCATAAAATTCTCTTCCTTTCCATCTCAATGTTATTTTTACTTTATCTCCTTTACTTAAAAATTTTTGAATTTGTTTCATTTTTATTTGATAATCATGATCATCAATTCCAGGTCTAAACCTGACTTCTTTTGTTACAGAAATTTTTTGTTTCTTTTTTTGTTGGTTTTGTTTTTTTTGTTGTTGATACTTATATTTTCCTAAATCCAGTATTTTACATATCGGAGGTTTGGTATTTGGAGAAATCTCAACTAAATCCAAACCAAGGTCTTTTGCCTTTTTTATTCCATCGCCAACTGAAAATTCTCCCAGCATTTCTCCTTGATGATCAATTAATTTTATTTTTTCTGCTCTTATGTAATGATTTACTCTAGGACCACGCGATCTATAGAATTTCTTACGATTTTGTTGTTGTATATTTATTCCTTTCAAAAAAAAATTAACTAAGTTAAATTATGTATTAAAATTACATTTATTCAAATTTTTTTTTTATGTATTCAGTAGCTTTTTTTATATTTAAAAATTTTTGATTTTTTACCGATAATTCTCTAATAGTAACTGAATTTTCTTTTTTTTCCTTATCGCCAATAATTATTATAATTGGCACCTTTTTATGACTATGTTCTCTAATTTTATAATTAATTTTTTCATTACGCATATCAAATTCAACATTAATACCTAATTTTGAAAAATTTTCATAAACTTTATCCGCATATTTGTTAAATTTTTCAGTAATAGTACAAATAATAACTTGCGTTGGTGCTAACCAAAAAGGTAATTTACCATTATAATGCTCTATTAAAATTCCTAAAAACCTTTCTAATGAACCAAACAAAGCTCTATGTATTAATACGGGTTTTTGTTTTACTCCCTTTTCATTAACATAATTTGCATTTAATCTTTCTGGTAAATTAAAATCAACTTGTACAGTTCCACATTGCCATTCTCTATTAATAGCATCTTTTAAGACAAATTCTATTTTGGGCCCATAAAATGCTCCTTCTCCTTTATTAATTTTATATTCAACTTTTGATTTTTTTATAGCTTTTAATAATGCTTGTTCCGATTTGTCCCATATTTTGTCAGAGCCTACTCTTTTTTTTGGTCTATCTGCAAAATTAATTTTGACATTTTCAAAACCAAAATCCTTATAAATATTTAAAATAAGATTGGTTACTTCAATGCATTCTTCAGTTATTTGATCCTCTGTACAAAAAATATGCGCATCATCCTGCGTGAAAGATCTAACTCTCATCATTCCATGAACTGCACCTGAAGGCTCGTATCGATGCACTTTTCCAAATTCAGACATTTTTATTGGTAAATCTTTATAACTTTTAATTCCTTGATTAAATACTTGAATACATCCTGGACAATTCATTGGTTTCAATGCGAAAATTCTTTGGTCCTCAGTACTAATTGTAAACATATTTTCTTTGAATTTGTCCCAATGACCTGATTTCTCCCATAAAGATCTATCTAACATATCAGGTGTATTAATTTCTTCATATCCAGCATCTAATTGTTTTTTTCTTAGATAATTTTTTAATCTTCTAAAAACATCCCATCCTTTTTTATGCCAAAAAATTGAACCTGGACTTTCTTCTTGGAAATGAAATAAATCCATATCTCTTCCTAATCTTCTATGATCTCTCTTTTCTGCTTCTTCTAAAATATTTAAATAATTATCTAAATCTTTTTTTGAAGTCCAAGCAGTTCCATAAATTCTTTGCAACATTTCATTATTAGAATCACCTCTCCAATAAGCTCCTGCAAGTTTAATTAATTTAAAAAACTTTCCCACTCTCCCTGTTGAAGGAGAATGAGGGCCTTTGCAAAGATCAACAAATTTCCCTTGTTTATATACGGATAATTCATCTGATTTTGGAATATCATTAATAATTTCTATTTTATATTTTTCACCTTGATCTTTAAAAAAATTTATTGCCTTTTTTCTATCCCATGTCTCTCTTATAAAGAATTCATTTTTATTTATTATTTCCAACATTTTTTTTTCAATTTTTTCTAAATCTTCTATATTAAATGGTTCTTTCTTAGCAAAGTCATAATAAAAACCATTTTCAATTGGCGGGCCTATCGTAACTTGCACATCCGGATACAATTCTTTTACAGCTTCTGCCATGACATGTGCTGCGTCATGTCTAATTATTTCAAGACCTAAACTGCTTTCCTTAGTAATAATCTCAACATCACAGTTTTTTTTGATTTCAAAGTTTAAATCTTTTAATTCATTATCAATTTTAATTGCTACAGCTAACTTAGATAAACTTGAACTTATTTTCTTAGCCAATTCAAATCCTTTAATTGAATTTGAAAAATTTTTTTTTGTTCCGTCTTGCAGTTTAATTGAAAACATATTTTTTATAATTATAACAAATTAAAGATCGTATCCAAAATCATTACGTAAAGAATTTATTACTTCATCAGTTGTCAAATTTCTTAAATCATTTTTTTGTATTATCTTTACAATTTTTCTTTTATTTATAGCTCTCGGCGCACATCTAATTGGGTTTGAATCATCTGAAAATAAAACTATAGAATTACACCCATTCATTGTGAATACATGCATTGGGCCTGTATCGTTACCAATAGCTAATTTAGCATTTCTTGCTAAAACACAAAGATCTTCAATTTCTGTTTTATTTAATAAATTTATACATCCGTTTGTATTCATACATATAAAATCAACTATTTTCTTATCTTCTGTATTTCCCAAAACAACAGGTGTTATTCCTTTTTTTATAAAAATTTTAGCTAATTTTACGTAATTCATTTCTGGCCATTTCTTTTTTATTCTATGTGAAGAAGCGCCTGGAGAAAAAAGAACATATGGTTTTTTAATTTTAAATTTTTTTTTATCTTTTACCCATGAGAAATTACTTAATTTAACATTTCTTATTCCTATTTCTTTTAATTGGTATTGATGTCTTTCAATAGTATGTATCTTATTTCTTTCAGAATTATTATCAGGATGAGAACAACCGTAAGAAATACCTGACCATTCAATATCTTTTCCAATAAAAAATTTATGATATAGGGAGCTTCTCTGTGAAGTTTGCAAGTCATAAACTCTTGTAAAATTTTTTTTTCTCAAAAATTTTGCTAAATTAAATATTTTTCTCAAATTCCAAAATGAAGGTCTATCATCAACAATAATTTCATTAAAATATTTACTTTCTAAAGCAAATTCTTTAAAAATTTTACTAGTTAATAAAAACAAATTATCGTTTCTATGAAAATTTCTTATAGCTAAAAATGGTCCGAAAGATAAAATAAAATCTCCTAAAGCACCATGCTTAATAATTAAAATGTTATTTTTTTGCATTATTAATTTTAATTTAAAATTAAACTAAAGAGTTATATAATTGAAAATTAAGAGAACACATTTTGTTAATATCATATTTTTCTCCCACTTCTTTCTTTGCAAAATTTATAATTTTTTTTTTGTCATTTTTTGACAATTTAATTAATAATTTTAATTTATTTGCCAAGTCTAATGCATTTAATGGTTCAAATAAAAATCCATTAACATTATTTTTTATTAATTCTAAAGAACCACCATGGGCGCTAGCTAAAATTAATCTCTCCATTGCTTGCGCCTCAATAATTATTCTTCCAAAGCCCTCTGGTTTATCCGCCGGAGATACTACAATATCACTTAATTTGTAAGCAGCGGGCATATCATGACACGTTCCTACAAATTTAATATTTTCATCAATTTTATAATCATTAATTATTGATGTAATTTCTTCTTCAAAAGAAGAATTTTTATTCGCTGATCCAACAAATAAACAAATAAATTTTTTTTTAATATCTTTTTTTAAAAGTGAAATTGCTTTAATTAAAGTTTTATGGCCTTTAAAAGGAGCTATCCTTGCCGGAAAAATTATTACCAAATTATCGTCTGAAATCTCCCACTCTTTAAGCTGTTTAAACAATCTACTAGAATCAATATTTTTATTATTATATTTATAAGAATCAACTCCTCTTGGTATTACATTAATTTTTTTTAAATTATTTTTTTTAACTGTATATTCTTTAAGTAAATAATTTTTAATATATTTCGAAATCGCAATAATTTTATCTGATTTCAACATAATGGAATTATAAAATTTTTTTATAAAATTTTGATTTTTATAAGCTCCATGAACTGTAGTTACAAACTTAATCCTTTTAAAAAATTTACATGCATAATAAGCACTCCAAGCTGGTGCTCTGCTCCTAGCATGAACAATTTTTACATTAAATTTTTTAATAATTGAAACCAATCGAAAAATATTTAAAAAAATTATAAGCGGGTTCTTTGAATCAATATTCAATTTAATATGAATCACTTTGCCAGAATTTAATTTTTCAACTAATGCCCCACCAGCTGATACAACTATTACTTTCCATCCTTTTCTTACCATAAATTTTGAAATTTCTAGAGTTCCTGATTCGGCCCCACCTAATTCCATTCTTGGAATAACTTGCAATATTATTTTTTTATCAAGATCCATTTTTTTATTTTATGAAAACAATATTTTATTAATAAAAGTTAAAAAATTAAGCTAATTTTTTTTCCAAATTTTTGTTTTTTCTTGAAAATAAAGAAACTTCTAATTTATCTAAAATTTCATTAGGAACTATATGCCAAAAGTTCTTTTTTTCAACTTTCCAATTTTCTATTATTTCTTTTGCTAAAATAGAATTTGTAAATTTAATATGATTATAAATTAAATTTTTTAGTATCTTATCCCAATAATTTGTATTTATTCTACTTAAAAAAATTGTTTCATTATTAACATAATTCTTAAAATCTTTATTTTTATCATAAACAAAAGCCATTCCTCCTGTCATTCCTGCCCCAAAATTCTCTCCTACTTTTCCTAAAATAACAACTTTTCCTCCAGTCATGTATTCACAACCATTATTACTGCATCCTTCTATGACTGCATTTGCTCCTGAATTTCTTACGCAAAACCTTTCACCAGCTTTACCGTTTGCAAATAAATAACCAGATGTAGCTCCATACAAAACTGTATTTCCAATAATTATATTTTCATGAGGAACAAAATTAAAATTTTTTGCAGGCTTAATAATAATTTTTCCACCTGATAGTCCTTTACCAACATAATCATTAGCATCTCCATTAATTATTAGTTCTATTTTTTTTTCTAGAAATGCTCCTAATGACTGACCAGCACTACCTATTAAATTAATTTTTATAATCTGATTATGATTTAGTTTTATTTCATTATTTACTATTTTTGAAGATAATTTAGCGCCAATTGCTCTATCAGTATTTTTAACTTCGTAATTTAAATTTATTATTTTATTTTTAAAAATTTTCTTATTTAAGATAAGTTCGTCAATTATTTTTTTATCTAAAGTTTCAGGAACTTCATTTCTTTTATTTATTGTACAATAAATCGGATTTTGAGATTCTGCCTTTACTAATAATGAATTTAAATCTACAGTGTCAACATTTATATTATCTCTACTTATCTGTTTAAGTAAATCAGTTCTTCCGATAATTTCATTTATAGATTTAAAACCTAATTTAGATAATATTTCTCTTGCTTCTCTTGCTATAAAAGTAAATAAATTAATTACTTTTTCAGGTGTACCCTCAAATTTTTTTCTAAGCTCTGGTTTTTGTGTACAAATTCCAACAGGACAAACATCGCTATGACACTGTCTCACAAGTATACATCCCATTGCTACTAATGAAGTAGTTCCAATTCCATATTCTTCAGCGCCTAAAATAGATGCAATTATGATATCTCTTCCTGTTTTAATTCCTCCATCGGTTCTTAAACGTACTTTATGACGTAAATTATTTGCAACCAAAACTTGATGGGCTTCTGATAATCCTAATTCCCATGGAGTACCTGCATATTTAATACTTGTTTGCGGGCTTGCGCCTGTTCCTCCTGAATGTCCTGATATTAAAATAGTATCTGCTTTTGCTTTTGCTACGCCTGCTGCTATCGTTCCAATTCCAGAACGTGAAACTAATTTAACGCATACTCTTGCTTTTGGATTTATTTGTTTTAAATCATAAATTAATTGAGCTAAATCTTCAATTGAATAAATATCATGGTGCGGTGGTGGTGAAATTAAAGTAACTCCCTTTGTAGAATATCTTAATTTTGCAATTTCATCAGATACTTTAAATCCGGGTAATTGTCCTCCTTCTCCTGGTTTTGCACCTTGTGCCATTTTAATCTCTATTTCTTCACAATTATTTAAATAATTAGCAGTTACCCCAAACCTTCCTGAAGCAATTTGTTTAGTTCTTGAATTTTTACTATCGCCATTATCTAATATTTTAAATCTTTCTTCATCTTCACCGCCTTCTCCACTGCATGAATAAGCACTCATTCTATTCATTGCAATAGCCAAAGTTTCATGAGCTTCTTTTGATAAAGCCCCATGAGACATACTTCCGCTACCAAATCTTTTACAAATATTTTTTTCAGTCTCTACTTTTGAAAGTGAAATTTTTTTATTTGTGTCTCGAAATGAAAATAAATCCCTTATATTTATTAATGGTAAATTGTTAACGCCTTCACTATAAATTTTAAATTTATCATATGAATTAGAATTAACTGAATTTTGTAAAACATGAATTAAATTTGGCTGATAATAATGATTTTCGCCATTCTTTCTAAATTTATAATATCCGCCAATTGGTAAAGATATAATATTTTCATTAAAAGCTTTCGAATGTAAATCTAAAATCTTATTTTCAATTTCGTTAAATTTAAGACCAGATATTCTAGATGGCATTCCTGGAAAGATATCTGCGACTAATGTTCTGTTTAAACCAATGGCTTCAAAATTATATCCTGCCCTGTAAGAACTTAAAACTGAAATTCCCATTTTTGACATTATTTTTAATAAACCTTTATTTATTGTAGATTTATAATTTTTCAAAATTTCTTTTGAATTTAAATTAAAATAATTTTTATTTTTTAATCTATTTAAAATAGTTCTTTCAACTAAATAAGGATTTACAGTAGTTGCGCCAACTCCAATTAAAACTGCAAATGAATGCACATCTAAAGTATCAGCTGATTGTACATTCAAAGATGCAAAACTTCTAAGACCTTGCTTTACTAAATGAGTATGAATAGCGCCAACTGCTAAAGGCATTGGTATTTGTGCATTTAAATTATTAACTTTTCGATCAGTTAATAAAATATGTTCAATACCGCTTCTTACATAATCTTCAGCAATAAGCTGAATTTTTTTTAATGATTTTTCTAAATTATCACTCTTTTTTTTCGTACTAAAAATACAATTAATTTCTTTTGATTTATTTTTAAATTTTTTTTTTAAAAATTCATATTCTGACGTAAACAAAAAAGGTGAATCTAATAATATAAAATTACATTGAATTTCATTCTCTTCTAAAATATTACATAAATTACCCAATCTTGTTTTTAAAGACATTACATTATTTTCTCTTAAAGAATCCATTGGTGGATTTGTAACTTGACTAAAATTTTGTCTAAAAAATGGATATAAGCCTCTATAATTCTTCGATAAAAGCCCAATTGGCGTATCATCACCCATTGATCCTATTGCCTCCAAGTTGTTTATTGCCATAGGATCTAAAATTAATTCTAAATCTTCAATATTCCATCCTGAAAGCATTTGTCTTTTTTTCAAATCTTCTTCTTTAAAATACAAATCTTTTTTTTCTAAAAATTTATCCTTAATATTTAATTTTTTAACTCTTTTTAACCACTGATCATATGGATGACGATTAATTAAATCATTTTTAATTTCATTTGAACTAAAAAATTTTCCTTCTTTAAGATTAACTCCTATAATTTGTCCTGGGCTTAAATGTCCTTTTTTTAAAATACTTGATTCATCAATATTTACCATGCCTGTTTCAGACCCGACAAATAACAAATTTTTATCAGTAATAGTATATCTCATTGGTCTAAATCCATTTCTATCCATACCAGCAATTGCCCAGTCTCCTCCATATGCAGCAATCGCCGCTGGGCCATCCCACGGTTCTAAAACAGAGTAACAATATTCATAAAAATCTTGTATTTTTTCATTTTGATTTTCATTTTTTGCCTCTGGTATAGTTAAAGCTTTTATCATTGGTAAATCTTTGCCCGAATTTAATAAAAGTTCATAAAAAGAATCCAAAGCTGCTGAATCTGATGCACCTTCTTGTACTATTGGAAAAAGTTCTTTTATATTTTCGCCTAATTTTTCTGACGTCATTTTTGACTCATGTATTACCGACCAATTTATATTTCCTTGTATTGTATTAATTTCACCATTATGTGCTAAAACTCTAAAAGGTTGTGCTAAAGACCAAGTAGGAAATGTATTTGTTGAATATCTTTGATGAAAAATTGCAAAATTAGATATAAATTCCTTTTTTTTTAAATCAGGATAAAATTCATCAATTTGTTCTGCTAAAAACATGCCTTTGTAAACTATTGATTTAGAAGACAAAGAACAAATGTAAAAATCTTTTTTTACATCTAAAGGAATTAATTTCTCAATCTTTCTTCTTAAAACAAATAATTCTTTTTCGAATTCTTTTTCATTCAAATCTTTAGAATTTTCTAAAAATAATTGTTCAATTTCCGGTCTATTATCATTTGCTTTCTGACCTATTGCATTAAGATTTACTGGAACAGATCTCCAACAATAAATTTTGTTTCCAGAATTAATAATTTCTTTTTCTATAATTGTTCTACATATTTCTTGCGATACCATATCTGTTCTTGGTAGAAAAATCATACCTACTGCAATATTATTTTTTGAAGGAATCACTCCAAGAGATCTTATATAATCTTTAAAAAATTCTTGTGGGAAAGCAATTTGAATACCTGCGCCGTCTCCAGTTTTTCCATCTGCATCTACCGCTCCTCTATGCCAAAGCGCTTTTAAAGCTTTAATACCTGCATCAACAATATTTCTCCCATGTTTTCCGTCAATTGAAGCTACTAATCCCACACCACAATTATCGTGTTCTTGTTGATTATTATAAATTTTATATTTTTTTAATTTTTTAAAATTTTTTATATATGTTTCTTTGTTAAACATGAATTTTAATAATTAATGCCTTTCTTTAAATTTTTTCTTTTATCATATAAATATTTTTCTATGCCCTCCGCTGCATCTCTCCCATCTTTAATAGCCCATACAACTAAAGAAGCGCCTCTAACTATATCTCCTGCTGCAAAGATTCCATCTTGATCAGTCATCATTGATTTATAATTTATTTTTATTGTTCCCCATTTTGTAACTTTTAAATCTGGATAATTAAAAAGTTTTGGCAATGGTTCCGGATTGAATCCTAAGGCTTTTATAACAATATCTGCTTTTAATTTATAAGTTTTATTTAATTGAATTTTTGGAATCTGCCTACCTGAAGAATCTAATTTATCTAAAAATACATTTGCAACCTCTAAAGAAATTCTTCCATTTTTTTTATAAAGTTTTATTGGAACTGATAGCCAAGAAAAATCAATTCCTTCTTCCTCAGCATGAGAAACCTCTCGCATTGAGCCTGGCATATTTTCTTTATTTCTTCTATACAAGCATGTGACACTATTGGCTTTTTGTCTAACAGCTGTTCTTACACAATCCATTGCTGTGTCTCCTCCTCCTATTACAACAACATCCTTGTTCATCGCATTTAAATGACCACTATCAAATTCAGGAACCAAATCTCCTAATCCTTTTTTATTACTTGAAATTAAAAAATCCAAAGCTGGAATAATTTCAGGAACTCTATTATAAGAAATATCTAATTCTCTTGCCTTGTATACACCGGTTGCTATCAAAAGCGCGTCATGTTTTTTTTTAAGGAATTTAAAACTTTTTGTTTTTCCAACTTCAAAATTTGTATGAAAAATAATTCCACTCTTTTTTAATAATTTTGTTCTTCGTTCAACTGCATATTTTTCAAGTTTAAAATTAGGTATTCCATATATTAACAAACCTCCCGGTCTATCATATTTATCGTAAATCTCAACCTGATATCCTTTTTTTCTTAATTGCTCACCAGCAGCTAAACCCGCCGGTCCAGCACCAATTATACCAACTGATTGATTAATATCTTTAAGAGGTTTAATAGGTTTTATCCAGCCTTTTTTCCAAGCTGTATCTGTAATATGCTTTTCTACTCTACCAATTGTTACTGACTCAAAACCTTTTTCAATAACACAATTTCCTTCACATAATCTATCTTGCGGGCATATGCTTCCACAAATTTCCGGAAAATTATTAGTAGAATTCGAAATCTCATATGCCTCTTTAAATCTAGCTTCCGTAGCTAACTTTAACCAATCTGGGATATTATTGTGTAACGGACAATGTACTTGGCAAAAAGGTACCCCACATTGCGAACATCTACTAGATTGTTTTTTTGCTTCATTTTCATGAAATTCATTATAAATTTCATTGAAATCTTTAAGTCTTAAAGTGCCAATTCTTTTTTTTGGCATTTCTTTTTTACTATTTACAAATTGTAAAAGTTTCGTTGTCATAAATATAATATAACTAATTAAATTAAATTATGTAGGCAAAATATGACTTTTTTAGAAAAATATTAGAAAATATAGCATAATTAAGGCAGCTAAACTTACCTATTATTAGAAAAATATAATTATATAATTAATACTTTATGTTTAATGAAAATTTATTGAAAATTTTTTTTAACTCAATTATTCAAGGAATTACTGAATTTCTTCCTATAAGCTCATCCGGTCATTTGTTTATTATAAATCACTTTTTTTCTTGGGACAAAATGAGTTTAGCTTTAATCGTGTCAGCTCACCTTGGAACTTTGTTAGCGGTTATATATTATTTTTGGAAAGACGTGAAAAAAATTTTTTTTTATGGCGCTATGGAAATTTTTAAAAAAAAAAAAAAGTATAAATAATAAATTATTTGTATGCTTATTTTATAGTTCTCTTCCAATAATATTTTTAGGTTTTATTTTTAAATTTTACAATTTAAATAATCTTTTACATCCTATTTCTATTTCATTCGTTGCAATCATATTTTCAGCAATACTTTTTATTTCTGATAAAAACAAAAAAGTAAAAAAATTAAATAAAATTACTTTTAACGAGTCAATTATAATTGGTTTATTTCAAATATTTTCTCTTATTCCAGGAGCAAGCAGAGCAGGTGTTTGTATTTCTGCAGCAAGATTTTTAGGTTTTAATAAAATTTGTGCGACAAAATATTCAATGTATCTATCAATACCAACTATTTTTGGCGCATCATTCTTAATAATTTTAGATATATTAAAAGAAAATTCATTAATTTTATGGTTAGAAATATTTTCAATATTTATTTTAAGTTTTATATTTGCTTTTTTTACAATTTCTTATTTCTTTCAATTATTAAAAAAATTTAATTTTACTATATTTGTTGTTTATAGAATTGCATTTGCAATATTAGTTTTAATTTTTTTCATTTAATTTAAAATCTTAATATCAAAATTATTATTTAAATTAGTAAAAAAATTTTTTTTCTTAATTATTTTTTTTTTATACAAAATAAAATAATAACCAAAGCGCAATCAAATTTAAATTTTTTTGTATTTTTTATTATTTTTAATATTTTCTCAATAGGCCACAAATAAAACTTTTGTATTTCTCCATCATTATTTTTTGGAATAAAATTTTTAGGAAGTTCCAAATTATAGCAAAATAATATATGTCTACTTAAACCAAGATTTGTTTCGACTCTATATGATACTGTCCCAATATATTTTGATTTTTTTACAAGATACTTGCTTATATTTGCTTCTTCAAATGCCTCTTTAATAAGATTATTTTTTATACTTACATTATATGGTAGCCCTCCAGCTGCAATTTGATCTAAATCATTTGGAAAATTACCTTTTTTTGATCTTTTCCCAACCCATAACATACACTTTCCTTCTTTATCAAATGTAAATCCATTTAAATGAACTCCAAAAAATTGAAAGCCGAAAAAAGGGCCGAGCAATCTTTGAACTTTTAAAAGTGGTCTAGATTTGAGCGAGCTGAATACAGGAAAAAATTCTCTATGATTTGATAAAATTTTTTTTCTTTTAATTAAAAAATTGAATATCTCATTAAAAACAAAAGTTCTTTTGGAAAAATTATTAATTTTTTTTTCTAAAAAAATTTTTTCATTAATTAAAGAAAAATATTTTGAATATTTTTTAATAATATTTAAATTTTTTTTCTTTATATATCCAACATGATTATTAGAAATATAAAATTTATAAAAATTCTTCTCATTATAATTGTTACATTCTTTAATTCTTTTTAAAAAAGACATTTATCAAAAAATTAATTTAAGAATATTTTTTTTCTAAAATTTTTACAAAATCATCCATTATTAAATTAATGTCATAATTTTTAGGAGTGTAGATTCTAGATACACCAAGTTTTAACATTTTTTTTTCATCCTCTTTTGGAATTATTCCACCAACAACAAGAGGTATATTAGATATATTATTCTTTTTTAATAACATTATAGTTTCTTTAGTTAAAGACAAATGAGAACCTGATAAAATTGATAATGCAATCATATGCACGCTTTCTTCAATTGCAGTATTAACAATTTGTTCTGGAGTTAACCTAATACCTTGATACACAACTTCCATTCCAGCATCTCTAGCTGCTACAGAAATTTGTTCTGCGCCACTCGAATGTCCGTCTAAACCAGGTTTTCCAACAAGTATTTTTATTCTTCTTTTAAGTTTTAAAGATAATTTATTAATTTTATCATTTAATTTTTGTGACATTTTTTTTTCCTTTCTTGATGATTTTCCAACCCCTGTTGGTGCTCTATATTCACCATAAATATTCCTTAATGTATCAGTCCATTCTCCCGTAGTCACTCCTACACGTGCACATTCTATAGATGGTTCCATTATATTAATTTTATTTATTGCAGCATGTTCTAATTTTTTTAATGCTTTTCTACAATTATTATTATTTCTTATTTTTCTCCATTTTTTTAATTTTTTAATTTGCTGTTTTTCTGCATTTGGATCAACTTTTATAAAACCTTCTTTATCATTTGTAAGTGGAGATTTTGCAGATTCCTTGAATTTATTAACACCAACAACAATTTGTTCACCACTTTCTATTGCAGAAACTCTTTTAGACATCGAAGAGACTAAATTATTTTTCATATAACTATTCTCAACGGCTGCGACTGCTCCACCCATTTTTTCTATAACATTTAATTCATTTTTTACTTTTTTATTTAATTCTTTAACTTTACTACTAATTACTTTTGAACCATTAAAAATATCATCATATTCTAATAAATCAGTCTCATAAGCTATTATTTGTTGTAAACGAATACTCCATTGTTGATCCCATGGACGCGGCAAACCCAAAGCTTCATTCCATGCTGGCAATTGAACTGCTCTAGCTCTAGCATCTTTTGACAATACAACAGAAAGCATTTCTAATAATATTCTGTATACATTATTTTCAGGTTGAGGTTCTGTTAATCCTAATGAATTAACTTGAACACCGTATCTTAATCTTCTAAATTTTTTATCATTTACTTTATATTTATTCTTACAAATTTCGTTCCAAAGAATATTCATTGTTCTCATCTTACACATCTCAGTTATAAATTTAATACCAGCATTAACAAAAAAGCTTATTCTACCTACAACTAGTGGAAAATCTTTTTTTGATACTTGCCCATTTTGCTTAACTGTATTTAAAACTTCACAAGCATTAGAAAGAGCATAAGCTATTTCTTGATCTGGAGTTGCTCCGACTTCTTGTAAATGATAAGAACAAATATTTATAGGATTCCATTTTGGCAAATTTTTATATGTAAACGAAACTATATCAGAAGTTAGCTTCATGCTTTCTTTAGGAGGAAAAATATAAGTCCCTCTAGACAAATATTCTTTAATAATATCATTCTGCGTTGTTCCTTGTAGATTTTTTCTTTTAAATCCTCTTTTTTCTGCTGTAGCAATATAAAGTGATAAAAGCCACGCCGCCGTTGCATTTATTGTCATTGAAGTGTTCATATCTCCTATTGGTATACCTTGGAATAAATCTTGCATATCTCCTATATGACATATAGGAACGCCAACTTTTCCAACTTCTCCTTTTGCTAAAATATGATCAGAATCATAACCTGTTTGAGTTGGTAAATCGAAAGCAACAGATAGGCCTGTTTGACCTTTTTTTAAATTTGTTCTATATAATTTATTCGATTCTTTTGCTGAAGAATGACCTGAATAAGTTCTAATTAACCACATATTATCTTTTGCTTTTTGACTTTTTTTGTTCATATTTATATTTTTATTAATGAAAAAAAATATATATAGTTATAAAAAAAAAATTTATTAGATTTTATATAATTTATTATATTAGAAATATTTAAATGAACGAAAAAAAAGATTTATATGAAATAGGGGAAATACCTCCATTAGGACATGTGCCTAAACAAATGTATGGATGGTTAATTAGAAAAGAAAGACATGGTGACCCTACAAAAGCAATGAAGGTTGAAGTTATTGATACCCCAAAAGTAGGAGAAAATGATGTTCTTGTTATGGTTATGGCTGCCGGAGTTAATTATAATGGTGTTTGGGCTTCTAGAGGTATTCCGATTTCTCCTTTTGATTACCATAAAGCAGAATTTCATATAGCAGGATCTGATGCGTCTGGAATTATTTGGGCAGTAGGCTCAAAAGTAAAAAGATGGAAAGTTGGAGATGAAGTTGTAATTCATTGTAATCAAGATGACGGCGATGATGAAGAATGTAATGGAGGAGATCCAATGCTTTCAAATTCCCAAAGAATTTGGGGGTACGAAACGCCAGATGGTTCATTTGCGCAATTCACTGCTGTTCAACAACAACAAATTATGCACAGACCAAAACATTTAACTTGGGAAGAAAGCGGGTGTTATGTTTTATGTCTCGCAACAGCTTATAGAATGTTATATGGGCACGATCCTCATTCTCTTAAACCAGGTCAAAATGTATTAATTTGGGGAGCAACCGGAGGATTAGGTGTGTTTGCAACACAATTAGTTAAATTTGCTGGTGCAAATGCAATAGGAGTTGTATCAAGTGATGACAAAATAAAATATGTAAAATCTATCGGAGCAAAAGGAGTAATAAATAGAAAAAATTTTAATTGTTGGGGTGAGTTACCAGATGTAAATGATGTAAAAGCTTATGGAGAATACATAGAAAAGGTTAAAGAATTTGGAAAAGCAATTTGGGAATACACAGGAAAATATATTGCTGTTGATAGTGTCTTTGAACATCCTGGAGGCCAAACTTTCCCTGTTTCTTGTTTTGTAGTAAAAAGAGGAGGCATGGTTGTATATTGTGCAGCTACAAGTGGTTATAACTTAACATTTGATGCGCGTTATGGATGGATGCATCAAAAAAGAATACAAGGAAGTCATTTTGCAACTTTAAAACAGGCTTCAGAAGCAAATAAATTAATTATTAATAAGAATATAGATCCTTGTATGTCTGAAGTGTTAAGTTGGAAAGATATACCGGAAGCACATATGAAAATGGCAAGAAATGAACATAAACCTGGTAATATGGCCGTACTAGTTCAAGCAAAGAAACCTGGAATGAAGACTTTAAAATAGTATATTATATTAATGGCAGATGTGGCAGTAGATATAAAAAAAGAAAATATTCTATTAGATGATCTTTTTGTTAAATGTGAAAATTCAATTAAAGCTTTTGATGAATTAGTGGATAAAGCTAAAATACATGTTAAAGAAAAGGTTTCTAAGAATGGAAAATTAGATACAAATCTCCTAGAAAAAGAACAATTCGTTTCACATGGTTTTGCCTGGTTAAAAACATATAACATTGCATTACGAGAAATTCTTAATTGGGCAAAAAATTTAAACAAAAATAAAAAAATTTTTGAAACAGAAAAATTACTTTTACAATCAGCCTTTGGTGAATATTTATCACAAGTAATTGGGGGAATACCAATGTGGCAATCAGAAATTATAAGAGCTCATGATTTTGGTTTAAGTGATCAAGAAATAAATTCTTTTTTAAATGATGATGTAAAAAGTTTAATTAAAAATGGAAATACAAATAAAGTAAAAATAAAAATTGCTAAATTAATTTCAGATAAAAATTTTGGAAATATTGGGCTTGAAGATGAAACATTGGAAATGATACAAGATCAATTTAAAAAATTTTCTGAAGAACAAGTAATACCTTATGCACATGAATGGCATCTTAAAGATGAATTAATACCATTGGAAGTAATAAAAAAAATGGGAGAGCTTGGTGTGTTTGGCTTAACTATTCCAGAAGCATATGGTGGTCTTGAAATGAAAAAAATTGCAATGTGTGTTGTTACTGAAGAATTAAGTCGTGGATATATTGGAATCGGTTCAATAGGAACAAGAGCTGAAATAGCAGCAGAATTAATTAAACTTGGCGGCACTGAAGATCAAAAAAAAAAAATGGCTGCCAAAAATATCTTCAGGAGAAATTCTCCCAACCGCAGTTTTTAGTGAGCCGAATACAGGTTCAGATCTTGGAAGTTTAAAGACCAGAGCAATTAAAGACGGAGAAATTTATAAAATTACAGGAAATAAAACTTGGATTACTCACGGTGCTAGAACAGATTTGATGACTATGATGGTAAGAACAAACCCTGATGAAAAAGGTTATAAGGGATTAAGTATAATATTAGCAGAAAAAGAAAGAGGTACGGAAGAAAATCCTTTTCCAACAAAAGGAATGACTGGAGGAGAAATTGAAGTACTTGGATATAGAGGCATGAAAGAATACGAAATTGCATTTGATAATTTTGAAGCAAAAGCAGAAAATCTTTTAGGAACTGAAGAAGGAAAAGGTTTTAAGCAATTAATGGAAACTTTTGAATCAGCAAGAATTCAAACAGCTGCAAGAGCTGTTGGACTTGCGCAAAATGCGTTAGATATTGGTCTACAATATTCTCAAGAAAGAGAGCAATTTGGAAAAAAAATATTTAATTTTCCAAGAGTGGGGACAAAATTAGCTTGGATGGCTGTTGAAACTATGATAGCTAGACAAATAACTTATTTTTCAGCGAGAGAAAAAGATTCTGACAAAAGATGTGATATAGAAGCAGGGATGGCTAAATTATTAGCTGCTAGGGTAGCATGGTCAAATTCTGACAATGCTGTACAAATACATGGCGGTAATGGTTATGCTTTAGAATATCCTATAAGTCGTGTACTATGTGACGCTAGAGTTTTAAATATTTTTGAAGGAACTGCTGAGATTCAAGCGCATGTAATTGCAAAAGGCTTGTTAAGTTAATTTTTTTTATTGATGGAAATTTTTACAAAAATTGCTCCAATATTAATAATAATTGGACTTGTTTTAGTTTTTATTGTCTTAGTTATTGGTTTAATATCAATGTTAGCAAAAGGTAATTTTAATAAAAAATATTCTAATAAATTAATGAGACTTAGAGTTATTACTCAAGGTATAATCATTTTAATATTTTCGATAATTTTTTTAATAAATTTTTTAAATTAAAATTAAAAATTTGGTTAAATTAAATAAAATATATACTAAAACCGGGGACAAAGGTTCTACATCATTAGGAGATGGTAAAAGAGTAAATAAAAATTCATTAAGAGTAGATGCTTATGGATCTGTAGATGAAGCAAATGCAACTATCGGATTGGCAATTTTAAAAACTAGCTTAAAGATAAAAAAAATATTACAAATAGTTCAAAATGATTTATTTGATTTGGGAGCAGATTTATGCATCCCTGAAAAAAAAAATAAACTAAAAATAACTCAAGAAAGAGTAATTTATATTGAAAAAACAATTGATTATTTTAATAAAACAATGAATCCTCTAAACTCATTTATTCTTCCAGGAGGTTCTGAATCTTCTACTTATTTACATATTGCAAGAACTGTAACCAGAAAAGCCGAAAGAAAAGTTGTAACACTTTCAAAAAAAGAAAAAATTAATCAAATTACAATAATTTACTTAAATCGATTGTCTGATTTACTTTTTGTTCTTGCGAGATATACAAATAATAAAGGAAAAAAAGATATTCTTTGGAAGCCAGGAAAAAATTTAAAAAAATAAATTTGTTTAAAATAAATTTAAAAAATATTTCTTTTTTTTTGCTTAGTTTACTTCCATTTGCAATTATTATTGGTCAAGCTCCTTCAGATATAATTATAAGTTTAATTTCTATTTTTTTTCTTATTAATTGTATCCTTAAAAATGATTGGAAATGGATAAAAATAAAATGGATAAAATTTATTTTTCTTTTATGGATTTACTTAATATTTGCTAGTTTTTTTGCTTTAAATTTAAAAATAGCATTTGAACATTCAATTTTATTCTTAAGATTTTTTATATTTGCTATTTCTTTACAATACTGGATCATAACTGATAAAAAATTCTTAAATTATATTTTTTATTCTTTAACAATTGCATTCATTTTTGTTTTTATTGATACTTTTTATCAATTCTTAAATTTTGATTTAAGCAAAGGATATGGTCCTGATATTCTTGGATATTATTCAAATGATCATTTTAGATTAACTGGACCATTTAGAAGTAATATACCAGGTGCCTATTTATCTAAATTCTTTTTTTTAGTTTTTTTATTTATTCTAATCAAATTCAAAGAAAATAAAAAAAACATAATTTTCCTTTGTTTTATTATTGCTAGTTTTTTATTAATTTTTTTAACAGGTGAAGCAATGTCTTTTGCTAGTATTGGGTTAGGACTAATAATTCTTTTTTTATTTGAAAAAAAATATAGAAAAAAAATAATATATTCATTAGGTATAACTTTTTTTCTAATTTTTTTAGTTGTAAAATATAACCCAGTCTGGAATAAAATAGAAATAATTGAAAAAAATCCATGGCATAATGGGACTGTTTATGAAGTCAAAGTAAAATGTGAACACGATAAAAATAAACTTTGTAAAAAAAAATTCAAAACACAGCCATTTTTTTATGAAGTTATTTCAAATTTTAAAGAATCGGCATATTGGGAAACTTATAATCAAGCTTTTACAATATGGAAAGATTATCCGTTATTTGGTATTGGTATAAAAAATTACACAAATGCATGTAAATTAGATAAATATAAAAATAATTTAAAATATTTTTTTTGTACAACACACCCACACAATTTTTACATTCAATGGTTATTAGAAACAGGGATAATAGGGTTAATAGGATTTTTAATATTATTATTCTTATGGTTTGAATATTTTATTAAAAATATTGATAAACAAAATCCATTATTATATGCTCCCATACTAACTTTATTTGTTTTATTTTGGCCAATTATGTCAACAGGCAGTTTTTTCTCTAATAGAAATGCAACTATGAATTGGTTTATTATTGGTTTATGTTTAGCCATAATAAAATTTAAAAATAAAAAAGTTTAATTTTTTTAATTGAAATTAAATTTTTAGAATGTAAATATTTATCATCATGAAAATTTTAGTACCAGTAAAAAGAGTTGTTGATTATAACGTAAAAATCAAAGTTAAAAATGATAACTCAGGAGTTGATTTAGAGAATGTAAAAATGGCAATGAATCCTTTTGATGAAATTGCTGTTGAAGAAGCTGTTAGATTAAAAGAAAAAAAATTATGTGATGAAATTACTGTAATATCAATTGGCTCATCAAATTCTGAAGAAACTTTAAGAACAGCGCTTGCAGTGGGAGCAGATAAAGGAATTTTAGTAGAAACTGATAAAGAAGTTCAGCCTTTAGAAGTGGCAAAAATCTTAAAAGAAGTAGTAATAAAAAATAATCCAGATTTAGTTTTAATGGGCAAGCAAGCTATTGATGATGATTCTAATCAAACAGGACAAATGTTATCCGCTATTCTTGGATGGGCTCAAGGGACATTTGCATCAAAACTGGAAATTAAAGGAAAAGAAATAGATGTAACTAGAGAAATCGATGGAGGATTAGAAACTATTAATATGAAACTGCCAGCAATAGTTACAACTGATTTAAGATTAAATGAACCTAGATATGCCTCATTGCCAAATATTATGAAAGCAAAACAAAAACCAATTGAAAAAATAAAACCTGAAGATTTAAATGTTGAAATTAAAGAAAGATTAAAAACTCTAAAAGTAACTGAGCCTAAAAAGAAAGAAGCTGGAATTAAGGTTGGAAGTGTTCAAGAACTTATATCAAAATTACATGAAAAGGAAAAAATAATATAAAATGAGCGTATTAGTACTTATAGAACACGATAATCAAAAAATAAAGAGTTCTTCATTAAATACCATTACTGCTGCAAAAAAAATTGATAAATCGGTTCATGCAATTATTTTAGGTGAAAATTGCTCAAAAGTTGCAGAAGAAATAAGTAAATGTGAAGATATAGAAGAAGTTTTAATCTCAGATAATATTATTTTTAAAAACCATATAGCTGAAAATGTTTCACCAATAATAACAGAAATATCTAAAAATTATTCTCATATACTTGCTCCTTCATCAACTTTTGGTAAAAATATAATGCCGAGAGTTGCTGCTATATTAGATGTTGCTCAAATTTCAGATATTATTTCAGTTGAAAATAATAATACTTTTGTTCGTCCAATTTATGCTGGAAATGCAAACTTAAAAGTACAATCAAATGATGATAAAAAAATAATTACTGTTAGAACAACTAATTTTGAAGCAGCCAAAATAAGTAATGGAAAAGCTAAAATTACAAAGATTCAAAACAAGAAAGATGCTGGATTGTCAAAATTTGTGAAAAATGAATTAAATAAATCTGACAGACCTGAATTAACTTCTGCAGGAATTGTTATTTCTGGAGGAAGAGGAATGGAAAGTGGAAAAAATTTTACTTTACTTGAAGAAATAGCAGATAAATTAAAAGCTGCTGTAGGTGCTTCAAGAGCAGCTGTAGATGCTGGATTTGTTCCAAATGATTATCAAGTTGGTCAAACTGGTAAAGTTGTTGCTCCAGAATTATATATTGCTGTCGGCATTTCTGGCGCAATCCAACACTTAGCAGGTATGAAAGATAGTAAAATTATTGTAGCAATAAATAAAGATGAAGAAGCTCCTATTTTTCAAGTTGCAGATTATGGAATTGTTGGAGATTTATTTAAAATACTCCCAGAATTATCTAAAGAAATTGATAAAATTAAATCTTAATTAAATATTCTATAAATTTAACAACTGTCTCATTATCCCATTCCATATCACCTTGATATTTACCAATAATTTCCCCTTTTTTATTAATAAAAAAACTTGTTGGTATACCAAATAAATCCATTTCTTTTGCCAATGAATTTTTAATATCAAAGAATTTATTTAAATTTACAATATTATTTTCTTTAAAAAAATCAGTTACTTTTTCTAATCCATCTCTATCAATAGAAATTGCAATTACATCAAAATTTTTATCAAATTTTGATTTTAATCTATCTAAAGAAGGCATTTCTTTAATACAAGGAGTACACCAAGTAGCCCAAAAATTAACTAATAAAATTTTATCTTTAAAATCAGAGAATTTAACTTCTTGACCTTTGTGATTCTTAAATACTAAATCATAAATATTCTTTTCTTCTTTATTAAGCTCTAAATCGTGTAATTCATTCTTTAAATATTTATTAATATCTTCTTTGCTGTTTATGTAAGATTTAAAAGATATTGATGTTAATATAATTAATATAAATATAAAAAAAAATTTCATAGAAAAAGCTTTTAACATTAAAAAAGTATATTATCTATTGAACAAAAATATAATGAAAAAAAATAAAAAAAAAATAAATCCTATTTGGGGAACAAATTTTAATAAACAAATTAATCCTCTATTAGAAGAAATTAATTCATCAATCGATTTTGATAAAAGATTGGCATTACAAGATATTAAAAGTTCAGAAGCACATTGCTTTATGTTAAAAAAACAAAAGATTATTACTGCGAATGATTATAAATCTATAATTAAAGGATTAAAAAAAATTAAAAATATGATTAAAAAAAATAAATTTATTTTTAAAAAAAAATATGAAGACATTCATATGAATATTGAAATGGAATTACACAATATAATTGGTAATACTGCAGGAAAATTACACACTGCTAGATCAAGAAATGATCAAGTGGTTACAGATTTTAAATTATGGATTATTGAAGCTATAAAAAAAATTAACATTGAAATTAAAAATTTACAAAAAATTCTTATCGAAAAAGCAAGTTTAAACATAAAAACTATAATGCCAGGTTTTACGCATTTACAATCTGCTCAAATAGTAAGTTTTGCTCATTATTTAATGGCATACTATGAAATGTTAAAAAGAGACAAAAACAGATTTACTGAAAGTTTGAATAGAATTAATGAATGTCCCTTAGGATCCGCTGCCTTAGCGGGAACATCATTTAATATTGATAGAAATTTAACTTCCAAAATCCTAGGTTTTAAAAAACCTACAAGAAATTCAATGGACAGTGTGTCTGATAGAGATTTTGCATTAGAATTTTTATCAAATGTAACAATTTGCGGATCGCATTTATCAAGATTAGGAGAAGACATTGTAATTTGGTCAAGTGATCATTTTAATTTTGTTAATTTATCTGATGATTTTTCAACAGGAAGTTCTATTATGCCGCAAAAAAAAAATCCAGACTCTGCTGAATTAATTAGAGGAAAAATGGGAAGATTTTCTGCTAATTTTTTAAATCTTATAACTACACTGAAAGCTTTACCTTTAACCTATAGTAAAGATTTACAAGAAGATAAGGAGCCTGTGTTTGATAGTTTTGATAATTTAAATTTAATCATACAAGTAACTTCAGGAATCATTAAAAATATGAAAATAAATAAAAAAGAAATGTTCAATGCATGTAAAAAAGGAAATCTAATGGCAACAGATCTAGCTGATTGGATAGTAATGAATTATAATATATCGTTTAGAGAAGCTTATAAAATAATTGCTAAAATTGTAAATTTAGCTAACAAAAAAGACTGTCAAATTAATGATTTAAGTATAACTGAATTAAATTTAATAGATAAAGATTCTGGTGCAAAAATTAAAAAATTCCTAAATATTGAAAATTCTATTACTTATAAAAAAAGCATTGGTAGTACTTCTCCTAATGAAATAAAAAAAGCAATACAAGTAGCTAAAAAAGAGGTTTATTAATTATTTTAAATAATGAAATTTTTTTCATATATAATTTTTATTTTAATAATTTTTATATCAACTCTGAGTTGCGGGAAAAAGGGCGATTTAGAAAAACCTGAAAAGGATTATCCAAGGGAATATCCAAGTGAATAGTTATAAATTTAAAAAAAACAGTTTATTTATTGAAAATGTTCCAATAAAAAAATTAATAAATAAATTTTCAACACCTTTTTATTGTTATTCTGCTAATAAAATAATAGAAAATTATAAAAATTTTGAAAAACATTTTAAATACTTAGAACCAATTATTTGCTATGCGGTAAAAGCCAATCCAAATATTGCAATACTTAAAATTTTAGCTAAATTTGGGGCCGGTGCAGAAGTAGTTTCAGAAGGTGAGCTTAAAAGATCTTTAAAAGCCAATATAAATCCAAAAAAAATAATATTCTCTGGTGTTGGAAAAACATATAAAGAATTGGAATTTGCTATAAAAAAAAATATTCTACAAATAAATGTGGAATCTTTGGAAGAAATAAATTTAATTGAAAAAATCTCAAAAAAATTAAAAAAAATAGTTCAAATTGGAATTAGAATAAATCCTAATATAGATGCTAAAACGCATAAAAAAATAACTACAGGAAGAGAAGAAAATAAATTTGGTATAGATATTAAAAATGCAGAAAAAATTATAAAAAAATACAAAAATAATAATAATATTAAACTTTTTGGTTTATCAATTCATATTGGTTCTCAAATAACATCTTTAATGCCATATAGAAAAGCATTCTTAATTGTTAAAAATTTAATAAAAAAAATTAATAAAAAAGAAAAAATAATTAAATATTTAGATTTAGGTGGTGGAATAGGTATTAATTATAATAACGAAAAAATAATAAATTTTAAAGACTACTCTAAAATTATTACTAAAATTATTAAGGATATTGATTGTAAATTAATACTTGAGCCAGGAAGAATTATTGTGGCTGATACTGGAATATTAGTTTCTAAAGTATTATACATAAAAGAAAATAAAAAAAATACATTTGTAATAATTGATGCTGGCATGAACGATTTTATGAGGCCAGCTTTATATAATGCAAAACATAATGTGCAATGTATAAATAAAAAAAATGGTCCTAAAAAATTATATACTATTGTTGGACCAATTTGTGAAACAGCTGATACTTTTAACAAAAAAAAATTAAATAAAATTAATAATAATGATTTTTTATTTATTAATAATGTAGGGGCATACGGATCATCAATGTCTTCTTCTTACAATTCAAGGCCAATTATTATGGAATTAATTGTTAACAATAATAATTTTTCAATAATTAGAAAAAAAGACATTGTTGAAAGTCAAATATCAAAAGAAAAAATACCTTCTTGGATAAACAAAATTAAATAAACTTTTTTATTTTTTCATAAACATACTCAGATTTTAGCAAATCCATCCCTTCTTCTAAAGGTATAGGATTAAAACCCAATTTATGAGGATTGACAGGGCCCCCAGGGGGGACTATTGCATTAATATTATTAACATTTTTTATAGGTGGTGATGCTCCAAATAAACCAAAAGATTTTATACCCATTGCTCCTGCAAGATTTAATGGACCGGAATCATTTCCTATAAAACATTTTGTTTTAGTTAAAACTGCTAAATTAGTTATTATTGGCTTACAAGAAATAATAATATTTTTCTTTTCTTTACATTTAGATACAATTTTTCCTGCCAAATTTTTTTCATTTTCAGCGCCAATCAAAAAAATAGTTTTTTTTTTATTTTTACTATTTATTAAATCAATTAACTTTGAAAAATATTCAGGTCTCCACGTTCTATAAAATGAATAAGGTAAATTATTTTTTAAAAAGGCAGTTTTGTTACAAGAAAACCCAATAGTTATCCATGGTTTGTTTAAATCTTTAAATTTTCTTAAGTTTTTTTTAATTACTTGTTGTGGTAATTTTAATTTAAAATTTGATTTAACTTTTATATTGTGAATATTTAATAATTTTTTTGCTTTGAAAATATTATCTTTTTTTTTTGAGGTAGTTCCAATATTTTTTTTTGTCGATAACCATATTTTTTGAGCTCCTAAACCAAATCCATATATATTTTTAATTTTAGCAAATCTTGAAGCAATTGCATATCTTGGACTTCTATGAAATATCCATATAGTCTTAAAATTTTCTTTCTTTAAAGAAGAAACTATTTTAGAAAAATTACAAATAGTATTTAAAAATTCTCTTGTATCTTTTAAATAAAAAACTCTAGCTATATTATTATCATATTTTAATATTTCTTTTGCTAAAGTTGTTTTTTTAGTAAATAGGTATATTTTTTTTTTTTCTGAATTATTAGCAATTGCTCTAAAAAATGGTAAGTGCCAAACTATATCTCCTATTCCAGGATATATAGATATAACTGCAGTTTTACCTAATTTATTAGTTGTCATAATAAAGAAATTCTATTTTTATATCAGATATATCTTCACTATTTTCTATATAACTTGTATTAAAAATTACAGTTTCTTCTGGAGCTATTTTTCTATTTTCTGCACTAAACTCCCAACTGCTTAAAATATTATTTTTACTATCAAATAAAGTTGCTTTTAACATAGGAAGATCATAATTAACTATATTAGATTTATTAATAATTTTTCCAAAAATTTTAACAACTTTTTTATTATCATTTAAAACACTTATTTCTTTTTCAATCTCATTAAAAATTAAATCTTCAAGAAGATTATTACTATTTTCTTTAAAAATTTTTTCAATTGTAAATTTTGAAAAATATAAAACAAATTTCTTTTTTAAAAAATCAAAATTAAAAAAAATCAATAAAGTTAAAATTAAAAAAAAAATAAAATAAAAAAGATAATTCTTTTTTCTACTTTCTTCTTTAAAAATATCTTTTCTATAATTTAAGCTTTCATTAGCTTCTGTATCAACAGAATTTGACTTTTTTTCATTTAATAATCTTATTTTTTTTTTCTCTATCCAAATATAACTACATTCAGAACATTTAACTTCTTTATTCAAAACGTTTTGATTAACAGAATATTTAGTTTTACACTTTGGGCAATTAATAATCATTAAAATATTTTCAAAATTAAAATTTTATATCTTATATTAAACGTTATTTAATAATTTTTTTATAGAAATGATAATTTTTTTTAGATCTTTAATTTTTAATATTTTATTTTATATTTGGACTTTTTTCATTGGTTTTTTTAGCTTTCCTGTTTTTTTTCTAAATAGGAAATATGATGTTAAGGTATGGTTTTTATGGATGGCAGGAACAAAATTTTTACTAAAAAAAATAATAAAACTAAATTATGAAATAAAAGGAAAAAAAAATCTTTATGCTAATGAGAATGTTATTTATGCATCACAGCATCAATCAGCTTGGGATACGATCATTTTACCTTATTTAATAGGTGATTGCATTATACTTCATAAAAAATCATTATTGTTTATTCCTATATTTGGATGGCATTTATTTAAATTAGGCATGGTAATTATATCAAGAAATAAAGGATCAAATGATTTAAAAAGAATTATTAATAAAACAAAATCTGCTATGAAAAACAATCGAGCAGTTTTAATATTTCCACAAGGTACTAGAGTTAAACCGAAATCAAAAGTAAAAATACAATCTGGTATAATTACTTTATATAAACACCTTAATGTAAAAATAATTCCTATAAAACTAAATTCTGGTTATTTTTGGGGAAAAAACAAATTTATAAAATTTCCAGGTAAAATAAAAGTTGAATTTATGAATCCTATAGAACCAGGGTTAAATCCAGGTATTTTTAGGAAAAAAATACAAAAAATAATATAATTTTTAATCTTGTTTTTCTTTTTCTATTAACTTTCTTATTTTTTTTGTCTCTGTAAAAATTTTATATAATTTTTTAGAATTATTCTCTTTTATATATTTTTTTATTAAATTTAATGATTTCTCAAATTGTTTTGTTATTTTTAATAAATTAGTTTTATTATCTAAAAAAATATCTCTCCACATAATTGCATCTGATGCAGCAATTCTTGTAAAATCCCTAAAACCTCCTGCTGAAAATTTCACTATTTGTGATTTTTCTTTATTATTTACATTTAGTGCAGATGAAACAATTGAATAAGAAATTAAATGTGGCATATGAGAAGTCAATGATAAAATTTTATCGTGATTTGAGGCATTCATTACTTGAACTTTTGAACCAAATTGATTCCATAATTTTTTCATTTTCATCAAAGATTGTTTATTATTTCTTCCCATAGGTGTTAATACACACCAACGTTTATTAAATAATTCAGCAAATCCTGCATCCGGTCCTGAATTCTCAGTTCCCGCAATTGGATGTGCTGGTATTATATTTAAATGTTTTTCTTTTAATTTTGAAAAAATTTTCGTAACTTTTAATTTTACAGAACCAACATCGGTTAAAATTGCATTTTTATCTATATATTTCGAAATTTTATTCAATATATCTCCATAAGTTGATAAAGGAGTACAAATAATAATTAAATCGCTATTTTTTACACTTTCTTCTATTTTGTTAGTATAAAAATTTCCTAATTTTAACTTTTTAGCTTTATTAAGAGTTCTTTTAGATCTAGTAAAAATATTAATTTTTTTACTTATTTTTTTTTTCTTTAAAGCTCTAGCAATTGAAGAGCCTATTAACCCGATCCCAATTAAAGTTGTTTGTTTAAATAAATTCATTTACTCTAAATAGAAAACATTATTTTTTTTTAAAGTAAATTTTTAAAATTTTAATAAATTCTTTTAATTCATTTTTTTTTCCTATAGAAACTCTTAAAAAATCTTTAAGATTATAATTATCTACAGTTCTTACTATTATTCCTTTTGACAAAAGAAACTTATTTACCTTTTTAGCTGTAAACTTCCCTTTATTTGGAAATTTTATTAACAAAAAATTAGCTATACTAGGCAAAGAAATTAAACCTAATTTTTCAACTTCATTTCTTAACCAATTTAAATAATAATTATTATGTTTTATAGATTTAATATAAAACTGTTTATCTTCTAATGCAGCAACTCCTGCTTCAATAGCTGTTTTATTTATATTAAAAGGTAATCTTATTTTATTATAAATATCGACTATATTTTTTGAACAATATGCCCAACCTATTCTCAATCCTGCAAGGCCATATATCTTTGAAAATGTTCTTGTCATAATTACATTACTATTATTTTTAACTATATCTTCGCCAGCTGTATAATCTTTATTTAAAGAATATTCGGCGTAAGCAGCATCTATAACTAATAAAATTCTTTTTGGTAAAATTTTAATAAATTTATTTAATTCATTTTTGGTTAAATATGTACCAGTTGGATTATTAGGATTTGCCAAAAAAATTATCTTTGTTTTTTTTGTAATTGCATTATAAAAATTATCTAAAGAATTTTTATAATTAACATCCTTAACTTTAACACCTTTCGCTCCAATTTGTTGTGCTATTATTGGATACATTAAAAAACCATGCTCGGAATAAATAATTTCATCTTTTGGCCCTGAAAATATTCTCGCAATTATTGATAAAATTTCATCAGAACCATTTCCACAAATAATATTATTTTTATTTAATTTATATTTTTTCGAAATTGCTTCTTTTAATTTATTACTTTGAGGGTCCGGATATCTAAAAAAATTTTTTTCAAATTTTTTTAACTTTTTAATAACTTGATAACTAATTCCGAAAGCCCCTTCGTTTGATGAAAGTTTAATAGCTTTCTTTTTATTAGCTAATTTTGATATACCAGCTTCATATTCAACTACACTTTTATATTTTTTTATAATATTTAAAAAATTATTCATGATTAAGTAAAAATTAATTATAAGACTAAAAAATACAACTTTTAAATAAACTTGAATTTTTTTCCAAAAATGCTACATATGAATAGCCGATTTGAAACGTAGCTTGCGGGCAAAAACTGCTAAAGCGCCACTTTTTTTACCACCATGCTTCGTACATCGGTGGTTTTTTTTTATAAAAATTAAAATGAATAATTCGAAAAAATT
>MDTE01014811.1_pt1 | contig 32031 bp, 30 predicted proteins | sample 811231 | NCBI WGS metagenome assembly MDTE01 (sample SAMN05326651, study PRJNA326480) | marine metagenome | isolation source: seawater | place: Indian Ocean: Red Sea | collected 2010 | reverse complement strand
AGAACCATATACCTGATGTCGGCACTAGAGTCATGGACTTTGACTTCTATGTCCCCATCTAGATCTAGTCCAAATTCCCGGAGTACAGATCGTGGTTCGAGGACCGTCCTTGCACGGTATTCGGGAGATTTGTACCAAGTAGGAGGTAGCCCCAGCACAGACCAGGGGTAGCAAGAACAGAGAGTACAAACAACAACGTTGTGGACTTTGTCTGTGTTTTCAACTACTTGGACGTTTTGAGATCCCATTTCAAAATTGAATTCACCAATAGCAGACACAGGGTCTGTTAAAAGCCTCTCTTTAAAATCTGCATCCACCCAGGCTCTAGCAACAATTTTTGCTCCATTTTGGGGGCCAATATCATGTTCATATGCAGAAATTGCCGCATCTATTGCTTCATGGGAAAGTAGGCCTTTTTCTACTAATAAAGATTGTAATGCTCGCACCCTAGATTTTGGGTCTTGTATTTCTTGATCGTTTTTAGGTTCAAGGGACATGTTATACTATCACTATTAGATAAGAATGGAAAGGTCATATAATTAGAGGTTGTGTTACGGTACTATAGAACGAGGTGCCAATGCAAGTTTTAATATAAGGTAGGTAGTAGAGTAATGCGATGAAAGTTATTGTTACAGAAAGAAGATTTCCTAAAATTGATCCATACCAGGAATCTGTTGAAAGTGCAGGTGGTACAGTAATATATGGAGATTTTAAAACAGAAGAAGACCTCATAGAAGGTTTGAAAGATGCCACAGTAGTTGTTACTTTTAAGGCCCCAATTACTAGGAGAGTTATAGAATCATTAGAAAAATGTAGACTCATACTCAGAAACGGTGCGGGTTTTGATAATGTGGATATCAGAGCCGCAAATGAACATGGAATCCCTGTTTCTTCTATGAGAGGTTACGTGAATGATGAGCTTTCAGAACATGTAATTGCCTTGATGCTAGCTGCGGCTAGAGACATACCATATGCAGATAAATCAATGAGAGACAACAATGGGTGGGGAGATAGAAGAAATGTCAATTATATGGGACATGGAACATTTGGGGTTGTGGGACTGGGGGAGATTGGACGGACTACAGTTCCTAAAGCAAAGGCACTTGGTATGAAAGTTATTGGGTATGATCCCTATGTTGGAAAAGATATTTTTGGATTGTTGGGAATAGAGAGAGTTGGATTGAAAGAGTTGATTGAACGTTCGGATTGCATAAGTGTAAATTGCCAGCTCACAGCGGAGACGCATCATATGTTCTCAACAGAAGAATTTAAAAATATGAAGAATACTGCAGTTATAGTCAATACGGCTCGTGGTCCAATAATTGATGAGCAAGCATTGGTGGATGCAGTAAATAATGGAGATATTTATTCAGCAGGACTAGATGTATTTGAAACAGAACCTCCAGAGAATAGTCCCGCGTTGAGTTGTGATCGGATTGTGTGTTCCCCGCATCACGGGGCGACAACACCTACAGGAGAAGAAAGATGTATAGAATGGGGAAATGCCGAGATTGTCAGAGCTTTGAAAGGTGAAGCGTTAGAGATGGTGGTTAACCCAGAAGCTCTGTGGTACCAAGAGGGGAAATTGTTTAGTCCAGAGGGAGAAAATTGGGCAAATGCTAGATTGGGCTCGTATCGAGATGAAGATGTGAATACAAGTCTTCGGAGAGGGTTTGAAAAAGAAGACGTTAAGAATTAGGTTGAACGATATATTAATCAAATAAAGTTAGGTGAGTCACATATGAAAAAGGAAATAAAATTTGGTTTTCTAATCCCGCATTTCGGGGGTATAGCATCTTCAGAAAAAATAACTAGTACGTGTCAGCTAGCTGAAAAATATAATTTTGATTCTGCATGGGCTAGGGATCACTTGGTATTTGGACCTCATGCCCATGAAGATTCAGATAAGACATTTTTAGAACCATTTACCGTTCTTGGTCACGTTGCTTCTGTGGCAAAAAAATTGGAATTGGGAACGGCAGTGATCAACCCTCAAAGGCACCCAGTCCATTTAGCACAGCAATGGGCTTCACTAGACTATCTATGTGATGCAGGAGTTATTTGCGGGATAGGGACGGGTAGTTATCCACGGGAATTCTTGGAGCGTCCGTTTGATAGTCGAGAGCAGTTGATAAAGGAAAATGTAGAGATAATGAGAACTATTTGGACAGGAGAAAGTACAGAATATAAAGGAGATATTTTTGATATTGAATATGCAGAGATATACCCAAGGCCAAAAGAGTCCATTCCCATTTGGTCTGGCGGATCTACTCCCGCTTCTCCGAATAGGGCCGTAGAATATTGCGATGGTTGGTTGCCAGGAAGAATAAATTTGAAGACATGGGACATTGCCGTGAGATCCATGCAGAAAAAGGCAGATGAAATTGGAAGGGAAATGCCAACGCTTGGAGTAATACCTGATGTAAGCCCTGCCAAAGACAAAAAAACTGCTATCGAGATGGCAGATATAGATAATTTATTGAAGCTTGCAAACAAGAGAAAATACTGGAAACGTCCAGAAAAAGGATCTTTTGAAACTGTAGAAGATTTAGAAGGACTAGTGATGGCAGGTACTTCGGAAGATATCGTTCAAGAGATATCAAAATATGTGGATCATGAAATAGGAATTGATCATATTGTTTTTGATTTGCGTCAGAGGTTTTCAGATATAGAATATTGTATTGAGACAATTGGTGGAGAGGTAATTCCTGAATTTAAATAATATAAAAACTTTCAAGGATTTTAGAACTTTTTTGGAAATTTGCGCAATTCTAGATAAATGGCAATTCCAGCGTTTGCACCCTCTCCAATTGCGACAGGGATTTGTTTATGACCAGGGGTGATATCCCCTACTGCATATACACCAGGAGTGGTGGTCAATCCATCTTTGTTCACTTTTATTTGACCTTTTTCATCTAGTTCGCAATTAAGATCCATAGCCAATTTATTATTGTATTCAGAACCATACATCGCAAATCCACCATGGTACTCTCGTCTAGTTCCATCTTCAAAAACTAACGCCTCGAGCCAACCATCAGAATTATTTTCGATAGCAGAAACGTCCTCTTTGATTATATCAATGGGGTGTGATCGGAGTTGTTTGTCTAAATTGCCCCCCCAAGTGGGATCTTCTCCCCGGAGAAGTAGATCAATTTCGTCGGTGAAATTTAGCAAAGTCATAGCAACTTGTGCGGCACTTGGCCCATGTCCCATTACATATGTCGATTTGTTTTTAAACATGTGTGCGTCGCAATGTAGACAGTAATGGAGTCCCCTCCCAGTTCTAGGGAGAGGGGGTTTTGGAGGAATGTCTTTGAATCCTGTTGCGAGGACAACCCTCCTTGCAGCATAGGTTTTGGACTTTGATTGTACTTGAAAGGAAATAGATTCTGAAGAAATAGGAGTTATACTAGTAACGAAGTCTTTGATATAAGTGACCCCATAATCCTGTAACTGTTCTATGGAAGTTGAAATATATTCATTTCCAGAAACAGATTCGAGGACTCCAATGACATTATGAGTATTGCGCATCATGGCTGCCCGTCCACCCCCTCGATTGATAATGGCGGTATTGAATCCTAATCGTGCCGTATACAAGGCAGTAGATAGTCCCCCGGGGCCACCTCCAATAACGATGACGTCGAAAGATATCATTGTATGTGAGTTAACTATATGGAGTAGGATATTAGATCATTCTATTTGATTCAAAATGGTGACAAATAGGAAGTTTTGGTGGGCAAATAAGACATGAAGATATATACAAAGCACAAGATTGCTGCGCTGATAAACAAAATTGTAAATCCATAATAGGCTAGGATTAAACCAAATAGGATAGGTCCAATTACTTTTCCTAGTGGTTTGCTAGTGTTTACTGCACCAACGACACCTCCTCTGTGCTTCGAAGTGGTTGAAGATGCGACGGCGTCATTAAGAATTGGAATGAACAAAGAATCCGCAATGCCAAAAATGGCAACTAAAAAGAAAATGAACAAAAGAGAATTATAAAAGGGGATTAATGCTATGGAGATTGCAGCGAGAGAAAGAGTAAATGGGACTGCGAAAGATTTTGGAACATAAGAAACTAGAAAACCAGCTAAAGGAGAACTAAAAATACGAACTAAGCCTCTAAATGACAGAACTGCACCTGCGATGAAAGCACTGTGGCCTAGTGAAAAAACTATGAATATAGGAAGAAAAGTAATTACAGTTGATTTCAATAAGGAGCCGACTAGATGCCATCCAAAAAGGATTCGTAAATGGGGTTTGATTAATTCATATCGGATAGAAGACCAATAATTTCGAAAAGTGGAGAGTATAGCAGGATTGGAATGGGAAGATTCGGGAGCGTACGTTTCAGGGAGAGTCAAAAAAACCAATATTGCAGCAGGCAGAGAAAGGGAGTAGAGGAGAAATGGATAATTCCACGATAGATCAGCTAGGAACCCCGCAACAGGAGGGATAGAAAGGACAGCCATGCCATGGAATGAACCACGTATTCCTTGTACTGTGGAACCCATGGCTCCTTTGTATAGATCTCCAAGAATAGTTACTGCTAGGGGACTTAAACTAGCAAATCCAATTCCCTGGAGTGTTCGTAAAATAAGCAAATGTAGAAAAGAATCTACAAAGGCTATTGAAGTTCCAGACACGCCGAAGAGAATCAAACCAAGTAGTGTGAGTTTTCTGCGCCCGTATACATCTGCTAGAACCCCAATAACAGGGATTGATACCAAAGCTGAAAAGAAGAATACAGACATAACTAATCCTATTTGTTGTTCGGGTATGTCCAGAGATTGCATCAAGATGGGGAGTGCAGGAGATACGAGTTGGCCCCCGAGTACACCAATGGAAGATACCAATAAAATAGATAAGAGAGCAGAATCCATCTTTGGTATAACAGATTGGCTTTCAGAGGGTTCCATTTTATTTTATCGAATTTCAAGGTCAATAAGAGTTTTTTAAGATATGTGATGCATGCGAAAATACTTTAAATGGGCAGTATAATCCACCAACAATGACTGGAGAATTATACCCCCTACATACCGAAGGTCCGGATTTAATATTCGGATTCCCAGCAATTTACTTCGGATTGCTTGCCATTGCCTCCATTCTTTCTTTCTTGGTTTATAAAAAGAAGGGAACATTACCAAAAATAGGTGAACCACATTACGATGTGATTATTCTTGTCTTGGGACTATGGTGTTTAGCCGGACTGCTTATTGATTCTTTTGCACATATTGCTGGAGCAGTAGATGATACATTTTTCACTCCATGGCATGCCATATGGTACTCAGGTGCCACTGCATATGGGGCATATATATTTTATGCTGTTTTTCCAGAAGAAGGAAAGAGAAGTCTTGTAAGAAACCCCTTGAAAATCCTTCAGGAGATATCTCCCGAACATAAACCAGGAGTTTATGGAATCATTCTGTTTGCACTATCAGGAATTGGAGATATGATCTGGCACGAAACGCTTGGGGTAGAATCGAGCGTCGATATTCTTCTTTCACCCACCCATATTGGTCTTTTTATCGGCCTGCTAATGTCAGTTACAGCACCAATGTGGTCGGCTTGGGCTGATAAAAAAAGTGGCAGAGATGGTTTGAGATCACAAATATTGATTATCTTTGGACTTGGTGCAGCATGGGCTGTTGCACTTCTTCCTTTTCTTTATGCAAATCTTTGGTTCGAACCCCTAGAATCATTCTGTTACGGCGGAAGAGGAGGATTTTGTTGGGACAACTATGATTCGGTATTGGTTCATGGTATGCGTAGTTTGTTAATCCAAGCTGGCCTTACTTCTGCTATTCTCTTACTTTTCATTCGCCGGTGGACACCTGCTAGAGGAAGTCTGTTTATTCTTTTATTATTCCCCGCAATTGGAGGTTGGTTCTACGGAGAATTTGATAACACTATATTGTTCCTGGGCATTGTCTGGGCAATTGTAGCTGAAATTATGTTGCCAGTTATCTGGAAAGGTTGGAAACGTCTGTTTGTAGCATTGGTTGTTGCAAGTCAAGTAGTAGTGTTTATGGCCTCATGGTTGTTGCATCCCCATTGGACGGGAGTGGGGCCATATTGGATAGAGGGGACCAACTTGCACGTATTGCCATTGGGGTGGACTATTCATGCCACAATTGGCTCCATAGTGTTTTGTGCAATCATTGGCTGGCTTGCAAGTATTATTGTGTTTCCACCCTCAATTCCAGATCTCGATGATGAATAAATAGAAAAAATACATCGCACAAGTAGCGTTAGGGTAAATACGTAATAGGACATATTAGTGAGTAAATGAAAGGTTGTGCTAGAGCGCCTGGTGCAGGAACCATACTAAATGCATTGGCAAATGGATATGGATCTGCATTTGCAGTGGACATATACACTACAGCAGAAGTAGCATTACAGGGAGCAGGAGAAGTGGTAGGAGAAATAGAAGGGGCCCCTAATGCAGATACATCCCTTATTGAAAAATGTGTAGAGATAGTAGTGGATAGGTTTGGGAATGGCGAAGGTGGAAATGTCATTACTAAAAGTGAAATACCAATTGCTTCTGGTCTAAAAAGTTCTAGTGCAGCGGCCAATGCTACTGTATTGGCTAGTTTGGATGCATTGTCAATATGTGTCGGAGAAGGTGAAGAAGTTACCAAACTTGATGCGGCATTGATTGGAGTTCAAGCGGCGCGGGAAGTGGGAGTTACAATAACGGGTGCTTTTGATGATTCTAGTGCCTCAATGATAGGAGGATTGACCTTGACAAACAATAGTGAAGATACTCTGCTAAAGCATGAAGAAAGCATAGATTGGGATGTTTTAATATGGACACCGGAAGAAAAATTCTACAGCGCGGAGGCAGATGTGAATCGGTGTTCGTTTGTAAGTGGAGTTGCAGACATAATAGTAGAGATGGTAAAGGAAGGAAGATACCTAGATGCAATGACTATGAATGGACTTGCATTCTGTGCTGCACTAGAGTATTCGGCAGAACCTATGTTAGAAGCACTCCCAACCGTGGATGGAGTTTCATTATCAGGTACAGGGCCTAGTATGACTGCAATTGGTAGTGAAAAAATCCTAAAAGAATTAGAAAATACATGGAAGGAAAGAGGAGGGAATACAATGCATACTAAAACTCAAATTGGGGGTGCTTCAATAATATGAGCCTGGAGGAAATGCGATCAAAAATTGAAGAAATTGATGAGAAGATTATGGAGTTGATTGCGGAGAGGATGGACATAGCAATTCTGATTGCAAATATAAAAGAGCGAGATGGGCTCCCAATAACAGATAAAAATCAGGAAAAAAAAGTAATGCAAAGGGTGTCTGAAAATGCCGAGATTTTTGGGATGGACAAAGAAGGGGTAGAGAAGATTTTTCAAATGTTGATTGAACTAAATAAAAATAAACAGCGTCGGAAGGACTAGAGAATATTATAAGAAGGGAAAATTTTAGAAAGTTCCGTGCTATCCACAGTTCTTCTAATTGAAGATAAATGGGAGATGCTGATGTTTCCTTCGATTACGGTTTGACGGTCGGTTCCGGGGGAATCTCTGATCTGAGAATCCCTCATTTTTGCCCACACCCTGTCGTTGACTCTTGCAGAGTTTTCGTCGACTCTATACGCATCCATTTCACATAAAAGAGAAGGATGGGTCAGAATCATATTTGGTGAATTATCTGTAGTCATGGGAGAATTGACGTTTAGGTATTCAAATTCATTGAGGAGTTTTGATTCGAGTACATTCTGTGCTAGGTATGCAATTGCATCTGCGGCATGGTCATACTCATTTGGAGAAGGAGTGTATGGATATTCACCAAGAGGTATGAAAAGAGAAGAAGAGATGGATGGGAAACCTAAAAATGTGGATTCTATAGCAGCACTAATTGTTCCAGATCGACCCAGAGAATAGTAGCCAACATTGGCCCCACGGTTGCAACCAGAGATTACAATGTCTGGTTGAATTCCAAGTGCCTTAATTCCAATTATAACGCAATCTGCAGGAGTTCCCGAGATCACATATCCTTCTTCGATTGTTTTTATTTCAATATCTTGGTCATAGGAAGTCACCCTTCCGATTCCACTCATATCAGACTTTGGTGCAACAATAGTGACATCTGCAAAATTGCTAAGAGAATTATACAGAGCCCAAATTCCATGGCCTTCAATTCCATCGTCGTTTGTAAGTAAAATATCCATATAGAGAACATAGATTGTTTAGATTATATTATGATTCCTAAAGACCATACTTATCAAGGTATAGACACTGCGTGTAAATGTGAGTGAAGAAGGATTACCAATAGAGAAATTCTTTACAGAAGATACAATAAGCGTTCATCTGAAAGTAGGTGCCCCCCCTATGGCAAAACGGGGATATATAACAGAAGTGAAATTTGAACAAGTAGAAGAAGAAATTTTAACAGAACAGCAGGTGAAGGGGTGGGCTGAAGAGATAGAGAAACTAGGGAGGGAATCGGGGTTGGGATTTTTTGAATTCGATGAGAAAGATATGAAGATCATCCAACTGGGAAATTATAGAATAACAATTGCACAACCACCATTTTCAGATGGTTGGGAAATAACTGCAGTAAGACCAACGGTTAAAACTACAATAGAAGACTACGAAGGAGTGGAGGAATTGACAGGGAGATTGTTAACTCGACAGAGGGGCATACTCATAGCGGGTGCACCAGGGATGGGAAAAACAACTTTTGCACAAGCGGTGGCTGAATTTCTTTCAGGGAATGATTTTTGTGTCAAAACCATGGAACGTCCACGGGATTTGCAAGTTGGACCCGAAATCACACAGTACACTGCTTTAGGAGGAGACATGGCGAAAACGGCAGATGTTCTATTGTTAGTTAGGCCAGATTATGTCATTTATGATGAAATTAGAAAGACGGAAGATTTCGTTGTGTTTGGAGATCTAAGACTCTCAGGAGTAGGAATGATAGGTGTTGTACATGCGACGAGAGCGGTTGATGCATTACAACGATTAGTGGGGCGGGTTGAATTGGGATTGATCCCACAGGTAACAGATACTGTCGTGTATTTGAAGGAAGGAAGTATTGAGACCATATATGACGTGTCTATGGAGATAAAAGTACCCACGGGGTTGGTAGAGGAAGATTTGGCTCGGCCAGTGGTTATGGTGAGAAATTTTGTTACAGGGGAGTTAGAATATGAGATATACACGTTTAGTAGTCAGATAGTAACGATACCAGTTAGTGGAAAACAAGACATAAGTGGCGTTGAAAGACTAGCAGTTCAGGAAATTGAAAGGGAGCTAAAATCATTTACGAAGGGGAAAGTTGAAATTGAATTGAATGGGAAAAATAGAGCTACTGCATATATAGAAGAAAAAAATATAGGAGCAATAATAGGGAAGAGGGGAGAGAGGATCTCAAGTATAGAAAAGAGGCTAGGAATTGGAATTGATGTAAGGGCGTATGAAAATGAGAAAGGAAAAATAGAGAATGTACAAGGAGATCAAAATCATGAATTTATCGAAATTGACCTTTCAAAAAAACACATCAGCATTCCAGCAGAGAAATACATTGGAAAAGCGGTTGAGGTTCATGCAAATGGGAAGTATTTATTCACAGCTACAGTTGGGAATAAAGGAGTGGTCCAATTGGCTAGAGGAAGTACCATAGCAGAAGAATTAGAGGACCTAATAGACAGAGGAAAGGAGGTTTCAATAGTCCCGGTGGTGTAGAGAGAGCAACTCCAGTAATGAGCATAAATACATGTAGAACAGAATAGCATCTGTATGAAAGATTCATCAGATTGGAAAGATAGACTCGAATATGCCAAGAAAGAAGTTTCTGATGCGTGTAATGTGGTATCAAATGCGGGATTGACTGAGTTATATGCAGGTCATGTTTCATCTAGAATCGGAGATATAGCCCTAATTCCGGCACACCTTCACCATGAGGGGAGAGGAATGGAATCGATGACGCCAGATCAGATAATTTCAATTGATTTAGAAACTGGAGAGCAAGAGCCAAAAAATTTAGAACTACCAGAGGAAGACACAATCCATACTAGCATATTTTCTGTGCGGGATGATGTCAAGAGTTGCGTGCATGCACATCCAGTTCATGCCACAGCCCTGAGTATGACGGATTCTTCGATCATACCAGCTTCAATTAGAGCGGTTAGGCTTGGGGAGGTTCCAGTGCATGATGCAGGGCCAATGTTAATTGAAGCAAAAGCGCCGGTTGAAATAGCAAGAGGAGAGGCCGTGGCAAAAAGTCTTGGGAATGCTTCATGTCTTTTGATACGGGGACACGGAGTAGTAACAGTGGGGAGAACGGTTGCAGAAGCAGTGAGTAGATTGTTTATATTAGAAAGAGCAGCCCATCTCCAGATGCTAGCCACATTGGGAGGAGGTGCGATTGCATATGAGGGGAATCCATATGAAATTGCAAACCATCCAGAGATACAAGAACACGCGGAGAAACCGAGTGAAGATACGTACAAATTCTTAAGAAATCAGTATTTGAAAAGAGCATAGAAGTTAGTTTGAATTTAGGCATAATTTCCTCATTTCAAAACAGCATCCTTTTCAATCTTTAGATTTCAATAAATAAGCAATGGGAAGACGTAAAAAAATAGTTGAGCAATGCGAGAAACTAATGGACAAGCCAGAGCAGATTCGGAATATGGCAATAGCAGCCCATATTGACCATGGTAAAACCACCCTATCGGACAACCTCCTAGCAGGGGCAGGTATGATTTCCAAAGATCTCGCGGGGAAGCAACTAGCAATGGACACTCATGAAGATGAGCAAGAACGAGGGATAACAATAAATGCTGCCAATGTTTCTATGACGCATAGCTACAAAGGTACTGATTATTTGATAAATTTAATTGATACACCAGGGCATGTAGATTTTGGAGGGGATGTTACTCGGGCAATGAGAGCTGTAGACGGGGCTCTTGTCGTTGTGGATGCGGTAGAAGGTGCAATGCCTCAAACTGAAACGGTTTTGAGACAAGCTTTACGAGAGGGCGTGAAGCCGGCTCTGTTTGTAAATAAAGTTGATCGGTTGATAAACGAGCTTCGAGAAGGGCCTCAAGAAATGCAAGATCGGCTTGAAGTGGTGATTAGCTCTGTTAATGAGATCATACGAGGGATTGCCCCAGAGAAATATGATAATGAAGGATGGAGAGTATCTGTTGCAGATGGGACTGTCGCGTTTGGATCTGCACTATACAACTGGGCAGTTTCGTTGCCATCAATGCAAGAGAATGGAATAAAATTTGCAGATATAATTGAGGCCAATCAAAGTGGGGATTTATCATTATTAAAAGAAAAATCGCCTTTGTCAGATGTGGTGCTCAATATGGTTGCAGAGCATTTCCCAAGTCCACTAGATGCACAACCTAGTAGAATACCTAGAATTTGGAGGGGCGAATCAGATAGTGAGGCTGCAACTCAAATGGCAGGTGTGGATCGAGAGGGAGAGGTAGTGCTCATGGTCACAGATATTAGTATTGATCCCCACGCAGGGGAGATTGCCACTGGCAGATTGTTTTCAGGAACCATAGAACGTGGGCAGGAACTCTATGTATCAGGTACCGCAGGGACAAATAGAGTTCAGTCGGTAGGCATATTTATGGGAGGTGATCGAGAAGAGGTCTCTAGTGTCCCTGCAGGAAATATAGCCGCAGTTACTGGATTAAAAGATGCAATTGCAGGGTCTACTGTTTCTGCAGCAGATATGTTGGCTTTCGAATCCATTGACCATATTTCAGAACCTGTCATTACACAATCCATAGAGGCAAATTCCATGGATGATCTTCCCAAATTAATTCGAGTTCTTCAACAAGTGTCAAAAGAAGACCCAACTCTAAAAGTGACAATCAATGAGGCTACCGGGGAGCATTTAATTTCTGGACAGGGAGAACTCCATTTGGAAGTCATAACAGACAGAATTTCGCGGAACCATGGTGTGAAAGTCAATACAGGGCAGCCAATTGTTGTATATCGAGAATCTCCCAGAAAACTCTCAAAAGAGGTCGAGGGCGTATCACCTAACCGCCATAACAAATTCTACATAACTGTCGAATTATTACCAGAGATCATTACTGAGAAAATAAAACAAAATGAAATATCAATGGATTCTCCTGAATTGGAACGAAGAGAACTCCTAATGGAAGCAGGAATGGATAAGACTTCAGCTCAAAATGTCAAGACCATAATCGGGCCAAATATCATTCTTGATGAGACGAAAGGTATCCAATATCTAAACGAGACGATGGAATTAGTCCTAGAAGGATTTGAAGAGGCACTTGATGAAGGATCGCTAGCTAGAGAGCCAGTTCAAGGGGCACTAGTCCGTTTATTGGATGTGAAATTGCACGAGGATGCCATACACAGAGGTCCAGCTCAAGTCATACCAGCTGTACGAGATGCACTTCAAAAAGCACTCATAGCATCCCACGCTCGATTGCTTGAACCGGTGCAAAATGTTCGTATAGACGTTCCATCGGAACACATGGGACCTGCTTCAGGAGAGATTCAAGGTCGTCGTGGGAGAATTGATGATATGTATCAAGAAGGGAATAGAATGATAGTAGAAGGAGTTGCCCCGGTATTTGAAATGCTTGGGTTCTCTTCAGATATTCGATCTGCAACGGAAGGGAGAGCGTCGTGGAATACCGAAAATGCTGGTTTCGAGCCGCTAGCGGATAATTTGCAGACAGAGACCATCCTCAATATACGCAAGAGGAAAGGATTGAAAGTGGAACTCCCTGTTGGAGTAAATTATTTCTAGGCAGGCAATAATCGATCAAATATACTATTTCGTTTCAAAATTCTGAATTAGTCAAGTATTTAATCCAACCGAGGTTTATTCAAGTGACTAATGGGTGATAAAAATCAAAATAGTCATAGAGCTTACGTGGTTCGGCTAGAATTGACAGATCGACCGGGAGAGCTTCTCAGCGTGCTTGAGCCGATAGCATCAAATGGGGGAAACTTATTGTCGATTTTTCACGAACGGGGAGATATCACCCCAAGTGGAAATATCCCTGTAGAGATTGATTTAATGTGTTCTTCGGAGCAATTTGAATCCATATTGTCTTCATATTTGGATCTAGACATTAAAGTTACACAATCGGGAGAAGAAAAATATAAGGAGGAATTGATCATATTATTAATAGGAGAATCAATTGTCACAGATCTGTCAGAAATTATCTCATCTGTCAATTCGGAGGATTCCCTTTCCGTGGTTGATTCTTCGACTACACTTTCTAGTGAATCCCCCAGCGAAGCAAGTACCATTCTACGATTGGCAATTAAAGAAAATGATCGACTAAAAGCCATTGATTTGGTCAAATCCGTTTTAAGTGATTATGGACTCCATATAATCATAGATAATGAACAAGGAGTTGGCCAATGAAACTTGCTATATTAGGCGCAGGTAGTGTTGGAAGGGCAGTGGCCCAATTGTCAGAGGCACATGGCCATTCAGTAATTGCACTGGCAGATTCAAGAAATGCTATTGTCGATTCGAGAGGGGTCAATGTTAATGAGGCACTAGAACATAAGATGAATCAAATTCCATTGGGCGATTCATCGTTGGAAGATGTATTCGAGTGTGAGTATGAGGTGCTAATTGAAGCCACTCCCACCACTCTAGAATCTGCGGAACCAGCTTTTTCTCACATTAAGCAAGCTCTAGAAGCAGATCGGCATGTTGTTTTGGCGAACAAAGGTCCTGTTGCAGAGAGGTTTGAAGATCTCCAAGTGATTGCTGATGAGAGCAAGGGCGACCTGCGGTTTGAAGCAACAGTGGGAGGAGGAATTCCAATAATGTCCACCATTGAAGACATAGGGCCACGGAATATTGAGTCTGTGAAGGGAATTTTAAATGGAACGTCCAATTTCATCCTCACAAGGATGGCTGCTAAGAATTTGAGCTATGGGCATGTTTTGGCAGAAGCACAAGAACTAGGAGTTGCAGAAGCAGATCCTACATTTGATGTGGGTGGAATCGATACCGCACTTAAGTGCGTCATCATAGCAAACGTGCTATCAGGTGGTGGCTTTTCTTTGTCAGACGCAAAAATAGAAGGAATTCAGCATATTTCCAATCATGCGCTTAATCTATCAGATTCATATGACTTGACAATTCGATTGGTGGGAGAAGTTGCGCAAGGTGAGATTAATGTGGCACCAACATTGGTATCCAAAATGAGTGACTTGTCAGTGGGAGGTACTCAAAACATAATCCAAATTCAGACTGCACATGCCGGGGTTTTGACTCTTGCGGGTGCAGGTGCAGGAGGGGGCCCAACAGCCTCTGCAATTTTCTTGGATCTTCAGCGATTAAAGCGTGACTATGTCTAACATGAAAAAACGTCATACGTGAACCATTTTAGCTCTAAACAGTATCGAAATCGTTTTAGCCGCACTCTGTCAATCGACCTCAGAAGTTACTATGAGTGACAAACCACACCAAAATTTAGCTGTAATAGGTCATGTTGACCACCGGAAGAGCACTCTCGTGGGTAGACTCCTTTATGAGACAGGAGCTGTAGAACAACACGTAATTGATCAGTATAAAAAAGAAGCAGAGGAATTAGGAAAAGGCGGATTTGAATTCGCATATGTCATGGACAATTTAAAAGAAGAGCGCGAACGCGGTGTTACAATCGATATTGCCCATCAAGACTTCCATACAGATAATCATTATTTCACAATTGTGGACTGTCCAGGTCACCGGGATTTTGTTAAGAATATGATTACTGGTGCGAGTCAAGCGGACAGTGCGGTTCTTGTTGTTGCAGTGGATGATGGAATTGCACCTCAGACTCAAGAACATGTTTTCTTAGCCCGAACTCTAGGTATTAATGAGCTCATCGTTGCGATAAATAAAATGGATAAAGAAGGGTATTCTGAAGATAAATTCAATGAAGTTAAAGAAAAAGTTACTACATTGCTTGGATCTGTTGGGTACAAAGACAATCTTTTTATTCCAATTTCCGCGTTCGAAGGAGACAACATCAAAGAAGCATCTAGCAACACTCCATGGTATGATGGACCCCATGTTCTTGATGCAGTTAATAATCTTCCAGTTCCAAAGGATGCCACAGATGCACCGTTGAGACTCCCTATCCAAGATGTATATACTATATCAGGTATTGGTACGGTTCCAGTGGGACGTGTGGAAACAGGAACTATGAAGCCAGGCATGAAAGTTGTATTCCAACCTTCAGGTGCAGCTGGTGAGTTGAAATCCATAGAAATGCACCACACAGAGGTTCCAGAAGCAAAGGCTGGAGACAATGTTGGGTTCAATGTTAGAGGTGTTGGCAAAGATGATGTACGAAGAGGAGATGTACTCGGCCCTGCAGATAAGCCCCCAAAGGTTGCAAAAAGGTTCAAAGCTCAAATCATAGTTATGCAACACCCCAGTGTCATAACAGTGGGATATACCCCCGTTTTCCATGCACACACATCTCAAGTGGCATGTACATTCGAGCAAATTCAAGATACCCAGGGGAAAGATCTTGATTTCATCAAGGCAGGAGATGCAGCTGTTGTTTGGGTGAGACCACAGAAACCAGTCGTGATCGAGGTTGCAAGTGAAATACCAGAACTAGGTGCGTTTGCAATAAGAGACATGGGACAGACTATTGCAGCTGGGAAAGTTTTGGAATTGGAAGAGGCATAGATGCAGCAGGCTCGAATACGTTTGGCAGGAACTAGCCCTACAGATCTTGATGCTATTTGTTCGGACGTATGTTCAATAGCCGAAAAAACAGGAGTAAATTTGAGTGGTCCGGTACCACTACCTACTAGAAAATTAGAGGTCCCATGTCGCAAATCACCGGATGGAGAAGGGACTGCAACGTGGGAGCATTGGGAAATGAGAGTGCACAAAAGGCTGATTGATCTGGATGCCGATGAGCGCGCATTGCGCCAATTGATGCGGATACAAGTTCCCAAAGATGTTAGTATCGAAATAGTTCTTACAGAAGGATAGTAACTAGTTGATTCACATTATTGTCTCAGTTTGGTGAGGAAACTTCATAACTCAGAGGATTATAAAACTCGTAACGCTCATATACCACGCTCAATGTACCCTGAATAGGGCTCATAGTTCAGTCGCAGAATGCTCCCTTCGCATGGGAGAGGCCCCGGGTTCAAATCCCGGTGAGTCCATTTCGGCATAGTGAGATGATAAAAATAGGAAAAATTATTTTGACCTATTCGATCCAGCCAACTAGGCAGGCACCTTCGTCTAATTCAGCAATTTTTTTGGGATTGAATTTAATTGAAATTCCAATATGATTCTCAACAAAATCGGAATGTTCATTCATAGTTCGATATAGATTAATTCCAGAGTAAGAAGCCAATTGATTTGCGATAGATTCTATTTGTCCTTCATCAATGGATCCAGAATTTTTTTGTTTTATATTTGCAAATATCATCCGCAGAAATTCTTCGGGGTTCTTGTCATGCAACCTTCTGCTTGGATCTGAGTTCACCGTTCTGCTGTTTTTATCTTTTGAAGATATAATTGTATCGAAGACGTACTGCAAGTAAATACTGGAACTTGAGGTTATATTTGTTCCAATGCCTGTTCTAGATCTGAGAGGATATCGTCTATATGCTCTATCCCAATTGAAAGTCGGATGTAGCCGGGGGTCACTCCAGCACGTAATTGATCTTCGTCGGATAACTGTTGGTGAGTTGTAGTTGCAGGGTGAATTGCGAGACTCCTTGCGTCGCCTATATTCGCAACTAGGTAGAAGAGGTCCAATGAATCTATGAATTTCTGTCCCGCTTCTTTTCCACCTTCTAATTCGAATCCGATTAGAGACCCATAGCCTTGTTTTAAATATTTTTCAGCTCTTTGTTTGGTTTCATCGTCGTCGTGTAAAGTCGGGTAGGTTACACTAGTGATTTTTGGATGGTTATTTAAGAAATCTGCAACTTTTTCTGCATTAGAGAAGTGAGCTTTGAGGCGTAAAGAAAGAGTTTCCAATCCTTGGATGAAATTATAAGCATTGAAAGGGGATAATGCTGCACCGAAATCCCTCAAACCAATTACTCTGGCCCTACTTATGTAGGCGACTTCGCCGAATGCGGAGAAAACGGCCCCATGATAACTACCTGATGGTGTATTAAACAGGGGCTGGCGTTCGGGGATTTTTCCCCAATCGAAATTGCCACCATCTACAATAATTCCACCAATAGAGTTTCCATGTCCACCTATCCACTTGGTTAAAGAATGCACTACGACTGCTGCACCGTGGTCTAATGGCTTGCAAGTGATAGGAGAAGAAGTATTATCAATAATTAATGGTATGTTGAATTCGCGGCCTATATTGGCAACTTCTTCTATGGGGAACGGAGTTAATTTCGGGTTTGGCAATGCTTCTGCGTAATAGGCTCTTGTCTTATCATCGGTGAGTTCTCTGAAATTTTCAGGGTCCGCAGGATCTGCAAATCTCACATCTATCCCTATGTCTCTAAGGCTATTATTGAATAAATTCCAAGTACCACCATAGAGATCTGTTGAAGAAACTATATTATCCCCAGATTGTGCGACGTTGAGGATGGAAAGTGTGGTTGCTGCTTGACCAGAGGCAACAGCCAAAGCTGCTACCCCGCCTTCAAGTGCTGCAACGCGTTCTTCAAGGACTGCATTTGTTGGATTCATAATCCTAGTATATATGTTCCCAGGTTCAGCTAGTGCGAATAAGTTTGCAGCATGTTCGGTATCATTGAATTCATACGCAGTGGTTTGATAGATAGGCACTGCGACAGAATTGGTTGAAGAATCGGATCGGTAGGAACCCCCATGGAGGCCCAAAGTTTCAGGGTGAATATAATTGTTAGACATATTTTACCTTAAAGTTATTCTGCATCCTACATATTTATATGATTTGTTTTTGATCAGTAGGAGAGGTAGCAAATATTGTTGGAAATGGATTACTGAGAATATTTATCTAAATAACCAGTGTTTTTGAGTAAGGTGGTTAATTCGGTTAGTTTATTTCCAGAAAATGTGGGCAGAGGAGGTCTTGGGTTGCCAACATCGAATCCCAAAAGATTTACTGCAGCCTTCACAGGAACGGGATTGCTGACACTATATAATAACTTCAAGATAGGTAATATTTCGAAATATAATTTTTTGGCTTCAATTGCATCGTTTTTATCACCCCATGGTTTAGATAATTGGGCCATTTCTTCGGGAATTATATTTCCAGCTACATTCGCAGTGCCAGAACCCCCAAGGGCCAATGTTGGTAGGATGAGAGAATATCCGGGGTAATCACAACATAAAATGGAGAAATCGTCCGCGGTATTATTTTGTATCTCTTGGATCTGAGAAACGTTGGGTATGGCCTCTTTGTCTGCAATAATATTTTCTATTTTTGACAAACTAACCATAAGTTCGGGGGGGATATTTACTCCGACTCTAGTTGGGTTATTGTAAATTGCAATGGGAAGGTCTACACTTTCTGCAACTTGTTTGAAAAACTCAAAAACAGCTTCTTGTGGTGGTTTTATGTAGGGTGGGACTATTAAAACAATTCCAAAGGACCCGACTTCTTCTGCATGTGTTGCAAGAGAAATTGTATCAGATAGAGTTGAACACGTACATCCAAAAAGAATGGGCATCTTGCTCCGTGAATAGTCACTTACGTGAGAAATAATATCTTTTCTCTCGGAAAGAGAAAGTTGGGTTGATTCGCCAGTAGACCCCATCACTAGCAATCCACTAGATTGATGGGCAATATGAAAATCAATTAATTGATTAAATGTATCAAGGTGTACGTCTCCATTTTTATCATAAGGCGTGACAATTGCAGGCCATGATCCTTCTATTCTCATGATATGTTTCAAAATCAATTCTAGCTCACAAAAAGTAAACTCTTATCATAATCACTTGAAAGAAGGAGAACTAATTAGGGGCCAAAGGCCCTAACTTCTATCTGTTCATTATTGTTTTCGCCGAAGTCATATCCCATAACCGCTTCCCGTTGTGAATTTAACGTTTGAGTTAGCATCTTATGTAAATGATAATCTGCATCGGGTTTGTCCGGTTGCCAAACAAATACATTTGTAAGTGGTTTCGATTCATTGTCGAGATCATAGAAAACATGATATATTTGATACAGATCTCCATGGATTCTGATCCATTGATCACGTTGGGGAATGATGGTCGATTCAATAGTTGTCAGAGTAGTAGAACCTTGGAGGAGATATCTTACTTTAGTGGACATATAATAATGAATAGATAGTTAAAAAATTGAGAGTTTCGGTTAGGCACAATGCATTCTTCCACCGTCTACAGGGATTGCAGCACCGGTGACATATCCAGCCCGAGGACTAGATAAAAATGCAGCAACGTCGCCTATTTCTTCGGGCGTTCCCATTCGGTTGAGAGGGTTATCTGCCCACCCTAGAAGGGCCTCAGGTAGAGAAGAGTATTTTCCAGATTCAACTGTTTCTTGTGCATGGCGGATCATGAGTGGTGTGTCATGAGATCCAGGCATAATAGCATTTACTCGAATTGGGGCCCACTCGAAAGAGAGGACTTTCATGAGTCCTATGAGGGATTTCCTAACTGAACTAGACATAGTCATATTAGGATTAGTTTCTTTTACGGCAGTGGCAGTAATCAAAACTACCGATCCTACTTCGCTGGCAGATAATAGGGGATATGCAGCTTGTAGAGTCCTTACAACACTCATTGTAAAAGTATCATATGCAGCGTACCAATTGTCTATTTCAAGGTTATTAAATTTACCATCAATAGGCTGTCCAGCGGAAGTAACTATGTGATCGAGTCGCCCGAATTCTTTTTTTATTTCATTGAGTAGATTGGTGACATCTTCTGGCTGGGTTAAATCGGCTTGTACTGCCAATATGTCCCCTTTTGTTTCATCTTCGAGAGTTTCTTTTGCACCAGTTAGACGGTCAGAATCTCTGCCGCAAATAACAACATTTGCGCCTTCTAATGAAAGAGAACGTGCACATCCAAATCCCATTCCACTTGAGCTAGCAGTGACTAGTGCTGTATTTCCATGAATTCCAAGATCCATATTAGTAGTAAGAATCTAACCGTTATAAAGTGACAAGTTTTGAAAAAACAGAAAGAGGGAGATTCATATTAGAATAGGAAATGTGGCTTTCAAACCTTCTATGACGAATTCGATGGCAATGGCACCAAGCAATAGACCGAATATTTTTTGATGAATGACAAGTACATTCGGTCCAATTGTAGAAGTTAGTTCGCCCGCAATCCACATTGAAAGTGCAGCAACAAGAATCACGGCCACTATTGGGAGAAATAAGATTAATTGAGATTGGGGAGAAGAACTGGCTTTATCAGCTAAGAATATAGTCAGAGTGATTGTTGCAGGGCCTGCGATCATAGGGATGGCAAGTGGAAAAGTTGCTATTGAGGAAAGAAATTGATCGTTGATGGCCGCATCCATATTCTGTTGTCTCTGTTCTTGCAATGTTCCAAATATCATTTTGTATGCAATGATTATCAAGAAAAGTCCACCGATGATTCGAAAAGCATTCATTCCGATTCCAAATGCTCCTAGTATGATTGCTCCGAACATCCAGAAAATGGCAAGAATAGATAAGGAGATCAAAGTGGCTCGAATGCAAATTGATCTGAGATCCTGTTTTGACATTCCAAGTCCAGATGTAACACTTGCGAAGACGGGCATGAGACCCAAAGGATCTACGGTGACAAAAATCAAAATAAATGTTTCAATAGACAAAGTGAGAAAATCAGAGGACATCCTAAACAGGGACTGTACTTGAGAGGGCTTAGTTCTTTGGGAATTGGGAGAATAGACCTACTTATTGAACTGTTTTTTAATCCATCCCCAGATACTGTAATAATTATCTACTACATACTCTTTCTGAGGGATAATTGCGTTGTCAGTGATACTAATGTGTTCTGGACAAACATCGGTACAACATCGAGTGATATTGCAATGGCCAATCCCTCCTTGGCCTTCTTTTAGCCATTCGCTTCTATCTGCTGTATCTTCGGGGTGGAAATGGAGTGCAGCAGATCTAACAAAAAATCTAGGTCCACCAAAACTGTCTTTTTTATCATGTTCTCTTATGACATGGCAGACATCTTGGCAGAGGAAACATTCAATGCATTTTCTGAATTCGCGGGAACGTTCTATATCTTCTTGTTGGTAAACAAAGTCTGAATTTTCGTTGGGCGTGAATGGTTGTATCGTTTTGTTTACTTCGTAATTCCAAGAAACGTCAGAGACTAGATCTTTAAGCACAGGGAATGTCTTCATTGGAGTTACAGTTATTGGGATTTTTGGATCAAAATCAGATAGACGTGTCATGCAAGCCAATTTTGGCATTCCGTTTATTTCCATTCCACAAGATCCGCACCGCCCGGATTTGCAATTCCATCTAACCGCCAGTTCAGTGTCTTGATTTTCCTGTATAGAGAGGATAGCATCTAGAATTACCATTCCCTCTTCTACAGCGACTTCATAGTTTATGAATTCCCCAGTGTTATCATTTCCTCTAAAAATTCGGAAGGTGTAATTGACAGGGTATACAGAAGGGGAGGATTCGGAAGTAGTTGAAGTATTGATTTCTGTGCTCATTTCTTGCCTCCTGATTTTTGTTTTGTTTGATCTTTTTTAATCATTGATAATAATTCTTTCCTAGGGGTAGGGATGGAAACATTAGATATATTAAACTTATCAGAGGAGAGAGATACTATAAATTTAATTTTCCCCAGAGAGTCACTAGGGACGGGGAAATCTATACGAGTATGTGCACCTCGACTTTCTTTTCGTTCCAGGGCAGAGTAAGCTATAGCTAGACTCACATCGATTAAGTTGATTAAATCAAAACAGGTTTGCCACCCAGCGTTGTATGACGGAGATCCAGTTGCAACTAGGTTGGAAGTCCTAGATTTGAGTTTCTGTAATTCTTTAATTCCTTTGTTTAGTCCTTCTTCATCTCTTTTTATTCCAACATATTCCTCCATTATAGTTTGGAGTTCGTCGCGTAGTTGGAATGGGTGTTCGCCAGAGGACGTATTGTTGAAGGGGAAACTTAAGTGATCAATGGCGGATTCGATATGTTTCTCAGGTATTTTTGGAAAACTCTTCATCTTTTGTGCAGTTTCCCCTGCATGAATTCCAGCTCTATTTCCAAATACTAGTAAATCGCTTAAAGAGTTTCCACCGAGTCGATTTGCCCCATGCAATCCCCCTGCTGCTTCACCGGATGCGTAGAGGCCAGAAATGCATGTTTCTTGAGTTTCGGGATCGACCCGAATTCCCCCCATCATGTAGTGACAAGTGGGAGCAACTTCCATGGGTTCTTTTGTAATATCAATACCAGCAAGTTCCTTGAATTGATGATACATTGCAGGTAATTTTCGTAGGATGAATTCAGTAGGTCGTTGGCTTGCTATGTCGAGATAGGCACCTCCGTGCTCACTCCCCCTTCCTTCAACTACTTCATTAAGAATGGCCCTAGCGACAACGTCCCTAGTAAGTAGTTCAGGAGGAGGTCTTGCGGAAGCATCTCCGGCAGCCCATCGGTTGGCTTCTTCTTCTGTATCGGCTATAGAACCAACATAGGCATCGGGGATGTAATTAAACATGAACCGTTCTCCATCTGAATTTTTCAACACACCTCCCTCTCCACGGACCCCTTCAGTCACAAGAGTACCCTTTACACTTAGCGGCCACACCATCCCAGTGGGGTGGAACTGAACAAACGCCATGTCGACTAATTCTGCGCCTACCCTAAGTGCCATTGCAGGGCCATCGCCAGTATATTCCCAAGAACTAGAATTCACACGGTATGCCATTCCAGACCCACCAGTTGCTAGGATGATTTTCTTTGCCCGGAACAAGACAGGAAGTCCAGTTACCCTCCAGTAGCCAAATGCCCCTGCCATTTTTTTACCAGTTGAATCTTTTAGAATTTCAGTTATTGTATACTCCATATAAACTTTAATTCCTAAAGAAACTGCTTTGTCTTGCAATGTTCGGATTAATTCAAGTCCAGTTCTATCCCCTACATGGGCCAAACGTGTGTACCTATGTCCACCAAAATTTCTTTGGCTAATCCTCCCGTCCGTGGTACGATCGAAAACGGCGCCCCATCGCTCTAGGTCCAAAACACGTTCAGGAGATTCCATAGCATGGATCTCTGCCATTTTAGGATCATTTAACCCCCATCCACCTTTCATTGTATCGAGGAAATGAGATCTCCAATCGTCATCCTGCACCACATTGCCTAATGAAGCGGCTATACCCCCTTCTGCCATAACAGTATGTGCTTTTCCTAGAAGGGACTTGCACACTACACCAACATCTACACCTTGTTCTGCTGCAGAGATGGCAGCAGATAGTCCTGCTCCTCCCGCGCCCACTATGATTACATCATGTTCATAAATTTGTAATGTCATAAGTTGAAATTGATTATAATTTTAATAAGATGATATCAGGCCAGACTCCGATAGATACCATCCATACGTAGAAGTCAGTGAATGCAACCATAAATAGGCTAAACCATGCCCATGTGGAATGATTAACATTTAGTGAAGATACTATTTTCCAAATGGTATAACGTTTCGAAATGGTAGGATCTTTTCCTTTGTTTTCAGGATTTGAAACGCAGGAGAAACACCTTGAATTTCCACCAACAAGGTATCTAAGACTATGGCACCCGAAAGTATAGCCAGATAAGAGCAAAGCGTTGAGCCCCAATATCAAAGTCCCAACATGCAGTTCTATGTCACCTTCCCAGAATGGAGATCCTGCGGGGGCGTGCCAAAATAGTGCTCGGATTGCATCGAATGTAAGCACACAAATGAATATTATACCCAAATAGACGAAATATCGATGTAAATTTTGAAACAAAAACAATCTTGTTTCTCCTGCATACTTGTATCTCCTTCCTTCAGAAACGGCGCATGCTGGAGGATCTCTTAAAAAAGCCCTATAGTATGCTTTTCGATAGTAATAACAAGTGAGACGCAAGCCAAGTGGTGCCCACAATATCAGAATGGCAGGAGAGCGGAGGAGTTCTGGCCAAAATGTGGGAAAAAGTCCGAATAAAGCATGATGGCTTTCGGAGGAAACGGAGAAAAGGAGAGGGGAGAAAAAGGGAGACAGGAGAGACCCATATTCAATTCCAGGAGCACTCGGATTGAATATGGGATATAGCAACCGGGCAGTTCCATAAATAACAAAAAGCGATAGGCCTATGAAAACTCCTATTGGTTGAGACCACCAGCGGTCTACGCGGTAGGTAGATCCAAAATCATAGTTATTGAGTAAATCTTTTGTTGATTGCATGGTTTAACAATGTGATTTATATTGGTATTTGGTTAATTTTCCCATGTACAGTTTTCTCCGTCTCAGAGAGCCACTATATGCAGATATATCGCTCAGAAGAGCGCATAAAGTTTCTGGAATTGATGCGCCCATAGGACAATCCAATGGCGATAATTTGTAGATATGTTTTAAATCGAAAATGGATTAAATTTCATCAGTAGTGGATTGGGAATCGTGGTACGCACATATTGTTTCTTTGTCTAAACTGACTAGATGGAAAATTGGGTCCCCGGGGCGCACGATGGGGTTTTGCAACAACCCAATAATGAGTCCAGTGAAAGGGGAAGTTATTTCGGAAATATTGGTATTGAAAGGGTTTGTTATAGTACAGATTACATTTCCTTTTTCAACTAAGTCCCCAGGGTTATAATTCAAATTCACTATCCCTCCAGAAGTGGATCGGACCCAAGTATCCTCTTTGTTATTAATGATTGATTTCCAACCAGGCCAAATTACAGATTCAGTTGGTCGCATATTATAAGAGGCAAATGTGCTCTCAAGTCCCATAATCGCGCGATCTATTAACTCGGATTGAAATCGGTGAGCCTCACCCAATTCTACTGCTATACTAGGGGTGTTTGCTTGGGATGCCGCCCTACGTAATGATCCGAGAGGGCCCTGACCATCTATAATTATATTGGATCCGAAAGAATGGGCAAGATCGGCTATTTTTTTGTCCGATAGATCGGCGAGTACATGGAGCATATTACTCCTACCGCGAGTAGAAGTGTGGAAATCAATGCCGAAATCACAGGGTTGTATAAAAGATTTAAAAATAGAATATGCCATTCTTCGGATACTTTTTCCATTTTTACTACCAGGAAAGGACCTATTCAAATCTTCACTAGAAGTTGGAAGGTATCGTTGCTGGGCTAGAAATGCAGGGACATTTAGCACAGGTAAACATATGATAGTCCCAGAGAGATTGTCGGGATCCCAAGTATTGGTTATGTGCCTAATAATTTGAACCCCATTGAGCTCATCGCCATGAGATGCTGCGGTTAAAAATGCACAGGGACCTGGTTTCTTCCCATGTAAGATTGTAACAGGTATTCTAACTGGATCTCCAAGATAATTTTCACTCACAGTGAATCGGATATCGATAGATTCCCCGGGAAGAATTTTCCCATCTGGTGGAATGACAAATGGTTTTGCTTTCTTCATTCCTATAGTACAAGAAGTAAGTTAATATCAAAAAAGCTACCGGAGGGATGTTGAAAATGCAAAACAAAGATTTTAGAGCTAGAAATAGAATCAGTAGATTACAATGTCGAAAAGTTTCGAAAAAATAAATGTTGGAGTTCTAAGTCTGCATACGTCTAGGGAAACTAAGGCCATTCTGAATTCTGTAAAGTCTCTTGGGCATGATTCCACTTGGATTCTGAGAGAAAATGTGGAAATTGGGATTGAAGAGGGGAACGTCATGATAAAACCGGAAGTGGATATTGTGGCAAATAGATTGCTTCTTACGAAGATGGAGCAGCCAGCAGAAGGATTTGGTCTGGCTAGTTTGTTTTCAGGGGTCAAACCCATACTAAATCCACCGGAAGCTTGTATTACTGCAATTCATAAATTTGCGTCTGCGGCATTATTGGCCGAGGGTGGAATTCCAGTTCCAGATGCATTACTTGCATTGGATGCTGACAGATTGAATGCAGAAAAAGTGAGATTCGGTGAGACAGCAGTATACAAAACTACTATTGGAACGAATGGAGGAGGGACTTGGAAAATAGAGAAGGAAAATAGAATCAACCCCCAAGTGGGTCGAAGGGAAGCATTTCTACAAGAATTTGTGAACCAGGGTCAAGATAGGAATAGTGATCTCAGAGTATACATAGTGGGAGGAAAGGTCATAGGTGCCATGAATCGATATGCTCCGAATGGCGATTGGAGAACAAATGTTTCACTTGGAGGGGAAATAGAAAATGGAGAGGGCATACTGACGAAAGAACTCGAAGAAATATCTATAAAATCTGCAGAAATACTTGGACTAGATTATGCAGGAGTAGACATAGTAGAAGGAGAAGACGGTTGGAAAGTTCTTGAAGTGAACCCAACTGCGGGTTTTAGAGGCCTGTATAAGGCAACAGGCATATGCGCAGCGCCACACATCGCAGAACTTGCCATAACCAAAGCGGGAGGGTCAATAGATCAAGAAAAGGTTGAAAAATTGGCAATGTATTTTGATGATTCAGATCCGGAATCAAAAAATGTTAAGATAAGGCCAGCATATGATGGAAATGTCAATATAGTTGATTATATTACAGAAGTGGTTGTGAGAGGGACAAGAGGATATGAAAATGTTGATGCCAAAGCAGATACAGGTGCCGCAAGGACTAGCATTGATATGAAACTAGCTGCTAGGATAGGAGCAGGTCCTATTTTAGATACCACATTAGTGAGAACGGGGAACCAAAAAGAGGGCCGTGCTAGGCCATTGGTTGATATAGTTGTTGGGATAAAGGGAACTCAACATACAATTACTGCAAGTGTGGAAGATAGAAGTCACATGGATTACCAGATTATCCTAGGGAGAGACATATTACAGAACTATCAAATTCGAATAAGATAAACTTTAAATCTAGTCTATTGCAGTCCACAAATATCGACTAGCATAGCTTCTATATGGACTCCAAGTTTCTGCGTGTTTAACCATTTCAGATTGGGTCGTTAAAGAAGGGTAAAGTTCATCCATAGCTTTTCTAATGCCAAGATCTTCTATAGGAAAGACATCATTTCGGGCTAGAACAAAAATAAGAAACATTTTGGCAGTCCATACTCCAACTCCTCGTATCTTGGTGAGGGTTTCAATCACGTCTTGGTCGGACATGGAATGTAGTTTTGTTGTAGACAGTCCTTCTTTGAATGCTGACGCAATGTTAAACATATAATCAACTTTTTGCGCAGATAGGCCTGTGGATCTCAAGTCGTCTTCGGTTGCATTCAATATGCCAATGGGAGTTATTTCAAATTGTTCAAAAAGTCTGTTTCGAATAGATCTTGCCGATGCGACCGAAAGCTGTTGGTTGACCACAGAAGTAATAAGTCGAGCGAAAGGATCAGGGGGGGGACTGAGTTCTATGGGCTCGTTGACTTCAATGAGTTTTGCCATAACTGGATCTTTTTTTAAGAAAGTGTAGGCGTCAGTGGGCATGGGAAATGGTCAGATGAATCCTTTGCCGAGTAATTCTCTTGCAATTATATTTTTTTGAATTTCAGAAGTTCCTTCGTATATTTGAGTGATTTTTGCATCCCTATACAATTTACTAACACCAAAATCGTCTACGTATCCAGATCCTCCATGTATTTGGATTGCCTCACTTGTGACTTCGACTGCTATTCTAGAAGAATATTCTTTTGCCATAGATGCAAGTGCAGTGAGACGGTTTTTCTCATGAGTTGCAGTCCAAGCAGATTTGAATGTCAACGTTCTTGCCGCTTCGGTTAAAGTGTACATATTGGCGAGTTTGTGTTGAATTGCCTGGAAATCAGAGATAGGACGATTGAACTGATTTCGTTCTTTAGCATAGGAAAGGGATTGTTCACATGCACCTTGTGCAATTCCTACTGCTTGGGCAGAGACCATGGTTCGAGATTCATCGAAGAACTGCATCAATTGGAGGAATCCCGCCCCCCGAGTCCCAATTAAATTTTCTTTGGGTACCCGGGCACCATCAAAGATTAGTTCTGCAGTATCTGATGCTCGAATTCCAAGTTTTCCAGTTATTTTTTCAGAAGAAAAACCATCAGTTCCCTTCTCCACGAGAATTTGAGAGAATCCAGAATAACGATTACTTTCATCGGGGTCGGTTTTGCACATTACAACAAAAAAATCACCAACTGTTCCATTGGTAATCCACATTTTTCCTCCATTAATCACCCACTCATCTCCATCTTCTTCTGCAATAGTAGAGATAGAAGTGACATCTGATCCAGCCCCAGATTCAGAAATTGCAGAACCCATAACAGATTTTCCAGATGTAATTAGAGGTAGATATTTTTCTTTTTGATCATCAGTTCCAAATGCGAGAATTGTGTCAGCACCAAATCCTGCAGAATAGATACAGAGGCCAATTCCAGGGTCTATTGCAGATAATTCTTCCACAAGAATAGCATAGTCAATAGGGGAGTGAGAAGAACCGCCGTATTCAATAGGTATATGAGATCCAGTCAGCCCCATATCTGCTGCTTTCTTCATTATGTCGTAGGGATATGTTTCATTTCGATCGTGTTCTTGGGAGACAGGGGCGATCTCTGCTTCTGCGAAGCGTCGAACTTCATCTTTTATTAATGTTTGTTCGGTGGAAAGGGAAAAGTCCATGATAGAAGTAGACATGGGGCCAATGTAAAAGTTGTCCATATTAGTGGGAAGAATATTCAAAAAATAAATTATGAGTCGTGATGAAGAAACGTTGAAACGGGTAGGGAATTACAGACATGTCATGGAAGTGAAAGATGTCACCAAAGTAGCGGTTTTAGGGGCAGGGAATATGGGACACGGTATAGCTGAAATTGTTGCTATTTCGGGTTTCGAGGTGGTGATGAGAGATATTACCGAAGAATTAGTACAAAAGGGATACGAGGGCATAGTATGGAGCTTAGATAAGTTGGTTGAAAAGGGTCAGATATCTGAAAAAAAATCAAAAGAAGCACTGAACAGAATAGCAACAGTTGTAGAAATTGAAGATGCAATTGTAGATGCAGAAGTCATTATAGAAGCAGTTCCAGAGCGCATGAATATTAAAAAGGAAGTATACAGCGAGGTGTCGAAATTCCTGTCAAAAGATGCAATAATATTTTCCAATACATCTTCATTGTCAATTACCGAATTGGCAGAAGTAACAGGATGTCCAGAACGATTTTGTGGGTTGCATTTTTTCAATCCCCCTATAAAAATGCCACTTATAGAAGTGATTTCAGGAGATCGAACTGCGGAGGAAACATTTGAATTTGCCATGCAATTTGCAAAAGAGATGGGAAAATTTCCAGTAGGAGTTCACAGAGATAGCCCAGGCTTCATAGTCAATCGTATTTTGACTCCATTGCTCAATGAAGCTGCTTGGATAGTTTATGAAAATAGAGAGGGGATGCAAGAAGTGGAAAGTTCTGTGAAATACGGATTAGGACTTCCAATGGGAGCTTTTGAATTATCTGATCAGGTTGGAATTGACGTGGCAGTCCATGTGTTGGAATATCTTCATGAAAAACTTGGAGAGGAATATAATCCATGTCCAATGTTAGAAGAGAAAATTGAACAGGGAGACATAGGCAAAAAGTCTGGGAAGGGATTTTATGATTATTCGAAAGAAACTATAGACATAAAAGTGGAAACACGTTCTGAGGAGATAGAATTGTTATTGGCAGCATGTTTAGCCAATGAGATCACCAAGTTACTTGAAAAAGAGGTTGCAGAGGTCAAAGATATAGATCAAGCCATGAAGTTAGGGACGGGGATAGAGAAAGGGCCTGCCAAAATGGCGGACGAAATTGGACTTGATAAATTATACGGGGTTTTATCAAACATATATGAATTGACAGGAGAAACTAGATATAAGCCCACCGAATTATTTTCGGAAATGTCAGAAAGAAATGGATTCTTTTATGAAATGGCAGAAATGGATACGGAGGACATATCTTTCGAAGATATAGAAATTGAGAAAGAGGATAAATTGGGAAAAATCATATTGAATAGACCGCATCGATTAAATGCAATTACAGCAGAGATGATTGAGGAAATAGATCAAGCTCTTGATATATTTGATCAAGATGAAACATGTGGGGCAATACTCATAATAGGCTCGGGTGAGAAGGCATTTTGCGCAGGTGCAGATATAGTTTCGTTTGCATCTGGTTTTAGTGAAGAAAATGCAGCGCAGGAATTATCCAAAAAAGGTCAAGATCTTTTTTTGAAGTTTGAACAACATAGACTCCCCATAATTGCAGGTATACGAGGTTATTGTTTTGGAGGAGGCATGGAATTGGCTGCAGCATGCGACATTCGTATTGCTTCAGACATATCAGTTTTTGGACAACCTGAAAGAAATCTAGGGATTCTTCCTGCATGGGGAGGCACTCAAAGACTCATGTATATAATGGGAGAAGCGAGAGCAAAGGAGATCATATTAACCGGTAAGAAAGACTATCGTGCAGAAATATTGCACCAGTATGGATTTATAAATGAAGTTGTGGAAGATGAATATTTACAAAAGAGATCCATAGAAGTTGCAAAGCAAATATCAGAAGGACCACCATTAGCACAAAAAATGATAAAACAAGCTATGCTAGTGGGAAGAAATGATATCAAAGGAGGATTCGAGATAGAGAGAAAGGGCCTAGGTCAATTGATAGGAACTGAAGATATAATAGAAGGGATGTCAGCTTTTATGAGTAAACGAGAGCCCAAATTTAAAGGAAAATGAGATAAACAAGATAGGAATTTTTAACACATCTTGTGTCAAAAACTAATTGTGGTCCGTTAGGGTAGTCCGGCCAATCCTGCTAGGTTTTCGACCTGGCGACACGGGTTCGAATCCCGTACGGACCATTATTAAAGAGTGTACAAATCCCCCTACCTTTTTGGGATACTGGTAATTTACCTTCTATAGCTAAAAGCATTACCCAGAGAGGTGATTTCCACCATTATTTAACCGAAAGGCCCATATCCTATCGAGCAGTATATGCAGCAAATGTGTTGCAGTGATTTCCCCCATTCACACAGTAAGCCAGGCGAGAAAAACCCCCGATCCTAATACGATCTTGTAGTTATATGGCAATTTCTCGGAGAGCATTCTATAATTTTTTGGAGATAGTAAAACTGAATTATTGATAATCAAAATAATAGGATTTAATTTGGAATACGAAAAAAGGGAACAATGGAAAAAAATGTGATTGGAAATTCAAATGAAGATAGCAGAATTGATCCGATTTGTGGAATGGTTGGGACAATACCGGCCCATGGGCATTATTTTTGCTGTCCAAATTGTATCGAAAAGTACGAAAAAAAATATCAATTAAAGAGTCCATCTTATCGGGAGAAAATTCCTGCAATAGTACTAGTGAGTATTTTAATAATTGGAGGGGCGTTCTGTATAGTTCAGAATCAATTTATGCCTTATTTTATGGGGAGTGTATTGATCGGATTATCTTCGCTTAAATTATGGGATTGGGATGGGTTCTCAAAATCGTTTCAAAAATATGACGTGATTGCTAAGAGGAACAGCGCATATGCAAAGGCATATCCGATTATGGAAATGTTAATTGGAATTGCATTAATTTTACAAATATTCGTACTTAATGTTGCAGCAGCGTTGATTGTACTTATTAGTATCAGCACAATTGGTGTCGTACAAAGCATAGTTACTAAAAAAGAAATTGAATGTGCATGCATGGGTTCGAAAATTAAAGTTCCAATGACATCGCTTACCCTTATTGAAAATGGAATCATGATGATAATGGCAATTAGTTTGATGATTTCATTTTAAGATGGGATTTTAAAAAGGGTAGAAATAATCAGAGTAGACGGGTTAACACCGCCTATGTTTTTGTTACGGTTCTTTGTTTTGAATGTTGATATTATAAGACCATAGTCTACAGATACAGTTACACGGTTTTCTGATGTTTACCGAATCCAACAGCACCTACGTGGT
>MDTE01145286.1_pt1 | contig 32043 bp, 15 predicted proteins | sample 811231 | NCBI WGS metagenome assembly MDTE01 (sample SAMN05326651, study PRJNA326480) | marine metagenome | isolation source: seawater | place: Indian Ocean: Red Sea | collected 2010 | reverse complement strand
GGTGGCATGCCGGCGGGTTTGAGCCCGTTCGGTCCTGGCGGTGGCGGTGGCGGTGCGGCGGGTGGGGGTGCACCTGGAGCTGGTGGCTTGGGCCCCGGTGGTGGTGGTGGTTTGGATCCATCTGGTAGCGCACCAACGACGACTCCCACTGCTGGTCCATCTCACGTGGTACGGATAACGCAACGACGTTTGACCTATCAGCTTTTCTGTGCGAAGGCGGGAATCGATCGAATGTACTTGCTCGCAGGTGGTACGCCGCCTGCTAGAGGGCGTACTGTCGCTGCGGGTGGAGATGCAAATGCACAGGTTCCCGCGGCTGCCCAGAAGATTGCCCAGATTCGAGATCAGGTCACAGCACTTATGCAGGCGTTACAGGACAAATCCAGTAGTGGCAGAAGACCGCGGGGCAAGGCCGCTGCCGTGGCGGAGCCACTCACGATGGAGACGTTGACCGAAGATTTGGAACGTCGCCTGCCTCAGTTGACCAAACTGTTGCCCAAGACCGCCGATGAACCGGAAGAACCGTCTGCACCAGGTGCTTCACCTTCCCCGCCAGGCAAAAAAGCCTAGGCCTGCGACCGTTGTTTTTGCAGGATGATATCACGGCTTGCCCTGACGCTCTTTGCTGCGCCGTTCCTAGCGGCAGACATCCTAAGGGGAGTGGTTCGCTCGCCCTGGCTACACGCTTCGGGGCAAACGCGATTTAGGCCGCTGGCCAGTGCGCTGCGCGATCGATGGATCTGTCCCGGGGCCTGATTTCTCGCTTCTCAACGGCAGCTAGTCGAGTCAGGTGCTGTGGCAGACCGTGTCAGAACTGACAATCCCTGACATTGCAACGCGTAACCGCCGAACAGCAGGCTCGTGAAGATCGCATCACCAACTAGGGTGTAGTCGCGGTAAAAGGGCAAGCCCTGGGCATAGCATGTCAGTAAACCCGACCAGCTACGAGGGTATAAATGCACAAAACTCAACCAGGCACCGAAATTGGTGACGAGAAAAAAGATGGCTGAAGCACTCAGCGAGCAGGCAGCGATGGTGAGCACCGGTCGTAGCCAGACGTCATTGCGAAAGCTTCTACGCACGATGCCACGCATAGCTACGGGAGTGGCCAAGGCGCCATATACGAGCAGCATTAACGTCCAGTCGTAGCTGCCAATGAGGGCATCACTTGCCAGCATGACCAGGATCGGTGCCGAAGCTGCCAGGATCCACGAACGGAAGTAGAACCCAGCAAACAGTGCCAAGGCGGCTACTGGTGAAACGTTGGGTAGATCCTGAAGTAGCAACCTTGCGGCCACAGCCACGGTGATCAGACCGGCGTAGAGCATCCAGTCTTTGTTCCGTCCTGTTTGAGATAGGCTGGTCATTGGAAGCAATCCGTGAAGAGGGGGATGGGCATACTGGCTGGCAGCTAATTGTCGCTTGGCTTCGAATGGAAATCCAGCACCTTGACAAACGAACCACTGCCCTGTGCTATCGGCTGCGACGAGCTTCCCGCCACGTAACACCTTGTGGCTAGAGCGGTTGTAACAGCGCTCACGGATTCTACTTGTATTGGCCGAATTTCCACAAGGTGACGTCCCCTCGGTTCAACGTTTGAATTGCGAAACTTCGGTCTCCCAGTTTCCCATTGGTCCGGTAGATCCAGTTTTTTCCCTGGCCTTCGTTCTTAAGGCCGTCGATCGCGGTAAGGAACCCCCGAGCGCCCTTGCCCCGGTAGCTGAAGCGAATTCCACGCGGGTGTCGTTTGGCCTGATTGAGAGCATCGAGTCCGGTCATCCCCTTTTTCCAGGAAAGCGCCGTGAAATGTTTTTGCACGCCGTCACCGTAATCAATGATCATTTTGACGCCTGCTGTTGGCTGCGTTGTTGGGTCGTCTTTCGCGGTTGTGGTGAGACCAAATCCAGTCAGCAAGAGAATGGTCACCAGGGTCCACAGTGGCAGTCCGCTACACGGCCTGGAGCGAGTTGGAAAAGCGATATGGCCATGTTTGAATTTCATGAAGAATTCCCCTGAAAAAGAACGCGAGCCGAAGCAAAGCGGGGTCGTTGGTCCCCGATTGTGGCGTTGCATGTGAATTGGAATGTGGAGGCAGCTCCCGCTGTTGAGGGAAACCATTGTACGCGTCGAAGTCTTCCTTCCAAGTGAACTTCCGTGGAGTTGGTCTTTTCGATTTGGGGTGGTCTGACTAGCATCAGGATTGGGAGTCTTGTTTGAATGCCACGTGAATCCCAGGAGTTCGCGCAGATGATTGCAGCGTCCACGATCCGGGTCAGCTTTCCCGAAGCAGACATCGCGATGCTGACGTTTGATATGCCTGACAAGGCGGTGAACATTCTCACGTCTGCGGTGATGAATGAGCTCGCCGGCCATTTGGAAGAACTGGAACAGCGCGACGATCTGGCTGGGCTCGTGTTGAGTTCAGGGAAGCCGGGGTCGTTCATTGCTGGCGCGGACATTCGAGAATTTGCTGAGTCTTTGGATGTGGACAAGGCCGCGATCGTGGCGATGTGCGAAAGAGGGCAGAAACTATTCCGTCGTTTGTCTCAAGCTCCCTTCGTTACCGTGGCGGCGATTGATGGAATTTGTGTTGGTGGTGCGGCTGAACTGGCGGTCTGGTGTGATCGCCGGATTGTGAGTTCCAATGAAGAGACAGAAATCGGTTTTCCTGAGGTGAAGCTAGGGCTCTATCCCGGGTGGGGAGGCACCGTCCGTACACCAAGGATGATTGGTTTAAGTAATGCCATCGAGATCATCACTGGCGGTGAATCCGTCAACGCGTCTATGGCCGTTAATCTGGGTTTGGCGTCGCAAATGGCCTCGCGGGAACGCTTGTTGGACGCCGCAGTCACGATGATACGTGAAGAGCAGGCAACGGGCGATTACCTGACAGATCGTACCACGTGGGAGCGGCCGATCACGATCACGGAAACCGAATTAGGCTTTCTTGGTTCGACGGCGACAGCGTATATCAGAGAGCAGACGAAGGGGCATTATCCCGCCCCTCTGGCGGCGTTGGAGTTGATGTTGGAGTCCGCCAGCATGGAAGTTGGACCGGCCTGCCAACGTGAAGCAGAGGGCATGACTCAGTTGTTCGGATCGCCCATCAACGAGGCTTTGATCAACGTGTTTTTTCTCCACGCACGCAACAAGAAGGTTGTGGGGACGAACGAGGACTCGTTTCAGCCGTCGCCTATCAGCTCGGTGTCCGTTGTAGGTGCTGGCATTATGGGTAGTGGCATTGCCGCCGCGACGATCAAACGCGAGTTGCCCTTGGTATTCACTGACGCTTCTGCGGAGGTTTTGCAGAATGGCGCACGTGAGGTCATGCGGCAAGTCTCTTACAACCGGGAAACTAAGAGTCCTGATGCTGCCCGCGCCGTGCATTTTGCTCCTTTCATGAACCTGACTCATTCACGTGAGGAATTGACCGCGGCAGATGTGGTGATTGAAGCGGTGGTCGAAAATGCTGATGTCAAACGCCAGGTGCTGACACAACTCGAGTCCGGCTTGTCCGATCGTGCGATTTTGGCTTCGAATACCTCGACAATTCCAATTTCGAGCCTCGGCAAGGCACTGCAGCGGCCAGATCGCTTTTGCGGGATCCACTTCTTCAATCCCGTCCGTCAGATGAAACTAGTCGAAGTGATTCGTGGAGAGGAGACCAGCGAAGAGACGATTGCGACCGCTGTTTCTTACGTCAAACGGGTGGGTAAATCTCCGATTGTGATTAATGACGGTCCCGGTTTTTTGGTCAATCGTTTGTTGCTTCCTTACATGCTGGAAGCGGTGGAATTGCTGTGTGAAGGTGCATCGATCAAGGAGATTGATCGTGCAGCGAGGGCCTTTGGTATGCCGATGGGGCCGATCACCCTCTACGATGTGGTGGGGCTCGATACTGCTTGTTACGCGGGAAGTACGATGTACCAGGCGTTTCCGGATCGAATCATCGCTTCGCCGGTACTCCCGGCGCTGGTGAAATCAGGGCGTTTGGGACAGAAGTCGGGGGCCGGATTCTTTAGCTACAACAAGGGCAAAAGACGCGGTCAGGAAGATCCAGGATTACAGAAAGTACTCGAGCCGTATTTGCGTGACAAACGTCACTTTAGTGAGGAAGAGTTGCAGCAGAGGATGTTCTTGCCAATGGTGCTTGAGGCGACTCGCATTCTCGAAGAGGGGATTGTACGCGACGTCCGCGATGTTGATCTGGGGCTCATTTTGGGCCTTGGTTTTCCCGCCTTTAAGGGTGGGCTGCTGTTTTGGGCCGATCGTGTGGGTACCCCAGCCCTGTTAGAGCAGTTGAAGGATCTGGAGGCCTTAGGGGAGCGGATTCGACCGACTCCCCGGTTGTTGGATATGGGGCGCCGGAACGCTCGATTTTACGATTCCGCCAGGGTCGCGTGACCAGACTGGCGGCGTGTCAGGGCCACCTGCTACTCTCCGTTCTCACGGTCCGGATCGTGCGTTAGTCAGATGATTTCCGGGGCGAGTTGGTTTTACGGTGGCCGAGTCCGCCCACGGTCTCGACTTGGCTGTCCCGTCCGGACAAAATAGGGTTGTTGAGTAATGTGGTTCGCGACTGCGCAAGGGAAATGGAAGCGAATTCAATGAAAACGAAACAAGCCTGCCGTTACCTGGGATTTAATTTTCTCGTTTTGGTTCTATTCGCGCGATACGACGGCATACTTGCGGTCTCCGCTGAGCCGAATCCTGTTTCATTTGGCCGCGACATCCGGCCCATTCTCTCTGACGTCTGTTTCAAGTGTCATGGACCCGATGAACAGCAACGGGTGTCGGAATTTCGACTCGATACCCGTGACGGCGCATTTGCGGATTTGGAGAACGGCCGTGCGATCGTTCCGGGGGATCTGGCTGCCAGCCTGCTTGTACACCGTATCTCCTCGACCGATCCGGAAGTGCAGATGCCGCCGGCTGACTCTGGGCGGAGTTTGTCCAAATCGCAAGTCGATCTTTTACGAAGATGGATTGAGCAGGGCGCAGCGTGGCAGGAACACTGGGCTTTTGTATCACCGCAGCGTGCGGCCTTGCCTGTATTAGGTGCGCCTGAGTGGACGGTCAATGCCATTGACGCTTTTGTATTGGCGAGACTGGAGGCCGAAGGGCTGGCCCCTTCGGTTGCAGCAAATCGGACGACGCTAATTCGCCGTGTCACGATGGATTTGACTGGATTGCCACCAACGCTGGAAGAGGTTCAGCGTTTTCTGGCTGATGATGCCCCGGATGCCTACGAGCGAGTTGTTGATCGACTTTTGAATTCGGAGCATTTTGGCGAACGCATGGGCCTGGTTTGGCTCGACGCCGCGCGGTATGCGGATACCAGCGGTTATCAGAACGATGGTCCCAGGTCGATGTGGCGTTGGCGGGACTGGGTGATCGATGCCTTCAATGCGAATATGCCCTTTGACCAGTTCACGATTGAGCAGCTCGCGGGTGACTTGCTCCCCGAGCCTACACTGCAGCAGCGGATTGCCACCGGTTTCAATCGCAATCACCGAGGCAACGCCGAAGGAGGCATTATTCCAGAGGAGTATCAGGTTGAATATGTGGTCGACCGGGTCGATACGACGTTCACGGTCTGGTTGAGTTTGACAATCGGTTGCGCCCGCTGCCATGACCATAAATATGATCCCCTGAAACAAAGTGAGTTCTATCAGGTGGCAGCATTCTTCAATAACGTCCCGGAGTCGGGCCGTGCAATTAAAGAAGGCAACTCGCCTCCCTTTATCAAGGCGCCGACAGCAGCTCAAAGGGTGGCGCTAGAAGAACTCGAACGCTCGTTGTCGGCCGCGGAGCAGCGCGTGCAGGAAATGCATGATGCGATCGGACAAGCACAGTTGCGTTGGGAACAACAGCCGGGTGAGTTGACGGCAACGCCCTGGTCGTTAGCCAAGGGCCTGGTGGCACATTTTCCATTAGACGGAAATCTAGCTGACGCCAAGGAGGCGCAACGCGGTGCTCGGTTTGAACAGCCAGGCGGGGGCTTCGTCGCCGGAAAATTAGACCAGGCCGCAGGTTTCGACGGGCAGACTCGGATTGATGGAGGTGACATCGGGGACTTCGGGTACTTTGATGCGTTCGCGGTGTCAGCTTGGATTCATCCCGCGGGGAAAAACGGCACGATTGTTTCTCGTATGACTCCCGGTCCACGTGGCAGCGGTTACTACGTGCATCTTGAGGAAGGGCGAATCCAAGTCAACCTGGTGAAACGATGGTTGGACGATTCAATTCGTGTTGAAACTGAACAAGTGTTAGAGGCTGGACGCTGGTACCACGTAACAATGTCTTATGATGGATCGCGAGTCGCGGATGGGATCCGTGTTTATGTCAATGGTCAGTCCGCCAAATTGCGCGTACACCTGGACGGAATTAATCAGACGTTCGCGAGTACGGAACCGCTTCGCGTGGGCGGTGGTCACAGTGCCTTTACTGGCATGATTGACGAGGTTCGGATCTACAACCGTGCGTTGCAGTCAGCAGAGGTGGCCTTGTTGGCGACATCCAGTTCGATTGCGGAAATTCTGGCGATTGCGCCCGACAATCGCAGTCATCGGCAGCGCCAAAAACTAAGAGCGTATTTTGTTGAGCGGCACGCCCCAGAGGCGATCCAGCAGGCGGTTCGAGAACGCGATGCGTTACGCGATCGCCGGGCTCAATTCTGGAAATCGGTGCCTACGGTGATGGTGATGGAAGAGATGCCTGTTCCTCGCAAGACCCATGTTCTTTTGCGTGGACAGTACGATAAGCCTGGTGACCTTGTGCAACCAGGAGTTCCTGCGGTGTTTCCGCCGCTGCCCGCAGGAGGGGCATCCAATCGCCTGGACTTTGCCCGCTGGCTGGTCGATCCATCCCACCCGCTAACGGCACGTGTGGCTGTCAACCGGTTCTGGCAACTTTACTTTGGCGATGGGCTGGTCAAAACGTCCGAAGATTTTGGGTCACAAGGTGCGCGTCCCAGCCATCCTCGGTTGCTGGATTGGCTGGCGATTGAATTTAGTGAGCGGGGCTGGGACGTCAAAGCTCTGCAACGCCGTATCGTACAGAGCGAAACGTACCGTCAGTCATCACGCGTGATGCCAGCGGCCTTGGCGCGGGATCCTGAAAATCGTTTGTTTGCGCGTGGGCCTCGGTTCCGTCTTTCTGCCGAGATGATTCGTGATCAAGCACTTGCGGTAAGCGGCTTGCTGCACGGGGAAATTGGCGGCCCTTCAGTGCGTCCCTACCAGCCGGCTGGTCTCTGGAAGGAAATTGCGTCAGATACGAATTATCAGCAATCCCATGCGGGCGGGCTATACCGGCGAAGTATGTACACGTACTGGAAGCGAACGGTAGCTCCGCCGACGATGATGACGCTCGACGCGACTGCTCGTGAAGCGTGTACGGTAAAGCGATCGCGAACAAATACGCCTTTGCAGTCATTGGCACTGATGAATGACGTGACCTTTGTCGAAGCCGCCCGGGTCTTGGCACAACGTGTGATGCAGCAATTGAACGGCGATGCGGAAGCACGATTAACACGAGTGTTTCGCCAGGCAACGGCGCGGAATCCGCGTCCCCAGGAGCTACAGGTGCTGATGAAAGGCTGGCAGCATTATCTGAACGAATTCCAGCAACGTCCCGAAGAGGCCCAGCGTCTGGTGAGCACTGGAGAATTTGGAGTGGATACTGGATTGGACCCTGTGCAGCTTGCTGCCTACACCGCGGTGGCCAGCATGGTTTTGAATCTGGACGAAGTGGTCACTAAACAATAGGTAGCGTGGCTCTGTCGGAACAGGGTGACGCTACGGCGACGATTGAAAGCAGGCTCACGATGACTGTGCGTATCCGTAACATCCGCTGTATTCTGACCGCACCGGCAGGTATTCGCCTGGTCATCGTCAAAGTGGAAACCACGGAACCTGAGTTATACGGTCTCGGTTGTGCTACTTTTACCCAACGCCCCTTGGCTGTGGTGGAGGCTGTAGAGCAATACCTCGATCCGTTTTTGCGACATCGGGATGTCGATGAAATCGAGGATATTTTTTGGGCTGCGCGGATGAGTTCGTATTGGCGTAATGGTCCCGTATTGAACAATGCCTTGTCGGGTGTCGACATGGCGTTGTGGGACATCAAAGGCAAACGAGCAGGGATGCCGGTCTATGACCTTTTAGGCGGCAAGTGCCGGCGTTCCGCCGATGTGTATGTCCACGCCAGCGGGAGTGATATCCCGCAGGTGCTCGATTCCGCGCGCAGTTGGATGGAGCAAGGTCATCGCCACGTGCGTTTACAGGTTGAGGTCCCGGGTCAGGCGACTTACGGGACTGCTTCCGATTTGCAGCCAGGCCAGAGTGTCGACGGGCCGACAACGCCACAGAGCATGTTCGAGCCGGCGGATTATGTGCGCATTGCGCGGCGGTTGTTTGAACAGGCACGTTGTGAATTGGGCGAGGAAGTAGAGCTGCTTCATGATGTCCATGAGCGCGTTCCAGGACCATTAATGCTCCAGCTGGCCAGGGATTTAGAGCCATATCGCCTGTTTTTTTTTGAGGATCCGTTGCCGCCGGAGGAAATAGACCACTTTCGGTTGCTGAGGCAGCATTCAATTATTCCTATCGCGATGGGTGAGTTATTCAATAATCCCAATGAATTCCTGCCGCTGATCAAAGAAAGGCTGATTGATTACATTCGGATTCACATGTCGCAAATCGGTGGCTTGAGTGCCGGACTTCGTTTGGCGCATTTATGTGAGTTTTTTGGCGTTGCCACCGCGTGGCATGGGCCTGGCGATACATCTCCAGTTGGACACGCGGCGAATTTGGCGCTTGATTTGTGCTGCCACAATTTCGGCATCCAGGAATTTACACCTTTTAATGAGGCCAGCCATGAGGTGTTTCAAGGTCTGCCGGAAATGCGAGATGGTGCCCTGTGGCCTGGCAGCGAACCTGGGTTAGGCATTGCGATCGATGAGCAGGCCGCTGCCCGCTACCCATTTCCAGCGCATCCATTTAACAACGCCTGGCCGGCAATTCGGCGGCGCGATGGGAGTGTTGTGACACCTTGACCGGTGCTGCGGCTCACGTGGTCTTCAAGAAAACGGTCCGTGGACGGCTACACGTGGCGGCGACGAAGACTAGAATGACGGGTTGTCCAGGGAAGAAGGATCTCCTCGAAACACCAATCGGTTATGCCCGCATCGGATATCATCATCAAGGGTGCGCGCGAACACAACTTGCGCGATGTTAATCTGGTTCTGCCTCGCAATCAGTTGATTTGCTTGACGGGCGTCAGCGGTTCCGGCAAAAGTTCACTCGCCTTTGATACGCTCTACGCAGAAGGCCAGCGACGTTACGTCGAGAGTCTTTCGAGTTTTGCCCGGCAGTTTCTGGGGCAGATGCCCAAGCCGGAAGTTGACCACATTCAGGGCTTAAGCCCGTCGATTTCTATTTCTCAGAAGTCGAGTGGCAACAATCCGCGTTCTACCGTGGGTACGATCACAGAAATCTACGATTACCTGCGGGTTTTGTTTGCCCGTGTCGGACACGGGCGTTGCCCTCACTGCAGCCGAGAGATTACGGCGCAGACCAGGGAACAGATTATCACCCGAATTTTGAGCTTTCCGGTCGACTCCCGTTTTCTTGTGTTGGCGCCGCTGGTGCGTGCACAGAAAGGCGAGTATCGCGACCTTTTCGAAGATTTGATCAAGCAGGGATTTGTCCGCGCTCGGGTAAACGGAGAGGTCATCACGCTCTCTGATCCTCCCCGGTTGGATCGCCGGATGAAGCATCACATTGAGGTGGTGGTCGATAGGCTGGTGGTCAAGAAGGACTTACGTCCACGGCTCGCTGAAGCTGTCGAAATGGGACTAAAGATCGGCAGAGGGAGCCTGGTGATTGCTGAAGCTGGCGATGCCATGGTAGCAGGCAGTAGTCCGCCAGAATCAGCGAGAGGCAGTGCAAAGCGTACATCTCGCCCGGGAGATATTGTTTTTTCGTCTGATTATGCGTGCACGCATTGCGGTGTCAGTTTTGATCCCCCGACTCCGCAGTTGTTCAGTTTCAATAGTCCGCAGGGCATGTGCGTTGAATGCGACGGACTCGGAGAGCTGTTCTCTTTTGATGCCGATCTACTGGTTCCCGATGACTCGCGGACATTCAAGCAAGGTGCTGTGCAGACGGTCGGGAAGTGGAGTGAGATCGGCAGATGGCGGCGACACATTTACCAGGGTGTTGCCACCACGATTGAACGCACTCGCGATCTGCCGGAAGGGACGATGCTGGAAACCGCGTGGGGCAATTTGTCGGATGAACTGCGAGATTTATGGCTGTGGGGGACAGGCGAGGAGCACATTACGTTTACGTGGCGGAAGGGCGCATCTCCGTTGAAATATGGCGGGACGTTTGATGGTGTGATTCCCGAGTTGCAATCGAAGTCCCGTCCCAGCCGTAGCGCGCCTCAGCGACGACAGCTGGAAAGTTTCATGCGGCAGGTGAAATGTGCTGAGTGTCATGGTGACAGGTTGAACGAGCAGGCCAGGTCAATTTACCTTACGACCGGGAATGCCGATTTCAAGAAGGCACCGAGTTTGTCACTGCCCGCGGTATGTCACTTACCTGTCAAACAAGCTCTGGAATTCTTCCAGGATCTCAGTTTGGATTCGACACGTGCTTTGATTGCGCAAGAAGCGCTTAAGGAAATTCGTGATCGTCTCGGGTTCTTACTGAACGTTGGTCTTGAGTATCTGACTCTTGACCGAACGGCTCCTACATTATCGGGTGGTGAAGCCCAGCGGATTCGGTTGGCCGGTCAGATTGGCTCAGGCCTGGTGGGAGTGCTCTATATTCTCGACGAACCATCAATTGGGTTGCACCCGCGAGACAACGCACGCTTGCTGGAGACTTTGCTGCAGCTTCGCGATATGGGCAATACTGTGCTGGTGGTGGAGCACGATGAGGATACGATTCGCGCGGCGGACCATGTGGTCGATTTCGGTCCAGGACCTGGTGTTCGCGGTGGTGAAGTTGTGGCGGAGGGGCCTGTGCGAGATATTCTCCAGGTTCCTGCCAGTGTGACTGGTCAGTTTCTTTCGGGTGATCGGCAAATCTGCGTGCCGAAAAACAGAAAGCTGGAGTTTCAGCCTGCCAGCGAAGCGGTGAAGGGGAATGGGGAGGCGTGTTCCGGGGTTGCCCCAGTTGCTGAGAAGCCTGACACGGATGACAAGTGCGAAGCAATACGGTCACTTCATGACCATCCGCGGCTGCGGATCCGCGGTGCGGCACAAAACAATTTACGGGGCATCGACGCAGAAATTCCCTTGGGGACGTTTGTTTGCATCACCGGTGTCAGCGGTTCCGGCAAGAGTTCCTTGATCAATGATATTCTTGTTCAGACGCTGCACCGCGATCTCAACGGGGGCCTGGGAACTCCGGGAAAACATGACGTAATTGAAGGTGTAGAACAGCTCGACAAGCTCATTTCGATCGATCAGTCGCCCATCGGACGTACGCCACGCAGCAATCCCGGAACGTACATCAAGGTTTTTGACGAGATCCGTAAACTCTATGCCCAGCTCCCCGAATCAAAACGTCGAGGCTACGCTCCCGGACGTTTTAGTTTCAACGTCTCTGGTGGCCGTTGTGAGGCATGTGAAGGGAATGGATCGAATCGTCTGGAGATGGATTTTTTGGCCGACATCTGGGTGACGTGTTCGGTCTGCGGAGGGCACCGTTACAACCGCGAGACCTTGCAAGTTACCTTCAAGGATCATTCGATCGCCGATGTGTTGGAGATGGACGTACAGCAGTTGCTGTCGCTTTTTGCGAACGTTCCACATGTCAAGAACAAGTTGGAGACTCTGCACGCTGTCGGATTGGACTATCTCAAGCTGGGGCAGGCCTCGCCGACGCTTAGCGGCGGTGAGGCGCAACGCATCAAGCTGGCGCGGGAGCTTGTCAAGAAATCAACCGGCAAGACGCTGTACGTGCTAGACGAGCCGACGACGGGATTGCATTTTGCTGACATTCAATTGCTGCTCACGGTACTCCATGGTTTTGTGGATAACGGCAACACGGTGGTCGTCGTTGAACATAATCTCGATGTGATCAAGACAGCTGACTGGATCATTGATCTGGGGCCCGAAGGTGGCGATGCCGGCGGTGAAATCATTGCTGCTGGCTCGCCAGCCCACATCGTAACCGTTGCGGGCTCCCACACGGGCCATGGCTTGAGTGAGTTTCTGGGCGACAGTGGATCAGCCGGCTCGAAGGAAAAGCCAACCTCCGGCAAAGGGCGCAAAAGTGGTGCGGCGCGGCGCAGTGGTGTGCTCGCCCGGCGGATCTCTGTACAGGGTGCCAGGCAACACAATCTCAACTCGGTTGATGCGGAAGTAAACCGTGACAAGATGACCGTGTTTTGCGGTCCCAGCGGTTCGGGAAAGACATCGTTGGCAATGGACACGATTTATGCTGAAGGCCAGCGCCGCTATGTCGAGAGCCTCAGTTCGTATGCCCGCCAGTTTGTTAGCCAGGTCCAAAAGCCAGCGTTGGAACACATTGAAGGGCTGTCGCCGGCGATTGCGATTGAACAGAAAAACCTGGGACATACCCCGCGCAGTACCGTAGGTACTGTTACAGAGATTTACGATTACCTGCGCATCCTGATGAGTCGACTGGGCACCCCGCATTGTCCGGATTGTGATCTCGTCGTAGGAACACAGACTTCCGATGAGATCATCGATAAGATCATGTCGCATGATGAGGGGACTCGTCTGTTTCTGATGGCTCCGGTGGAAATTGCGTCGGATCAACAGACCGATGCATTCTGGAAAGAAATACGCACTGCGGGTTATGCGCGGATTCGAGTTGATGGCCGTACCTATTCAGTGGAGGATGCCCCCTCCATTGATCGTCGACGACAGCAGGAGGTTGATGTCGTTATCGACCGGGCGATCGTGCGACAAAATCAACGATCACGAATCGCCGACAGTGTCGAGAACGCGTTGGCTCTGGGGCGTGGTGTCCTGCGTGTTGCGTATGCGGATGAACGACTTCCAGAACATCGTTGGCAGGTGGTGACACACAGTCAGCACCTGGCATGTGACCGGTGTGGCCGTAGCTTTGAGCGTCTCAGCCCGCACAATTTTTCTTTTAATAGCCATCTTGGCTGGTGCCCAGCCTGTGAAGGATTGGGGACGCAAACCGGAGCCAATCCCAATGCGCTCCTGAATGACGAAAAATGGACTCTGGCGGAAGGTGCGGTCCGCCTTTGGCCCAACGTGGGGCTGCAGGTTTCCCAGTGGATGCTGGAGGCACTGGCGGAAGCTACCGCGGTGCCTCTGGATGTACCTTTCCAAGATCTCAGTGCCCGTCAACGGCGTGTGATTATGCATGGGACCGGTAGCCAATGGATCGATGTGCGGCGCAAGAAGCGAGGTGCTCGGAGGAAATCCAAGCAAACGGATGCAGACGATTCCACACCCTTGTTTCGGTTCCAATTCAAGGGGCTATACCCTGCCTTGGAAGAGGCTTCCAGGCTCTCGCCGTCATTTCGGTCCCGCTTGGAGCAGTTTGTCGATGAAGTACCTTGCTCTTCGTGTGGTGGCGCGCGGCTCAGAGATGACGCGACGGCAGTTCGTTTTCGCAAGCGAACGATCGACGAGATTTGTCGACTTCCCTTAGGCATACTGCTGCAAGAGTTGAAACGCTGGAGGCTGTCCCGGCGTGACAGTCGAATCGTTGGTGAAGTCGTGCGCGAGATCGAAAACCGCGTTCAATTTCTGGTTGATGTGGGGCTCGATTACGTCACAGTATCGCGGGGTGCGGCGACGTTATCCAATGGTGAGGCCCAGCGTATTCGCCTGGCCAGCCAGTTGGGGAGTGGGCTGTGCGGAGTTTTGTACGTCCTGGATGAACCAACCATCGGCTTGCATCCACGTGATAACCATCGACTGCTTTCGGCGCTGCATAAACTGCGAGATTTGGGCAACACGTTGCTGGTGATTGAGCATGATCGAGAAGTGATCGAAGGCAGTGATTACCTGGCAGACTTTGGTCCGGGCGCCGGGAAATTAGGGGGGCGCATTGTCGCCAGCGGAACCCCCAGTCAGGTTGCTCGAAAACGAGCTTCGGTGACCGGCCCCTATCTTTCTGGAAAGAAGTCAATTGTCGTTCCCAGCAACCGCCGCAGTCACGCACTGGTCGAGAGTGTTGAACAAGGCTCCTGGCTCAGCATTCGGGGGGCCCGTCATAATAACTTGCGTGATGTGGACGCAAGGATTCCGCTCGGTATGTTGACCGCCGTAACCGGTCCCAGCGGGAGTGGCAAGAGTTCGCTGATCGATGACATTCTTTATCGGGCGCTGTCCCGACGGTTACATAGGGCCGGCCATGTCGCAGGTGCACATGATGCCATTGAAGGCATCGAGCACATCAACAAAGTCATTCGAGTAGACCAGAGTCCGCTGGGTAATTCGCCCACGTCAAATCCGGCTACCTATACCGGAGTGTTCGAATTAATTCGCATGTTGTTTGCCCAATTGCCACAGGCCAAACTGCGCGGTTATTCACCTCGGCGTTTTAGTTTCAATGTTGCTGGTGGTCGTTGTGAGCATTGTGAAGGAAATGGTCAGATCTGTATCGAAATGCATTTTCTCCCGGACGTCTGGGTTGAATGTGATAGCTGTCGGGGCAGACGCTATAACGCGGAAACACTGGCGATTGAGTTTCACGGGCTCACGATCAGCGATGTGCTTGATGCGACATGTCGAGAAGCACTGGTGCTGTTCCAGAACATTCCCAAGATTCGGCGGGTGCTCGAAACCTTGTGTGCTGTCGGCCTTGATTACTTGCGGTTGGGACAGGCGGCGCCAACGCTCTCTGGCGGTGAAGCCCAACGCGTCAAGTTAGCCGCAGAACTGTCGCGACCTGATACCGGGAGAACACTGTACATCCTCGATGAACCGACCACGGGTTTGCATTTTGATGACCTCCAGAAATTATTGGACGTCTTGCATCGACTGGTGGATCTGGGCAACACAGTAGTGGTCATCGAGCACAACCTGGACGTGATCAAACAAGCCGATTGGGTCATCGACCTGGGGCCAGAGGCCGGTGCAGGAGGTGGGCAGATTGTCGCTGTCGGGACGCCCGAAACGGTCTGCCAGCGCCCCGAGTCTAATTCAGCGAATGCCAGCAAAAAGTCGGCGGCGTCATCGAACAAAAAAAATAACAGCCGGCGGAAGAAAAAAACGGTTGAGCTGTCACATACGGCTGTGGCCTTGGAGCCAGTATTGGCCGCCGGTCCTCACGTTCCCCGCGCGGTCGATTCGGATTCCGACAGCGACACGCCGCGGGATGGTGATTTGGATATCACGGAAGTTGGTAAGGATGCCCGTATGCCCTGGCAGGTAAATGGGCGTCAATGGCACACGCAAGACCGCGTGGGCCGTCGCGGTGAACCGACTCGCTGGGACGGCAGTGTCTTGGGGCAAGTCGTGGATCGTATCCACGACCTGGGGTCGTTTAGCCAGACAGACTGGAACAACCGGAGTGTGGTGGAAATCGCCGCTCCGAAAAAGAGCGCCGGTTGGTTTTTTCATGCAATTACAGGTGAAGCGTGGTTGCTCAAAATGAAGTTTCGGGTGCCCCGTGACACTTTCCAGCGAGGCGCGTTGCAGAAACAGATTCCCCTTAAAACGCTGAATCAACTCGATGCCATTCCTCTGTATAGCAACGAGTCCCGGGTGAAAGTCAAGAACGCACGCGGGCCGTTTCAGGAAGTTGAGTTGCGCGTGCATGCTCTGGACGAAATCGATTGCGCCGGATTCTGGGACTTTCTGGAACAGGCGGTGCGGTGTTTCGGGGAGTTGCATGGTGCTACCGGAACACGCTCGGTTGAGGATTTCAGCCCCTGGAAAAAACTCGGGCGCAAGTGGCACTTCATGCGGAAAGGATTCTCCCCGGGGCGCCGTGTCTTGTGGAAGGTCGCCGTGTTGGAGGAGCTCGTTGAAATGCTGATGGAAGTTGCGCCTCAAGGGGAGTTTCTCTGGAACAACCAGACGCAAGTAAATTTATGTGTGAAGGGCCAGCGAGAGCCTTGGGCGCGTTTGCTGACGAAACGTCATGCCTCGCTTGACCTGATCTTGACGGGGCCTGAGAACCAGATGGGTTTCGGACGCGTCGCAGACCTGGGACGGGAGCGGGAATTTGATGACAGCAAGCCGGGCGTGGATCAGTTCCAGCTTAAATTCAAAACACTCGGGGATTTGCGCACGGGTAATTTGAGGAAATTTCTGGAGGAACATCTAGACGGTATCAAATCGACATCGGCGGGGTCTTAACAATGGATGAAGCACTGCTGGCCCCCAATTTCTTGTTCCGTTTCGCTGCGCTTTGCAGACATCGTGATCTTCAGTGGTCAAGTCGCGGCGTTGATCTGGAAGAGGATTGTCGCTTGCCTAGTTTTGGTGAACTGGAAGGTCGACAGATGTTTGCAGATGTTCGCACCGCCTGGAACGAGACGGGTTTGTTTTTTTCGGTTCGTGTCAGTGGCAAGAAACAATTGCCCTGGTGTCGGGGTACCCGTGTAGAAGATAGCGACGGGTTGCAATTGTGGATTGCCACAAGAGACATTCAGGGTATTCATCGCGCGAATCGGTTTTGCCATCGGCTCGCTTTTCTCCCGATGGGGGAAGGGACTCGGTTGGACGAGCCGGTGGCCACGACACTTTCAATTGCCAGGGCCCGTGAACTTCCCCGACCAATCGCCTCAGAGCGGTTTGGAATCTACAGCGAGAATCGGATCGATGGCTATGTGCTCCACGTTTGGGTTCCGGGCGATGCGCTGACGGGTTTTGACGCTGCGGAAACGACACTGCTGGGGTTTTCCTATGCGGTGGTCGACCGTGAACTCGGTTGGCAGACTTTCAGCATTGGCCCGGAATTTCCATTTGTCAGTGATCCCAGCCTGTGGGGACAGTTGGAGCTGCAGCCGGCTGCAACGGCGGGCCAATAGGGGGCTATGCCGACATAGAACAGGGCTGCGGTGCGCTAACCGGCTGCGGCGCAGTCAATGTCCCTTTTGGTGCTGGAGGCAATCTGAATCGCCTCCCAGGGGCAAAAAGTCCCGTTTTGTCGAGATTCACTTGGATGCGATACGGTGATTTGCGATAATTGAAAAGAGTGGTTTGCTTTTCAATGATCCAGGTGCTCTTGTTGGTAAATTTCGATGATGAAGTTCTCTCACCACCAGCACGCTTTCTCTGACTTCCATGGTCGCTCGCGAGAGGGTCTGACGTTTTTGGACCGCCGCGGCATGTTGAAATCAGGATTGGCAGGCGTGGCAGGTTTATCCTTGCCTGGTCTGTTGCGTCATCGCGATGCGGTCGCGTCCCAAGGTGGCAGCCCGCAACGCAACAAGAGTGTGATTTTGCTGTGGATGGCCGGTGGCCCCAGTCATATCGATACCTGGGATCCCAAGCCAAACCGGCCGCCAGAGAATCGAGGTCCTTTCGGAGTAATCCAAACACGGCTTCCCGGAGTCTTGTTTTGTGAACACCTCCCAAAGCAAGCCGCAATGTTGGATCAGATTTCGGTACTGCGGAGTGTCGATGCCCGTCACAGTAATCATGAACCCAATATGGTTTTCCAGACAGGGCATCGCGGGGCAGCGCCAAGAGCGAATCCGAAAGGTGGGCAATTTCCGGCAATCGGCTCTGTGATTGCGAAACACCGTGGAGCGAACCAATCGGGGATGCCTCCTTATGTGGCTTTTCAGCGTTCACGATCTCATGTGGCGTACGCGGGTGACCTTGGCCAGCAGTACGATCCGTTTATCGCGCAGAAGGCGGCGCGGTTGCCAGTTTACGACCTGGTCGGCCGGAATACTGGCAAGATCGCTGGCGCACCGTTGTTTCAGCTTCCCAGTGGTTTGACGCGCGACCGCATCTACAGTCGTCGAACTTTGCTGCAGGATTTTGACCGCCTGCGGAGCCAGCTCGATAGCCGTGGCTGGATGGATGCCATGGATGTGTATCATCGACAAGCAGTTGAGATGGTGACAGGCCGTTTGGCGCAGGATGCTTTTGATATTGAACGTGAACCACAACGGTCGCGTGATCGTTATGGAAAGCATCTGTGGTGTCAGCAGGCTCTCTTAGCTCGCCGCCTGGTAGAACGTGGGGCCACATTTGTGACTCTGGACTTGAGTTACCACACGGCATCAGGCACTTGGGATAACCATGGGATCCCAGGTGGAGTTTATGGAGGTATCTCGAAAGGTCTTGGTCCACTGCTTCCATTGTTTGACCATCTCTACACGACTTTGCTCACGGATTTAGCAGAGCGGCAGATGTTGGATGACGTGTTGGTGCTGGCGATGGGAGAGTTTGGACGCACGCCACAGACTGGGACCCAGGGCAGCTTCGATGGTCGTAATCATTGGCCCGTTGTGATGTCGATGTTGATGGCTGGTGGCGGGTTGCGACACGGACAAGTGATCGGTGCGACTGAAAGTGACGGTTCCCAGATCCGTGAACGTCCAGTCACACCCGGTGACCTGGCGGCGACGATTTACCGCCACATGGATGTGCCACTGGAAACGACGTATCTCAACGATCGCCAGCGGCCGATTCACGTAGTGCAAGAGAACGGCCAGCCCATCCGCGAGTTACTTTGAACCCGACTGCGGGCAGTATTTTCCGGGTTTTCGTTGGGGCTGTTCACACCCGCATCACTGGGTGCTCGTTGGGGGGCCAGCTGATTGCCCAGGTCTCATTTATGACAGCGTGCGTGTGTCGTCGTTGACCGACAAGCAGTGTTGAATAAGTGCGCCAATGGTTTCTTCGAGAATCTGTTGGCCACCAAATTCCATGCCGATCGCCCCCAATTTTTGAGTGTCGATTTGGTGGCGAGGGCGGGTTTGGCCGCCGGCGATCACACTGTTGCTCGCGGTCAATCGGCAGGCGATTTCGGCGACGTCAAATTCAGAGATGTAGCGGTCGTAGCAATTGAATGCTTGGCCAGTGATTCCATTTGCGGACAGTAGTAGATTCACCGCTTTGGCCACATCCGAAGCGTGTACTTCCTTTCCGCCTCTTCGGCATTCGATGGGTTTTCCCAGGGTAACATCGCGCACTAACTCAAACCACTTGCTCTTTTCAGCTGGGTGCGCCAGGCCATAAATGCCCGTGGGCCTCAGTGCGCAGATTTCGTAACCTTCGCCAAGTCCATAGCTATGGATGAACTTTTCTAACGCCGCCTTATGGGCCCCATAGTGTGTGCGTGGCCACAGTGGGTGTGTTTCATCGAGAGGCCGGTCGTCCAGTATCTCTTCGTGGACGGCACAAGTGGAAATAAAGATGAAACGTTTGACCCCGGCTTCACGTGCGGCTTCAATCAAACGCAGTGTTCCGAGCAGATTCGTTTCAGTGAATTCGATCAAGTCGCTGGCGTTCTGGCGAAATGTACTTCCTGTGCGCCAGAGTGCTCCATGGACTACCGCGTCACAACCGTCGACGAGTGTCACGGCAGAGCGTGCATCAGAGAGATTGCCTGGCAACCAGGTTACCTGATGCGAGAACGCATCCAGCGACTGGCGATTACTCGATGGACGGTGCCAGCATCGCAACTGGTGGCCGTCACTCGCCAGATTCTGGACAATGTAGTGGCCGAGGAATCCAGTCGCACCTGTTACCGCGATTTGCATCTTAGTTCCTGTAGTAATACCAGCTACGCCTCGCAGCCGACTGGCCGAAATCCGTCCGCTTATCGAGGCCGCCAGGGTCAGGGACGCAGTTGCCTGTACCCAGCGTTCTGGAGTTCCCGGTACTGCCCACATCGCGTGTCGGAACGCGTTACCACCAGGCCTATGTTGGGAATTGCGGAATGTGGTTTCTTGTCAGTCACACTAGCGCTGACCGCTATCGCGTCGCTCAAGCTCATCTCGAATTCGCGCGGCTCGTTCATATTCTTCGGCTGCAATCGCTTCAGTCAGTTGCTGTTGCAGTGATTTTTCGCCGTTGTATTGTCCGGACAGTGAGTCTCGTAATTCGGTGAGTCTGACAACCAGGTCATCGTCCTCAAATTGTTCTTCCAGTTCGTGTTCCACGAACAACGTATGTAGTTGAGTGAGGCCTTGTTCAATTTCCTGGACTGCTTCTTCGGGGCCATTTTCCTCAAGCGCCGACAACGCTGCGGCTTGTGTGCGCTGGAACAGTACGAAAGGGCGATATTGTTCGTGGGATACGGTCCACTGCTCGTCGGGCGAATGTACTCGACAGAAATCCATCAAGCCCAGTGTGTGATCGGCATCGGTGACCGCCCGATCGTATTGCTGCAACCGTAACCAGCAAACTCGACGGTGGTAGAACTGGATAAATTCACGGTCGACTTCGTCACATTCGTCGTCGTCTAGTACAAATCCGTTACCTTCGAAGATCGACTGTCTCATCAGGTAATCGTAGTACGTTTCTTCTCCCTCCGGTCGTTGGCCATCCGGCCGGCCGGTGGTTTCCAATTGCAATACACCGAGATCGACACGCATTTGCAATACTTCGCGCTTGTCTTCACAAGTGACAAGACGAATATTCATGCTCTCAGGGTTGTACGGCCACGCTTGCAGAAGTGCGTCGATGTGTTCTGAATCCGTCATTGGGAGACCATTTTCGGGACGGCTCTTGTTTCTTCTTCTAGTAATTATATCTAGCAGTGCCGAAAGGGAGAAGTTGACCAAATCGGCTCGAAGCCACATAGTTTACAGATGATGTAGTTTCCGTTTGCCAATCTAACGACCGGCTTGACCAGAAGGTCGTGGTGTGTGGGGCTGCTCTGGTGATGTTCTGGCGAAACCTGTTTTACCTCCCCTGGCTAGCGACTCGTGCAATGCACAGTTGGTTGGGACGGTGAGGCCGAGGTGACTTCTTCCAGTCCTGGTGATAGAACGAGTCCTGCTCCATTGTCTGAACGGATTCATGACCGACTATTTGCGTTGCCGCAGGGACTCGCGGCCCATGCTGGATACGGCGAGGCATTAGCTGCGCTAGCCGCGGGCAAGCATGCCGAATTTGATGGGGTCCACGGCTCAGCTTGCGCGTTGTTAGCGGCGAATCTGCAAACACATGCGCCAGGCACCCTGGCCGTGATTTGTTCCAGCGCTGATGAAATGGACGAGTTTGCTGAGGACATGAAATTGTTCTCTCGCCTACCGGTGCGTTGTTTTCCACCGTGGGAGACTGATCCTGCTGAAAAAGTACCGCTCGATGAGATTCACGGAGCCCGGCTGGCGGCGCTGAATGAGCTGCGGTCGGCAGCCAAGACCGGTGAAGTCACGGCGATTGTGGCTTGTTGTATCCAGAGCTTGCTGCAACCAGTGCCGTCTCCCAGTGCTCTGGAGGCCACTAGCAGGCAGATTGAGGTGGGGGCGACGCTGGACGTCGAAACGTTGTCGCAATGGCTCGTTGAGCAGGGTTTTCACCACACCAGCGCGGTGGAAATGCCGGGTGAGTTTTCTCTTCGTGGCGGCATTCTGGACATTTTTGCTGGCGATTGGGTTAGCCCGATCCGGTTCGAGCTGTTTGGTGATGATGTGGAGTCGATACGTCGGTTTGACGTTGCTTCACAACGAAGTCTGGAAACGCTCGAGCGCGTTGAGCTGACCATTTTGACAGCAGTTGGCCGGGAAGGTGCTTGTCTGATTGACTATCTGCCAGACACTTCCTGGTACCTGTTGGTCGAACCGGAGAAGGTTGTACAGCAGGGCAAGCAATATTTGGATCGGCTGGAGCAGGTTGATCGTGTGCTGGGTTTTGGTGAGGTCATGGCCCGCATCCAGCACGCACCGTTGGCCAGCGTTTCCGCGTTGGCGGGAGGCGCAAGTTGCAGACTTGGAATGGAATCGGTTGAACGGTTTAGTGGCGAAATCGGACGGGTCCGAGAAGAGTTGGATCGGATCGCTACCGACCACGACGTTTATGTGGTTGCGCATACGGAGTCTGAGGTAGAGCGACTGGGGGACTTGCTGGCAGCAACGCAAGCCGCGGCCAGTGGGCGACTGTACTTCCACATCGGCTCGATACGTGAGGGCTTTCGGTTGGTGGAAGATCAGGTTCTGGTTATTGCGGCCAGCCAGTTATTTGCCCGTGGCCAGTTGCGCAGGCCAACGCCACGGCGCCAGATGGGCAAAGCGATTGACAGCTTTATGGAGCTGGGCGTTGGTGATCTGGTAGTCCATTTGGCACACGGGATTGGGCGTTACCGCGGCCTGAAACGATTGGACCGTAACGACCAGGTTGAGGAACATCTGGAGGTTGAATTTGCTGGTGGTACGCGGGTTTACGTTCCTGCAGCACGCATAGGCCTGGTCCATAAATATATCGGGGGTACTCGCAGTCGCCCGGCGCTGGCCCGGATTGGCGGTAAAACCTGGCAGCGGCAAAAGCAGGCAGCTGCTATGGCAGCGACGGACCTGGCCGCAGAATTATTAGACCTGCAGGCGGCACGCATGGCCAGGCCGGGAATCAGTTTCGCGGGGGATTCAGACTGGCAGCGTGAATTTGACGCCTCTTTTCCTTATCAGGAAACGCCAGACCAGCTGGCTGCCGCAGAGTCGATTCGGTTTGATATGGAAAACGTCAGGCCGATGGACCGTCTGGTTTGTGGCGACGTCGGTTACGGGAAAACTGAGCTGGCTATGCGCGCCGCTTTCAAGGCCGTCGACAACGGTTACCAGGTCGCCGTGCTCGTGCCGACTACGATCCTGGCAGAACAGCACTATCGGACATTTCGCGACCGGATGTCAGAGTTTCCTTTTGATATTGCGCGCCTAAGTCGATTTTGTTCTGCGGGTGAACAGCGAGAGATCGTTGAAGCGCTTGAGGCTGGACAAGTTGATATCGTGATCGGAACTCATCGTATTGGTTCCAAGGACCTCAAGTTCTACAACCTGGGCCTCGTGATCATCGATGAAGAGCAGCGATTTGGTGTCGCGGTCAAGGAGCGTTTGAAAACCTTTCGCGCCACTGTTGACGTGATGACGATGTCCGCCACGCCCATTCCACGAACGTTGCACATGTCCCTGGTTGGTGTTCGAGACATTTCGAATTTGCAGACGGCGCCAGAAGACCGGATTGCTGTTGAGACTCGGGTTGTTCGTTGGGATGAAGATCTTATTCGCCGCGCCGTTTTGCGAGAATTGAATCGCGGGGGACAGATTTACTTTGTTCACAATCGTGTGAATGACATTCACCTGGTCCGCGAGAAACTTAAGCGAATTGTTCCAGAGGCGAGTGTACAGATCGGCCATGGTCAAATGCCGGAGACAGAACTCGAACAAGTAATGGTTGACTTTGTGACGCACCGATTTGATTTGCTGTTGGCGACGACCATTGTTGAGAGCGGTCTGGACATTCCGAATGCTAATACGATTTTTATTGACGAAGCAGATCGCTACGGACTCGCGGATTTACATCAATTGCGGGGACGAGTGGGGCGTTACAAGCATCGCGCGTACAGCTACCTGTTGGTCGATTCCCGCAAGCCACTGACTCCCAACGCGTCGCGTCGGCTCAGGGCCATTGAGGAATTCAGCGAGATGGGAGCCGGCTTTTCGATTGCCATGCGTGACCTGGAAATCCGCGGTGCAGGGAATCTGCTGGGTACCCAGCAGAGTGGGCACATCGCCATGGTGGGTTACGAATTGTACTGCCAGCTGCTCGAAACAGCTGTCGGTGCTCTCAAGCAGGCTCCACCTCCGGAGACCATCGATGTCGAAATTGACTTGCCGGGCGCTTCATACTTGCCAGATGATTATGTTCCCGACATACGCTTGAAGATTGACTTTTATCGACGGCTGGCACGAATTTCAGATACGGCAGAACTGGAGACTTACCAGGAAGAGCTGGTGGATCGGTTCGGCTCTCCTCCGCCGCCTGTCATGCGTTTGGTTCAATTGGCGGAACTGAGAATTGCTGCTGCACGCTGGCAGATTACCGCCATTCGCCATGAGGATCGATTTTTGCGTTTTTCCTGCGCTGATTCCGGACAGCTGCGCCGTCTCGCAAAAACGACCTTGGCTGACTTTCGGATAGTCGATGCCGGATCGGCGTATGTGCCTTTAAAGAAAGAGGTTACGGATTCTGTGGCGTTGTTCGATTTGGCCAAATCGGTGTTGCCGCAAGGGTAAGGCGGTCCTATAATCCGCCGCCCGCTTTTCATCGCGTTCCTGCGAGCGGTTCATTTCCAGACTCTATTCTCGGATGGACTAGTGGTCCGTATGTTTTCCTGTAGGTTTGGCATTGTCGGTGTTGTGGGTGCCCTGTCGATGGTGGCCAGTGCGCAACCTCCCCGGCCTTCAGGCTTCAATACGACTCCGCGCTCGCTCGCTTCCGGGCCAGTGACCACTGGGTTTGCCAAGGTACCGAATCCGGCCACTCAACCTGTGGCTGCCAGGGACAGTTCTTTGGTCGCCAAGGTGACGGGAACAGAGCCCCAGGCCGACTTGCCTGCGTTGCAGGTTTTTGAGCAGACTGAGTTGATCGGCGCAGTCGGCAACGAACAAATACTCGCGGGTGACGTGTTGCCTATGGTGGAGCAGGAAATTCGTCGACTGATGCAGAAGATGCCAGCTGACCAGCGTCAGGCGGTGACGTCGGCGGAATTGAGTTCCGTCCGCAGGAATTTGATGCAACGTATGCTGAAGCCGATTATTCGCAACAAGTTGTTGTATGTAGATTTTCTGCGCGATGGTGCTCAGAATGCTGGTGATCAAATTGACGAACAATTGAAGCAGATCAACGGTCGCGTTGACGCTGAGTTTGAAAAGAGTCAGGTGCCGCACCTGATGAAGTCTGTTAAAGCAACAAGTCGCGCTGAGTTAGAAGCCTCTTTGAGAAGTTATGGTTCCTCCCTCGAGGGGCAGCAGCAGTTGTTCCGTGAGCAGGTCATGGGAATGCAGATGAGACAGCGTTACGTGACGAACAATCCGGAGATTTCACTGGAACAACTGTTGGAACGATATCAGGAGAACATCGAAGACTATCAGGTCCAGCCGAAGGTGCGCTGGGAACAATTGACGGTCATGCTCGATCGTTATTCGTCGCGTGAAGAGGCCTACAACGATCTCGTTGATATGGGTAATCGTGTATTTTTCGGCGCGTCATTCTCCGAAATGGCGAAATTGCGATCCCAGGGACTGAATGCAGAAGAGGGTGGATACCATGGCTGGACGAATCAGGGGAGTCTGGTTTCCAACGTGCTTGACGAGGCATTGTTTACGCTTCCAGTTGACCAGCTCAGTCCGATTCTGGAAGACCAGACAGGCTTTCACATCGTAAGGATCCTGGAACGCACGGAGAGTTCTCGCGTCCGCTTTCGCGATGCCCAGGAGCAAATCAAGAAAGACCTGCAGAAAGAGCAGCAGCAGAAGGAATGGGAAGGATATCTGTCCCGTCTGCAAAAAGAGATTCCAGTTTGGACGGTTTTTGATAACACCACGCGTAGCGCGCAAAAATCGCCGGCCGTTCCTGCGATGCCGCGCTGATGAAAGGCTGTGGTACGTCCGCTGGCACTTCTCTGACAGGGGAAATACACGCCTGCAGTGGAACGCCTTGAGTCAGCGCGAACGCGTCCGCGACTGCCGGCGTCTCTGGCTTTGTCACGCCCGATCTGCGTACACCTCTCGGGTAAAGGAACTCGATCGACTACACTTGTGGGTAGGCACTGGGGTATCTCTGCAGGCTGTTTACCCGGGATCGTGATCGATGTTCAACGCAATGATTCTGCTGCGCAGGTTTTACCTGTGTTTTTGCGCATTACTTTGCTGGCCACTGGTGCTTTCCGCCCAGCAGGATGCAGACACAGCGGGCGTGACATTTTTCGAGGCGAAGATTCGCCCTGTACTTGTGAAGCACTGTTATTCATGTCACTCGGCCGAGGCAAAAATCGTGCGTGGAGGATTGCGCCTGGACACCAGGCAGGCCCTGTTGCGCGGAGGTGACTCCGGTCCCGGACTGGTACCACGGAAGCCGACAGCGAGCCAGCTATTGTCCGCATTGCGTTACGATGGGCTGGAGATGCCTCCGGAAGGAAAACTGCCGACGTCGATCATCGCTGATTTTGAGCAGTGGATTCGGATCGGTGCGCCGGATCCTCGCGAAGAGGTGCTGGCTCCACGTCCCAAGAGGCAGATCGATTATCAGGAGGCGATGAAGTTCTGGGCGTTTGTGCCGCCTGCGCTTGTGATTCCTCCGGCCATTCGCGAACCACAGGGTGTGCATAACCCCATCGATCGATTTGTATTGGCCAGGTTACAGGAAACCGGTTTGCGGCCGGTTGGGCCGGCGGATCGCAACACCTTGATTCGTCGCGTTACCTTTGGATTGACGGGACTTCCACCTTCACCGTCAGAGGTGGAGGCCTTTCTTGAGGATGAACGGCCTGACGCATTTACGCGCGTCATTGATCGTTTACTCGGATCACGGCACTATGGCGAGCGTTGGGCAAGGCACTGGCTTGATGTCGCGCGTTACGGTGAGGATCAGGCGCACACTTTCAAAGCACGCCGATATCCCCACGGCCATCGTTATCGTGATTGGGTTGTTGGAGCATTGAACGCCGACATGCCGTACGATCGGTTTGTCCAGAACCAGATTGCCGCGGATCTCATCGGGGACTCGTCGAGTCGATTTGCGAGGTTGGCTGCTCTGGGTTTCTTTGCGATGGGGCCGGTTTATTATCAGGACAACGGAGAGAAAGCCAAGGCACTGGCCGACGAGTGGGACGATCGTGTTGATACACTTTCCCGCGGGTTGCTCGGCCTGACACTTTCCTGTGCCCGCTGTCACGATCACAAGTACGACCCGATCACAATGGAAGATTATTACGGGTTGGCTGGCATCTTTGCGAGTACACAGTATCAAGAACGCCCTGTGGTTACCCCTGAGGTGGTTCAAGAGAGACGCCAGGCCGACGACAGGGTGAAGAAACACCAGTTGGAAATGGACCGTTTCCTCGACACACAAGCTCGCGAGCTTAGGCCATCTCTGGTTGCTCGTATACCAGATTACGTGGTTGCGGCTTGGACGCTTCGTAACCGCAGACAATCAGCCCCCAAGGACAAAAAATTATCCGAAAAAGTCGCTCGGGAGTTGAAGCTGAGTGAGGAGCTCATTAAACGCTGGGAAGTCTATTTGTATGACACGGGAAAAGCGACGTCTCGTCCGTACCTTTCCAGTTGGTTTGCCTGGCTGGCGAATCAGGCTGTAGCCCAGGACCAGTCGGATGACGCGGAAGTACGTGCAGCAGTCCGCCAGCAAGGCGAAACGCTCCAGCAAGCTGCTTTAGCCACACTGCCACGGCGTCAAGAACTGTTTCGTCGATTTGGAGAGAACGTGGCGTTTGTGGACGCAGGGGACCGAGCCGTCGTGACTCCTGGCCATGTGCCGCTGGGGAACTTATTTGACGACAAGGCAGGTACTTCGCTCGCTGCCGCGCTCGTATCAGATCGTTTCAAGGCGGTTGCAACGGCTGCGAGTCTTGGCGTCGACCGCGTTACTGCCGGGTGGGGAAATGTCGCTCAGATTGCCGCCGGGATTCGTTTCCATTTCATTCATCTCGGTAGTGACGACAGAAGCCATGGAGCGATTGTCAACGATGCCTGGGGCAAGCAAGGTGGAATTCGTACTCTCGGCCAGGACTCGCCAGCTAATCTGGGACGTACCGAGCAGGGTATTGGAATGCATGCCAACGCCCTGATCACTTTTGATCTCGATGAGATTCGTCGGGCTGGTTTACTTCCAGCGGACCAGAAGTTTGTGTTCAAAGTCGACCGAGCTGGCATCAACGATGACATATTCGGCAGTGATGCCAGCGTGCATATCGCGGTCATTCTCTCCAAACCCCACAGCAAACCGGAAGTCTACGATGCGATCCTTGCCGGTTACGTTAATGGCCGGCGACAAAAGGTTGAGGAAAATGATAAGGAATACTATTTTGCAGGGCCCCTGCCGCCTCCTTTGCAGGCCGACGGCAAATACGTCCAATTCACGATACCTGTTTCACCAGCAGCCAGGTACCTGACACTGGTGACTACCGGTGCAGGTGCGCCGACCGCGAACTCGATCAACTGTGACCACAGCGTCTTCTCTGGGGTCCGTTTGGAACTGGACCCCCTGCCCCCAGCTGCGCTGGCGGTGCACGAGGAGACGCAGAAAGAGGAACAATCTGCGAGTCTGCGTGGTGCACAGGACCGGATCGCTGCAATGCTGCTTTCTGAGCTCTTGTTTGACCAGGGCTTGCTGGCCGTCCCTGCCAATGAAGTGGCAGGACTGTTGCCTGATCCTGTGGCGGCCGAGTGGAAGGTCCGGCAAACGCAGCAAGCGAAATTGAAGCAGCAGGCGGCAGCCATTCAAATCTTGACCGCCCACGCGCTGCAGGATTCTGGAGGAGCAGATTTACAGATCTACCGTTCTGGCGATCCGGCGAATCCGGGTGAAACGGCACCGCGTTCGTTCCCCGCGATTCTTACCGAGGGAAAACGACGGCCGTTTGAGCCCTCTGGAAGTGGTCGACTGGAGCTGGCCCAGGCGATCACAGCGCCAGGGAATCCACTCACGGCGCGGGTGATCGTCAATCGAGTGTGGGCAGGCCATTTTGGTTTTGGGCTGGTACGTACACCGTCTAATTTTGGAACGCTTGGCGAGCGTCCGACGCACCCTCAGTTGCTCGACTGGCTGGCGCTTCGCTTCGTCGAGCATGGCTGGTCATTGAAGTGGTTGCACCGAACGATCTTGCATTCGGCAACCTATCAGCGATCGGCCCGTTTTGACCAGCAGAACGATGCGGTTGACGCAGACAATCGTTTGCTTTGGCGCATGAATCGAAGACGCCTTGAGGTAGAGCCATGGCGTGACGCGATGCTGGCCGTATCTGGAAACCTTGATCGCGCGTTGGGTGGGGTGTCGCAGAGCCTGGATGAGGCGGCGAACCGGCGCCGGACGTTATACGGTTTCGTGAGTCGTCACAAGCTCAATGAGCTGTTGCGGTTGTTTGATTTCCCGGACCCCAATATTACCAGTGATCGCCGCGCATCGACCACAGTGCCCCTGCAGCAACTGTTTGTTCTGAATAGCGACTTTATGACACGACAGGCTCGCTCTCTGGCTTTGCATCTGGTACGTGATGTGCCTGCGGGTGGAGCCGCGCGAATTCGCCGGGCCTACGAATTGCTCTTTGCCCGAGCGCCTACGTCAGAGGAGGTGGCCGTGGGCGTCGAGTTTCTCGAACAGGTCAAGAGTGCTGGAAAAGCGGAGAGCAATTTGTCTGGTTGGGAGCAGTACGCTCTGGGACTGCTGGCGAGTAACGAGTTTACTTACATCGACTAAAGCGACGAGTGCCGTTGGCGAGCAGTAGAGATCAAGAGGTGAGTTCCAATGAAGCATGATACTAGCGGGTTTTCGATCAGTCGGCGCCGGATGTTGACGCAGAGTGGCGCCGGATTTGGCTGGCTTGGGTTGGCAGCCACCCTGGCCCAGGAACAGCAGTTGACGGCGGCACCAGACATCGAGAGCCGCAACCCGTTGGCACCGAAACGCCCACATTTCAAGCCGCAGGCCAAACGGGTCATTTTTCTGTTTATGAACGGTGGTCCGTCGCATGTCGACACGTTCGACCCCAAACCTGAACTCGTAAATCAGGAAGGGAAGAAGGGGCCCGGTGGCAAGTGGATGCCGTCGCCGTTCAAGTTTTCGCGACATGGCCAGAGTGGGGTGGCGGTGAGCGATCTCTATCCTCATGTGGCACGTTGTATCGACGATATCTGTGTAGTCAGGTCGATGTACACCTCGACACCCAATCATGAACCCGGGTTGTTCATGATGAACAGTGGTATCCAGCAGCCGCTGCGGCCATCGATCGGTTCCTGGTTGAATTATGGATTGGGGACCGAGAACCAGAATCTGCCTGGATTTGTTGTGTTGTGCCCGGGCAAACCGGTTGTGGGACCGGCCTTGTGGTCAAACAGCTTTCTACCGGGCATTTATCAAGGTACACACATCAACAACGCGAAGCTTGATCCGCAGAAAGTGATCGGTCACCTCAGTAACCAGAACCTCACGCAGTCGTCCCAGCGTCGGTTGTTGAATCTCACACAGAGGTTGAATCGAGAGCACTTGAGAAAGCGAGAACGCGATACGCAACTGGACGCTCGCATCAACTCACTGGAAATGGCTTATCGCATGCAGTTTGAGGCCCAGGAGGCGTTTGACATCGGTCGAGAATCGCAAGCGACTCTCGACGCGTATGGGAAAGGGCAATTTGCCGACGGTTGTTTGATAGCTCGTCGCCTCGTCGAGCGTGGTGTCCGCATGGTCCAGTTATTTTACGGTAGTGGACAGCCCTGGGATGCACACGGCAACATCATGGATCACAAACGCGATGCAGGAAAGAGTGATCAGCCTATCGCGGCGTTGTTGCAGGACCTGAAAACGCGAGGTTTGCTGGATGAAACGATAGTGATCTGGGGAGGGGAATTTGGACGCACGCCAACGGCTCAGGGTGCGCGTGGCCGCAACCATCACGCCACCGGATTTTCAATCTGGCTGGCCGGTGGTGGTTTTCGCGGAGGGATGACGTACGGAGCCACAGATGAACTGGGGATGCACTCGGTTGAAAACCGGATGAGTGTTCACGATCTGCACGCGACTTTACTGCACCAGATGGGGATTGATCACGAGCGTTTGACATTTCGTTACAGTGGTCGTGATTTTCGTTTGACAGATGTCCACGGAAATGTGGCGCACCAGATCATTGCTTGAGTTGTTCCGCAGCGGCGTGGCAAAGCCACGCGTGACGGCTCATGAGTCTGCTCCGATCGACACTTGTAGCGCGTCGAGTACGGTTTGGATATCGGCAGGAATGGGCGCCGTAATCGAGAGCAGTTCCCCGCTGTGAGGGTGCTCGAATGTCAGCTTGTGGGCATGCAGAGCTTGCCGGTCAAGTAGTACGCTGGCATCTTCTCCCTGCTCGGTCAGTTCTCTCCGTGTGATTTCGGATCGCCCTCCGTAGAGGGCATCGCAGAGCACAGGACAACCCACGTGTGCCAGATGAACACGGATTTGGTGGGTTCGTCCTGTTCTAGGTAGTACACGTACAACCGCGTAGTTGCCGCGTCGGGCTGTCACTTCATAGAAACTCACTGCATTGCGACTGCTGGAATGTTCTTTGCGGACCGCCATTTTCTCACGTTGCCGCGGGTGGATGCCAATCGGTTGCTCGATCAGATCGCGATCACGATCGGGAACCGCCGCCAGCACCGCTAGGTACTCTTTCTTGACACTCCGCGCTGCGAATTGGTTGGAGATATGGTGATGAACCTGGTCGGTTTTTGCGACGACCAGGGCACCACTGGTGTCTCGGTCGAGGCGGTGGACAATTCCGGGGCGATAGGTGCCGCCCAGTTCACTCAGCTGGTGGAAATGAAACAACAACGCTGAAACCAGAGTCCCGGCAGTGTGTCCCTTGCCAGGATGGACCACCATGCGAGGAGGCTTGTTGACGACGACGAGGTGCTCGTCTTCCCAGAGAATGTCGAGTGGGATGTCCTCACCTTGTTCCACGGTGGTGCGAGGTTCAGGAAACTTGATCGAGACGCGTTGTTCTACCCGGAGCCGGCAAGACGGTTTAACCGCCTCGTCTTCGACAGTGACAGCGCCGCCTGTAATCGCCCGTTGCAACTGTGCGCGACTGAACGCCGGAAATGCCTGGGCCAGAAGTGTGTCCAGGCGTTGGCCAGCCTGGTCCGCGGTCACAATGAGTTGCTGGCATCCCTCCTCCGCTGGTTTGGCGGGCATGGCTCAGCACTTGATATCGAGTAGCAGGTTCGAATGTAATCGGTTCACTGGGTACGCTGTGTAACCAGGTGTAGCCAGTGCGCTGACGCGGGACAGGCCGTCTCTGATGGTAGCTGGTGGCTCTCAGGGGGCTTGATCGTCGGTGGATTCGGGTGTGGATTCGGGTGTGGATTCGGGTGTGGATTCGGGTGTGGATTCGGGTGTGAGGGTTG